>LNFM01002233.1_pt1 | contig 40992 bp, 42 predicted proteins | sample 596031 | NCBI WGS metagenome assembly LNFM01 (sample SAMN04254537, study PRJNA301005) | activated carbon metagenome | isolation source: dual media filters at the Ann Arbor, Michigan drinking water treatment plant | place: USA: Ann Arbor
ATGGGCATGATGCCCGGCGTCGCCAAGATGAAGAACCAGATGGCGAACATGAATATCGATGACGGGTTGCTCAAGCGGCAGAAGGCGGTGATCGATTCGATGACGCCGAAAGAGCGCCGCAACCCCGATATTCTGAAAGCCTCGCGTAAGCGCCGCATCGCGTCCGGCTCCGGTGCGAAGGTCGAGGAAATCAATCGTTTGCTGAAAATGCACCGGCAGATGGCCGATGTGATGAAGCAGATGGGCCGCGGCAAAGGCGGCATGATGGCTGGCCTCGGCAATATGCTTGGCATGGGCGGCGGTGCCGGCCAGATGCCGTCCCAGGAAGAAATCCAGAAACTCGCCGAGAAAATGCCTGACGCAGGAAAACTGCCCGCGCAATTTCCTGGCCTTACCAACCTGCCTCCGAAGTTCCCCGGCTTGCCGGGGCTCGGCGGCATGAACCCACTCAAGAAAAAGTAGACCTCGAAAGGAAACTAAAAATGGCAGTCGTAATTCGTCTTTCCCGCGCGGGCGCAAAGAAGCGTCCGTTCTACCGTCTCGTTGTCGCCGACTCGCGCTTTCCGCGCGACGGCCGCTTCATCGAGCGTGTCGGCACCTATGATCCGAAGAAGCCGAAGGATTCTCCGGAGCGCGTGAAGCTGGAACTCGAGCGCATCAAGCACTGGATCTCGAAGGGCGCGCAGCCGTCGGACCGCATCAAGCGCTTTCTGGACGCCGCTGGCGTCTTGAAGCGCGAAACGCGCAACAATCCGGAAAAGGCGAAGCCGAAGAAGAAGGCCGAAGAAGCGGCTGCCGCCGCGGCCGCACCTGCTGCGGCCCCCGCCGCTGCTCCGGCTGCAGACGCGCCTGCTGCCGACGCGCCGGCCGCGAGCTAACGGACTTCTGTGGGGACCCGCGTCTGCGTCGCAAAGATCGGCGCCGCGCATGGCTTGCGCGGCGAAGTGCGATTGCAGGTCTTCACCGAAGACCCGGATGCGATCGTTGGACTTGGGGAACTTGCGAGCGAGGACGGCACGAAGAAATTCCGTGTCGCCTCGCTTCGTCCGGCCAAAGGCCATTTCGTTGCGAAGCTGGAAGGCGTGAATGATCGCAACGCCTCCGAGCTTTTGACGAATATCGAACTGTTCGTCTCGCGCGAAAAGCTGCCGAAGCTCGAAGACGGCGAGACGTTTTATCACGCGGACCTGATCGGGCTGCGCGTGGAAGATAAATCCGGAAAGTCTTACGGCGTTGTCGTTGCCGTACGAAATTACGGCGCAAGCGATCTTCTTGAAGTCGCCGAGCCGCCGAAAACTTCCGGCACGCTCATTCCGTTCATCGACCAGTTCGTGCCGCTCGTCGATGTCGAAGGCGGGCGTGTGGTGATCGAGCCCGCGCCTGGATTATTCGAAGAGCCGAAGGCGAAAACCAAATGAGCTGGCGCGCTTCCGTTCTCACGCTTTTCCCCGAGATGTTTCCGGGGCCGCTCGGCATTTCGCTCGCGGGCAAGGCGCTTGCGGGCAACATCTGGTCGCTCGACGCACAAGACATTCGCGCATCAGCCGCCGACAAACATCGTACCGTCGATCACACGCCTTCCGGCGGTGGACCGGGCATGGTCATGCGCGCGGACATTCTCGCCAAAGCCATCGACGCGGCCTCTCCCAAAGACGATCCGCGTCCGCGCATTTTGCTTTCGCCGCGTGGCGCACCGTTGACGCAGAAGAGGGTGCGAGAACTTGCGAATGGTCCGGGCGTCGTCCTCGTCTGCGGCCGCTTCGAGGGCGTGGACGAACGCATCATCGCGGCCCGCCAGCTCGAAGAAATTTCGGTCGGGGATTACGTGCTTTCGGGCGGCGAGATCGGGGCCATGGTGCTGTTGGATGCCTGCGTACGGCTGCTCCCCGGCGTCATGGGCGATCAGGCGTCCGGGTCCGACGAGAGCTTCTCGGACGGGCTTCTCGAGTACCCGCAATTCACCCGCCCGCAGGAGTTCGAAGGGGTGTCGATTCCGGAGATTTTGACCTCCGGGGACCATGCCAAAGTGGCTGCCTGGCGCCGGGAACAGGCCGAGAAATTAACCGCCGCCCGCAGACCTGACCTTTGGCCCCCCAAAGGGGGCAAAAAGGCATGACAAGGCCGGATTCTTCCCCTATAGACCCGGCCCATCCCGTTATGGAATTCACTTCCCGGCGCCGGATTTAGCGGCGCGGAGCTACTGTCATGAACCTCATTCAGACTATCGAAAAAGAAGAAATCGCGCGTGTCACCGGCGGCCGGCCGATTCCGAAGTTTCATCCGGGCGACACCCTGATCGTGAATGTCCGCATCAAGGAAGGCGAGCGCTCGCGCGTGCAGGCTTACGAAGGCGTGTGCATCGCGCGCTCCGGCGGCGGCCTCCAGGAGAGCTTCACGGTCCGCAAGATTTCCTACGGCGAAGGCGTCGAGCGCGTTTTCCCGGTCTATTCGCCGAACATCGACTCGATCGAAGTCGTCCGCCGCGGCAAGGTCCGCCGCGCGAAGCTCTATTATCTGCGCGATCTTCAGGGCAAGAGCGCCCGCATCATCGAGCGTCAGGACGCGGCAGCCGCTGCGATGGACGCCGAAGCCGCGGCGCTCAAGGCCGCCATGCCAAAGGCCGAGAAGGTCAAAAAGGAAAAGCCCAAAGCCGAGAAGGCGACCCGCGCTGCCAAGGGCGGCGGCAAGAAGTAAATTCTCGCTCACGAAGAATTCAGAAAGGCCGGCGCATTCCCGCCGGCCTTTTTGTTTATGGAACTCGAGACGCAACCGAATGGTGCCGCGGGAGTTTCATTGACGATGTGCATTTTTCACCAAGCGAAACACTATCTTGCCGTCGCCTTCTTTGCGGTAGCGTTTGCGACGCCGGCATTCGCGGAAGCGATCAACGTCGAAGTGCAGTCTTCCTCCGTCGAGCGCGACAAGGCGACCAACGATGTTGTCGTCACCATCGAACTTACACCCGATGGTAAAACCGCCTTCGAGAACTTCACGCAGCGCAATGTCGGACGCAGCATTGAAGTCCGCGTCGGCGAAACGGTGCTTCTGAAGGCGCGACTGGTCGAGAAAATTACCGGCGGCATCATTCGCGCGAGCACGAAGTTCAGCGAAGAAGAAGGCCGCAATGTCTCGGCCCAGCTCAAGCGCGGCACCATGATCACGCTCGAAGACAAGCTCGACTAACCACCCATGATTTCACGGCGCGCGTTTCTTCGCCTGTTCGGCGGCGCCTTCGCGGCTGGCGCGGGTGCGTTCGCTTATGCGTTCATCGAGCCGCGTTATCGGCTTGCGGCTACGACCTACCGTTTTACGCCGCCCGGCTTCGCGAAACTCGACAGGCCGTTGCGGATCGCGGCGCTTGCGGACCTTCACGCCTGCGATCCTTGGATGCCGCTGCCGCGTATCGAAGAGATCGTGCGAACGACGAACGCACTCTCGCCCGATCTCGTCGTGCTGCTTGGCGACTACGTCTCCGGTATTCACCGGTTCGGGACGCGCCCGGTCGCGATTGAGGACTGGACCACCGTGCTGGCAAAACTCGAAGCGCCGCTCGGCAAGTTCGCGGTGCTCGGCAATCACGACTGGTGGGAAGACCCGGAAGGCGTGCGCCAAGGGCTGGAGCACAACGGCATTCCGGTTCTCGAAAACGATGCGCGTAAACTGAAAACGGCGAGGGGTACTGAATTCTGGCTCGCGGGGCTCGGCGATCAGCTCGCGTATGGAAACGCGCGTACCGGCTATCGCGGTGTGCATGACCTACCGAAGACCATGCGGGCGATCAGCGATGACGCGCCTGCGATCTTGCTCGCGCACGAGCCGGATATTTTCCCGGAAGTGCCTGCGCGCATTTCGCTGACCCTTTCCGGGCACACGCATGGCGGGCAGGTGCGCATTCCCGGCATTGGACCGTTACTCGTACCTTCGCGCTATGGCCGGCGTTATGCCTATGGCCATATCGTCGAAAAGAACCGGCACCTCGTGGTGTCAGGCGGGCTCGGCTGCACTTTCCTACCGATCCGTTTTGCCATGCCGCCCGAGATCGTGCTGCTCGAGCTGGGATAATTTGCGGGCAGCTTGGAGCGGGTCTATATGAGCCCCATGACCAAGAGCCCGGCCACGGAACTTAAGGCAAATGCAGGCGCTGCGCGCCCGCTGACCTTTATCGTGCTGCGCGATCATTCGCGCCTGCCTTCGCGCTTTTTCGGCCGGCTGACTGCTTCTATTCAGGCAGCGCTTTAAGCGAGTGTTCGCGCTTTTGCGCGTAATCTTCACTCGCCTTCCAACGATCTAGCCACGAGCCAAACCATGAAACCGCGCACTCTCTACGATAAAATCTGGGACGATCATCTGGTCGATCAGCAGCCGGACGGCACCTGTCTGCTCTATATCGACCGCCATCTGGTGCATGAGGTGACGAGCCCGCAGGCCTTCGAGGGTTTGCGCATGGCTGGCCGCAAAGTGCGCGCGCCGGAAAAGACGCTCGCGGTCGTCGATCACAACATCCAGACCACAGACCGCTCCAAGGGCATCGCGGACCCGGAGTCGCGCACGCAGGTCGAGGCGCTCGCAAATAACGCCAAAGAATTTGGCATCGACTATTTCAACGAGCACGACCGCCGTCAGGGTATCGTGCATATCATCGGGCCGGAGCAGGGCTTCACGCTGCCCGGCACAACCATCGTCTGCGGCGACAGCCACACCTCGACTCATGGTGCGTTCGGCGCGCTCGCGCACGGCATCGGCACCTCGGAAGTCGAGCACGTGTTGGCCACGCAGACGCTGATCCAGAAAAAAGCGAAGAATATGCGCGTGACGGTGGACGGGAAGCTTCCCGAAGGCGTCGGCGCGAAAGACATCATTCTCGCGATCATCGGCGAGATCGGCACCGCCGGCGGCACCGGCAGCGTCATTGAATTCGCTGGCGATTCGATGCGCGCGCTTTCGATGGAAGGCCGCATGACCGTCTGCAACATGACGATCGAAGGCGGCGCACGCGCGGGCCTGATCGCGCCGGACGAGAAGGCTTACGAATATCTCAAGGGCCGTCCGCGTTCGCCCAAGAACGGCCACTGGGATGCAGCGATGCGTTACTGGGAAACGCTCTACTCTGACGACGGCGCGCATTTCGACCGCGAAGTGAAGCTGGACGGCGCGGCGCTGCCGCCGATCGTGTCCTGGGGTACGAGCCCGGAAGATGTCGTCTCGATCAGCGGTGTGGTGCCCGATCCCGCGAAGCTTGCGGAAGAAAATCAGCGCTTAGCCAAGCAGCGCGCACTCGATTACATGGGCTTGAAAGCCGGGACGAAAATCACCGACATCAAGCTCGATAAAATTTTTATCGGCTCCTGCACCAACGGCCGCATCGAAGATCTTCGCGTGGTAGCGAAGATGGTCGACGGCAGACGAGTGCATGACGCGGTGAGCGCGATGATCGTGCCGGGCTCCGGTCTCGTGAAAGCGCAGGCTGAACAGGAAGGTCTCGACAAGATTTTCCTCGCCGCGGGCTTCGAATGGCGCGAGCCGGGCTGCTCGATGTGTCTTGCGATGAACCCGGACAAGCTGAAGCCGGAAGAACGCTGCGCTTCGACCTCGAACCGCAACTTCGAAGGCCGTCAGGGTTACAAAGGACGTACCCACCTTGTTTCGCCTGCGATGGCGGCGGCTGCCGCGATCGAGGGTCACTTCGTCGATGTGCGCTCGTGGCCGAAGCACTGAGCGAAGACAAAATCTGAAATAAAAAAACGGGCGTTCTTTTTAGAGCGCCCGTTTTTTATTTCAGTACCAGCCGTAGCGATATGGCCAGTGATGCCAGTAGTGCGAACGGTAGCGGTAGTACGACATCGCGTAATCGTGCTGGTAAAGCCGCCGCGCATAATGTGGCGTGCCGCCGAAGTATTTATGCGGGTAATAGAGCGGCGGGCGGGCGACGAAACGAAGCGTATTTGCATTCGTGCAGGCGCGGCGCGATGACCAGCGGTAATGATGACAAACGGCGCGCACTTGCGCCGGATGGAACTCGGCGGCGGGTGCGGCAAAGCGCGCGGGGCTCGCGTGTGACGGCGCGACGATCGCGAGGAACGGCAGCAGCACGAGCACTGCATATCGAAACGGTTTCATGCCCCGTTGATAGAGGTTCAAACGCCTCAATGCAAAACAGGCGCTCATTCTGGAGCGCCCGTTTTTTGTTTCTTTTTTTATTTTCTTAGAACCGCGAGTAGATCGGCTCGAACTGCGGTTTCTGTGGCGCGTAATACTGCTGCACCGGCTGATACTGCGGCTGTGCAACGTAGTTGTACTGCGGCTGCGCATATTGCTGCACGTAAGGCTGCGCGTAAGTGTATTGCGGTTGCACATACTGCTGCTGCTGCGTGTAGTAGTAGGTCGTCACCGCATAAGCATAAGGCTGCGCGTAAGCCTGCTGCGGTTGTGCGACGTAAGAATACTGCGGCTGTGCGTAGTTATATTGCGGCTGCGCGTAGTTATAGCGCGGTGCGTAAGCGAGACGGCGCGCATAATTGTAGCGGTATCCGGCGTATTGATTGCGCGCGGAGTAATTGTAGCGCTGCGCATAGTGGAAGCGATGCGCGTGATGATGATGGCGGTTCGCGTGGTGATGGCGATGCGCGTGCCGCTTGTGATCCATCAGATGGCAGTGCTGTCCATGACAGTTCGCGTCAGTGGTATTCTTCTCGACTGAAGGTGCGGCGAGGCCGGCGACACGCGCAACGGCAGGCGTGGCGGAAGCCGAGAGTCCGATTGCGCCTGCTGCAACGAGCGCAAGCATGAAATTTTTCATTGTGGTCGCTTTCCCTGTTAACCAATTCTTGCGCCCAGTATTTCTTCTATGGCGCGCAGGCGAAAGCGAAAGCTGCGGAGATGGTAAAACGGGTGCCCAAACCAAGTCGGTTGAGCGCCCGTTTCAATTTATGCTTCGTGTTTCTTGGTTACCACCACTGACGCGACTGCCAGCGGCGATGATGCCGATGGCCGTAGAAGCGGTGCGGCTGATAATAGAACGGCTGGGCGTGCCAGTGATGGCGATGATGCCAGGTATGATGACGGCGGCAATCCCAACGCGACGACCAGCGATGATGATGGCAGCGCACATCAACTTTGTTCGTGTCCACCGCGGGGGCGGCAGGACCGGCGGCGATACGCGCGCTTGCGGGGGTCGCGGAAACCGCGAAGCCGATCGCAGCGGCGGCAGTAATCGTAAGGACTAGCGCCCTCAACATGGTTTTTCCTCTCGAACTTTGTTTGTGATCCGGACACCGGTACGGATCGAGAAGCGAAGTTTCGCGGATGTCGCCTGAACCTGTTGTGAGATCGCCATTCATGACACGTTCAACAACGTGGCCCGTTTAGGGCTTGAGCTTTGCGTATGTGTGCAAGAGAGTTCCCGGATGAGTCAGGAATACTCCCGAACAAATACGGATTGGGCATCGCTGTCCGCTCCTTCGCTCGAGGATTTCGAACGGCTCGCGGAAGTCGCCTTCGCGCGGCTGCCCGAGCAGTTTCGTGCCTTGTGTAAGGGCGTCGTTATTCATGTCGCCGACTTTGCGGACGAGGACGTTTTGCGGGAGATGGATGCGGAGAGCCCGTTCGAGCTGCTCGGACTGTTTTCTGGCGTTGGGCTCGCACAGGATTCGGCGGTGACGGAATCCGGCCGGCTTCCAAACCAGGTCTATCTCTACCGCCGTCCGATCCTCGACTACTGGGCCGAGCATGAGGAGACCATCGGCGCATTGATCACGCACGTGCTGGTCCACGAGATCGGGCATCATTTCGGAATGTCGGACGAAGACATGGAGCGCATCGAGTCGCTCGCTGACCTCGAAACCCATTAGTGCAGTGCAGCAGAGCTTTGCTGGTTCCACTTAGACCAAAGTGGTACGTCTCCGCGCGTTTTGATTCGCTTTCACGGATTTGATTCGCAAAGGGGAACGCCATGTCACTCACCGTATTAGTGTGGCTCGCTGTAGCGGCCTATGCGTTGCACATCGTCGAGGAGCACATCCTCGGCTGGTACGACTGGGCGCGTAAAACGATGAACATCTCGCTCGGCTGGGAGCAGTATGTCATCACCGAGGTCGCCATCCTCATTCTCGGTCTCACCGCGGCGATGCTCGCGGGGACACCGATAGGGCCGACGCTGATCGTGGCGTTTACGACGCTGCTTCTGGTCAACGTGATTTTCTTTCATGTGTTGCCAATGCTTGCCAATGGCGGAAGATTTTCGCCCGGCGCGATCTCCGGCGTCTTCCTGTTCCTGCCGCTGGCATGGCACGTGTTCAAGACGCAGAACCTCTCGCAGAACGATCTGATCTGGGCCTGCGTGCTCGGCATCCTTCTGATCCTGTGGCCTATGCTGCTTCTGAAGCTCAAGGGCGTGGCTTACTTCTCCGGCGCGCCGGTACGGGCGGGGTCAAAGTCGAAAGCCAAGCGCAGGCGCTAAAAGCCTTCATTTAAAGCCGTTATCGAGGGCCTCCGGCGGAAACGCCGGAGGCCCTTGATCGTCATGGGGGCTATGTGGGACAGGAACGGCCAAATCCGCCCATACGGACAGGACCATGGAAAAATTCACAAGCCTCACGGGCGTCGCAGCGCCCCTCCGGATCATCAATGTCGATACCGACATGATCATTCCGAAGCAGTACCTGAAGACGATCCAGCGCACCGGCCTGGGCAAAGGCCTGTTCTCGGAGATGCGCTATCAAGACGACGGCTCGGACAATCCGGACTTCGTGCTGAACAAGCCCGCCTACAAGAACGCAAAGGTTCTGGTGGCCGGCGATAATTTCGGCTGCGGTTCCTCGCGCGAGCACGCGCCCTGGGCGCTGATGGATTTCGGTATCCGCTGCGTGATCTCGACCTCGTTCGCGGATATTTTCTACAACAACTGTTTCCAGAACGGTCTTCTCCCGATCGTCGTCTCCAAGGACGATCTGGAAAAACTGTTCGACGACGCCGAGCGCGGCGCGAACGCGACGCTTTCGATAGATCTCGAAGTGCAGGAGATCCGCGGGCCCGACGGCGGCGTGATCAAGTTCGATCTCGATCCGTTCAAGAAGCACTGTATGTTGAACGGCCTCGACGGCGTCGGCCTCACCATGGAAAAGCGCGCCAGCATCGACGCGTTCGAAAAGAAGAACGCGGCCGCACGGCCTTGGGCGTAAGCCTCTCTCCTTTTAATTCTGTAAGCGAGTAATCATGCCGACATACAATCTGCTTTTGCTGCCGGGCGACGGCATCGGTCCCGAAGTCATGGCGCAGGCCAAACGCGTGATCGAATGGATCGAGAAGCGCGGACTTGCCACGTTCAATATCGAAGAAGGCCTGGTCGGCGGTGCCGCTTACGACGCGCACGGCAAGGCGATCTCCGAAGATGACATGAAGAAGGCTTTTGCCGCCGACGCCGTGATCTTCGGCGCGGTCGGCGGGCCGAAGTGGGACAAGGTGCCCTACGACGTGCGCCCGGAAGCCGGTCTTCTGCGTCTTCGCAAGGACCTCGCGCTGTTCGCCAATCTTCGTCCTGCGATCTGCTATCCAGCGCTTGCCGACGCGTCGAGCCTGAAGCGCGAACTGGTCGAAAACCTCGACATCGTGATCGTGCGCGAGCTTACAGGTGGCGTCTATTTCGGTGAGCCGAAGACGATCACGGATCTCGGCAACGGCCAGAAGCGCGCGATCGATACGCAAGTGTACGACACCTACGAAATCGAGCGTATCGCGCGTGTCGCCTTCGATCTCGCGAAAGCGCGCAAGAATAAGGTGACCTCCTCGGAAAAGCGCAACGTGATGAAGTCCGGCGTGCTCTGGCACGAGGTCGTCACGCAGGTGCATCAACGCGAATACAAGGATGTCGAATTAGAGCATCAGCTCGCGGACGCACTCGGTATGCAGCTTGTGCGCAATCCGAAGCAGTTCGACGTGATCGTCACCGACAACCTGTTCGGCGATATGCTCTCGGATGTCGCCGCGATGCTCACGGGTTCGCTCGGTATGTTGCCGTCGGCTTCGCTCGGCGAGGTGGATGCGAAGACCAAGAAGCGCCGCGCGCTCTACGAGCCGGTGCACGGTTCGGCGCCGGACATCGCGGGCCGCGGCATGGCAAACCCGATCGCGATGATCGGCTCGCTCGGCATGGCGCTGCGTTATTCGTTCGGCATGGGCAAAGTCGCGGACCAAATCGAGGAAGCGATTTCGAATGTGCTGGCGGCGGGTCACCGCACCGCCGACATTCGCGGCTCGGCCACCAAGATCGTGTCCACGCAGGACATGGGCGACGCGATTCTCGCCGAGCTCGACAAACTCGCGGCTTAATTCATTTCACCAGTACAAACAGAAAACGCCGGGTACTTACCCGGCGTTTTGCGTTTCGGTTCGAAACGAAAATCAGAAATTCGGCAGGTCGAACAAACCCGGCAGCGGGATACGCGAGTGACCCATCGGGTCCGGGCCGAGCGTCGAGTACTGCCAGTTCCGGTCGAAGATATGGGAGTGATAGTTCTTCGAGAGAGGCTTCACCTCGGTGCCGGCATCGAGATAGCTGCGCTTCTTGATGATGACGCGCGGCTGCCGTTCGCGGAGCTGCTGGGCGTCCACCTCATAGGCGGTCGCGGTGAGCAACGAGACACCGGCGAGCAGGGCGAAAAGGGGCGCGAAACGCATGACTTCCTCATTGAAACGTCAAATCTAACAACCTTCTAGCCCGGAACGCGGTTCCCGGCCTAGTGCCCTTAAATCCGAAGTTCGCCTCATTTTGCCGCGCGTTGATAGCGAACTTCGGATTTTAAAAGGGCACTAGAAATATAAATCTCGTGTGGCTTTTGGTTCGCTAGCCCGCAAAAGGATTAGCGGGGACCACATTGCGGGCTGGCGAACCGCCACACGAGTGGCGGAAAGCCACACAAGGGGCCGGATTGAGCCCAAGGTCCTCTGCCCCTAGGTTGGGCCGGAAGCGGAGCGGCCGCTTCGAAGGCGGCAAGGCCAGCGAAAGTGACCCAGAGCAAACTAAAAACTGCGGTTCCCGTTGCCGACATCGACCCCGCGTTCGCCGGCAAAGACCGGCGCGTGGTCGTGATCGGCGAGCAGCCGCTGGTTGCCGAGACGCTGCCCGAGGCGCTCGACGACGACACGACGCCTTCCGACAAATTTTTCATCCGCAACAATGGCAAGAGCCTTGCGGCGGCAGATGATCCTTTGCGCTGGACACTTTCCATCGACGGCGAAGTGAACAACGCGCTCGCGCTTTCGCTCGGCGACATCAAGGAAAAATTCCGGCACGTCACGCAGCGCATGGTGCTCGAGTGCGGCGGCAACGGCCGCGCGTATTTTTCGCCGGAAGCCGAAGGCGTGCAATGGCATCACGGTGGCGCGGGCTGCGCGGAGTGGACCGGCGTGCGGCTGCGCGATGTGTTGCGGGCGGCGGGCCTGAGAGAAACCGCGCGCTTCACCGGGCATTTCGGCGCAGATCCTGCGCTGGATGCCGCGCATCCTTCGCCGCCGATTTCGCGTGGCATTCCGATTGCGAAAGCGATGGATGAGAACACGCTCATCGTGTTCGCGATGAACGGGAAAGACTTGCAGCCGGTACACGGCTTTCCGCTGCGGTTGATCGTGCCGGGATGGGTCGGCTCGGTCTCTCACAAATGGCTCACGCGCATTCTTATCCGGAAAGATCGCCATGACGGCACGCTGATGGACCCGTGGCACTATCGCGTTCCGGCAACGCGTACGATGCACGGCGATAAATTCGACCCGACGAAGTTCGTCGATCTCGAAGCGATGCCGGTACGCTCGATCATCACCTCGCCGGAGGACGGCGCGACGGCGGGGCGCGCGCTCTCCATTCGCGGTGCGGCATGGGCCGGCGACCAGGCCGTGCGTCTGGTCGAGATTTCAAAAGACAAAGGCGTATCGTGGCAGCGTGCTGAACTCGCGCCGCCGAAGAACGCTTACGACTGGACGCGTTTCACTGCGCAGGTTTCGTTCGCCGCGTCCGGCGCGCAGGAAATCTGGTCGCGTGCGACCGACGCCACGGGCAAAGTACAACCGAACGAAGCACAAGGCTGGAATCCACAAGGCTACGGCGCGAATCCAGTTCATCGAATTCGTATTTTCGTAAATTAGCGCGACTGCTCTGTTGCGGCGCATATTGAGCAAGCTGGCCGAAACTCTAGGCTTGGCTCCGGATGGAGTTGCCGTAAGCGCTCCCCCACAAAAAAGAACGCCGGACGCCCCGCCGTGAGCGGAGGCCAGGAGGAAGCCATGACGAAGCGCGAGCGCTCGCTTGAGGAATTGTATCGTGACGATCCGGAGCGCGCGGACGCGTTGCTCTACAACCGCAAGGCCGGAACCTCCCGCCGCGGGTTTATCGGCGGCGCCGGTGTCGCTGCGATGGGCGCGATGGTAGGCGGCGCAATTCCATTCTCGCAGAATATGCCGGCGGGTTTTGTGCCTGCGGCTTTTGCGCAGACCACGCCGCCCGCGGCACCCGAAAAGAAAGGCCCGCAGCTTCTCGATTTTCCCGGCAAGGACAAAGGGCTCGTTGTGCTCGGCGACCGTCCACTGGTCGCGGAAACGCCGGAAGCGCTCTTGGACGACGACACCACGCCGACCGCGAAGTTTTTTATCCGCAACAACGGCAATTCGCCGGCCACGGTCGCGGCACCGGACGCCTGGAAGCTCGCTATCGACGGCGAAGTGAACAAGCCGCTCGAAATCGCGCTTGGCGATCTGAAGAAAAACTATAAGCCACAAACGCTGCGCATGGTCTTGGAGTGCGGCGGCAACGGACGCGGCTTCTTCTCGCCGACCGCGCGCGGCAATCAATGGACTAATGGCGGTGCCGGCTGCGCGGAATGGACCGGCGTTTCGCTCGCCGATGTCCTGAAGACCGCAGGCGTGAAGCCCTCGGGGATCTACACCGCCAACTACGGCGCAGACACCCATCTCTCGGGCGATCCGAAGCAGGTGACGCTGTCGCGGGGCGTGCGCATGGCGAAAGCAATGGAGCCGCAGACGCTCTTGGTGTGGGCGATGAACGGAAAACCGCTCGATAACGTGCATGGCGGTCCGCTGCGGCTGATCACGCCGGGCTGGGCCGGTTCGGTTTCGCATAAATGGATCACCAAGATCACGATCCGCGACAAGGAGCATGACGGACCCGGTATGCTCGGCACGAATTACCGGATGCCGATCAACCCGATGATCCCCGGCGCAAAGGAAGACCCGAAGAACTTCCGCATTCTCGAATCGATGCCGGTGCGCTCGATCATCACGGCACCTGCGAACGGTACGAAGTTGGCAGCCGGTACGCGCGAGCTGAAACTTCGCGGTGCAAGCTGGGCCGGCGACCTCGCAGTGAAACAAGTCGAGGTCTCGGTCGATTTCGGGCAGACTTGGGTTCGCGCAAATCTCAATCCGCCGAAGAACAAGTTCGACTGGCAACGCTGGACCGCAAACGTCAAAGTGCCGAGCGACGGCTATTACGAGGTCTGGTCGAAGGCGACCGACGCCAACGGCAAGGCGCAACCCCATGTCGCGGCGAACTGGAATCCGCAAGGCTACGGCTCCAACCCGTTTCACCGGATTGCGGTCTTGATCGGTTGAGGGAATGAAAGTGCAAAAGAATAAGCGGACGGCATTTGCCGTCCGCTCGCTTTTCCCAATTCTGCTTCTAACACTCGCGTTTGCAGGCGTGCAGTCGTTCGCGCAGCAGCCGCAGCCGCAATTCGTGCCGCAGGCGGAAGATCCGGATAGTTATCCGGACGCGCCGGGACGTGACGACGCGTTCTATGCCTGCGCGGGATGCCATGCGTTCCGGCTGGTCGCCAACCAGGGGCTCACGCGTGAGCGCTGGGACGAGACCATCAACTTGATGAGCGAGCGTCACGGTATGCCGAAGTTAGAGGGCAAAGACCGCGAGCTGATCCTGAACTATCTCGCGAAGACCTATCCGCCGAAGGCGGAGCAAAACCGCGGCTTTCAGAACCCGTTCTTGAAGCAGTAATTGGCGGCGCTCGCGATATCGGCGGCGACCAGCACGATCAGCACGGCCACAGTGAAGACCGCGAGCGCGCAGGAGAGCTTCGTCCGCTGGACGCGGCTCAGTGAAGGGCGCTTGGAGGCGGGCGCGGGCTCGGGCTTTCTGAATACCGAAAGCGGTTCCTGCGGCTGCATTTCCGGGCCTCCTTCATGGTCTGCCAGCCCTGCGGGTTCAGAGGCTTGGCGTTGCCATCCTTCTCGCGTAGAACCCGCCGCATTCCGGTTAAAGACAGGAGCAGGCCCGCGTTTTTCGCGGCCAGAGTGAACGATGGGTTATAAGGTTGCCGTAGTCGGTGCGACGGGAAATGTCGGCCGTGAAATTCTGAACATTCTCGCCGAGCGCGGGTTCCCCGCGGATGAGGTCGTGGCGCTTGCGTCACGCCGTTCGCTCGGCACAGAAATTTCCTATGGTGACCGGGTTCTTAAATGCAAGGCGCTGGAACACTACGATTTCAGCGACACCGACATTTGCTTGATGTCTGCGGGCTCTGCGATCTCGAAGGAATATTCGCCGAAGATCGGCGCGGCCGGCTGCGTCGTGATCGATAATTCGTCTTGTTTCCGCTACGATAACGATGTGCCGCTAATCGTGCCGGAAGTGAATCCCGACGCGATCACTGGCTTTACCAAGAAGAACATCATCGCAAACCCGAACTGCTCGACCGCGCAACTCGTGGTCGCGCTGAAGCCGTTGCATGACGCAGCCAAGATCAAGCGCGTGGTGGTCGCGACCTATCAATCGGTGTCGGGCGCGGGCAAAGACGCGATGGACGAACTCTTCAACCAGACGCGCGCGATCTACGTGAACGACTCGGCCGAGCCGGAGAAGTTTCCGAAGCGCATCGCGTTTAACGTCATTCCGCACATCGACGTGTTTATGGAAGATGGCTTCACGAAAGAAGAGTGGAAGATGACGGTCGAGACCAAGAAGATCTTGGATCCTGCGATCGAACTGACTGCGACCTGCGTGCGCGTGCCGGTGTTCGTCGGTCACTCGGAAGCGGTCAACGTCGAATTCGAAAACCCGATCTCTGCCGATCAGGCACGCGATATCCTGCGCGAAGCGCCGGGGATTCTCGTGATCGATAAGCGCGAGCCGGGCGGTTACATCACACCGTTCGAAGCGACCGGCGAGGACGCGACCTATATTTCGCGCATCCGCGAGGACAAGACCGTGAAGAACGGTCTCGCGTTCTGGTGTGTGTCGGACAATCTGCGCAAGGGCGCGGCGCTGAACGCGATCCAGATCGCGGAAGTGCTCGTGAACCGCAAGCTGGTGCAGCCGAAGAAGAAGGCGGCGTAGGCTTCGCTAGATAGAAATAAGAAAATGGCCGGGCTCTCAAGTCGGCTATAGCCGACTTGAGCATTTAAATATGCCGATGTCGGGTAAACCCGACATCGGTCCCGGCCATTTTTTTTGTTTAGAATCTCGGCGCTGCAATCGCCGCCGCGTGTTCGGCTTTCGCGACCGGCAAGAAGTTCTTTGATTGCTCGTCGTAAACGAGCAGATCGCCCGCTGCGACGCCGAAATAAGCGCCGTGTAGTTTCAGCTTGCCGCGTCCGACGAGAATGTTGACGCAAGGAAAGGTCATCAGGTTCTGCATCGTGAGTACGACGGACGCTTTTTCGAGCCGCGTGAGATAATCGCGCTCGCTTTCGTTGTGCGCGCGGCGCGCCATACTGGCGACCGCGGGCTCGATCAGCTTCATCCAGTTGCCGATGAAGTCGCCGGGCGAGAGCGGCTCGATATTATTGGCGTGGGCTGCGATGCCGCCGCATTGCGCGTGGCCGAGCACGACGATGTGCTTTACGCGCAGCGCCTGCACCGCGAATTCGAGCGAGGCGGAAACAGCGCGGGTCGCGCCGTCCGGCGAATATGGCGGCACCAGATTGGCGACATTACGCGCGACAAAAAGTTCGCCGGGTGCGGCGTCGAAAATAGCTTCCGGAGACACGCGGCTGTCGCAGCAGCCGATCACCATGATTTCGGGTTTCTGGCCGCGAGACGCCAGTTCCTTGAAGCGGTGCTGCTCTTCGGGCAGCCGGTTGGTCAGGAAATTGCGGTAGCCTTCGGAGAGCCGTTCGGGAAAATCCACGCGATCTGTTCCTCGTGACCGGATTTCTACGAAAGAAAGCACCTGTGCCGCCGCGTCAAGGGCTTGGCATACATGATGCACGGAGGCTAGGAGAATGGCTCATTTGTCGAGGGGTACTGTCTATGCCGTCGTCCATTCGCCCGCGCCGTAGCGTTCTTTATATGCCGGGGTCGAATGCCCGTGCGCTGGAGAAGGCGCGGACGCTTCCTGCCGACGCCCTCATTCTCGATCTCGAAGATGCGGTCGCCCCCGATGCGAAAGAAACTGCGCGCGAGCAGGTGATCGCGGCGGTCAAGGCAGGCGGCTACGGCAAGCGCGAAATTGCGATCCGCGTGAATGCGTTTTCGACGCCGTGGGGCATGGACGATTTCAGGGCGGCGGCGGACGCAAATCCGGATGCCATTCTGGTGCCCAAGATTTCTTCCGCCGACGATATGAACGACATTGCACGCGCGCTGGCGCAGGTCGGATCCGGCGGACGCACCCGCATCTGGGTCATGATCGAGACAGCATTGTCTGCCTTCCGGCTCCAGGAGATCGCCGCGAGCGCGAAGAACGACAAGACGCGGCTTTCGGTTTTCATTCTCGGCACCAACGATTACGCGAAAGAAACGCGGGCCAAAATCACGCGTGGGCGCGCGGGCCTGATCCCGTTTCTTGCAAATACGGTAGCAGCGGCGCGTGCCTACGGCATCGAAGTGATCGACGGCGTCTATAACGACATCGCCAACATCGACGGATTGAAGGAAGAAGCCGAGCAGGCGCGCGATCTCGGCTTCGACGGCAAGACTATCATTCACCCGAGCCATATCGCGCCTTGCAACGAAGCCTTCTCCCCCAGCGAGGAAGAAGTTGTGACCGCGCGCAAGGTGGTCAGCGCCTTCGATCAGCCGGAAGCCAGCGGCAAAGGCGTGTTGCAAATCGACGGCCGGATGTATGAAATACTTCACGCGGAAATCGCGAAACGCACGGTCGCGGTCGCGGACGCGATCAAGGCACGGGAAGCCGCGCAATGAACCCGGTTGTGACGAAGGCCAAGACCACGGCAGGAAATTTCTTTGAAGATTTTTCGCTCGGTCAGGTCATCCATCACGCGACCCCGCGCACCATCACCTCCGGCGACGTGTCGCTCTATGGTGCGCTTTACGGCACGCGCTTTGCCGTGCAGTCAGCGGAGAGTTTCGCAAAAGCGATCGGCTACAGCCAAGCTCCGGTCGACGATCTTCTCGTTTTCCATGTCGTGTTCGGCAAAACGGTGCCGGACATTTCGCTGAACGCGGTCGCAAATCTTGGCTATGCCGCCTGCCGTTTTCTCGCGCCCGTCTATCCCGGCGACACGCTGACGGCGGTGTCCGAAGTGATCGGGTTGCGCGAGAACGCGAACAAGACCTCCGGCGTCGTCTATGTGCGCTCCACGGGCTTCAACCAGAACGGCGTCGAGGTGCTCGATTACGTGCGCTGGGTCATGGTGCGAAAGCGCGACGAGCATGGTGCTACGCCCGAAGCGGTCGTGCCGAAACTGCCTTCCGCGATATCGGCTGACCAGCTCGGCAGCGGCCTGCCCCCGATTCATGTTCGCGAATACAACTTCCGGCTTGCCGGCAGCGAACACCGCTTCGAGGATTACGCGCCGGGCGAGCGCATCGATCATGTGGATGGCATGACTGTAGAAGATGCCGAGCAGCAGATCGCGACCCGGCTCTATCAGAACACGGCGAAAGTTCACTTCAACAATTTCGCGCAGAAGTCGGATCGTTTCGGCAAGCGCCTGATTTACGGCGGTCATGTGATTTCGCTGGCGCGGGCGCTTTCCTTCAACGGGCTTGCGAACGCTTTTCATATTGCCGCGATCAATGGCGGCCGTCATGTCGCACCGCTGTTCGCAGGCGATACGGTGTTCGCGTGGACGGAGGTCCTGGATGCGCAGGAACTTCCCGGCCGCAAGGACGCAGGCGCGCTGCGGCTACGCACCATTGCGACCAAGGATCGTCCCTGCGCCGACCATCCCTACAAGAATGGCGATGAATACGAGACGGGCGTGATCCTCGATCTCGATTACTGGGTATTGATCCCAAGGTAATCGTCATGCCCGGCTTCATGCCGGGCATCCACGCCTTTCAGAATTTCAGCGCTGTAAAGACGTGGATGGCCGGGACAAGCCCGGCCATGACAAAAGAAAATTATTCTTCCTGTGCGCGAAGGTGGGTCACGAGTTCGCGCGCGAACGTCGGCAACTCGTCGAGTTTGCGCACGCAAATCGTGAGATCGCGCTCCGCCCAACCGTCGCTGAGCGAAACAGAAGTTACCGCCATTGAAAGGGCCGCGCGCCGCGCGGTGGTTTCCGGCACGATGCCGATACCGACGTTGCGCTCGACCATGCGGCAGACCGCGTCGAAACTCCTGAGCTGAATGCGGAGCCGCAGCGGCCGCCCGATCCGCGCGGCCTTGTCGGCAAGAAAGCGCTGCAACGCTGAGGCGCGATCGAGTCCGACGAAATCGTGGTCCAGCACCTGTGCGAGCGAAACGGCGGAACGCACCGCGAGCGGATGATCGTGCGCGACCACCAGCACGAAGCGGTCGCGGCGGAAGGGGTAGGTCTCTAACGAGCCGGAATCGACCGTGCCCGCGACAATGCCGAGGTCGGCGACGCCCTCTGCGATCAGGCTCACGATTTCGTCGGACAACCGCTCTTCGAGATCGACGCTGACCTTGGGGTTGGCGGCGAGAAACGAGGCCAGCGCCTCCGGGAGAAACTCGGTCAGCGCGTTGGTATTCGAGAGTACCTTGATCTGGCCGGCCTGGCCGCCCGCGAATACGCCAAGCTCCTCGCGCAGCTTCTCGGCCTGCTGCAGCATCGAGCGGGCATGGGCGAGCAGGATGCGCCCGGCCTGTGTCGGCGCCACGCCCTGCCGGCTGCGGGTAAGCAAAGGGGCGCCGAGGGCCTCCTCCATGTTGCGGATGCGCGTCGAGGCTGCGGCAAGCGCCAGATTGGCCCGCTCCGCGCCATGGGTGATGGAGCCCGCGTCGATGACGTGGCGAAACAGGCTGAGGTCTGAAAGGTCGAATCGCACAGGATTATCCTGAACCCGTGGATTGGCGTGGTATGCCAATCCTTCGCTTTTCACGAAGGAATACTACGCCAAATAAGGCTTGTGGGGAAGGTTGTGCGGATTATGTTTCGCAGAACACGAAGTCAGAGCCGCTCCAAACTATGTGGATTGCCCGGACTTCCGATTGCAGCGCCAGCAATCGCGGCCAATTCTCCGGCGCTCACGACAGAGAACCAGCGATGACCGATACACCGGCGCGCCCGCGCCCCACTTCGCCGCATCTGACGATCTACCGGATGACCTGGACGATGGTGATGTCCATCGTCCACCGCATCACGGGGTCGGCGCTCTATTTCGGAACGCTGTTGCTGGTGTGGTGGCTGGTCGCCGCCGCGAGCGGTGCGAAATATTTTGACACCGCCAACGCCTTCTTCGGCTCGTGGTTCGGACAGTTCATCCTGCTCGGCTACACGTGGGCGCTCATCCACCATATGCTCGGCGGCATCCGCCATTTCATCTGGGACACCGGCCGCGGCTATGGCCCGGAGCGGCAGGCGTTGGCGCGTATGACGCTGGTCGGCTCGGTCTCGATCACCATTCTCCTGTGGGCGCTTGCCTTGGTGCTGAGGAGCTGACGATGCGCACGCCGCTTTCCCGCATTCGCGGCCTTGGCGCCGCACATCACGGCACCGAGCACTTCTGGCTGCAGCGGCTGACCGCTGCCGCGAACGTGTTCTTGCTGGTTGTCCTGATCGGCATCGTGGTGACCCTTGTCGGCCGCAGCCATGCGACCGTGCTGGCCACGCTTTCCAAGCCGCTGGTTTCCGTGCTTCTGGTCGCCGCCGTGATCTCGGTCGCGATCCATATGCGGCTCGGTATGCAGATCATCATCGAAGACTACGTGCATTCGGAGTTCCGCAAAGTCGTGCTCCTGATGCTGAACACCTTCTTCGCGTGGGGCATCGGGCTTTGCAGCATCTACGCCGTTCTCATGATTTCCTTCGGGACATAAAAACGCATGACCGCCATTGATGGACGCGCCTATCCGATCACCGAGCATCTCTACGACGTCGTCGTCGTTGGCGCGGGCGGCGCGGGTCTGCGCGCGGTCGTCGGCTGCGCCGAAGCGGGGCTGAAAACGGCCTGTATCAGCAAGGTTTTCCCGACGCGCTCGCATACGGTCGCGGCGCAAGGCGGCATCTCGGCGGCACTCGGTAACATGGGCGAGGACGACTGGCGCTGGCATATGTACGACACCGTGAAGGGGTCGGACTGGTTAGGGGATCAGGACGCAATCGAATATCTCTGCCGCAACGCGCCCGCCGCCGTTTACGAGCTTGAGCACTGGGGCGTGCCGTTCTCGCGAACCGAAGCGGGCAAAATCTATCAGCGCCCCTTCGGCGGCATGACGACCCATTACGGAAAAGGCACCGCGCAGCGCACCTGTGCCGCCGCCGACCGTACCGGTCACGCGATCCTGCATACGCTCTATGGTGCCGCGCTAAAGCACCGCGCGGAGTTCTTCATCGAGTATTTCGTGCTCGATTTATTGATGAACGACGACGGCGATTGCTGCGGCGTGCTCGCATTGAAGATGGACGACGGCACGCTGCACCGCTTCCGCTCGCATGAGACGGTGCTCGCGACCGGCGGCTATGGCCGCGCCTATTTCTCCTGCACTTCCGCGCATACCTGCACCGGCGACGGCAACGCCATGGTGCTGCGCGCTGGTCTGCCGTTGCAGGACATGGAATTCGTGCAATTCCATCCGACCGGCATCTATGGCGCGGGCTGTCTCATCACCGAAGGCTCGCGCGGCGAGGGCGGCTATCTCGTCAACTCCGCAGGCGAGCGCTTCATGGAGCGCTACGCGCCGTCCGCGAAGGATCTTGCCTCGCGCGACGTCGTTTCGCGTTCGATGACCGTCGAAATCCGCGAAGGGCGCGGGGTCGGCAAGAACAAGGACCACATCTACCTGCACCTCGATCATCTCGATCCGGCGGTGCTGCATGAGCGGCTTCCGGGCATTTCCGAATCCGCGCGCATCTTCGCGGGCGTCGATGTCACGAAAGAGCCGATCCCGGTCATTCCCACGGTCCATTACAACATGGGCGGTATCCCCACGAACCCGCACGGCGAAGTCGTCACCAAGAAGGGCGGCGATCCCGACACCATCGTGAACGGGTTGATGGCGATCGGCGAAGCGGCCTGCGTTTCCGTGCATGGCGCAAACCGCCTCGGTTCCAACTCTCTGATCGATCTTGTCGTGTTCGGGCGTGCGGCGGCAGACAAATGCGCGGAAAAGCTCACGCCGAACGACAAGCACATGATGTTGTCGAATACCGCGACCGAGAAGGCGCTCTCGCGCTTCGACCGGCTGCGCTTTGCCACCGGCACAACTTCGACCGCCGATCTGCGTCTCAATATGCAGAAGGTGATGCAGACCAATTGCGCGGTGTTTCGCACCAACGAGATTCTCGACGAGGGCCACAAGCTGATCCATGGCGTGTTCGGCAGCGCGGATGACGTGAAGGTCACCGACCGCTCGCTGGTCTGGAACACCGACCTGATCGAGACGCTGGAATTCGACAACCTCATTTCGCAGGCCGTCGTCACGATGGACTCGGCGTTGAACCGTACCGAGTCGCGCGGCGCCCACGCGCGCGAAGACTTCCCCAACCGCGACGACAAGGACTGGATGAAGCACACGCTGTCATGGGTCGATTTCGAGAAGAAGAAGGTCTCGATCGATTACCGGCCGGTCCACACTTACACGCTGACGAATGAAATTCAGTACATCGAGCCGAAAGCGCGAGTTTACTAAATGAAGCTCGCGCTCGTTTCGGATGGAAACGATTTTGCCGTTTACGAAGATGCCGCATGGAAAGCGGGCAAGGCGAGGAAGTTAGCGTCGCTGAACCGCAACCAAGCGGATTTCACTATCGTACCGGAAGGCGCCGCTCCGAAAGGGCTTCCGACCGGCGCGTTCCAGACCATCAACGACGCCCTGATCGCGCTCCGCGAAGCGGGCTTTGAATTCGAGAGATACGAGAAATAGCCATGGTCGAACTCACACTCCCGAAAAACTCCCGCGTCACCGAAGGCAAGACCTGGCCGAAACCAGATGGCGCGACCAATTTAGAAGAGCTTCGGGTCTATCGCTACGATCCCGATCAGGACGCCAATCCGCGCATCGACACCTATTACGTCGATCGCGACGATTGCGGGCCGATGGTGCTGGACGCGCTGATCTGGATCAAAAACAACATCGACCCGACGCTCACCTTCCGCCGCTCCTGCCGCGAAGGCATCTGCGGTTCCTGCTCGATGAACATCGACGGCACCAACACGCTCGCCTGTACCTGCGGCATGGACGAGATCAAAGGCACCGTGAAAATCTACCCGCTGCCGCATATGGCGGTGGTCAAAGACCTCGTGCCGGATCTGACGAACTTCTACGCGCAGCACGCTTCGATCGAGCCGTGGTTGAAAACCACGACGCCGGAGCCTTCGGCGGAATGGAAGCAGAGCCACGAAGACCGCGAAAAGCTCGACGGGCTCTATGAGTGCATCATGTGCGCGTGCTGTTCGGCGTCGTGCCCCAGCTATTGGTGGAATTCCGACCGCTATCTGGGTCCGGCCGCGCTTCTTCAGGCCCAGCGCTGGATCGTGGACAGCCGCGACGAAGCTACCGGCGAGCGTCTCGACGATCTCGAAGATCCGTTCCGGCTCTATCGCTGCCACACCATCATGAATTGCGCGAACGCGTGCCCCAAGGGTTTGAACCCTGCCAAGGCGATTGCGGAAATCAAGAAGAAGATGGTGACGCGCCAGCTCTGAGCTGGCGTCTCGTTCCGCTTACTCGGTGCGGCTCCGCGCGCGGAAGGGCCAGCCCTTCAGCAAACGCATCATGCCGAGCACGAGCACGATGCAGGAGGCGAAGACCGGCAGGATCACGATGCCGAGGACCAAGCCCCATACGAGCCACGCCATGGCCTGTCCGCCGGATACGACGGGCAGGAGAGCGTTATAAAGTGACGCGGAAGCAACCAGCGCGACGGCTTTCAGCGCCGCCAGCGCTAGCGCCACGACAACGAGTGCCGTTGCCGCGAACCAGAAAACGAAAAAAACTCGCAGAAAAGAGCGCATCCGGATGGCCCGATACGGGATCTGATGGCGTCTTTTATAGTTGGCGCCCGGTTAAGAAGCGGGAAACGCGATGCGCGCAGCCGGGTTAACGCGGGCGCCTGCAAGAAAGTTTTAAGGCCACAAGGCCCTGAAAAGCTGATGGCCGTATGCCTTGCGGCATACGGCCATCGAAAACTATTCGCGAGTAGCGAAGAGTTACATCGCCTTCTTCTTCTTGCGACGCTTCTTCGTCTTCTTCTTTGCCTTCTTCGCTTTCGCCTTCTTACGACGTTTTGCCATGATATGCCTCTTGGCGGATGTTGGGTTGCGCGCGTCAGAACCGGATTTAGCTTTCGATTCCCTCGTGCGGCGCGGTTTTGAAGTTTCCTTCGGTCCGATCCCGAAGATACCCATCATGGGACTGGTTGAGTCGCTCCTGGGCATCTGCGTCCGAATCAAACAACCGGCAGCGACATATCGCGCACGCTTGAGTCATTTGCCAATAGGCAGGGCAGATATCGTGTGTGTTCGAGACTCAAACTACGAGGTGTTGCGTTCGGAAACTTCGCGGCGAAAATAGTTTTCGATTGACAACGAAAACTCCTCGTAACGCTTGCTTTGAAAAGAAAATGCTCGAACTTTCAGTACGTTAGCGAAGGAGTGTTTTTTGCGGTTCGATTCTCGTTTTCATGCCGCGCGCATTGCAAAAATTCCTGCACGCAATCGTTTAACCCTCTTGAAAAAATTATTCACAGGCGAGCGAAAACGAGCCTCGAGAACGCAACTGCGAGTCATTTTTTGGCAAAACGCGCACTGATTCGCGCTGGGTGATTCGTTTTTCGCGCGTACGAGAACGCGCCCGAAGGCGCGTCAACGCTCTCTTAACGAATCAAATTCGCAAAATTACGCGTCAGGCCGAGTGTAATGCGCGCGAATGCGACTGCATCACCGTATCAGCGAGGTCCTGGCCGTCGGTGAGCGCTTCCTTCCACACCGACATCGGATTTGCGCGCGGCGCTTCGATTTGCGCGTGTCCGCCGTCAGAGTCGTACGTGACAACTGCATCGAACTTCTTTGCAATCGCCTGCATTCGCTGGTTTTGCGAGAGGAAATTGACGAAAAGCTTGGAAATTCCTCGATTTCGCGCGGCGAGAACCGTGCGGCCGAACAATTCGGTGCCGATACCGCGGTTCTGGTGGGTCTGTTCGACGCTGAATGCCGCTTCGGCTTCGCCGCCAGCGACGCCGCGAAAGCCGCGCAGCTCCGCGACCCCGCGCAAGACGCCGTCCACGAAGTAGCCGTGCGCGATCGAATGGCTGCCGAGCGCGTTCTGTGCGTATTGCTCGATGAAATAATCGGTGACCGGCGTACCAAAGCGCATACGTCGGCTCTCCGGATCGAGGCGCAGAAGATGCGCCTGCAAGGCCGCGCTGTCGCTGGCCCACAGTTTCCGGAAAGAGATTTGTGCGTCGGTATTCACGTTCGTCGTCATCGTCCAATCCTCAGGGCTGACTGACATCGAATCGAACCAGCCCTCTGCTGGAACTCATGTATGTGCAGTGCAGCAATTTTCAACCCTGAAGTTGTCCTGTAGCCGCCTGATGACAACAGGGCGGCGAAAACAGGGCTAGGGCGAATTCCTGCTAACTAGTTATTTCAGCTTGTGTATTCCGCCTGCGTCGGGTGGTTAATTAAGCCTTAATGCGCGGGCCGCAGGTCCGTGCTGCACCTGCGAAACGGCCTTTCTGTCACGCCTTGCCCGATTCTCCGGCGCGGGGTTAGGTCCGGCTGCTTATTCATAAGAAAGGCCGTCCGCTCCCAATGCCCGGAATTGCCGAACGTTATGCGGGACTGGTCGAGAGCGGTGCGCTGGAGCGGGATCCTGCGCAGGCACGAGCTGCCGATCGGCTACAGAAATTGCAGGACGAGTTAGCGAATTACCGGCGCGCGTCGAAATCCTCGTCGCTCGGCTGGCTGATGGCGCGTGGCGCGCAACAGGCACCGCGCGGTCTTTATATCTGGGGCGATGTCGGCCGCGGCAAGACCATGCTGATGGACCTTTTCTTCGAGACGGCGAAGGTCGAGAAGAAGCGCCGGGTGCATTTTCACGAGTTCATGGCTGATGTGCAGGACCGGCTGAATGCCGTCCGCCAGGCGATGAAAGAGGACAAGTCGAAGGACGGCGATCCGATCTCGCCGGTAGCAAGCGAGCTTGCGGACGAAACGCTTCTGTTGTGCTTCGACGAATTCCACGTGAACGACATCGCGGATGCGATGATCCTGTCGCGGCTGTTCGAGCGGCTATTCGAGCGCGGCGTTGTCGTGGCCGCGACCTCGAATGTACCGCCGGGCGAGTTATATAAAGAAGGTCTCAATCGGCCGCTGTTCCTGCCGTTCGTGAAACTGCTCGAGACGAAGTGCGACACGATCAATCTCGCCGCGCGGACCGACTACCGGCTAGAGAAACTATCCGGCACACAGATGTGGCACGTGCCGGCGGATCGCGAGGCGCAGCAGCAGATCGACGAAGTTTGGCGCAAACTCGCCGGCCGCGCGGGCGGCGCGCCGTGCGATCTCTCGTATCGCGGGCGCATGATTCATGTCCCGTTTTCCGGCAATGGTGCCGCGCGTTTCGACTTCTCCGATCTCTGCCATCAGCCGCTCGGGGCGGCCGACTTCGTGCAGATCGCTCACAATTTTCATACCGTCGTGATCGAGGATATTCCGGTGATGAGCCCGGAGCAGCGGAATGAGGCCAAACGGTTCATTCTTCTGATCGACGCGCTCTACGACAACGCAGTGAAGCTGGTTGCCTCCGCCGCCGCCGAGCGCGACGAGATTTATCAGGGCGCGGGCACGATCGAGGCGACCGAGTTCAAGCGCACCGGCTCGCGTCTGATCGAAATGGGCTCGACCGAATATCTGGCACTCGCGCACGGTCATGCCGGACCCTCGAAGAAATAAGCGCCCGGTCCGCGCGCTTAATCGAAGCACTCAATCAGCCTGAAAGAACCCGCAGTGCAGCGTCTTTTGCTGCGCCGCTAATGCGTTTTCGGTCTAGACGAGGATCGGGTTAGCTGCTGGTATTATGTATATCAGAAGGGCGGATAAGCCCGAGGTCTTGTTGCGGTGCCCCTATCAAATGGATAAGCCAGCGCAGTCTTTCCAACGCTAGCGAAGAGTTTCCCCACCATGGCTCGCAACAAAATCGCCTTGATCGGCGCCGGTCAGATCGGCGGCACCCTTGCCCACCTCGTAGGTCTTAAGGAACTCGGAGACGTCGTTCTGTTCGACATCGCCGAAGGCATTCCCCAAGGCAAAGCGCTCGACCTCGCCCAGTCCTCGCCGGTCGATATGTTCGACGCGAAGCTCTCCGGCACGAACACCTATGAAGCCATCGAAGGCGCGGACGTCGTCATCGTCACCGCGGGTGTGCCGCGCAAGCCCGGCATGAGCCGCGACGATCTCATCGGCATCAATCTCAAGGTGATGGAGCAGGTCGGCGTCGGCATCAAGAAATTCGCGCCGAACGCTTTCGTCATCTGCATCACCAACCCATTGGATGCAATGGTGTGGGCGCTTCAAAAAGCGTCCGGCCTGCCGAAGAACATGGTGGTCGGCATGGCCGGCGTTTTGGACTCCGCGCGCTTCCGTTATTTCCTGGCCGAGGAATTCAAGGTTTCGGTCGAGGATGTCACCGCCTTCGTGCTCGGCGGCCACGGCGACACCATGGTGCCGCTCGCGCGCTATTCGACGGTCGCCGGCATTCCGCTCCCCGATCTCGTGAAGATGGGTTGGACCACGCAGGAGCGCCTCGACAAGATCATTCAGCGCACGCGCGACGGCGGTGCGGAAATCGTGAACTTGCTGAAAACCGGCTCGGCCTTCTATGCGCCGGCGGCCTCCGCGATCGCCATGGCGGAGAGCTATCTCAAGGACAAGAAGCGCGTGCTTCCGGTCGCGGCCCATCTCAACGGCGAATATGGCCTGAAGAATATTTACGTCGGCGTGCCGGTTGTCATCGGCGCGAAGGGTGTCGAACGCGTGGTCGATATCGAAATGGACAAGACCGAGCGCGCGATGTTCGACAAGTCGGTCGATGCGGTGAAGGGCCTGATCGAAGCCTGCATCAAGATCGCGCCCGATCTCGCGAAATAAGAACGAAACTGGGGGACGAAATACGCGATGAACATCCACGAATATCAAGGCAAGGCGGTTCTTCGCGAGTTCGGCGTTCCCGTCGCTTACGGCCTTCCTGCGCTTTCGGTGCAGGAAGCGGTCGATGCCGCGAAGAAACTCGGCGGTCCGGTCTGGGTCGTAAAGGCCCAGATTCATGCGGGCGGCCGCGGCAAAGCCGGCGGCGTCAAGGTCGTCAAATCCATCGAAGATGTCGAGAAGGAAGCCAAGCGCATCCTTGGCTCCACGCTGGTCACGCACCAGACCGGTCCGGCTGGTAAGCAGGTCAACCGCCTCTATGTCGAAGAAGGCTCGCTGATCGCGAAAGAATTTTATCTTTCGATGCTGGTCGACCGCGAGACTTCGCGCATCGCTTTTGTCGTCTCCACCGAAGGCGGCATGAACATCGAAGAAGTCGCGCACGACACGCCGGAAAAGATCGTGACCTTCTCGGTCGATCCGGCGACAGGCATCATGCCGCATCATGGCCGCCGCGTGGCCAACGCGCTGAAGCTAGAGGGCGATCTCGCCAAGCAAGCCGAGAACATGGCGAACAAGCTCTATGCCGCGTTCACCGCGACTGACATGAGCCTCTTGGAAATCAATCCGCTGGTCGTGACCAAGGACAACAAGCTGATCTGTCTCGACGCCAAAGTCGGTTTCGATTCGAACGCGCTCTATCGTCACCCGAAGATCGTGGAACTGCGCGATCTTACGGAAGAAGACGCCAAAGAGATCGAGGCGTCGAAGTACGATCTCTCTTACATTGCGCTCGACGGCTCGATCGGCTGCATGGTGAACGGCGCGGGTCTCGCCATGGCGACGATGGACATCATCAAGCTCTATGGCGAAGCGCCTGCAAACTTCCTCGACGTCGGCGGCGGCGCGACCACCGAAAAAGTTACCGCCGCGTTCAAGATCATCACCTCCGATCCGAACGTGAAGGGGATTCTCGTCAACATCTTCGGCGGGATCATGAAGTGCGATGTCATCGCGCAGGGTGTCGTGACAGCCGTGAAAGAAGTCGGGCTGAAAGTGCCGCTGGTCGTTCGTCTCGAAGGCACGAACGTCGAGCTTGGCAAGAAGATCATCAATGAATCGGGATTGAACGTCGTCTCCGCCGACGATCTCGACGATGCCGCACAGAAAATTGTGAAGGCATTGAAGGGAGGCAAGTGAGATGGCGATCCTCGTCGACAAGAACACGAAAGTTCTGACCCAAGGCATGACCGGCAAGACCGGCTCGTTCCACACCGAGCAGGCAATCGCTTACGGCACCAAGATGGTCGGCGGTGTCGCGCCCGGCAAAGGCGGCTCCACCCATCTCAATCTTCCGGTCTTCAACACAGTGCGCGAAGCGCGCGAGGCGACCGGCGCGGACGCGAGCGTGATCTACGTTCCGCCCGCCGGCTGCGCGGATGCGATTTGCGAAGCGATCGACGCGGAAATTCCGCTAATCGTGACGATTACCGAAGGCGTGCCAGTGCTCGACATGGTGCGGGTGAAACGCTCGCTTGCGGGCTCGAAGTCGCGGCTCCTGGGTCCGAACTGCCCCGGCGTGATTACGCCCGGCGAGTGCAAGATCGGCATCATGCCGGGTCACATCCACAAGCCCGGCAAGGTCGGCATCGTCTCGCGCTCCGGCACGCTGACCTACGAAGCGGTGTTCCAGACCACCGCCGAAGGCTTAGGCCAGACCACCTGCGTCGGTATCGGCGGCGACCCGGTGAAGGGCACCGAATTCATCGATGTCCTCGAAAAATTCCTCGGTGACCCGAAGACCGAAGCGATCATAATGATCGGCGAAATCGGCGGCTCGGCCGAAGAGGACGCGGCGCAATTCCTGAAGGACGAAGCCAAGCGCGGCCGCAAGAAGCCGATGGCCGGATTTATTGCCGGGCGTACCGCTCCTCCGGGCCGCCGCATGGGCCATGCGGGCGCAATCATCTCGGGCGGCAAGGGTGGCGCAGAATCAAAAATCGAGGCGATGGAGGCCGCCGGTATCAAGGTCTCCCAATCGCCGGCACGTCTCGCCAAGACCTTGGTCGAAGTGCTCAAGGGCTGAGCCGCCAGACCACGTAGAAATGCTTATAAAACGGGCGCTTCCTGAAACAGGATGGCGCCCGTTTCGCGTTTAAATCGTTGCTTACGATAGCCTTCTTATATTGAGCGTGGGGCGATGCCCTATTAAAAGAGCCCTGCGCGGCGCGGGGTACAGCTAAGACCTCGTTTCCTCATATTTTCGAAGTCTTATGTAGGCATAGAAACAGCAGCGCGGCCCCGTCGGGCAGGCGCGCAAATGGTGGACGCTTTCGACGCGTCCGGGATGAACATGGCACGCGAAGCAAGCAACCAAGGCTTTCTGAACTCCTCTTTCCTTGATGGCGGCAACGCCGCTTACATCGAAGACCTCTACGCCCGGTATCAGCAGAACCCGTCGTCGGTCGACGAGAGCTGGCGCATTCTGTTCGAGCAGATGAAGGGCGACGACCGCTCGGCGATCGAAAAGAGCGCGAAAGGTCCGTCGTGGAAAAAGCCGGGCTGGCCGCTGATTGCAAACGGCGAACTCGTCGCAGCGCTCGACGGCAACTGGGCTGCGACCGAAATCGCGGTCGGCAACAAGATCAAAGGCAAGGCGGCATCGAAAGGCGTCGAGCTTTCCGAAGCCGACGTGCAGCAGGCAACACGCGACTCCGTCAAGGCATTGATGATGATCCGCGCCTTCCGTATGCGCGGTCATCTCGAAGCGAAGTTAGATCCGCTCGGCATGGAGCCGGAAGCGCCGCACCCGGAACTCGATCCGGCGTCTTACGGCTTCACCGAAGCCGATCTCGACCGCAAGATTTTCATCGATCACGTGCTCGGGCTGGAATTCGCAAGCGTGCGCGAGATGGTGGGGATTCTCCGCCGCACCTACTGCCAGACTATCGGCATCGAATTCATGCATATGTCCGATCCGGAAGAGAAGGCGTGGTTGCAGGAACGGATCGAAGGACCTGACAAGGAAATCACCTTCACGCGCGAAGGCAAACGCGCGATCTTGAACAAGCTCGTCGAAGCCGAAGGCTTCGAGAAGTTCATCGACGTGAAGTACACCGGCACCAAGCGCTTCGGCTTAGATGGCGGCGAAGCGATGATTCCGGCGATGGAGCAGATCATCAAGCGCTCCGGCGCGCTCGGCTGCAAAGAGATCGTGCTCGGCATGGCCCATCGCGGGCGTTTGAACGTGCTCAGCCAAGTGATGGCGAAGCCGCATCGCGCGATCTTCCACGAATTCAAGGGCGGCTCGGCAACGCCAACCGAAGTCGAAGGCTCAGGCGACGTGAAGTATCACCTCGGCGCTTCATCGGACCGCGAGTTCGACGGCAACGAGGTGCATCTTTCGCTCACCGCGAACCCCTCGCATCTCGAGATTGTCGATCCGGTTGTGCTCGGTAAAGTGCGCGCGAAACAGGACCTGTTCGGCGACAAACCGGAGGACCGCATCTCGGCGATGCCGCTACTGATCCACGGCGACGCAGCGTTCGCGGGTCAGGGCGTTGTTGCCGAATGTTTCGGCCTCTCGGGCCTCAAGGGTCACCGCACCGGCGGCTCGATTCACTTCATCATCAATAACCAGATCGGGTTTACGACCAATCCGCGATATTCGCGGTCTTCGCCGTATCCGTCGGATGTCGCGAAGATGATCGAGGCGCCGATATTCCACGTAAATGGCGACGATCCGGAAGCGGTCGTATTCGTTGCCAAGGTCGCGACCGAATTCCGGATGAAATTCCATAAGCCGGTCGTGATCGATATGTTCTGCTATCGCCGCTTCGGCCACAACGAAGGCGACGAGCCGGCGTTCACGCAGCCGCTGATGTATCAAAAGATACGCGCGCACGCGTCCACGCTCGATCTCTACTCGAAGAAGCTCGAGGAAGAAGGCGTTGTCGCTGCGGGCGAAGTCGATGGCCTGAAAGCCGAATGGCGCGCGAAGCTGGAAACCGAATACGAAGCGGGCCAGAGCTACAAGCCTAACAAGGCGGATTGGCTCGACGGGCGCTGGTCCGGCATGAAGGCCGCAAAAGAAATCGACGATCCGCGCCGCGGCGAAACCGGCGTCGATCTCAAAACGCTCAAAGAAATCGGCGCACAGATTACTTCCGTGCCGGAAGGCTTTAACGCGCATAAGACGATTTTGCGTTTCCTTGAGAACCGCAAGAAGGCGATCGACACCGGTGCCGGCATCGACTGGGCGACTGGCGAAGCGCTCGCTTTCTCCACGCTCCTGCTGGACGGTCATCGTGTACGTCTGTCAGGGCAGGACGTCGAGCGCGGCACCTTCTCGCAACGCCATTCGGTGCTGACCGATCAGGTCGATGAGCGCCGCTACAAGCCATTCAATCACATTCGCGAAAAGCAGGGCGTGTACGAAGTCATCAACTCGATGCTTTCCGAAGAAGCGGTGCTCGGTTTCGAGTACGGCTATTCGCTTTCAGAGCCGAATGCGCTGACACTCTGGGAAGCGCAGTTCGGGGATTTTGCGAACGGCGCGCAGGTCGTGTTCGACCAATTCATCTGCTCTGGCGAGCGAAAATGGCTTCGTATGTCGGGCCTCGTCTGCCTGCTACCGCACGGCTATGAAGGACAGGGACCGGAGCATTCCTCCGCGCGTCTCGAGCGCTTCCTGCAATTATGCGCCGAGGACAATATGCAGGTCGCGAACTGCACGACGCCTGCGAATTACTTCCATGTGCTGCGCCGCCAGTTGAAGCGCGATATCCGCAAGCCGCTCATCCTGATGACGCCGAAGTCGCTTCTCCGCCACAAGCGCGCGGTATCGACACTCGCAGAGCTCGGCCCGGAGACCTCGTTCCACCGCGTGTTGTGGGACGACGCGCAGTATCTGAAAGATTCGCCCACCAAGCTCGTCGCCGACGAGAAGATGCGCCGTGTCGTGCTCTGCTCGGGCAAGGTCTATTACGATCTCTACGAAGAGCGCGAGAAGCGCGGGTTGAACGACATCTATATCCTGCGCGTCGAGCAGCTTTATCCGTTCCCGCTCAAAGCGCTGACCACCGAGCTTTCGCGCTTCAAGAACGCGGAAGTTATCTGGTGTCAGGAAGAGCCGAAGAATCAGGGCGCGTGGGCTTTCGTTCAGCCTTACGTCGAATGGCTGCTCGAAAACGTGGGTGCCAAAAACAAGCGGGCGCGCTATGTCGGCCGTGCGGCGTCGGCTTCGACGGCCACGGGTCTGATGTCGATGCACCTGAAGCAACTACAGCAATTCCTCGAAGAAGCGCTGGGCTAAAGCAGAGCGCTGGAGAAGAAGATGGCGACCGAAATCCGCGTGCCGACTTTGGGCGAATCCGTCACCGAAGCCACCATCGGCAAATGGTACAAGAAGCCGGGCGATGCGGTGAAAGCCGACGAGCCGCTGGTCGAACTCGAGACCGACAAGGTGACGGTCGAAGTGCCTGCGCCCGCCGCCGGTGTGCTCGCAGAAATCGTCGCCAAAGACGGCCAGACCGTCACGATCGGCGCGGTGCTGGGTTCGATCAAGGAAGGCGCGGGTGGTGCTGCCTCGACGGGCTCGGCCCCGAAAGACAAGAGCGTTCCCGCCGCCGCAGGGCGTCCTGATCAGAAAACCGAAACCACGAAGCCGATTGCGGCGGGGGCCACGCCGATTGCGCCGCGCAGCGGCAACGAGCAGCGTTCTGCCACCGACAATGCACAGGCACCGTCGGTGCGCCGTCTTGGCGCCGAGAGCGGCGTCGATCCTTCGAATGTTTCCGGTACCGGCAAAGACGGACGCGTGACCAAGGGCGATATGTTGAGTGCTATCGAGCGCGGACCTTCCGCTGCGCCGCAGCCGGTCGCGCAGATGCGCGCGCCGTCGCCTGCCGACGACGCATCGCGCGAAGAGCGCGTGAAGATGACGCGGCTACGCCAGACCATCGCGCGCCGCCTGAAAGATGCGCAGAACACGGCCGCCATGCTCACCACGTTCAACGACGTGGACATGAGTGCGGTCATGAAGATGCGTGCCGAATACAAAGAAGCGTTCGAGAAGAAGCACGGCGTGAAGCTCGGCTTCATGGGCTTCTTCGTGAAGGCCTGCATCCAGGCGCTGAAAGAAGTGCCCGCGGTCAACGCGGAGATCGACGGCACCGATCTCGTCTATAAAAATTATTATCACATCGGTGTCGCGGTCGGCACCGAGAAGGGTCTCGTCGTGCCGGTGGTGCGCAACGCGGATCAGATGTCGATTGCGGAAATCGAAAAGACGATTGCCGATTTCGGCAAGCGCGCGCGCGACGGCCAGCTTTCAATCGGCGAGATGCAGGGTGGCACGTTCACGATTTCGAACGGCGGCATCTACGGCTCGCTCTTGTCCACGCCGATCCTGAACGCGCCGCAATCCGGCATTCTCGGTATGCACCGCATCGAGGAGCGTCCGGTCGCGGTGAAGGGGCAGGTGGTGGTCAAGCCGATGATGTATCTCGCGCTTTCCTACGATCACCGCATTGTCGACGGCCGCGAAGCGGTGACGGCGCTGGTACGGATCAAGGAAGGTCTTGAAGATCCTGCAAGGCTGGTCCTCGATCTCTAACGACCTCTTGTGGCCGGGCATCGTCCCGGCCATATGCTTTTCAATCGATAAGCTCGCAAAGACTAAAAGGAATTCGTCATGTCCTACGATCTCGTCGTCATCGGTTCCGGTCCCGCCGGGTATGTCTGCGCCATTCGCGGCGCGCAGCTTGGGCTCAAAACCGCGGTGATCGAAAAGGACAAAACCTTCGGCGGCACGTGCCTGAACGTCGGCTGCATTCCCTCGAAGGCGCTCTTGCACGCATCTCACTTGTTCGAAGAAGCCGCGCATGATTTCGCCGGCATGGGCATCGGCGTTTCCAAGCCGAAGTTAGACCTGAAACAGATGCAATCCTTCAAGCAGGAAGGCGTCGACGGCAACGTGAAGGGCGTCGACTTCCTGTTCAAGAAAAACAAGATCGACACTTTCAAAGGAACCGGGAAAATCACCGGCCCCGGCAAGATCGAAGTCGGCGGAAAGATAGTCGAAGCCAAGAATATCGTGATTGCCACGGGCTCCGATGTAACGCGCCTCAAGGGCATCGAGATCGACGAGAAGCGCGTGGTGTCTTCGACCGGCGCGCTTGCGCTCGACAAGGTGCCGGCAAAATTACTCGTTGTCGGTGCAGGCGTGATCGGTCTTGAGCTTGGTTCGGTGTGGCGGCGTCTCGGCGCGGAAGTGCAGGTCGTCGAATTCCTCGATCGCATTCTTCCGGGCATGGACGGCGAAGTCGCGAAGCAGTTTCAGCGTATTCTCGAAAAGCAGGGCATGACCTTTAAGCTCGGTTCGAAGGTGACCGCGGTCGATACCAAGGGCAAGACGCTGAAGGCGTCAGTTGAGCCTGCCGCAGGTGGCAAGGCGGAAACGGTCGAAGCCGATGTCGTGCTGGTCGCAGTCGGCCGCGTGCCGTTCACGCAAGGTCTCGGTTTGAAAGAAGCGGGCGTGGAGCTGGACGAGCGCGGCCGTGTTAAGATCGACGATCATTTCCAGACCAATGTCAAAGGCATCTTCGCAATCGGCGACGTGGTTCGCGGCGCGATGCTCGCGCACAAGGGCGAGGACGAAGGTATTGCGGTTGCCGAACTCATTGCGGGTAAAGCGGGCCACGTGAACTACGACGCAATCCCGAACGTGATCTACACCTATCCGGAGGTGGCGAGTGTCGGCAAAACCGAGGAAGAACTGAAGCAGGCGAACATCGCCTACAAGGTCGGGAAATTCCCGTTCACCGCGAACGGCCGCGCCAAAGTGAACAAGACCACCGAAGGCTTCGTGAAAATTCTTTCCGACGACAAGACTGACAAGGTGCTTGGCGTTCACATCGTCGGGCCGGATGCAGGCACGATGATCACCGAAGCGACCATCACGATGGAATTCTCGGGCTCGGCGGAAGATATCGCGCGCACCTGCCACCCGCATCCGACGCTATCGGAAGCGGTGAAGGAAGCAGCCCTCGGCGTCGACAAGCGCGCAATTCATATGTGAGTCAGCGCGCGCGCGGATGCGCGGCGCGATAGGCTTCGAGAAGATGCGTGGAATCAACCTGCGTATAGATCTGCGTAGTGGCCAACGACGCATGGCCAAGCAGTTCCTGAATTGACCTCAGATCGCCGCCGCGTGCCAGCAAGTGCGTGGCAAACGAGTGACGCAATGCGTGCGGGGTCGCGGAGTCGGGCAAGCCCAGCGCGCCGCGCATTCTTTCCATCGCAAGCTGAACGATGCGCGGGCTAAGCGGCCCGCCTTTCTCGCCGCGAAATACCGGCTCATCGGCGGCAAGATCGAACGGGCAGATCGCGATGTAGTCTGCGATGGCTAAAGTGATCTGCGGAATCAGCGGCACCATGCGCGCCTTGTTGCCTTTGCCGGTGACGGTGATCGAGTCGGCTGTGCCAGGCGCAGGAATTTCAATTCGTTTCAGGGAAAGCGCTTCGGCAATACGAAGTCCGGCGCCGTAAAGAAGAGAGAGCACAGCGGCGTCACGCGCGAGCACCCAGGGCTCGCGCTCTTCGTAGGCGCGCGTCGCAGGATCGGAGAGCGCGATTGCAGAGGCGCTGTCGAGCGGGCGAGGAAGCGTTTTTGCGACTTTCGGCGCGCGCACCGCGGAGAGCGCGCCGGATTTACCGCGCCCTTCGCGTTCCAGAAAACGCGCGAAGGAGCGCGCGGCTGCCAGCGAGCGCTGTAGTGTGCGCGCCTCGACGCCGTTCGAACGGCGGAACGCCAAGAAAGAGCGGATGTCCGAAGGCGCGAGCTTCGAAAGATCGGAAAGCTTTGGCGCGTGTCCCAGATGTCCGGTGAGAAACGAAAGAAAAAAGCCGACATCGCGGGCATATGCCTCGCAGGTTTTCGGCGAAAGGCGTCGCTCGGCTGCGATGAATTCCAGCCAGCGCTTCAGCTCGGTGAGCACGTCTTTGGCGGCCACGGAGAAAAGTTGCGCTTCCGCAGTGTTGCGGGCGTCCTTATCTATCGGCTTCACGCGGCTTGACATGGAATCCCGTTGTCGCTCCGCTCGGCTTAACTTCCGCTTAAACCCCAGAGAACGCCAAGAAATCGCGCAAATAATGGCCGAACGAATCGTCGATGTGCTTGTGCCGCTCGCGGTGGACCGGCCTTACTCGTACAAAACGAGCGAGGCATTGTCGCCGGGCGAAATCGTACACGTGCCGCTCGGCAATCGCGAAGAGACTGGCGTGGTGTGGCCGGGCTCGGGCGAGGCGCCGGCGACCGCAAAGCTGAAAAGCATCATTGCTAAGTCGGACTACCCGCGCCTGCCGCTCGAGCTCGTGAAGCTGATCGACTGGATCGCGGACTACACGCTCGCTCCGCGCGGCATGGTGCTGCGCATGGCACTGCGGCGCAGTTCTGAGTTAGGTGCCGCGCGCGAAAAGATCGGCGTGCGCGTGACGGGTTTGAAACCTCCGCGCATGACCGAAGCGCGCGCGCGCGTGCTTTCGCTTCTTGAGAACGGCCTGTTGCGCTCCAAATCCGAAGCCGCCGAAGAAGCGGGTGTTTCTCCCGGCGTGATCGACGGCCTGATCGATCAGGGCGCGCTTGAAGCGGTCGCGCTGCCGCCGGAGTCGATTGCGCTGCCGCCGGATGCCGGGTTTGCAGTGCCGGAATTGAATCCGGCGCAGACTTCGGCAGCGAATGAATTGCGCGATGCCGTGCGAGCGAGAAAGTTTTCGGTGAACCTGCTCGATGGCGTTACCGGCTCCGGCAAGACCGAAGTTTACTTCGAGGCGGTCGCGGAAATTCTGAAACAGAATCGGCAGGCGCTGATCCTGCTTCCCGAAATCGCGCTCACCACGCGCTTTCTCGACCGCTTCGCGGAGCGCTTCGGGGAGCGTCCTGCGGAATGGCACTCTGCGATTGCGCCGAGGAAGCGCGCGCGGACATGGGAAGGGATTGCCAAGGGGGAAATCAGCGTGGTTGCCGGTGCGCGCTCGGCGTTGTTTTTGCCGTTCAACGATCTCGCGCTGATCGTGCTCGATGAAGAACACGATCCTGCCTACAAGCAGGAAGACGGCGTGCATTATCATGCGCGCGACATGGCGGTGGTGCGCGGGTCGCTTGCGCAGGCCACTGTTGTTTTGATTTCCGCGACGCCTTCGATCGAGACCGAAAACAACGCGCGGCGCGGGCGTTACAAGCGCCTGCAACTTTCCGAGCGCTACAGCGGCACGGAAGTGCCGCAACTTGAAGCCATCGATCTCAAGAAAGAAGGCCCGCGCAAGGGCCGCTGGATTTCGCCGCGTCTCGAGACCGCAATCGGCGAAACGATCACGCGCGGCGAGCAGGCATTGCTGTTTCTCAACCGGCGCGGTTATGCGCCGTTGACGCTGTGCCGCTCCTGCGGCTTCCGTATGCGCTGCGTGAATTGCGATACCTGGCTCGTAGAGCACCGCTATCGCAAGCGTCTCGTCTGCCATCACTGCGGCTTCGATATGCCGCCGCCCCAGCACTGTCCGAAATGCGAAACACCGGATTCGTTCGTGCCGATCGGCCCCGGTGTCGAACGTCTCGAAGAAGAAGTCCGCGCGGCGTTTCCGGATGCACGGACACTTGTACTCTCAAGCGACATGGCGGGCGGCATCGAGCGGATCCGTGCCGAACTCGAAGCTGTCACCAACCGCGACGTCGATATCGTGATCGGCACGCAACTGGTCGCGAAAGGCCATCACTTTCCGGGGTTGGCGCTGGTCGGCATCATCGATGCCGATCTCGGTCTGAACTACGGCGATCCGCGCGCGGCGGAACGCACGTTTCAGTTGCTGCATCAGGTCGTCGGCCGTGCGGGGCGTGAAAAAGCCGGCGGGCGCGGGTTGCTGCAGACCTATCAGCCCGAGCATCCGGTGATGAAGGCATTGCTCGCGGGGGATCGCGATGCCTTCTACGACAGCGAAATTGCTTCACGCGAAGAAGCGCATCTGCCACCGTTCGGGCGCATGGTGGCGGTCATTGTTTCCGCGAAAGAGGGTCCGAGCGCGGAGTCTTATGCGCGAAAACTGGCAGCGAGCGCGCCGCTTTCGGATGACGTGCGGCTGCTTGGTCCCGCCGAAGCGCCGCTTTCGATGATCCGCGGGCGGCATCGCTGGCGGCTGCTCGTCACTTCGCCGCGCAATTTCGATCTCTCGCATTATGTGCGGCAATGGTTGGCCGCTGCGCCGCCGGCGCGCGGAAGCCTGCGCGTGCAGGTCGATGTCGATCCGCAGAGTTTTCTCTGAGCTAGCGTTTCTGCTCGAGCTTCGCTGCGCGGAAGATAAAGGTCAGCACGAGACCGGCGACGATCGCGATCACGACATCATAGAATGCCGTAATCAAGAAGACCGCGAGCAGCACGACGGCGCCGGTCCAGTGTTTTGTCACGATCTCGCGGAATTCCTTGTGATCGCTCATGTTGAGTGCGACCACGACAAGTACCGCAGCCAGGGCCGCAAGCGGAATATGCACGGCGAGCGGTGCCGCGATTGCCATGAAAATCAGAAGATAAAAGGCGTGCAGTATGCCCGAAACCGGGCTCTTCGCGCCCGCGCGAATGTTGGTCGCGGTGCGTGCAATCGTGCCGGTCGCGGGCATACCGCCGAAAGCGACGGAAGCGAAATTCGCAGTACCCTGCGCGACCAACTCCATATTCGAGCGATGTTTGTCGCCGGACATACGGTCGGCGACGAGCGCGGACAAGAGCGACTCGATCGAGCCAAGGAGTGCGAGCGCGACCGCGTCGGGCAGCACGGCGTAGATTTTCGCGATATCGAAAGCCGGCAGCACGGGTGCAGGCAAGGAATTAGGCACCGCGCCAAAGCGCGACCCGATGGTCGCAACATCGAGTTGCGAGAGCCAGGCGACAATAGCCGCGACAAAGACAACGATCACGAAGCCCGGCCAGCGCGGGCGATATTTCCGCAAAACCAGAATCGCAATCACGCAGGTCGCGCTGAAAACAAGCGTCAGCGGTTTCACACTCGGTAAAACATCCCAGATCGCAACGAGCTTCGGTGCGAGATGGCCGGGCTCTTTCGCGAGTTGCAGGCCGAGCAGGTCTTTCAACTGGCTTGCGAAGATGATGACCGCGATCCCGGCGGCGAAGCCGACCGTCACCGGGTGCGGGATATGCCTGATAAAGGTCCCGAGCCGCAGCGCCCCGGCCAGCACCATGATGAGGCCGGCAAGCATGGTTGCGAGCACGAGGCCGTCATAGCCATGCCGCTCCAGGGTCAGCGAGATCAGGACGATAAAGGCGCCCGCTGGTCCGCCGATCTGGAAGCGGCTGCCGCCGAGGAGCGAGATCAGGAACCCGCCGATGATCGCGGTATAGAGCCCGCGCTCGGGCGGCAGCCCTGAGGCGATGGCAAGCGCCATGGAGAGCGGGAGCGCTACGATTGCGACCGTGAGCCCGGCCAGCGCATCGTCCCGAAGATCGGAACCGCTATACCCGCCCCAAAGCGCCGAAATCAGCGCGGGGCGGAACGCCGTCTGCCCCTCAGCGCCGGTACCTTTGTTATCTGCGCTCAATTTCCAGCCGCCCGTCGCCGCAAACCCCGCGGCCAGCGTTGCATTCCGGGGGCGCTACCGGAAAGTCGCATCCGCTGCGGCCAAAAGGGCCGGCTTCCGGCGCCGGATGCGGCAAATCGGACAGGGGAAAACATTGCGTAACGCCGCGCCAGCATGGTAGCAAACGCCCGATTTCGCGGGGCTTTCGGGGCGTTCCACAGCTTTCCGTGAAATCGGAATTCCCACTTGAATTCCAAGAGCTTACGGGCCGCTCGCCGCGGCGCCGAGCGCTTGGAACGGGCAAAAAAAGAATAGTCACAGATGGCGGCTGAAGAACCCATCATTTCCGGCATGGCCGGGCGCTATGCGACGGCTCTCTATGAGCTGGCGCACGAAGCGAAATCCATCGACGCCGTGAAGGGCGACCTCGACCGCTTTTCGGCACTTCTGAACGACAGCACCGATCTCGTTCGTCTCGTCCGCAGCCCGGTTTACACCGCCGATGAGCAGACCAAGGCGATCGACGCGGTGCTTGCGAAGGCGAAGATCGGCGGCCTTGCCGCCAAGTTCATCTCGACGGTGGCGTCTAACCGCCGTCTGTTCGCGATCCGCGAAATGATTTCAGGCTTCAATGCCCTCGTCTCGAAGGCGCGCGGTGAAACCCGCGCCGAAGTCACGGTTGCCGAGAAGCTCGACGACAAGCATCTCGCGACCATCAAGGAATCGATCGTTGCTTTCACCAAGCAGAAATCGGTCGAACTCGACGTCAAAATCGATCCGGCGATCCTCGGCGGCCTCAAAGTCAAAATCGGCTCCCGCATGATCGACGCGTCTCTCAAAACCAAACTCAACTCCATTCGTAACGCGATGAAAGAGGTCCGCTGATGGACATCCGCGCCGCCGAAATTTCGGCAATCCTGAAAGAGCAGAT
>LNFM01002234.1_pt1 | contig 40990 bp, 32 predicted proteins | sample 596031 | NCBI WGS metagenome assembly LNFM01 (sample SAMN04254537, study PRJNA301005) | activated carbon metagenome | isolation source: dual media filters at the Ann Arbor, Michigan drinking water treatment plant | place: USA: Ann Arbor
TCGCCATGCCGAGCTTGTGGCGCAGTTCCTTGACCAGTTCGAGGATCTGGGCCTGAATGGTCACGTCAAGCGCGGTGGTGGGCTCATCCGCGATCAGCACGTCGGGGTCGCAGGCAAGCGCGATGGCGATCATCACGCGCTGACGCATTCCGCCGGAAAACTGGTGCGGGTAGGCGGACAGGCGGTTGCGCGCATCCGGGATGCCGACGAGTTCCAGAAGTTCGACCGCGCGCTGTTCGGCCTCTTTCTTCGACATCTTCATGTGCTTGATGAGCGGTTCCATGATCTGATTGCCCAGCGTGAACACCGGGTTCAGCGAGGTCATCGGGTCCTGGAACACGAAGCCGACCTTGGCGCCGCGCACGGCACGCAGGTCATCGGCGCTCATCCTCAGCAGATCGCGGCCGTTCAGCATGACGGTGCCGCCGCGCACATCGGCGGGGGGAGAGGGCAGGAGCCCGATCAGCGACATCATGGTCACGGATTTGCCCGAGCCGCTTTCACCGACGACGCCAAGCAATTCACCCTTGCCGAGGTGAAAGCTGACATCGTTTACCGCGTGGATTTCGCCGCCGCGGGTGCGGAAAACGGTCTTGAGGCCCTTGACGTCAAGGACGGGCACGGCCCGATCGGGCATTCAACACTCCCCGTGTCGTTTCTTAGTTCTTGTTATATTTGGCATTTCCGGAAGAAAGCAGAACAGTGCCTCTTGATGCCTGCCAACTGTTCCCGATTTTTCATCACCTATCAATCCTGTTTCGTTGCTGCATTCCATTGCGGATCGTCGGCAGATTGCATGGTTGGTCAGTCAATCTGCCAGATATTGACTCATCCGGCCCGCGGCATGAGGCTGGCCACAACATCTTGATCGAAAGGCACGTCCGCAAATGAATACCCTGACGCCGCGTCAGATCCTGGAAAAACTGGTGAGTTTTCCGACCGTCAGCCGGGTCTCGAACCTTGATCTGGTGGAGTGGCTTGAGGGCTACCTTTCCGGGCATGGAATCGCGTCGCACCGGGTTTACAATGACGACAACACGAAGGCTGCGCTTTTTGCGCATGTGGGGCCCTGGGTCGAGGGGGCGGTCGTGTTGTCGGGGCATTCGGACGTGGTGCCGGTCGATGGCCAGGACTGGACGAGCGACCCCTGGACCGTGACCGAGCGCGACGGGCGGCTTTACGGGCGCGGCACTTGCGACATGAAGGGATTCGATGCGCTGGCGATCTGGGCCTTGGTCGAGGCGCAGAAGCGGGGGGTGAAGCGGCCTTTGCAACTGGCGCTGTCTTATGACGAGGAGGTCGGCTGCACCGGCGCGCCACCGATGATTGCGGCGATGCAGGGCGTGGTGCCGAAAGGCGAGGCTGTGGTGGTGGGGGAGCCGTCACGCATGGCGCTGATCACCGGGCACAAGGGCGGCACCGGGTTTCATGTGCATGTGAAGGGGTTTGAGATGCATTCGTCGCTGCTGCCCTACGGCGTCAGCGCGATCATGGAAGGCGCGCGGTTGATCAACTGGGTGAACGACCAGAACGCGGCGATTCAGGCGCCGGTGCCTTCGGCCATTGCGGCGATGTTCGACCCGCCGTTCACGACACTGCATGTGGGGATGATCGAGGGTGGCACGGCGCATAACATCACGGCGGGGGATTGCCGGTTCGCGATAGAGATGCGGGTGGTGCCTGACGATGACGAGGCGGCACGGCAGGCCTCGGTCGTGGCGGAGGCTGCGCGGCTGGATGCGGCCTTGAAGGCGAAGCGGCCCGAGGCTGGGGTGCATCTGGAAAAGTTCTTTGGTGTGCCAGCGTTGCGGCCCGAAGTTGACGGGGCCGCAGAGGCCTTGGTGCGGCGGTTGACCGGCAACAACGCGACGGGCGTGGTCAGCTATGGCACCGAGGCCGGACAGTTCCAGGAGGCGGGCTATTCCGCCGTGGTCTGCGGGCCGGGCGACATTGCGCAGGCGCATCAGGCGGATGAGTTCATCGAGATGAGCGAGTTTCAGGCCGGTCACGCCTTCATGGAGCGGCTCTTGGAGCATCTGGGGTGAGCTTTCCGATATCCGAGGCGTCTCCGGTCCGGTTTCATGGGCCGTTGCCGGATGCCTGCGACGTGGTGGTGATTGGCGGCGGTGTCATCGGGGTGATGACGGCGTGGTTTCTGGCGGCGCGCGGGCAGAGGGTTGTCCTGTGCGAAAAGGGGCGGATCGCGGGGGAGCAATCCAGCCGCAACTGGGGCTGGATCCGGCAGCAGGGACGGGATCCGGACGAGCTGCCGATCATGGTGGAAAGCCTGTCGATCTGGAAATCGCTGGTCGCGGAACTGGGCGATGGATTGGGGTTTCGCCAGACCGGGGTGATCTATCTGGGAAACGGGCAAAAGGATCTTGCGGGGTTCGAGGACTGGTTGCAGCACGCGCGCGCACATCAGCTGGACACGCGGATGCTGGCGCGCGCCGAGGTGCAGTCGTTGGTCGGCGGAGTGGCGGATTGGCCGGGGGCGATCTTCACGCCGTCCGATGGGCGGGCGGAGCCTTGGGTCGCGGTGCCGATGCTGGCCGAGGCGGCGGTCACGAAGGGCGTGACGGTGATGGAGGCTTGTGCGGTGCGGTCGCTGGATGTGGCGGCTGGCCGGGTGGCGGGGGTGGTGACGGAACGGGGGCGGATCGCCTGCGACCGGGTCGTGGTGGCGGCGGGGGCGTGGTCGCGATTGTTCCTTGGGGCGCATGGGGTGCGGATACCGCAGTTGGCCGTTCTGGCGTCTGTCGCGGCAACGGAACCGATGCCGGAGGTTTTTGCGGGCAATGCCTGCGACAACCACTTTGCGCTCCGCAGGCGTGCGGACGGCGGGTATTCGATTGCGCCGGGGGCGGAGCATGACTTCTTTGTGGGGCGCGATGCGTTTGCGAGCTTTGGTGCGTATCTGCCCGTTTTAAAGACGGATTGCCGGTCAACGCATTTCCGGCCAGCGGCGCCGGCGGGGTATCCTGATGCTTGGGGCACGCCGCGGCAATGGGATGAGGACAGCCCGTTCGAGCGGATGCGGGTGCTGAATCCGAAGCCCAACATGGCGACCATTGGCCGTGTGCAGACTGCGTTTGCAGCGGCGTTTCCGGGCCTTGGGCGACCGAAGCTGCGGTTGGCCTGGGCGGGGATGATCGACACGATGCCGGATGTGGTGCCGGTGGTCGATCACGCGCCGATTGCCGGACTGACAATTGCCACGGGGATGAGCGGGCATGGCTTTGGGATCGGGCCCGGCATGGGGCGGGTGATCGCGGATCTGGTGATGGGGCGGGAGGTAGGACATGACCTGACGCGGTTCCGGCTGTCGCGCTTTACCGATGGCAGCAAGATCACTCCGGGGCCGAGCCTGTAGCTTTACTTCGCGGCAGCAACGGGCTACCCATGCTGCCCTTCTGCGGAGCGTCCCATGACACGTGTTGCTTGCGGTATCGACTTTGGCACCTCGAATTCCACGGTCGGGCTGGCGGATGCCGGTGGCGCGCGGCTTCTGGCGATTGAGGAGGGGGCGGTGACGCTGCCCTCGGCAGTCTTCTGGCAGACCGAAGGCGCGCCACCCCTGTTCGGGCGGGCAGCGGTGGCGGCCTATCTGGAGGGGGATGAGGGGCGGCTGATGCGGGGGCTGAAATCCACGCTGGGGTCGGGGCTTATCCATGACAAGACGGCGGTTGGCGGGAGGGCGGTGTCGTTCCGCGAGGTCTTGGGGCGGTTCATCGGGCATCTGCGCGCGGCACAGGTGGCGGCGGCACCGGGGCTGACCTCGGTTGTGCTGGGCCGTCCGGTGCATTTCGTCGATGACGATCCGGCGGCGGATGCGGCGGCGGAAGCGGTGCTGGCCGAGATTGCGCGGGAGTGCGGCTGGAGCGAGGTGGCGTTCCAGTACGAGCCGATCGCGGCAGCGCTGCATTATGAGCAGACGGCGGCGCGCGAGGAACTGGTGCTGATCGTGGATATCGGTGGCGGCACGTCGGATGTGTCGGTGGTGCGGGTCGGGCCGGGGCGGGCTGGCTTGCCGGACCGGGGTGGGGACATTCTGGCGAATGATGGTATCCGGGCGGGTGGCACGGATTTCGACCGGTTGCTCAGCCTTGCCGAAGCGTTGCCGCATCTGGGCTATCTGGCCCCGACCAGGGGTGGCGGCACGATGCCGCGGCACTACTACCATGATCTGGCGACCTGGCACCGGATCAACGCGCTTTATACCGCGCGGACGACGAGCGACCTGAAGGCGCTGCGGCTGGTGGCGGAGCGGCCGGAACTGGTTGACCGGATGATGCGGGTGGTTGACGGGCGGCACGGCCATGCGCTGGCGATGCGGGTGGAGGCGGCGAAGATCGCGCTGTCGGATGCCGAGGTTGCCCGGTTGCAGTTGGCGGACCTGACCGGGGGGCCGAACCCGATGCTGCGCCGCGAAGGGTTCGAGGCGGCCGTCGAGGCCCCGCTGGCGCGGATCGGGGCGCTGCTCGTGCGGGTGCTGGCGGATGCGGGGGTGTCGGCGGGCGACATTGGCACGGCGTTCCTGACGGGCGGGTCGAGCCAGTTGCCGATCCTGCGGGCGGCGGTGCAGGCGGTGCTGCCCGGTGCGGAGATTGCAACGGGGGATATGCTGGGGTCGGTCGGGGCCGGCCTCGCGCTGGAGGCACGGCGGCGGTTCGGGTAGTTTCTGGCTTGCGGTTCTGGCCCGGATAACAGGGCGCGGCCCGGTGGTGCGAGGGGTTGCGAAGCCAGCTTTTTCGGATCAGGCTTGCCCGCAAAAGGAGACCTGCCATGCCACCGAAGAACCGATTTGCCGAACTGCTGCCCGAGATCACCGCCTGGCGCCGGGATTTTCACGAGCATCCGGAATTGTTGTTCGACGTGCAAAGAACGGCCGGCAAGGTAGCGGAATTGTTGCGCTCTTTCGGGTGTGAAGAGGTGGTGGAGGGCATCGGGCGCACCGGTGTCGTGGGCGTGATCCACGGCAAGACGGATACGGCGGGGCGGGTCGTCGGTCTGCGCGCCGACATGGACGCCTTGCCGATCATCGAACAGACCGGGGTGCCATATGCCTCAAAGACCCACGGCAAGATGCATGCCTGCGGGCATGACGGGCATACCGCGATGCTTTTGGGCGCGGCAAAGTATCTGGCGGAGACGCGGAATTTCGACGGCAAGGTTGTCTTGATCTTCCAGCCGGCGGAAGAAGGCGGCGGTGGCGGGCGCGAGATGGTGCAGGACGGCATGATCACCCGCTGGGGTATCCAGGAGGTCTATGGGATGCACAACATGCCGGGGATTCCGGTCGGGCATTTCGCGATCCGCCCCGGCGCGATGATGGCGGCGGCGGATCAGTTCGACATCACGGTGACGGGGAAGGGCGGCCATGCGGCGAAACCGCATGACTGCGTCGATACGACCGTGGTGGCGGCGCATATCATTGTGGCGTTGCAGACCATCGCCAGCCGCAACGTGGACCCGTTGAAGCAGGTGGTGGTTTCGGTCTGCACCGTGCAGACGGATTCCACCGCGCATAACGTGATCCCGCAGGTGGTGAAGCTGAAGGGCACTGTGCGCACGATGGACGCCAAGGTGCAGGATTTCGTCGAGGCCCGGATCGGCCAGATCGTGGAGGGCACCGCGCTGGCGTTGGGCGCGCGCGCGGAGGTGGCGTATGCGCGCGGCTATCCGGTGACCGTGAACGCACCCGATAACACCGCCTATGCCGCCGAGGTGGCGAAGGCAGTCTCTGGCGTGGTCGATACCGAAACGCCGCCCTTGATGGGGGCGGAAGATTTCAGCTTCATGCTGAACGAACGACCGGGGGCGTACATCTTTCTTGGCAACGGCGACACGGCGATGGTGCATCACCCGGCCTACAACTTCGACGACAGCGCGATTCCCTTTGGGTCAAGCTGGTATGCCGGCATGGCCGAGGCACGGATGCCCAGCCCATGATCGGGTTCTGCCTGGTGGCGGCGATTGCGGCGCTGCATGTCGGGATCATGCTTCTGGAGATGGTCTTTTGGGAAAGCGCCATGGCGCGGCGGGCGTTCGGGACATCGGAGGTGTTTGCGGCGAATACGCGCGTGATGGCGGCCAACCAGGGGCTTTACAACGGGTTTCTTGCCGCGGGGCTGGTCTGGGCATTGATCCTCGGCCTGCCGGGCGAGGGCTGGCAGGAGGCGGTTTTCTTTCTGGCCTGTGTGCTGGTGGCGGGGATTTACGGCGGGCAGACTGCCTCGCGGAAGATCCTTTACGTACAGGGATTGCCGGCTGCGCTGGCGCTGGTGGCGGTGCTGACCGGGTTTTGAGAAAATCCCTTTATGGCGGGCCGGGCCATGCTAGCCTTGCCGGAAACGGGGGGATCAGCGATGCACAAAAGTCCGCTAAAGGATGTGGCGCTGCGCGATGTCAGCGTGACGGAACGGTTCTTCGAAGGGCTGGCGCGGGGGGCTGACCGTCCGCTGATGATTGACGGGCCAACTGGCCGTTCCTGGACCGGGGCGGCCTTGCGCGAACGGATCGAGGCGCTTGCGGGCGGCTTTGCGGCGCGCGGCATCGGGCCGGGGTCGGTGATTGCGCTGATGGCGCCGAACATGCCCGACTATGCGGTGGTGTTTCACGCCGTGGCTTATGCCGGGGCAACGCTGACCACGATCAACCCGACCTATACCGCACCCGAAGCGGCGCATCAGTTGAAGGATTCCGGGGCGAGCTTGCTGATCACCATTCCGGCCTTCCTGCCGGTGGCTGAAGCGGCGGCGGCAGGCACCGGCGTAACCGCAATCGTGGTCATCGGTGGGGCTGAGGGGCGCGAGAGCCTCGACGATCTGTTGGGAGCGCCGCTGCGGGGGCAGGTTGCGGTTGATCTGGACTGCCATGTGCAGGTGTTGCCCTATTCGTCGGGCACCACGGGTTTGCCGAAGGGTGTGATGCTGAGCCATCGCAACATGGTGGTGAACATCGAACAGGCGCTGGCGCTTCTGGATGTGCGGGAGGGGGAAACTTCGGTCGCGTTCCTGCCGTTCTTCCATATCTACGGGATGAACGTGCTGATGAACACGTTTGTGGCGCATGGGGCCTGTCTTGTGACCATGCCGCGCTTCGATCTTGAAGCGCTCTTGGGCCATATCCAGACGCACCGGGTGGAAAAGCTGCTGATCGCGCCGCCGGTGGCGATTGCGCTGGCCAAGCATCCGAAGGTCGATCAGTTCGACCTGTCGTCGTTGCAGATCGTGGTGTCAGCGGCAGCGCCGCTTGGGGCCGAGGTGGCGGACGCGCTTGGCGCCCGGATTGGGGCGAACATCATTCAGGGCTACGGGATGACCGAGTTGAGCCCGATCACCCATCTGGTGCCGCACAGGACACCGCGGGCAGGGTCGGTCGGGGTCACGGCGCCGAACACCGTGACGCGGATCGTTGATCCCGTGACGGGGCAGGATTGCGCGCCGGACGAGGAGGGCGAGGTCTGGGTTAGGGGGCCGCAGGTGATGATCGGTTACCTGAACCGTCCCGAGGCGACGGCGGCGATGATCGAGGATGGTTGGCTGAAGACCGGCGATCTGGGGGTGGTGGATGCCGACGGCTATCTTTTCATCCGCGACCGGTTGAAGGAACTGATCAAGGTCAAGGGCTTCCAGGTGGCCCCGGCGGAAGTGGAGACGCAGTTGCTGGGCGTGCCGGGGGTTGCGGACGCAGCGGTGATCGGGGTGCCGGACGACGAGGCGGGCGAGGTTCCGATGGCCTTTGTCGTGCGCAGCCAGGGCTCGGCAGTCAGCGAGGCCGACATTCTGGCTGCGTTGGCGGGAAAGCTGGCTTCCTACAAGCTGCCGCGCCGCTTTGAATTCATCGACGCGGTGCCGAAATCTGCCTCGGGCAAGATTCTGCGGCGGCTGTTGCGCGACCGGATTAGGACGGCCTGATTTCAGGCAGCGATCCGCCGCACCTGCAAAGGCCGCTTAATCCGGGTAGCGGAGCCGTGCTAGGCTTTGCCTGGAAGATCCGGCTGGAAGATCGGGCGGGTATCGGGGGCCTTCATGCTGACACGTCGCATGTTTCACACACGTCTGGTGGCAAGCCTTGCACTGGTAGCGGCGCCCGGGTTTGCAGGCGCGGCTACCGAAGCTGCGACCGAAACACGGGCTGACGATATCTGGCTGAACCGGCTGACCTTCGGGGCCTCTCCCGCCGCGCGGGCCGAGATCGCGGCAAAGGGACGGCTGGCATGGCTGGAGGAGCAGCTTGCCCTTGATGCACCCGACCCCGAGCTTGACGCGGCGCTGGGGTCAGCACGGCTGCGCATCGCGTATGGTGCCGTCGAGGAAGGTGGCAACAGTTGGCCGGCGGTCGATGAGTTGCGGCCGTTGGGCCTGTTGTCGGCGACGCCGCCCGAGTTGGTGCGACTGGCGACCTACCGAGCGGATGAGAACGTGAACTGGATGGAACGGGTTAGGCCCTCGCACGAGGTGATCAGCGCCAGCCTGATCCGGGCCGTCCATGCCAAGGCGCAACTGCGCGAGATGATGACGCAGTTCTGGCACGAGCATTTCACGGTGAATGCCGGGAAGGGGATGGAGACGGGGGCCTATTTCGGCCTTTATGACGGGGTGATGCGGCGTCATGCCCTGGGCAACTTTCGCGCGCTTCTGGGCGAGGTCGCGCGGTCGCCTTCGATGCTGCATTTTCTGGACAACGCCAGCAACCGAGCCACCCCGGCGAACGAGAATTTCGCCCGTGAATTGATGGAATTGCACACGCTGGGGGCCGAAAACTATCTGAACGACCGCTACAGCCGCTGGGACGAGGTGCCGGGCGCCACCGAGGGGATGGCGGTGGGCTATCTTGATTTGGATGTCTACGAGGTGGCGCGCGCCTTCACCGGTTGGTCGGTGGGGGACGGGCGCGACCTTTACGACGGCTCGGCAGCGCCGCTGACCGGCGAGGTGCATTTTGTCACCTCGTGGCACGATCCCTATCAGAAACGCGTTCTCGGCCATGATTTCGCACCCAACCGGGGGCCGATGGCGGACGGCGACGCGGTGCTGGACCTGCTGGCCCGGCATCCGGGCACTGCGCGCCATGTCTGCCGCAAGATTGCCCGCCGGTTTCTGGCGGACGAGCCTGAGGCCGGTCTGGTGGCGCGGCTTGCCGACGTGTTCCTTGCGGCGTCGGAGGCGCCCGATCAGATCGCGCAGGTCGTGCGGGCGCTGGTGTTGTCGCCCGAGTTCGAGGCGCCACCGGCAAAGGTGAGGCGGCCGTTCGAGTATATGGCGGGGCTTTACCGGGCCACCGGGGCCAAGGTGGACGCCACCGACAATGGTTTTGCCGGCCTTCTGGCGCGTGCAGGCTGGCGCCAGCATCAATACGCGCTGCCGACCGGCCACCCCGACCGCAACGCGCCATGGACAGGGGCCGGCACGCTGAACCGGATCATCGAGCTGACGCTTGACGCGCATGAGGACTGGTTCGATGGGGCCAGCGTCGATCTGGCGGCGGTGGCGCCTGACGAAACGCTCGAGGCGTTCCTGCGCCGCCATGCCGGGGCGTTGGTGCCGGCGCGCGGATCCGAGGTTGCGACCGAAGTCTTGCGTCTGGAGGGCATGTCGCCGCGGTTTGTCGCCGCCCGGCTGGATGGCGAACAGCGTCATGAACTTGCGCGGCAGGCGATTGCCTTTGCCGCGCTGACCCCTGACTTTCTGTTGCGATAGGAGCTGCCGATGGCGCGTGATCCAGTTCTGGTGGTGGTGTTCCTGCGCGGCGGAGCGGACGGGCTGGCGCTGGTGTCGCCGACCAGCGACCCGGATTTTATCGCGGCACGGCCCTCTTACCTCAGGGTGGAGCGCAGTGGCGACGAGGCGGGCAGGGCGATCCGGCACGATCTTGCCGATGTGGATTTTCGCTTTCATCCCGAAGCCGGGTTTCTGGCCGATCTTTACGACGCTGGTGATCTGTCGCTGATCCATGCCGCCGGTCTGACCGAAGCGACGCGGAGCCATTTCGACGCGGAGGCGCGGATCGAGCGTGGGTTGTTCGGGCCGGCGCCCGGTGATCCGTCGGGCTGGATCGGGCGCTGGTTGCAGGCGGCGGCCCCCGGCGGTCCGATGCCGGCGCTGGCGGTGGGGGTGACGTCGCCGACGAGCCTGTTGGGTGCCGGGGCGGCGGTGGCCGAGTCGCTGGGTGATCTGGTTCTGGCCGAGGGAGGCGCGCTGGCGCCGGCGCTGCGGGCGCGGCTGCTGGCGGGATTTGGCGATCACGGGCCGTTGCAGCGCCCGGTGGCCGAACTGGTCGGATTGTCGGACATGGTGGCGGGGCGCTTGTGGTCGGAGGCGGATGGCGGGCTGCGTCCCTATGCCTTTTCCTCGGCTTATCCGGAGGGCAACCCGCTGTCGCAGCCGCTGATGACGGTTGCGCAGTCGATCAAGGAGGATCTGGGGTTGCGGGTGGCCACGGTTGACGTGCCGGGCTGGGACACCCATGCCGACCAGCGGGGCACCTTCAACACGCTGACGCGGGAGTTGTCCGAAGGTCTGATGGCGTTCTGGCGCGATCTGGGCGAGTTGCAGCAGGATGTCTCGGTGGTGGTGATGAGCGAGTTCGGCCGTCGCCTGCGATCGAATACGGCCGGTGGTACCGATCACGGAAGGGGCAACGTGATGATGGTGCTTGGGCCGCAGGCGCGGGGCGGGCGGATGCTGGGGCGCTGGCCCGGGCTTACGCACGAGAGCCTGGAAGAGGGTGCCGATCTGGCGGTGGTCACCGATTACCGGACGGTGCTTGCCGAGCTCCTTACCGGCCATATGCGGATGGCCGATACCTCGACGGTTTTCCCGGGGTTTTCTGCGGCGCCTGTCGGGCTGTGGCGGTGATTGGCGGACTTGTGCGAAGCGGCTGATCGGCGCTAGCCTGCGCGCGAGCCGTCAGCACGGACGCGGTGTGCGCAAGGTCGGGGCGCAAGGTCGGGGCGGCAGGGGCAGATGGGCAGCAACAGACCGCCGAAACATGGTCAGGCACAGTCAGGGCAGATCGCCCTGCTGGTTGTCGATTTGATGAACGAACTTCTCGGATTGCGCCCCGATACCATCGAGGCCGGGGTGCAGGCGGTGATCGAACGGCTGAGCCGGGCCTGCGGGTTTGACCGAACTTTCCTGTTCCGGGGGCGGCAGGATGGCAGCCATTACAACAGCCACGAATGGGTCGCCCCTGGCGTCGCGGCGCTGAAGCCGTCGATGCAGCATGTGCAGCCCGCGCAGCACGCCAGTTGGCACGCGGCGTTTGCGGCCGGTGACGTGGTCTGGGTCAAGGACAGCGACGACCTGCCGCCCGGCCTGCCGGAGCGGGCGTTTCTTGAAAAGATCGGGGTGAAGGCGACACTGATGGTGCCGCTGCGTGACGGCGCGCGGCTGGTTGGCGTGATTGGCTACGACAGCGTGGCGGGGCAGCGTGTGCTGACCGACGAGGAGGTCGTGCTGCTGACCTCGATCGGGCGGGCGATCGTGTCGATCCTGTTGCGGGCCGAGGCGGAAGCCGCCAGCCGCACCGCGCAGCAGCATCTGGTTGCCACCTTGCGCGCCTTGCCGGACCTGGTGCTGGAACTGGCCGCCGATGGCATCCTGGTGGCCTGTCATAGCCCGAATGCCACCTGGCTATCCGTTCTGATCGAGGCCGGTCTTGGCCGCCGGATGACGGACCTTCTGCCACGACCGCTGGCTGCGGCGCTGGCCGCAATGATGGCGTCACCCGACCATGCCGCAGCTAGCGCCCCGGAGCGGATTGGGTTCATGATCGCAAGCCGGATGCAGTGGGCCGAGGTGTCGCTTGCACCGCTGGAAACCGCGGCGGGCGGGTTCGTAGCGGTGATCCGCGATGTGTCGGCGGCGGTCACCGCGACCGAAATGGTATCTTACCGGGAGGGCCAGTTCGCCGCGTTCTTCGAGATGTGTCCGCATCCGATCCTGCTGAACGATTTTGACACGGGCGAGGTCCTGGATACAAACCGCGCCTTCAAGCAGGTGTTCGGCCTTGACCCCGCGACGACACCCGGCCTGAACGTGCGCCAACTGTTGCCGCCGGACAGTGCGGAAGTGCTGGAGAAGGCGATTGCTGATCTGAAGGCGCAGGGCGCCTATGGCCCGGTCGGCACCACCTTGCAGCGCCACAACGGCGTGCGTTTTCCCGCGGTCCTGCGTGGTTTCATGAATGTCGAGCCGGGCGGACGGCGGCTGGCCTGGGCGCTGATCGAGGATGTCAGCGAGATCCTCGCCAAGGAAGCAGCACTCCGGGCGGAGCAGGAGGCGCTGGAGGCCGCACGCGCGCGACTGGTCGCCGCTATCGAGGCGCTGGATGAAGGGTTTGCGATCTTTGATGCCGAAGATCGGCTGGCCTTGTGGAACAGCCATTACAGCCGGGTGTTTGCCGGCATCTCTGACCTGATCCGCGTCGGCGCGCTTTATGACGATCTGTTGCGCGCCGCGATTGACCGCGGTAGTTTTGGCGAAGTGGACGAGCGGGTCGTCGAAGACCTGCAGCGCCGCCTTGACCGGCACCTGACCGACGATTGGGACGGCGAGGACAAGCTTGCAGATGGGCGTATCATCTGGGTCCGCGAACGTGCCACGCCTGCGCGTGAGACGGTGGGCCTGTATCAGGACGTGACCGAGCGGCGGAAGGCGGACCGCCGGCTGCATCAGGTGATCGAGGGCGCACGGGTCGGAACCTGGGAGTACCGCCGCAACGACAAGAGCATCGTGAATGATCGCTGGGCCGAAATCGTCGGCTACCGGGCCGAGGAGATTAGCCCGCTCGCCCATGACGACTGGCTTGCGATGATCCACCCCGAGGATGCCGCAGCGATGATTGCGAGGGAAGCCGAGTTGTTCGGGCGCGGCGAAGGCACCATTGAACATGAAATGCGGCTGAAGCACCGTGACGGACATTGGGTCTGGGCGCTGTCGCGCGGGCAGGTGGTGGAGTGGGATGCGCGCGGACTGCCCTTGACCATGAGTGGGGTGCATCTGGACATATCGACCGCAAAGGCGCTGGAAGCGACCCTGGCGCGTGAACGCGACCTGCTGGCGCGGATCATGGAAAGCTCGGTTTCGGGCATCATGGCGGTGGATGCCGCAGGCCGCGTGCTCTTTGCCAATTCGGAGGCCGAGCGGCTGGTCGGACCGGCGGCATATCCGGGCTCGCTGGTCGGGCCGGGTGGCTTGGGCATCACCGATCTTGAGTGCCGCCCGATTGAAGCGGAAAGGCTGCCGGTTCAGCGCGTTCTGGCCGGAGCGGGTATGGTCCGCGATTTTCGACATGTGATCCGCCGCGTCGATGGGCAAAGCCGCGTCGTTTCGGTCAATGCGCTGCCCTTGACGGCACCCGGCACAGGCGCGGCAGTGGTCTGTTCCTGGACCGACATCACGGATGCGGTGGAAGCGGAAGCGCGGTTGCGCACCGCAATGATTGCCGCCGAAAGCGCAAACCGGGCCAAATCGGAGTTCCTCGCCACGATGAGCCACGAGATCCGCACACCGCTGAACGGGGTGCTGGGAATGGCCTATGTGCTGGAAGGAAAGCTTGACGATCCGGAGCGGCAGGAAATGGTGCGGGTGATCCGCGAGTCCGGCGAACACCTGCTTGGGGTGATCAACGAAGTGCTGGATCTTGCCAAGATCGAGGCCGGCCGGTTGACGCTGGACAGCCGCCCGTTTCGCCCGGCGGACCTTGCCGGGGCGATCCAGGCGGCACATGGTTTGACCGCGCGCGAAAAGGGCATTGCGTTTGACCTGCGATGCGAAGGCGATTGTCACGCCCCGAGGTTGGGCGACATGCAGCGCATCCGCCAGGTTCTGCACAACCTTGTCGGCAATGCGGTCAAGTTCACCGAAACGGGGTCGGTGAAGGTGCGGGTCGATTTCACCTCACCCGCGCGGTTGCGGATCGAGGTGGTTGATTCTGGCATCGGCATGTCGACCACGGAGCTTGCCCGCGTGTTCGAGGAATTCACCCAAGGCGACGGCGGGGTTACGCGGCGCTATGGTGGAACCGGGCTGGGGTTGCCGATCGTGCGCAAGCTGGCGCAGATGATGGACGGCGACGTGACGCTGGAAGCGGAGCCTGGCCGGGGATTGACCGCGCGGGTCGATATCGCGCTCCCGTTGGTGGCGGATGATCCGATGCCTGATGACCCGCCAGCGCTGCCGGAAGTGCCGGCAATGAAGGTGCTGGTAGCGGAGGACAATGCCACGAACCGGCTGATCCAGCAGACCATGCTGAGGGCGCTTGGGGTCGAATGCCGGATCGTGGCGGATGGCGGCGAGGCGCTGCGGCTGTGTGCGGTCGAGGCGTTTGACGTGCTGCTCTTGGATATCGCGATGCCCGGACTGGACGGGGTGTCGACGCTGCACGCGTTGCAGGCGCAGGCGCGTGAGGCGGGGCGTCGCTGCGCGCCGGCGATTGCGGTGACCGCCAATGCGATGACGCATCAGGTGGAGGAGTACCTCGGGTCCGGGTTTGCCGCCTTTGTGGCCAAGCCGATCCGCCTTGACCGGCTGGCCGAAGCGCTGATTGCCTGCCGGGGCGCCTGACCTGGGTCCGTCGGCCAGCCGGGGGTGCGGGGAGGCGCAAGACGGCGGCCAGCGGTGCCTGGAGACACCGCTGGCCGCAGCCTTGGAAACGAAGCAGACCATTCGAACCGAGGTGCCGGTGTCGCTTTTCTGCCTGACGGACAGCGTGTTCACCGCACACCAGCCAAGCCAATCGGCTATGCTGCAAGGATGACAGGCCCGATGACCCCGATCGAACGCGCCCTTGCCCTGCCGATCTGGCATGGCACCGCCCATGCAACCCCGCTTGGCGGCGGCATCACCAATATGAACGTGCTGGTGACGGATGACCAGCGCCGCGCGGTGGTGCGGATCGGCGACGACATTCCGGTGCATCAGATCATGCGGTTCAACGAACTGGCGGCCAGCCGCGCGGCTCATGCGGCCGGCATTTCGCCCGCAGTGCTGCATCATGAAGCGGGGGCGCTGGTGATCGACTTCATCGCGGGCCGCACGATGACCGCCGAGAACCTGCGCCAGCCGGACCTGCTGCATCAGGCGCTGGCACTGGTGCGGCGCGCGCATCACGAAATCCCGCGCCATCTGCGCGGCCCGGCCCTGATGTTCTGGGTGTTCCAGGTGCTGAGGGATTATGCCGCGACGCTGGTCGAGGGCCACTCGCCGCACCGTCCGGCGTTGCCGGGGTTGATGGCTGATGCCGCCGAACTGGAAGTCGCAGTCGGGCGCATAGACCTTGTGTTCGGGCACAATGACCTGTTGCCGGCGAACTTTCTGCACGACGGCAGCCGGATGTGGCTGATCGATTGGGATTATGCCGGCTGGAACTCGCCACTCTTTGATCTGGGTGGGCTGGCGGCCAACGCCGGACTGGATCTTGCCGCCGAGGCGCATCTCCTGGCAACCTATTTCGGTGTTGCACCGGATGCCGATCTCTGGCGGCGCTATCGCGCGATGAAGGCAGCGGCAGCACTGCGCGAGGCGATGTGGTCGATGGTGCAGGAAATACATTCGGCGCTCGACTTCAACTATGGCGCCTATACCGCTGAATACATGGAAACTTACCGAAACGCATTGGCCGAATACAGGACACTTCGATGACCGACCTGCCCAGCACCGCCCGCGTTGTCATCATTGGCGGGGGAATCGTCGGCTGCTCGGTGGCCTATCACCTGGGCAAGCTGGGCTGGTCCGACACCGTGCTTCTGGAGCGCAAGAAGCTGACATCCGGCACGACGTTCCATGCCGCGGGCCTTGTCGGGCAATTGCGCACTTCGGCCAATATCACGCAACTTCTTGGCCATTCGGTTGCGCTTTACAAAACGCTCGAGGCGGAGACCGGGTTGCAGACCGGATGGAAGATGAACGGCGGCCTGCGGCTGGCCTGCAACGCCGACCGCTGGACCGAGGTCAAGCGTCAGGCCACCACCGCACATTCCTTCGGGCTGGAGATGCATCTCCTGACCCCGAGGGAGGCGCAAGAGCTGTGGCCGTTGATGACGATCGATGATCTGGTGGGGGCGGCGTTTCTGCCGACCGATGGGCAGGCAAACCCGTCCGACATCACGCAATCGCTGGCGCGCGGGGCGCGCATGGCGGGCGTCAAGATCTTCGAGGATACCGCCGTCACACGGGTGATTGTCGAAGACGGTCGCATCCGGGGGGTGGAGACTACCTTCGGCACGATCGAATGCGAAAAGGTGGTGTGTTGCGCCGGGCAGTGGACGCGCAGCCTTGCGGCGCGGGTTGGTGTCAACGTGCCGCTGGTTTCGGTCGAGCATCAGTACATGGTGACAGAGAAGATCGACGGGGTGACGCCCGGCCTGCCCACGCTGCGCGACCCGGATCGCCGCACCTACTGGAAGGAAGAGGTCGGCGGGCTGGTCTGGGGCGGCTATGAGCCGAACCCAAAGCCCTGGGCGGTCGACGGTATTCCAGAGGGCTTTCACTTCGAACTGCTTACCTCTGATTTCGAACATTATTCCCAGTTCATGGAGGATGCCATTACGCGTGTGCCCGCACTGGCGACGGCGGGCGTCAAGCAGCTGATCAACGGCCCGGAAAGCTTTACGCCGGATGGCAATTTCATACTGGGCGAGGCGCCTGAGTTGCGCAACTTCTTCGTCGGCGCAGGGTTCAATGCCTTTGGGATCGCGTCGGGTGGCGGGGCAGGAATGGCGCTGGCCGAATGGGTCGCCACTGGTGCCGCGCCTTACGATCTGTGGCCGGTCGACATTCGCCGCTTCGGCATGGCGCAGCAGTCGACCGGCTGGGTTCGGTGGCGGACACTGGAAGCCTATGGCAAGCATTACAGCATCGCCTGGCCGTCCGAGGAGATGCAGTCGGCGCGCCCGACGCGCCGGTCGCCGCTTTATGCGCATCTCAAGGCGGCAGGGGCGGTGTTTGGCGAAAAGCTGGGCTGGGAGCGGCCGAACTGGTTTGCCGCGCCGGGCGAGACGCCGGTGGATCGCTATTCCTTTCAGCGCCCCGGTTGGTGGGATGCGGTCGCGCGGGAACATCGCAGCGCGCGCAACGGTTGCGTGCTGATCGACCAAACCTCGTTCGCGAAATTCACCCTGAAGGGGCCGGACGCAGCCCGGGCGCTGAACCGGATCGCAGCGGGCAATGTTGACCGGAGCATCGGTTCGCTGACCTATACCCAGATGCTGAACCCCAAAGGCGGCATCGAATGTGATCTGACCGTTGTCCGACGTGCGGCGGACGAGTTCTACATCACCACCGGAACCGGCTTTGCCACCAGAGATTTCAACTGGATTTCGCGCAATCTTGCGGGCGATGCCCAGCTGGTCGATGTGACCTCAGGGTTTGCGGTGCTGTCGCTGATGGGGCCGGAGGCGCGAACCGTGCTGCAGGGACTGACCCCGGATGATCTGTCGTCTGCTGCCTTTCCCTTCGGCACGGCGCGGGTCATCTCCGTTGCCGACTGCCCGGTTCTGGCGGTTCGGGTCACCTACGTGGGCGAGCTTGGCTGGGAGTTGCATCTGCCGACGGAAGTTGCCGTGACGGTCTATGAGGCGCTGATGGCCGGTGGCGGGGTCAGCAATGCAGGGTACCGCGCGATTGAAACACTGCGGCTGGAAAAGGGGTATCGGGCCTGGGGTGCCGACATCGGCCCCGACCACACGCCGGTTGAAGCCGGCCTTGCCTGGGCGGTCAAGATGCGGTCGGGGATCGATTTCATCGGCCGCGAAGCGGTCGCGGCGCAATTGGCAGGGGGGGTAGGCAAGCGTCTGGCTACCTTCACTGCGGCGCCTGAGGTCAGCCTTTTGGGGCGCGAGACGATTTATCGCAACGGTGAGAGGGTGGGTTGGCTGTCATCGGGCGGGTATGGCCACACGATAGGTCGAAGCATCGGTTTGGGCTATGTGCGCAACCCCGCCGGCGTGACCGAGGATTTCGTGCTGTCGGGGTCGTATGAGCTGGAGGTTGCGTCGGAACGGGTGCCGGCCGGGGTCAGCCTTACACCGCTTTACGACCCGGAGGGCCTGCGGGTCAGGGCCTGACGCTATCCGTCGAAGCGCGTCGCGCCGCGGCGCTTTTCGTCGATCGGCTGGGTCAGTATCGTGGCCTGATGCGCGCGCTGGTCACAGTTTGCCCGTGGGCAGATTCGGCAGTTGATGCCGATCGGCACCATGCGTGCGCCGGCAACCGAGAACGCCTCGGCATAGCCGATCTCTGCGGCGTGATCGATGGTGCAGCCGATCGCGACGGCCAGCCGATTGTCCTGCGCGTGCCTGATCCAGGTCGGCCGGTCGACCGTGCGCGAAAACACGAAATACTGCGATTTATCTGGCATTTCAACGAATTGCGGGACGATCTTGCCGGGTGTTCGGAACGAAGTATGGACATCCAGCCGGGGACAGGCGCCGCCGTATTCGGCCAAGTGAAAGTCTGTCGCGTTGAACCGCTTGGTCACGTTGCCACCCTTGTCGATGCGCATGAAGAAGAAGGGCACGCCTTGTGCGCCTTCGCGTTGCAGGGTGGTGGCACGGTGGCAGGCCTGTTCAAAGCTGACGCCAAAGCGGGTTGCGATGTGGTCAAGGTCATATTTCGTAGCGCGGGCTTCGGCGAGGAAGGCATCGTAGGGCATCAGGACGGCGGCGGCGAAGTAGTTGGCAAGTTCGACCCGGAGCCGCGCAACACCGCGCGGATCGGCGATGCCGGCGCGGGTGATGAGCGCGTCGAGCAATGCGCTTTGTTCCAGAAGGCCGCACATGTGAACCAGCTGGAAGGTGCGGTTGGTGTGATCAAGCGCCTCGGACAGCAGGATCTCGCGCCGCGCCTCGTCATATTGGCGCAGGGTGCCAGGAAGGTCCTCGACCCGCGCCAGCCGCACCGAAATGCCAAGCCCATCGCGAAGGCGGCGCTTCAGGGCGACATAGACCTCGTCCCGTTCCACCGAGGCGGGCCAGAACGCCTCGGCCGCGTCCTCCAGATCGCGGAAATGGTTGCGCTGGCGACGAAACACGTTGTGAACGGCGGTTTCAGGCGTCGCGTTGATCGCGCGGACATCGCCTTCGCCGAGCGAAAGAAGCTGGTCGGTTGCGGCCTGCCAGCTGCGATGCAGGCGCAGGAATGCGGCGGCAAGGTCGGGGGCATGGACGAGGGCGGCGCGCAATTGCGTCAGGTCAGGGCGCGCACCCGCAAAGAGCGGATCCTGCAGTGCGGCGCGCAGATCGGCCAGTTGGCCGGAGCCGTCCTCCTCGGCGATCTCGCGCCAGTCGACGCCATAGGCTTCGAACAGTTTGAGCAGAACCTGAACCGAAACCGAGCGTTCGTTGTTTTCGAGCAGGTTTACATAGGATGGGCTAATCCCCAGCGCGCGTGCCATCGCACCCTGGGTTTCGCTGCGTTCCAGCCGCAGCCGCCGCAGGTGCGGCCCGATAAAGGTTTTCTGCATACCGCCGCACACATTCCCGCTTTGTCATAATTACAATATTACAGAAGTGAGCATTTGTAAATTCTCGCATTTACAGCGCGACCCGGATTGCTTTTGCACATCGTTCGTTCGGTGAAAGGAGAGGCGGAACGAACAAGGGAGGCAAGCGATGCGCACCGGAACCAACCACCTCTTCATTCCTGGACCGACCAATGTGCCAGAGGATGTCCGCATGGCGATGAACGTTGCCATGCAGGACCAGCGCGGGCCGGAGTTCGGGGCACTGACGCTGTCGATCCTTGCCGACCTGCGGCGCGTGTTTCGCACCACGACAGGGCAGGTCATGCTGTTTCCGGGGTCGGGAACCGGGGCGTGGGAAGCGGCGATCACCAACACGCTGAACCCGGGCGACCGGGTGCTGATGGCGCGGCATGGCCAGTTTTCCACCCTCTGGGCGGAGATGGCGACGCGGCTTGGTCTGGTGGTCGATGTGGTCGACGTGGCCTGGGGCGCGGGCGCGCCGATCAGCGAATTCATGCGGCGGCTGGCCGCGGACCGGAAGGGCGAGATCAAGGCGGTCTTTGTCACCCACAACGAAACCGCAACAGGCGTCACCAGCGATGTGGCTGCGGTGCGAAGGGTTCTGGACGATTGCTTTCATGATGCACTGTTGTTCGTGGACGGGGTCTCGTCGGTTGGCTCCATCGATTTCCGGATGGATGACTGGGGCGTGGACCTTGCCGTCACCGGCAGCCAGAAGGGGCTGATGTGCCCGGCGGGCCTTGGCATCCTTGCGGTCAGCGAAAAGGCGATGATGGCGTCGGAAAAATCGACGATGCGTCGCGCCTACTTTGAGTTCCGCGACATGGGGGCCACGACCAAGACCGGTTATTTCCCCTATACCCCGCCGACGCAGATTCTGCATGGGCTGCGCCGTGCGCTGGACCGGATCAATGCCGAAGGGCTGGACAACGTGATTACCCGCCATGCCCGTCTTGCCGAAGGTGTGCGGCGCGCGGTGGCGGCGTGGGGCCTGATGACCTGTGCCGAGCATCCTTCGCTTGCCTCGAACACGGTCACCGCCATTCGTGTGCCGGAAGGCGTGGATGCGCGCGAGGTGATCCGCATCGGCTATGAGCGTTACAACGCTTCGTTCGGGTCGGGTCTGGCACGGCTGGCGGGCAAGGTGTTCCGAATCGGCCACTTGGGTGACCTTAACGAAGGCATGTGCCTGACCGCGATCTCGGTCGCCGAGATGGCATTGGTCGAGGCGGGCGCGGACATCGAGTTCGGCTCGGGTGTCGCGGCGGCTCAGGCCTGGTATGCGCAGGGCCGGATGGGTCAGGCAACGCTCCGCATGGCGGCCGAATAAACCAGCAGGAACAGACAGATGAGCCATACTCTTCATCCGCTGCGCAGGCAGCGGCTCCAGCGGTCTGAACTTGCGGTTCCGGCTTCCAACCCCACCATGATCGACAAGGCCGCCGAGGGGCCTGCCGATTACGTCTTTCTGGATCTGGAGGATGCGGTTGCCCCGCCGGAAAAGGAACAGGCTCGCAGGAACTGCATTCAGGCGCTGAACGACATCGACTGGGCGGCCAAGGGCAAGACCGTGTCGGTGCGGATCAACGGTCTGGATACGCATTACATGTACCGCGACGTGGTGGATGTGATGGAGCAGGCAGGCTCGCGGGTCCACACGCTGCTGGTGCCCAAGGTGGGCGTCCGTGACGACCTCTACATGGTCGAAGCGATGGTCAACCAGATCGAGCAGGCCAAGGGCTACGAGACCCGCGTGGGCCTGGAAGCCCTGATCGAAACCGCGCTTGGCATGGCCAATGTCGAAACCATCGCCCAGTTTGGCGGGCGCCTCGAGGCACTGCATTTTGGCGTGGCCGACTATGCGGCATCGATGCGCGCCCGCACGGTGAATATCGGTGGTCTCAATCCGATGTATCCGGGTGACCAGTGGCACGCATCGATTTCCCGCATGGTCATCGCCTGCCGGGCCTATGGGCTTCGCGCGATCGACGGGCCGTTCGGCGACTTCTCCGATCCCGAGGGTTACAAGGACGGCGCTCGCCGCGCCGCTGCCCTGGGCTGCGAAGGCAAGTGGGCTATCCACCCCTCGCAGGTTGCCCTGGCCAACGAAGTCTTCAGCCCGACCGAGGCCGAGGTGACCAAGGCCCGTCGCATCATCGAAGAACTGAAGCTTGCCGAGGCGCAGGGCAAGGGTGCCGCCAGCCTTGACGGCAAGATGATCGACGCTGCTTCGGAAAAGATGGCGCGCAATCTTTTGGCCGTGGCTGAGGCCATTGGTGCACGCTGACACTTCCGAGCGGGCAATATTGCCCACTTGCCATAAGGTTACGGGAGGAAGCTGATGGACATCCACGAGTATCAGGCCAAGGAGATCCTCGCCCGTTTCGGCGTGCCGGTGCCGCGTGGTGGGCTTGCCTACAGCCCCGAACAGGCCGGCTACCGTGCGCGCGAACTGGGCGGCAATGCCTGGGTTGTGAAGGCGCAGATCCATTCAGGCGGCCGGGGTGCTGCGGGCGGTGTCAAACTGTGCCGGGATGAGCACGAGGTGGCAAGTTTTGCCGCAACGCTGTTTGGCAAACAACTGGTCACCAAGCAGACCGACGCCAACGGCAAGGGGGTCTATCGTCTGTGGGTGGAGGCAGCCTCGGACATAGCCCGCGAGATGTATCTGGGCTTCGTCCTCGACCGCAAATCCGAGCGCATCATGATCGTGGCCTCGGCACATGGCGGGATGGAGATCGAGGAACTGGCCGAGACCGACCCGGAGTCGCTTCGCCGCATGACCATCGACCCTGCGGTCGGGCTGTCGGAGTTTCAGGCGCGTGAACTTGCCTTCCAGCTTGGCCTCAAGGGTGGGCAGATCGCGCAGATGGTCACCATCCTGAAGGCCTGCTACCGCGCCTACCGCGACCTTGACGCGGTGATGGTCGAGATCAACCCGTTGGTCGTCACCGGCACCGGCGACCTGGTGGCGCTGGACGCCAAAATGTCGTTCGATACCAATGCCTTGTTCCGCCGTCCTCAAGTGGCGGAACTGCGTGATCGCAGCCAGGAGGACCCGCGCGAGTCCACCGCTGGCGACCACGGACTCGCCTATGTCGGCCTTGAGGGCGACATCGGCTGCATTATCAACGGCGCAGGCCTTGCGATGGCAACGATGGACATGATCAAACTGGCCGGGGGCGAGCCTGCGAACTTCCTCGACATCGGTGGCGGGGCCTCGCCGGAGCGTGTGGTCCGGGCCTTTCGCACCGTTCTCGCCGACCGCAACGTCAGCGTGATCTTGGTCAACATTTTTGCCGGGATCAACCGCTGCGATTGGGTGGCCGAGGGGGTTGTGAAAGCATATCAGGAGGTTGGCCTGACCATACCCGTCGTCGTCCGCCTTGCCGGCACCAACGTGGAGGAGGGCAAGCGGATCATTGAAACCTCCGGCCTTCCGTTGATTTCCGCCGATACCCTCGCCGAGGCCGCCGTGAAAGCGGTTGCCGCAAAAGCTGCCTGAAGGAGACCCGAATGGCCATCCTCATAACCGAAGCTACAAAAGTCATCGTGCAGGGCATGTCCGGCCGGATCGGGGCCTTCCATGCCGCCGACATGATCAAGCATGGAACCAATGTCGTTGGCGGCGTCACGCCGGGCAGAGGCGGCGAAAGTCACCTTGACCGTCCGCTCTTCAACACCGTCCGCGAGGCGGTTGAGGCGACCGGGGCTGAAGCCTCCCTTGTCTTTGTCCCGCCGCCCTTCGCCGCCGACGCGATCATGGAGGCAGCGGATGCAGGTATAAAGACTGCCGTCTGCGTCACCGATGGTATCCCGTCGCAGGACATGATGAAGGTGAAGCGCTTTTTGAAGCGTTATCCGGAAGAGCGGAAGATGCGGCTTATCGGGCCGAATTGTGCCGGCATCATCTCGCCCGGCCGGGGCTTCATGGGGATCATGCCGCCGCACATCTACATGCAGGGCCGCGTCGGGATCGTTGGCCGGTCCGGCACGCTGGGCTATGAGGCGGCAAGCCAGATGAAGGCGCTTGGCATCGGGGTATCAACCTCGGTGGGCATCGGTGGCGATCCGATAAATGGTAGCAGCTTCAGGGACATACTGGCGCTTTTTGAGGCGGACCCTGAAACCGACGCGGTGATGATGATCGGCGAAATCGGCGGCCCGCAAGAGGCCGAAGCCGCAGCATTTGCGCGCGATCACATGACCAAGCCGGTGGTGGCCTACATTGCAGGTCTGTCTGCGCCCAAGGGCCGCAAGATGGGCCACGCCGGGGCGATCATTTCGGCCTTCGGCGAGTCGGCGCAGGAGAAAGTGGAAATCCTTGAAGCTGCCGGCATCACCGTTGCCCCGAATCCATCGGCGATGGGCGAGACGATGGAGCGGGTGCTGAAGCGGCGTCAGGCTGCTTGAACCGCGCGCGCAAGGGCGCAGAACTGCTCTAGCCCGATCTCTTCGGCCCGTGCGGTCGGGGGGATGCCGACCCCTTCGAGGACACCTTCGATTCCGGGGCGAAGGCCCTTCAGTGACGAACGCAGCATTTTGCGCCGCTGGTTGAACGCCATCGCAGTAACCCGCTGCAGGACCATGAAATCACAAGGGAAGCGCGGCTGGGGCAGAGCGGTCAGGTGGACCACGGCGGAGTGCACCTTGGGCGCCGGTGTGAACGCCTCGGGCGGCAGGGTCAACACGATCCCGACAGTGCAGCGCCATTGCGCCAGAAGGGCAAGCCTTCCGTAGTGGTCGGTGCGCGGCTTCGCCACGATGCGCTCGGCCACCTCTTTCTGGAACATCAGCGTCAGCGACGACCAGACCGGCGGCCAGACCGGCGGCGACAGCCAGCGGATCAAGAGTTCGGTGCCGACATTGTAAGGCAGGTTCGCGACGACTTTGATTGGCGGCGTCAGGTGCGACAGCACGTCAACGTCGAGGGCATCGCCCAGCAGCACTTCAAGCCGACCAGGATAGGCTGCGGCAATTTCTTCCAAGGCCGGCAGGCAGCGTGCGTCCTTTTCGACCGCAAGCACCCGCCGTGCGCCTTCAGCCAGAAGTCCGCGAGTAAGTCCGCCGGGGCCGGGGCCCACCTCAAGCACATCGCAGGCAGAGAGATCGCCAGCCGAACGTGCGATCTTTGCGGTAAGGTTCAGATCCAGAAGGAAATTCTGGCCCAACTGGCGCTTGGCCACCAGGTCATGCGTCCGGATCACGTCGCGCAGGGGCGGAAGACCGTCAATCGTTCCCAAACCAACCTCGACTTTCTTCGGTTCCCAAGTATCCCGCGGGGGTCCGGGGCTTAGAAGCCCAAGGTCCGCGGATCATTGCTTGCGCGTCGCCGCCATGTCGCGCGCCATGCGCAGTGCCGCGATAAGGCTGGTCGCATCGGCAAGGCCACGCCCGGCAATGTCATAGGCAGTTCCGTGATCTGGAGACGTCCGCACGAAGGGCAGGCCGAGCGTCACGTTCACGCCACCGGCGAAGTCGATCGTCTTGATCGGGATCAGCGCCTGATCGTGATACATGCAGATCGCAGCGTCATAGCCCTGCCGTGCGCCGGCATGGAACATCGTGTCCGCCGACATCGGTCCACGGATCCGCATTCCCGCTGCCGCCAGCCGAGCGATCATCGGGCCGATCCAGTCGCGTTCCTCGTGCCCCATCGCGCCGCCTTCGCCTGCATGGGGGTTCAGGCCCGCCACTGCCAGGCGCGGTTCGGCAAGCCCGAAATCGCGTTGCAGGCCGGCATGCGTGATGCGGATGGTTTCCTCCAGCAACTCTGGCGTCAGCGCCTCTGCCACTTCGGACAGCGCGATGTGGATCGTCGCTGGCACCACGCGCAGATCTGGGCAGGCCAGCATCATCACGACCCGCTGCACGCCTGCCAAATGCGCCAGAAACTCGGTATGGCCCGGAAAGGCAAAGTTGGCCCCGTCCTTCAGCGCCTTCTTGTTGATCGGCGCGGTGCAGATGGCTGAGGCTTCTCCGGTCATAACCAGAGCCACAGCCCGCTCGATCACCGCGATGGTGCCGGCGGCGTTGGCCGGGTCTGGCTGGCCGGGCAGGGCGGGAGCGGCGAAGTCATGGCGCAGCACCGGCAGCACACGATCCGGCCCGATGTCGGAAAGGTCCGATACCTCGCGCCAGGCGGCACCCAGAGGCAGATGGCGCGGGTCGCCCAGCCAGACGAAGCGCTCGCCGGCGAGGCAGGCCTTCACGGCGATCTCGGGGCCAATTCCCGAGGGATCGCCCGATGTCAGAAGAACGGGCCTGCGGCTCACGGTTCGCGGATGATGGCGGCGGAGCGCAGTTCCTGCAGGTAGCCTTCAGCCAGACCTTCGAGTTTCTGGTTGATTACCCGCTCACGCACCTGATCGCGGGTCGGCGGTTCTTCCAGCGTCGGCTCGCGGCCGCACAGCATCAGGAAGCGGCGGTATCCAGCGCGGGTCAGCGCAACCGAGCTTTCGCCGGGATCAAGGCGCGCCAGTTCAAGAGCGACGTCGGTCGGAACCGATGCCAGCGGCCCCTTGGTGACGGTCAGGCGGTCCTCGGGCAGGCCGTTGGCCTCGCCGTAAAGGTCCTTGCAGGTATCGGTTTCGGCGCGCAGCCGGGCGATTTCGGCGGCATCGTCCGGGATCAGGAAGTCGGCATATTCGACGGTCACCGCGATGGGTTCCGCGCTTTCGTCACGCGCCACATCCCGCAGTTGGAACAGCACCACCGCGCCCGGCACCTGAACCGGGTCGGAGACCTCGCCAGGGCCCAAGGCAAGGATGGCCTGGCCGATGGCAGGGGGCAGGTTGGCCAATGGCACCCAGTCAAGCCTGCCGCCGCGACCAGCGGTTGGCGAGGCAGAATAGCGGCTTGCTGCTGCGGCGAAGGCGCCTTCGCTGGCAATTTCCTGCGCGAGGCGGTTTGCCAGATCCAGCCCGGCTGCTTCGTTGCCCGGCTCCAGTGGGATCACCAGCTCCGAGGCCAGCACCCGCAGGGCGCGTGGCCGCGTCGCCGCTTCGAGCGCACGGTCGATATCGGCCTCGCTGATCGGCACCTGGCCCATAAACCGCGCCCGCACCGCCTCGCGCCACAACAGGCCCGCTGAAACGAAATCGCGGTAGGTTTCGGCCGAGATCCCGACCTTGGCCAGTTCGCCGACCAGCCCTTCGGCGGTCAGGTTCGCGCGGGCGGCGAATTCCTCCATCCCGGTCCGGACCTGCTCTTCGGTCAGCTTCAGGCCAAGCCGCTCTGCCTCGGTCTGGCGCAGCCGGTCTTCGGTCAAGGCCTTGAGCGCCTCTTCCTCAAGGTTGCCCGGTGCCCGCAGCACTTGCAGGAATTGCGCCCGCTGGTCCACCTCGTAGGCGGTGATAACCCGGTCGTTGACAATAAGGCGGGGTGCGAAAAGATCCTGTGCCGCGCCGGGCAGCGCAAGTGCGGTACCCAGGGCAAGCCCTGCCAGCTGTCGTTTCAGAAAGGTGAATGCCATTGCCTCAGCCGCTCGTTGCCTTCGTTCTGCGCGCGCGCCGGGGGTTTTCCCATCTCGCGCCCGACCCGTTCTCATCGCCGGCAACTGCGCGCCGGGCCTGCCGTTGCGCCGCCACCAAAGCCTACCAGATCGACTGACAGGTCGAAATTCGTCGTCGGGCTTACACTAGTCGAGGACGTGAAGCGACGCGAGAGGGAAACATCAAGCCGCACGCATTCGTTCAGGAACTCCAGCCCCATCCCCGCGACAGTGCCCCGGTCGGCGACGAAATCATAGCGGCCAGAGAGTTTCGCCGTCCAGTTGACCCCCAGTTTCTGGCGGGCGTCGAAGGTGAACTCCTCGGTCGCGTCGAGCCGGTTCTCCAGCGGGTCGGCCACGGCGTAGACCAGGCTCGAGGCCAGTGTCGTGCGGGCGCGCTCCATGGACAGCCGCGCCTCGGCCTTGGTTACGTCAAGGCCGTCGTCCAGCACCAGCCGGCCGGTCATCGCAAAGCCGTCGGCCAGTTCGAAATTCACCGCGGCAAGCCAGTCCGACCGGCTGCCGTCAAGGCCGGAGCCGGCGCTGAACTGGCCAAGGTCGCTGGCGCGGTAGATCCGGCCCACAGTGGCGCCGATCGACCAGCCATCGGGGTCGTGGCGGGTCCAGCTGATCCCCAGGTTGGCGCGCGGGCCGCGTTCGACGGCATCCGAGCCGGGAAAACGGTTCAGCGCGAACAGGTTGCCTTCATCGAATTCGACAAGCGCAGAATCCTCGTTGGGCAAGGTTTCGGCATCGGACGAAGCCCAGATCACTTGCACGACCGGCTCGATCACATGCGCAGCGCCGTCGCGCCCGGCCTTCACCCAAGGCCAGCGCAGCTCCACGCCCGCGTTGCCATGTGTGCGGGTGGTCGAGCCGGCATATGTTTCATCCTGGCCGATATGGTAGACATCGGCGGTAAGGTCGCCCAGCACGGTCGCCTCGATCCCCATCGGCATGAAAAAGCTCCGCCGCCAGTCAACGCGAACAGACGCCCGTCCAACATCGCGACCATCGGGTATGGCGTCACTGTCGGGTCCGTCCACCGGGCTGCTTGAGGTGCGCAGATGGTTGTGGGTCTGGAACCGTAGCCCACCCTCGCCGCCAAGGGGCCCAAGCGAGAAGCGGCGGTGGAATGTCAGGTCGCCGACAACCGAGGGTAGGGTGGTGTTGTCTTCGTCGTCGCGCAGGGTCTGGAAGCTGATGATCCGGCCCGAGATATGTTCGTTGCGTCGGGTGCGTTGCACCTCGACCCGGCTGTCCAGGCGGTCGGCATTGGCGATGCCGTAGTCCAGCAGGTAGGCTGGGTCGGTCACCGTCTGACCCTTCAAGGTAAGGTCGAACCCGGCCGGCAGGGTGAATTTGCCTTTCGCAAAAAGATAGCCGCGCGTCTCGCCGGGCCGGATTTCATCGCGTGCCACAGCGCCGTTCAGTTCCACCATCCCGGTCGCAAAGGATTGGCGATAGCGCAGTTCCAGCGCCCGCCCGCCCTTGGTCGCGGCAAAGGGGGTCACGGTCAGATCGGCCGACCGGCCCAGCGTTATGAAATAAGGGAACTTCAGGCCCGAGCCGAGGTCCGAGGTGGTGCGCAGCGAGGGTGCCAGAAAGCCTGAGGTGCGCTTCAGTGTCGGGTCGGGCATCCGCAGCCGTGGGATGTAGAACACCGGCATGCCGCCGACGCGGATCTGGGCGTGGTCAAAATAGATCTGCCGCTCGACCTCGTCATGGACAACGCGGCGGGCACGGATCTCCCACAGGGGGGTCGGATCGCCGACGCAGACCTTGCAGGACGAGGCGACCACATTGTCGAGCGCAGTGTAGCGTCCTGCCACGCGCAGCATCCGGTTGGCGGCCATCTGAAGCTGACGATCCAGGACCAGCCGCGCACTGGTCAGGATACCTTCGGTCAGGTCTGCCGACAGGTCCGCCGCCGAAGCCAGGATCAGGGTGTCTCCGCTCGCGTCGGTCAGGACGATGGGGCCAACGATCTCCAGCCGGTTCCCGACCTGGTCATACACGATACGTTCGGCCCGTAACCGTCTGCCCTTGAAAAGAATTTCGACATTTCCGTTAGCGATAAGCCGGGTGTCTGCAGTGATCTCGAGGCTGTCGGAAACCAGCGTCGCCTGATCCTGCGCACGGGCGGGCAGGGTCAGCGCCAAAGTGGCAGCAACGGCGACCGCGAAAGCCAACCCGCGCATCAGCCGTCCTCCAGGTGAAGGATCAACCCAAGCGACATCAGGATGGCTGCCACGGGCGGGCTCCATGCGGCTATCAGGATCGGGATTTGCCCACTATCTCCAAGGGCTTGTGCGAAATTTCTGAGAAAAAATATGGCGAACCCCGTCAGCATGGCGTAGAGCACCATCCGGCCGGTGCCACCGAACCGCGTATGGCGCATCGTGAAGCCCGCTGCAACCAGCACCATCGCCACCATCAGAAGCGGTTGCGCCAGTTCCATCTGGAACCAGAGCCGGTAGGCGCGGGCGGAAAAGCCGGCGCGCTCAAGCCCGGCGATGTAGTCCGGCAGTGCCCAGAAGGCGATTGCCGACGGCGTGCCGAAGCTGTCACGGATGCTTTCGGCGGTAAGGTCCGACGGCAGGGTGACGGCGTCCGGCAGACGCCGTGACGTCTGTTCGGGGTTCGTGGCGGTCAGGTCCCATGTCTTGGCCCCGGTCAGAACCCAGACCCCGGCATCAAGCCGCGCGGAGGTGGCTTCGATGCGGGCAGCTGGCAGCCCTTCGGCGTCAAACTGCTGGAAAGTCACGCCAAAAAGCTCGGTCCCGTCCAGATTGGCCCGAGCCGCCTGGATAACCGTCTGGCCGGTTTTGCCCCCTTGGCGCAACCAGAGGCCGGTGTCGGCGACAGACAGCACCGACCCGCCGCCCCGCGACAGGTTGGATCGCGCCAGGTCATACTGTTTCGACGTGGCTGCCACGATCGGGTTGAACACTGCCACCGTCACCAGCCCCAGCGCTACGGCCACGGCAAGCGGTGTCACCAGAAACCGCAGCCCAGACCGACCCGCAGCCCGCACCACAACCAGCTCTGAAGACCGCGCAAGCCCCAAGAACATGGTGATCGACCCGATGATCAGAATGAGCGGCAGCACACGGTACAGCGTTTCGGGCACGTTCATCAGCGACAGACCCATGGCCTGGGTAAGGCCGACACCAGCATCAGAAAAGCGGCGCAGCTGTTCGACCATGTCGATCAGCATCAGGATGCCGAAAAAGATCATGAAAACCCGTGCGACGGTCCAGAAGAAGCGTTTTGCGATGTATATACTGAGTGTCATTACAGCATCTTGCTCCGCCGTCGCGGGCGTTGCGCCTGCCACAGCAGGAAAACGGCCATCAGGATGCCGGAAAGTGGTGCAAGATAGGTCAGGCCCCAAGCGTTGGCGGACTGCATGGCGACGCCTCCCGCCCAGGTGTTGACCATCTGCACCAGGATCAGCAACACCACCGCAAGCGCCATCTGGCGCCAAAGCCCGAACCGCGAAAACCCGCCCAGCAACAGCGCGGCGATGCCGATCAGGGGGGCCGCCACAGCCAGCATCGGACCGGAGAAGCGGTTATGCCCCTCCTGCAGGAATTGCGCTTCGTTTCTGCCGGTAGCGAGCATGACCTCAGCGGTCGGGCGCAGCAGTTCCGGTGTCGAAAGCTCGTCGAGGGAAAGGCCGCTGCGGCCCTTGACCTTGATCAGATCGGCCAGATCGAGGGTGAAATCGGCAAAGCGTGTCATCGACATGCGCTGGTCTTCACCCGACAGTGACTGTGCCGCGCCGTCGAACATCACCAGCTTCGGAGCCGTTTCACCCCGCACCAGAAGGGCGCGCCGCGCGGTATAAGTCAGCCGGTCTTCCTCCCGATCGTCGGCCAGAAAGAGATCGACCAACTCTCCTGTCGGGGTAATTTCTCGTATATACAAGGTAATGCCTGCCGACGGATGCATGAACTGGCCTGCGGTAAGGAACCGTGCTGTCACATTCTGTGAGATTTCGGCAGTGCGCTCGCTGAGAATGCGCTGGCTGGCCGGCACCAGCACATGCACCAGCACAAGCTGCGCCAGCATCACGACAAGGCCGAAGAACAGCACCGGCCGCGCCAGCCGGAAGGCGGAAAACCCGGTGGCTTGCATCACCACCAGCTCGCTTTCCTGCATCAGGCGGTTGATCACGTAGACCGTTGCCGCAAACGCCGACACCGGCAGCACCAGCCGTATCACGTTCGGCAGCGTAAGCACTGAAAATTCAAGAAAAACCAGCGCGGACTGGCCGTCTCCGATAAGCTGGTCGAATAGCCCGACGGCCCGGTTGACCCAGTAGACGGCAACCAGCACCAGCGAGAAAAAGCCGAAAAGCTGCAACAGCTGTGACAGCAGATATCTGTCGAATCTGGACAAGTGCCACAACTTTCCCACTACATGTTGCGGTCAGCGTAACGGAATTCAGCGACGGCGAAAACTCATATCTGGCCAATCCCGACCGGGGATTGTAGCGTCCCGGCAGTGCTTCGCCGACCCCAGAACCCGAAGGTGAGAAACCAATGTCCCAGCCCCTGCCAATTCAGTTCCGCGCGACCGACCTTGACGCTCTGGCCACCCAGACCGGCCGGATTGCGGTGTTCGCCGAACCGGGAGCAGCCTTGTCGGCCGGTGTTCGCAAGTTGGACCGGCAGATGAAGGGCGCGTTGGCGCGGGCTGTGGCGTCAGACAGCTTTGGCAAGGCCAAGCCGGGTGAGGCGATCGATCTTGCCTATCCGGCCGGGCTTGCGGCTGATGCGGTGCAACTGATCCGGCTGCCAAAACGCACCGATGCCGCCACTGCCCGCAAGGCCGGTGCTGCGGCCGGGCGCAGCCACGGCACGACCGAGACACTGCTCTTGGCCGAAAGCCACCCGCGCGCCGCAGACATCGCCTTTGGCTTTGCGATGCGCGCCTATGATTTCACGGCCCACAAGAGCGGCGAACAGAAGATCCCCGGCCCGGTTGCCATGATGACCGCCGACGCCGAAGCCACCGCGCGCGAGGCAGGCCCGATGGCCGCTGTGGCCGAGGGCGTGTTCTTCACCCGAGATCTGGTAAATGAGCCAGCCAACATCCTGACAACGCACGATTTTGCTGCACGTCTGGCTGCAATGCACGAGCTTGGCCTGGAGGTCGAGATCCTTGAGGAGGAAGACCTTACCAAACTTGGAATGCGTGCGCTTCTGGGCGTGGGCCAAGGTTCGGAAAGCCCGTCGAAGGTTGTGGTGATGCAGTGGAAGGGCGGCAAGAAGGGGGATGCACCCTTCGCCCTTGTCGGGAAAGGTGTGGTGTTCGACACCGGCGGCATTTCGATCAAGCCCGCTGCCGGCATGGAAGACATGACGATGGACATGGGCGGGGCAGGGGTCGTGGCCGGGGTGATGCGCACCCTTGCGATGCGCAAGGCCAAGGCGAATGTCGTGGGCCTTGTCGGCTTGGTGGAAAACATGCCCGACGGGCGTGCGCAGCGGCCCGGTGACGTGGTGCGTTCGATGAAGGGCGACACCATCGAGGTTATCAACACGGATGCCGAGGGGCGATTGGTGCTGGCCGACGTGCTTTGGTATGCGCAGGAACGGTTCAAGCCGAGCGGGATGATCAACCTCGCCACCCTTACCGGTGCGATCATCGTCGCGCTAGGCCATGAAAACACTGGCGTATTCTCGAACAACGATGATCTTTGCAATGCCTTCCTCAAGGCCTGCGCGACCGAGGGTGAGGGCGCCTGGCGGATGCCGATGGGCGATGCATATGACGCCAAGCTGAAGTCGCGGATCGCCGATATGGTGAATTCCTGCGGGCGGGATGGCGGCGCCGTGACGGCGGCGCAGTTCCTTGGACGCTTCGTCAAACCCGAGACGCCGTGGTGCCACCTCGACATCGCGGGGACGGCGCTGGTGAAAGCAGACACCATGCTGGCACCGAAGGGTGCGACCGGCTGGGGTGTGATGGCGCTGGACCGGCTGATCCGCGACCGGTTCGAAAAGGGATGAGCAGGGCAGGCCGAACCGGGCAGGGCAGGCAGCGATGCCACTGGTGATGTTCTACCAGCTCAGCGTTTCAACGGCCGAAGACACGCTTTCCGCGCTATTGCCTCGCGCCGTGGAACAAGGCTGGAGGGTGATGGTGCGGGGCACCGATCCGGCCCGACTGGACCGGTTGGACGACAAATTGTGGCTTGGGGCCGACGACGGCTTTCTGCCGCATGGCCGTGAGGGCGGCCCACATGACGCTGACCAGCCGGTGCTGATCGGGCAAGGGCCGGCCGCGAACAAGGCCGACGCGCTGGCACTGATCGACGGGGCGGCGGCGACCGAGGCCGAGATTTTGCAGATGCAGCGTGTCTGGCTACTGTTTGAAAAGGCTGATGAAACCCGCCTTGCCGACGCCCGCGCCCGCTGGAAGGCGCTCAGTGCCGCAGGGGTGGCGGCGCAATACTGGTCCGACGAGTCGGGGCGATGGGAGAAAAAGGCGGAAAACCAGCCAGTTACGAGCTGATGTCAACGTTGCACCCACCTTACTGGCGCAACAGCATGCGGTTGCCGGCAATCTCGACCCGGAACTGGCCGAGATAATCCATCCCAAGCAGCGATCCCTTCATGTCTCCATCCGTGACGAAGGCGGTAAAGGTTTCGTTGCGAAACGGCCCCAGTTCGACCATCGGCAGGTCGACCCGCGCGGTGCGCACGACCCCGTTCGCCGTTGCCGCCTCGCCGGTGTAGAGCAGACTTTCCGGCGCGATCCCAAGCGATTGCGCGTCGTCGCGGCTTAGCACCATATTGGTGGCACCAGTGTCGGCCATGAAGACGACGGGTGTGCCGTTGATCTGCAGCGTGACGTAGTAATGACCGTCAGCGGACCGCGGCACCTCGATCTCGCCGCCTGCGCTGACCATCTGGCTGGGCATGATGTCGGTCCGGACGTCCGACCAAAGGCCGTAGCCTGCCATCATCGCAAGGAAGATCAGCCCCCAAGCCGCCGCCATGCGCAAGGCCTGACCCATCCGCTGGCGAAACTCCACCAGCGCCCAGCCGCCAAGCGCGACCAGGATGATCGCAAGGTACGCCACGCGGGCAAAGGTATCGCCGTCCATTACGCCTCCGTTTCAGGACATATGGGGCAGGGGTGTCAGCCGATCAATCCGGTACCGCGCACGCCGTCGATCACGAATTGTACCGACAGGGCCGCCAGAAGCATCCCCAGCAGCCGAGTGATCACGATGACCCCGGTGCGGCCCAGCATCCGCTCCAAGGGTGGCGAGGCGAGGAGGAAGGCATAGGTCACGGCCATCATCCCCAGCATAAGGCCAAGCACAGCCACCGTGCCGCCCCAGCCAGGACCGGCCTGACCGACGAGAAGGATGACCGAAGCGATGGCCCCCGGTCCGGCAATGAGGGGCGTCGCGAGGGGAAAGACCGAAGGGTCATGGTCCGCCTCGGCCTGCTGCCCCTCGCGCCGTTGGGTCCGTCGTTCGAACAGCATGTCGAGTGCGGTCAGAAACAGAAGGATGCCGCCGGCAATGCGGAAGGCGGGCATCGAGATGCCGATGAACTCAAGGATCGCTTCGCCTGCCAGCCCGAACAGCAACAGAAGGCCCGACGCAATCAAGCAAGCGCGCAGGGCCATCGCACGCCTGCGCTCGGCGCTCATCCCCCGAGTCAGGGCGATGAACAGGGGCACCAGACCCGGTGGATCTATCACGACAAAGAGGGTCGCGAAGGCCGTGATCAGGAAGGCGGTCTCTGGCATTGTCCCTCACGCGGTTTTCCATTGCTACCCCGCGGGGTGCGATTTGGAAAGCGCGCTGTCAGGCGGCGCTTTCCAGCTTTTCCTGTGCGGACAGCCACATCGCCTCGGCCTTGTCGAGCGCTTGCATCACCTCGGCATACTTGGCGTTCCATGTCGCAAGCTCACCCTTGCGCGTATCCTCATAAAGCTCGGGATCGGCAAGCTTCTTGGCCAGCTTGTCGCGCATGTCGTTCAGCTTGGTCAGGCGCTCCTCGCACTTTCTGACCTCAGCTTTCAGAGCCAACACCTCGTCTCGGCTGGCTTTTTTCGGCTTCTCGACGGGCTTTGCGGGTTTGGCCTCCTCGTCGCCGGCCAGAAGCTGTCGGCGGTAGGCGTCAAGGTCTTCGGTATAGGGCGTGACAGCGCCGCCCTTCACCAACCACAGCCGGTCGGCCACAAGACTCAGCAGGTGCATGTCGTGGCTGACGAGGATCACCGCGCCGGAATATTCCGTCAGCGCCTCGACCAGCGCCTCGCGGCTTTCCATGTCAAGGTGGTTGGTCGGTTCGTCGAGGATCAGCAGATGGGGGGCGTCGATCGTGGCCAGCAAGAGCGAGAGCCGCGCCTTCTGACCGCCAGACAGACGTCCCACCGCGGTTTCCGCCTGATCAGCCATCAGGCCAAAGCCCGCCAGCCTGGCGCGCAGCCGCGCCTGGCCCTCGGCGGGCCGCAGCCGCATGATGTGCTGCAAGGGGGTTTCGTCGATGTGCAACTCGTCCACCTGGTGCTGCGCGAAATAGCCGATGCGCAGCTTTGACGAGCGGGTGATCTTGCCCTCGACCGACTGAAGTTTTCCCGCCAAAAGCTTGGAAAGAGTGGACTTTCCTTCGCCGTTACGCCCTAGAAGGGCGATCCGGTCATCCTGATCGATGCGCAACGACAGCTTCTTCAGGACCGGCGGGCCGCCATAGCCGACTGCCGCGCCGTCCATGTTGATGATCGGCGGCGAAAGTTCTTCCGGGGCAGGGAAGGTGAACACGACCTTCTTTGCATCCTCGGGGGCGGTGATCGTCACCATCTTTTCCAGCATCTTCACGCGCGATTGCGCCTGCACGGCTTTCGAGGCCTTGGCCTTGAACCGATCCACGAAGGATTGCAGATGCGCGCGCCGCGCTTCCTGCTTTTTCGCTTCGGCCTGCAGCACGGCGCGGCGCTCGGCCATCTGGCGGGCAAACTGGTCGTAGGGGCCGGTCCAGTAGGTCAGCTTCTTTTCATCCAGATGCAGGATGCCGCTGACCGCGCGGTTCAGAAGGCCACGGTCATGGCTGATGATCAGCACGGTATGGGGATATTTCTGCAGGTAGCTTTCCAGCCACAAGGCCCCTTCAAGGTCGAGGTAGTTGGTCGGTTCGTCCAAGAGCAGATAATCGGGTTGGGCAAACAGCACGCCCGCCAGCGCCACCCGCATCCGCCAGCCACCCGAAAACGCCGAGCATGGCATCAGTTGCTTGGCTGCATCGAAGCCAAGGCCCTTCAGGATAGCAGAGGCGCGTCCTTCGGCTGACCAGGCGTCAATGTCGGCAAGCCGCGCCTGCACTTCGGCAATCCGGTGGGCGTCGGTTGCGGTCTCTGCTTCGGCCAACAGAGCAGCACGTTCGGTATCTGCGGCAAGCACCGTTTCCAGCAACGATGTCTCCGATGACGGCACTTCTTGCGCCACGCCGCCGATGCGAGCGCGCTGGGGCAGGGTGATCGTCCCCCCCTCCAGCGCCAGTTCGCCCCGGATCAGGCGGAAGAGCGTGGTCTTGCCCGCGCCATTGCGGCCCACAAGGCCGACCTTGTGACCTGTGGGAATGGTGGCTGACGCGCCCTCGAACAAGGGGCGGCCTTCGACGGAATAGGTGATGTCTTCGATTTTGAGCATGGTGCGGGGCTTGCCCGATGCCGTGGCCGACGTCAATGCCATGCCACCTTTTCAAGGCCGCTTGCCCATGTTAGCAGCCGCGCATCCCATTCGCGCACCAGCGCAGCAACTCAACGGAGAGCCACATGGCCATCGAACGCACCCTGTCGATCATCAAGCCCGACGCAACCAAGCGCAACCTGACCGGCAAGATCAATGCCAAGTTCGAGGAAGCCGGCCTGCGCATCGTCGCACAAAAGCGCATCCACCTGACGCCTGGCCAGGCCGGCCAGTTCTACGCCGAACACAAGGAGCGCGGCTTCTATGGCGAACTGTGCGACTTCATGGCCTCCGAGCCGGTCGTCGTGCAGGTGCTGGAAGGTGAAGGCGCGATCCTGAAGAACCGTGAAGTGATGGGCGCGACCAACCCGGCCAACGCTGCTGACGGCACGGTCCGGAAAGAGTTTGCGTTGTCGGTCGGAGAAAACTCCGTCCACGGGTCGGACAGCCCGGCCTCGGCGGAACGCGAGATTGGCTTCTTCTTCTCGGGCCTCGAACTCGTCGGCTGAGCTGCTTGCATGGCAGAAGAGGGCCCGGTCGTTTGACCGGGCTTTTTTCATTGTCATTGGGGTGAATGGGGCAGTGTCTGATCGATACTAGATTATCGCATAATCAGTATTATGTAATACACGGAAGGCTGGAAACTGCCTGCGCGTAAGGATATGCAGCGCAAAAGCCGCAAAGGAACACTATCGTGCCCTTCAACCGCTCGATCAAGATCGCCCCTTCCATCCTGGCCGCCGACTTTGCGAACTTTGGTGCAGAGTGCCGTGCCCTCGAGGCGCAAGGCGCGGACTGGGTACATGTCGACGTGATGGATGGCCACTTTGTGCCGAACCTGACCTTCGGTCCGGCGATGTGTGCAGCGCTACGCCCACATATCGCGGGCGTCATGGACGTGCATCTGATGATCGCGCCGGTCGACCCCTATATCGACGCTTTTGCTAACGCCGGCGCAGATGTCATCACCGCGCATCTGGAAGCCGGACCGCACATTCACCGAACCCTGCAACTGATCAAGGCGAAAGGAAAAATGGCCGGTCTCGCGATCAATCCCGGCACCGGTCTCGATGCAGTGCCGCAGCTTCTGGATCTGGTTGATCTGATCTGCGTGATGACAGTCAATCCGGGCTTCGGCGGTCAGAGCTTTATCGCTTCGCAGGTGGAGAAGGTCCGCGCCTTGCGCCAGATGATCGGTGAGCGGCCGATCCATATCGAGATTGACGGCGGCGTGACCGTCGCCACCGCGCCCCTTGTGGCTGCCGCCGGAGCCGATGTTCTGGTGGCTGGATCGGCAGTCTTCAAGGGCGGTTCGGTGGCAGCCCCTGCCGCCTATGGTTCCAATATCCGTGCAATCCGGGCAGCAGCCGAGTCCGCTCGTGCTTGAGCCGATCGGCCTGATCTTCGACCTCGATGGTACGCTAATCGACTCCGCGCCGGACATTCACGCCACAGCCAACAAGGTCTTTACCGCGCACGGCCTGCAACCGTTCGACTTTGCGACCGTACGCGGCTTCATCGGCAACGGCGTGGGCGTTCTGGTGGCGAGGCTGATGGCGCATCAATCGGTTGCAGACACTGACGACCTGCAGTCCAGAATGGTGCTTGAGTTTATCAGCTTATACGAAGAAGCGGTTGATAAGACGTCGCTTTACCCAAATGTTCGGCAGGCGTTGGAAACGCTTGGCAGCAAGGGTCATCGGATGGCAATCTGCACCAACAAGCCCGCAGCACCAGCGCTGGCGGTCTTGCGGCACTTTGACCTTGCCCACCATTTCGAGGTGATTGTTGGCGGCGACACCCTGCCCCAGCGCAAGCCCGACCCTGCCCCCCTGCTGTTGGCACGCGCCCGCCTTGGCGCTGCGCGCGTGCTTTTTGTCGGCGACAGCGAAGTTGACGCCGAAACCGCCCACGCCTCCGGGGTTCCGCTGGCATTGTTCACTGAGGGTTACCGCAAGAGCGCGGTGGAAGAGCTTGGTGCAAAAGCGATTTTCAGCGATTTCGACGCCCTTCCCGGGCTTGTCTCGCATCTGTCGAACCGGCTCTGATTGCGCGACCGAAAGGGGAGTTTACCGAGCATCTTGCGCCTTGTAGTTGCCAAATGTCTCGACAATCCTGTCATCTGACCTTAGGACGACAAAGCGAGGCATTGGAATGGCTGGGCAAAAGGTTTCCTCGGCGGCGGCACGCATCGTGGTGAAGAGGTATGTGCCGTGACCGACACGCGCGTTCTTGAGCTGCTCAACCGGATCGCAGCCACCGGAACCATCGACGCGGCGTGGGAACTGGCAACACGCCATTTCGCTGGCCTCGGATTTTCGCGCGTCAATTACGGCTTCACCCGGTTTCGCCACGCCAAGACCATCGGTGACCCCGAGGATGCACTTTTCCTATCAACCTGCGATGCGGACTACATAAAACAGTATTTTCAGGGCGGCTTCTATGCGCAAACGCCGCTGTTTCACTGGGCGGAACGCAACTCTGGCATTTGCACCTGGGCGTGGGTCAAAGAAGCGTTCGAGGCCGGACGCCTGTCCCCTGACGAGATGGACGCCGTGCGTCAGAACGCGGCCATGGGTGTGACGGCCGGAATCTCGGTCAGCTTTCCGAATGCTTCGGCCCGGTCCAAGGGTGCTTTGGGATTGATCGCCGATCCCGGCCTGACCAGCGCCGATGTCGAGGCTATCTTCGCTGCCCGTGGCACCGAGATTCTTGCGGTGTCGAACATGATGCACCTGACCATTGTGCATCTGCCTCAGTTAAGCCGGCATCGCGCCTTGTCGCCGCGCCAGCGCGAGGCGCTGGAATGGGTTGCAGACGGCAAGACCACGCAGGATGTGGCGCTATTGATGGGCGTGTCCGCTGCGATGGTCGAAAAACACCTGCGGCTCGCGCGCGAGGCGTTGGCTGTGGAGACTACCGCACAGGCGGTGGCCAAGGGCGCGCTCCTGAACATGATCTTCCAGCGGTCGCCGGATGCGGCGCAAGCGGCAAGCTGAGGTGTCGCAGGTAAGGCTTTCACTACTCGCATGACGCTGCGTCATCTGCGAACTTGGGCGTGTTTCTGGTGTCAGTCAGGGGTTCGGAGCGGCGTTTGGTATTGGCCGTCACCGGTTTGTTTGTGCTACCCGCAAGGGAAATATCGCAACGACCTGTCCAAGGTCGGCGTCAGTCTTTGCTCGCTCTGGTCCCGTGATCCCCAAGGGTGATGGGCAAGGCAGGGGGCGGTGCGGTCTCCCCAGGACCGCACCGTTTTCGTTTCGGGGCAAAGCAAAAGGGCCGGCGCTAAGCACCGGCCCCCTGCCCTGATGTTGTGGAAGATCAGCCCTGGGCCATCTTCGCCACTTCGGCCGCGAAGTCTTCTTCCTTCTTCTCGATGCCTTCTCCGACAGCGACGCGGGCGTAACCGGTGATCTCAACACCGGCTTCCTTGGCGGCGGCTTCGACGGTCAGATCCGGGTTGATCACAAAGGCCTGGCCCAGAAGCGTGTTTTCCGACAGGAAGCGCTTCATCCGGCCCGGGATGATGTTGTTGTGGATCACCGCATCCGGCTTTGGCTTGGCCGAAGAGGCGTTTTCTTCCAGTGCCTTGGCGGTCTGCACGGCCAGTTCCCGCTCCAGCACGGCCGGGTCGAGGTGGGCTTCCGACAGAGCCAGCGGCGAGGTTGCCGCGATGTGCATCGCGAACTGCTTGCCGATCGCTTGCGCCTTGTCAGCCGGGCCTTTCAGCGCAACCAGCACGCCGATCTTGCCCATGCCTTCGGTCGCCGCGTTGTGGACATAGGTCACAACCGTGTCGCCTTCCAGAACGTGCAAACGGCGGAGCGTCATGTTTTCGCCGATACGGGCGACGGCTTCCTGGATCACGGTCTCGACGGTCTTGCCGTTCAGATCAGCGGCGCGCACCACTTCCACGCTGTCGCCGGTCTGCAGCGCAACCTTGGCCACTTCGCGCACCAGCGTCTGGAAGTCAGCGTTCTTGGCGACAAAGTCGGTTTCCGAGTTGATCTCGATCGCGACGCCACGGCCGTCACTGACGGCGACGCCAACCAGACCTTCGGCGGCCACGCGGTCGGCCTTCTTGGCGGCTTTCGCCAGACCCTTGGTGCGCAGCCAATCGACTGCTGCATCCATGTCGCCGTTGTTTTCAACAAGGGCCTTTTTTGCGTCCATCATGCCTGCGCCGGTGGTCTCGCGCAGTTCCTTCACCATCGCTGCGGTGACTGTCATCGTCTGATCTCCTGAAATTGGTGTCCCGGCGGGATGGACCCGCCGGGTGAAAGTTC
>LNFM01005621.1_pt1 | contig 40989 bp, 35 predicted proteins | sample 596031 | NCBI WGS metagenome assembly LNFM01 (sample SAMN04254537, study PRJNA301005) | activated carbon metagenome | isolation source: dual media filters at the Ann Arbor, Michigan drinking water treatment plant | place: USA: Ann Arbor
GGTCATGGCTCGAACGCTGCGAACAACTCGATCCTCGTCGACCTGTCCGGCAAGGGCATGGCGGCGTCGAACGGCGTGTTCCTGCATTCCAACGCGTTCGTCCTCAGCAATGGCGTCACCTACGCTGTTGCGGGCCAGAACTGGAGTCAGTTCTTCCAGGGTGCTACCGGTGAAGATTGGCTGAATACACGCAACGAGCACATCCAGTACCGCACCCCGACGGTCGCCGGCTTCTCGCTCGGTACCTCGGTCGGTGAAGACAACTACTGGGATGTGGAAGGTCGCTACTCCGGTGAGTTCAACGGCGTTCGTATCGCCGGTCGTTTGGCTTACTCGGTGAACAGCGAATTCAACACGGGTGGCACGGCCGCGACCAACTTTGCCTGCACGGAAAATTGCGACAAGCAGGTCGAGCAGCTCGCGGGTTCTCTGTCGATCCGTCACATGCCAACGGGCCTGTTCTTCACGGGTGCGGCCGGCTGGCGTGAGACGTCGGGCGCCGATGCCACGGGTGGCGTTAGCTTCGAGTCCAACTTCTACTACCTGTCGGGTGGTGTCGCTCGCAACATCACTGGTCTCGGCGACACTGTGTTCTACGGCGAATTCAGCGAGTGGACCGGTGTTTCGCAGAGCGTGTTCGGCCTCACGGCCGAGGATGTCGCCCTCCGGCACTGGGGCGTTGGCATCGTGCAGCACGTCGACGCGGCGGCCATGGAATTCTGGCTGGCCTACAAGAACTACTCGCTCGTGAACGGTGGCGACATCGAACTTGCTGGTGCCGAGGATCTCCACTCGATCACCGCTGGTACCCGGATCCGCTTCTGATCACGATCTCAATTCCCGGTTGACGATCCAAACCAGAACGACAAAAGGGCCACCTCGCGGTGGCCCTTTTGCTTTGGTCGAACGTTCGAAGCGCTATCCGCGCACCAACCAAACGATCAGAACGCCCAAACCGATCGCCGCGAGTCCGCAGAACCGCAAGACCTGCTCAGACATCTCGGCGGCAGCCTGCAGGAGGCGCGTTGCCATCATCGGGGACGCCGCCCACAGCAGTCCCTCGATGACGAGAACCAGACCGAGAGCGGCGACGAAGTCGCTCATCGTTGTGCTGGCGGTTGAGGCGCGGGCGCCACTCCCGATGGGTTGGTGAAGAACCGGAAGAACTCGCTGTCAGGAGACAGCACCATACGCGTGTCACCCGACTTGATGCCCTGCTCGTAAGCCTGCATCGACCGGTAGAACGAGAAAAAGCTTGGGTCCCGGTTGAAGGCATCGGCGAAGATCTTATTGCGCTCGGCGTCACCTGCGCCGCGCATCTGGTCCGACTTGCGTCGGGCCTCTGCTCGGATGGTAATCGCATCGCGATCGGCATCGGCCTGGATCTTGTTGGCGGCGGCTCGACCTTGCGCCCGAAGCTCCTCGGCCTCCTTGAAGCGATCAGCTTTCATGCGGTCGTAGACGCTCTGGAGGTTCTTCTCGGGCAAGTCGGCGCGCTTGATTCGCACGTCGACGACTTCGATACCAAACTCCTGGCCCTGCTTGTTGACCTCCGCGGCGATCGTCTTCATCAGCGCCTCGCGCTTGTCGCGCACGATCTCGATGAAGCTCGCGGAACCGAGCACGCGGCGCAGCGTCGACTGGACGATCGGTCCGAACCGCTGCGGCACGTAGTATTCACTGGTAACCGCCTGGTAGAACTTCAGCGGGTCGTTGATCCGATAGCGCGCGAACGCGTCGACGAGGAGCAGCTTCTGATCGGAGGCTGGAACTTCCTGCGGGTTCATATCGAGATCGAGAATCCGCTTGTCGAAGTACTGCACCGTCTCGACAACCGGGATCTTCCAGTGCAGGCCGGCCTTGTCGATGACCCGCTTCGGCGCGCCAAACTCAAGCACGAGTGCCTGCTCGTTCTGGTTCACGATGAAGAACGCGAAATAGGCGAGAAGTCCGGCTCCGACCAGCAGCGCAACAATGAAGGAAAAGAAAGTGCGCATGATTACTTCACTCCTTGCGGCTTGCGCTGCAACTGGTCGAGGGGCAGGTACGGAACGACGCCCGAGCCCCCCTTGCTGTCGAGAATGATCTTGTCCGCGCCGCCAAGCACGCGCTCCATCGTCTCCAGATAAAGCCGCTGGCGCGTGACTTCAGGCGCCTTGGTGTACTCGGTAAGCACCTGCTCAAAGCGCGAGGCCTGACCGATTGCCTCTTCGACGATCTGCTTCTTGTAGCCTTCCGCCTCGGCAATGATCCGATCGGCGGCACCGCGGGCCTCCGGGACGATCTTGCTGGCGTAGGCCTGGGCTTGGTTCTTGAGCGTTTCGAGGTCGATCTTCGCCGCCTGAACATCGCGGAACGAATCACCCACGGAGGCTGGCGGGAACACCCGCTGCAAGCTCACCTCGTCAATGACGATGCCTGACTCGTAGCTGTCGAGCGTGTCCTGCATCAGCTTCTGCACGGAGTTGCGCACGGCGCCGAGTTCGCTGGTCAGGATGCGCTCGAAGTCGGTCTTGCCGACAATTTCGCGCATCGCACTTTCAGCGACGTCCTTCACGGTCGACTCGGGATTCTGGATACGGAAGAGATACTTCTCCGCGTCCCGAATGCGCCAGATGACGACGAACGGGACTTCGACGACGTTTTCGTCGCCGGTCAGCATGCCGCTTTCCTCGGGGACGTTGGTCGCGCCCGTGGAACCACGGCGGACCACGCTCGACCGGAATCCGACCTCGATGGTGTTCTTGCGCGTGACCTTCGGAAGACGCACTTCCTCGATCGGGTACGGCATTCGGAAATGCAGTCCCGGCGGCTCCTGGCGCACGAACTCGCCGAAGCGCAGTACGACGCCGAGTTCGTCCGGCTGGACCCGGAACGTGAACGCATAGAAGCTCATGACTGCGACGCCGATTGCCGCCAGCAGAACCAGGAGCGGACCGGGCACGCCGCCGCCGCCCGGCATAACTTGCTTGAGGCGATCCTGGCTGCGCCTCAGAAGCTCCTCAAGATCGGGTTGCTGGCCACCACCGCCGCCGCCACCGCCGGAAGGGCCCTGGCCCCAAGGGCCGCCACCGCCGCCCTTCCAGCCACCGCCACCACCACCTTGATTGCTCCACGGCATCTAAAGGCCCTTCTCCACTGGTTGTTGGGGGGATGAGCGAACGCCCAACACGGAGCCATGGCTCCGGTCCGGCCCGGCGCCGCTCCACCCGGCATTCGTGCGTTCTGCACCGCTCGCCACAGCTTATAGGGCAAAGTGACGCCAGTTCGCAAATTACGAGCAGTTCATTTCCAATTGGGATGAATACGCGATCCGTCAAGGTGGGGCTTCGCGATGGCCGGAGCGAAACTGAGGGGCCATTCGTGCGGTTGCGGCCGCGGGACGGGGCGAGTATGAGTACGCCGCGTCGATCGGCCAAGGGCATTTGCCCGACAGACGATACGCTGCGAGTTGTATGCGGGTTCCGGTGGCGGCCCGGGGCCGACCGCGGTCCTTCCGGGCCGTTATCGTTGGCTTCCACACCGGGCTCCGTCCTAAAAAAGAGGCGAGCGACGCGGCCGGCCAAGTTCGGCCGCCGAGGGAACGATCTGCACTGGGAGTGCCATGACGACGGTCGTGATGAAGTTCGGGGGCACCTCGGTCGCCAATGTCGAGCGCATCCGCAATGTTGCGCTTCACGTCAAACGTGAGGTCGACGCCGGAAATCGCGTGGCCGTCGTGGTGTCGGCCATGGCGGGCACCACCAACCAGCTCGTCGGCTGGGTCCGCGAGACCGCGCTGCTGCATGATGCCCGCGAATACGACGCCATCGTCGCCTCGGGCGAGAACATCACCGCCGGCCTGCTGGCCATCGCGCTACAATCCATCGGCGTCCAGGCCCGGTCGTGGCAGGGATGGCAGATCCCGGTCCTGACCGATACCGCGCATGGCTCGGCCCGAATCATCGACATTCCCGGCGAACGACTGCGTGAGCGATTGGCGTCGGGCGAAGTGGCCGTCGTCACCGGATTCCAAGGTATCGAGCCGGGACGCCAACGCATCGCAACGCTCGGGCGCGGCGGCTCCGACACCAGTGCGGTGGCGATCGCCGTCGCGTTGAAAGCCGACATTTGCGACATCTACACCGATGTCGACGGCGTCTATACGACCGACCCGCGCGTGGTGCCGAAGGCACGTCGCCTCGAGCGCATTTCCTATGAGGAAATGCTTGAAATGGCCTCGCTCGGCTCCAAGGTGCTGCAAACGCGTTCGGTCGAACTCGCCATGGTCCACAGGATGCGGACGCGCGTCCTGTCGAGCTTCACGCCACCCGACCAGGTTCCGGCCGCGCACCCCGACACCTGGCATGAAATCGGCACCATTGTTTGTGACGAGGATGAAATCGTGGAACAGCAAGTCGTCAGCGGCATCGCCTTCTCGCGGGATGAAGCCAAGATCACGCTGCGCAAGATCGCTGACCGGCCCGGCGTCGCAGCCCGCATCTTCGGCCCGCTCGCCGACGCGAATATCAACGTCGACATGATCGTCCAGAACTTGTCCTCGGACGGCAAGAGCACGGATATGACCTTCACGGTGCTGCAGGCCGATCTCGCGCGTTCATTGGAAGTCGTGAAGGGCGCCGCCAAGGATATCGGATACTTCGACGTCGACAGCTCCGGCGACGTGGTCAAGGTTTCGGTTATCGGCATTGGGATGCGCAGTCATGCGGGTGTCGCAGCCGGCATGTTCAAGGCGTTGTCCGAGAAGGGCATCAATATTCAGGCGATCTCCACATCGGAGATAAAGATCAGCGTCTTGATTGATCGCGCCTACTCGGAACTCGCGGTGCGAACGCTGCATTCTCTCTACGGCCTCGACGCCGATTAGAGTCGTTACAGTTTAGCCCGGCCGCATGCGTGTGCGCCGACCCCTGGTTGGTCAAAGCCTGATTTTCAGGCTCGCGGCGGAGGGCGGTTGTCGCTTAGTCGTGGGGGGCGAAACGCCACCTTTGTTGACAAGTGCGCGCTTGGGTGCAAGGCCCCGTAGTTGTGCGGCCACAAACAGAGAGCCGCGCTGAAGAGGGTGCGGTCGCTCCGCAACGCACCCGGCACGGAATGGGAATGGCAGGGCTGAAATGCCGAAAGCACCGTTCCAGGATCAGCACCTGCCGCCAGCCGAGCCCGGGCTGCGGATCATTTTGCGTCGCCTGCGCGAAATCATCGAGGAACCGAGCGACGGCCAGAGCCGGCTCGACAAGATCGTGCGCCAGATCGCCGGCCTCATGGTGGCCGAGGTCTGCTCGATCTATCTCAAGCGGCAGGACGGCAGCCTAGAGCTCTTCGCGACCGAAGGACTCAATCCAGCGTCGGTCCACCGCACATTCATGAACCGCGGCGAGGGCCTCGTCGGGCGCTGTGCCGAGATGGCGGTCCCGATCAACGAACCCGACGCGCAAAGCCATCCCGCGTTTTCTTACCGTCCCGAAACGGGCGAGGAGATCTATCACTCGTTCCTCGCCGTTCCGATCCTACGCAGCGGCGACGTGCTTGGCGTCCTGACGGTCCAGAACAAGACGCCGCGCGAATACTCCGACGAGGACGTCGAGATCCTGCACACGACGGCGATGGTGCTCGCCGAGCAGCTCGTCTCGGCGGGCATTCCGGGTGCCAACATGGCGCTGGAGTTCAGCCGCCGGGTTGGACACGTCGTCAAGGGCCAAGCCATCTCGGAAGGCATCGCGCTCGGCCATGCGGTGTTGCACGAGCCGCGCGTCGTCGTCACCAAGCTCACCGCCGACGATCCGGTCGCCGAAGCGGTGCGGCTCGATACGGCCGTGGTCGAGCTCAAGGCTGTCGTTGACGAAATGATCGGCCATGGCGATCTGGCGCGCGAAGGCGAGCACAAGGACATCCTTGAAGCCTATCGGATGTTTGCCAACGACCGTGGCTGGCAGCGGCGTCTCACTGAGGCGATCCAATCCGGCCTCAGCGCCGAAGCCGCAGTCGAACGCGTTCAGAACCAGACGCGCGCGCGGATGTTGCGCCAGCGCGATCCCTACTGGCGTGACCGCGTGCGCGATCTCGAAGACCTGTCCGATCGGCTGCTGCGCATCCTGACGACGCCCAATGCCGGCGGCAGCGTCGGCAAGCAGCTTCCACGCGACGCGATCCTCATCGCGCGCACGATGGGTGCTGCCGACCTGCTCGACTATGACCGCACGAGACTGCGGGGCATCGTCATCGAGGAAGCCGGCGGGCAGAGCCACGTCGCCATTGTCGCCCGCGCGCTGGGCATCGTCGCGGTCACCGACGTGCGCCGCCTGATCGAGCGCATCGATGTCGGCGATCCCATCATCGTCGACGGCACAACCGGCGAAGTGTTCGTGCGCCCGACGAGCGACGTCATCCAGGCGTTTTCCGACAAGGTGCGCTTCCGCGCCCGCCAGCAGCGCCAGTACCGCTCGCTCATTGGGCGGCCGGCGGTCACCACCGACGGCGAACGCATCTCGCTGCAGATGAACGCGGGCCTGCCGGATGATCTGGCGCAGCTCGAGCAATCCGGCGCGGAGGGCATTGGCCTCTTCCGCACCGAACTGCAGTTCATGGTGGCGGCGACCTTCCCGCGCCTCGACCGGCAGACGCAGGTCTACCGCTCGGTCATCGAGGGTGCGGCCGGCAAGCCCGTCGTCTTCCGCACGCTCGACATTGGCGGCGACAAGGTGCTGCCGTATATGCGCCAGCACCCGGAGGACAACCCGGCGCTCGGCTGGCGCGGCATCCGAATGGGCCTTGACCGCACCGCGCTGCTGCGCACCCAATTGCGTGCGATGCTGCGTGCCGCCGAGGGCGCCGAACTGCGCGTGATGATTCCGATGGTCTCCGAGCCCGGTGAGATCATTGCCGCGCGCGCCATCCTCGCGCGCGAAATCGAACTGAACCAGCGCCGTGGCACCGCCGGCCCATCGCGGGTTCATTTCGGCATCATGATCGAGGTGCCATCGCTGCTGTTCGATCTCGAAGCGGTGTTGCCGCTCGTCGATTTCGCGTCTGTCGGCAGCAACGACCTGCTCCAGTATTTTTTCGCGAGCGATCGGGCGAACGCGAAAGTCGCCGGACGCTTCGACGTGCTGTCGCCGTCGTTCCTGCGTGCGCTGTCGCAGGTCACCTCGGCGGGTCGGAAACTTGGCGTGCCAATCGCGCTGTGCGGCGAGATCGGCGGCCGACCGCTCGAGGCGATGGCGCTGATCGGCGCGGGATTCCGCACGCTGTCGATGGCGCCGGCCAGCATCGGTCCCGTCAAGACGATGATCCTCGGGCTACACGCCAAGCGCGCCGAAGCAGCCGTCGCCGAACTCGTTGGAAAGGGCGGCTCCAGCATCCGCGACGGCCTTGCGGCGTTCGCGGCCGGGGAGAGTATCGAGATCTGAGCGGCGCGCTCTCAGCAGAGCAGCGCCACCGGGAGGCAACAACAAAGGAGTGGTCCCATGACCGAGCGCGACATCGACATTGCGGTTGCCGACGAGATCCAGGTGATCCGCTTCACGCGACCCGACAAGAAGAACGCCTTCACCGGTGCCATGTACGACGCCATGTCGGCCGCGCTCGACCGTGGCGACAAGGATGACGGCATCGTCGCGCACGTTTTCATCGGCTCAGGTGGCGTGTTCAATGCCGGCAATGACATCAACGATTTCATTCGCCGCTCGAAGGATGCGGGCGGCGAGGGCATTCCGACGCCATCGTTGAACTTCATCCGGCGCCTGCCCAACGTGTCGAAGCCGATGATCGCCGCGGTCGATGGCCTGGCGATCGGAATCGGCACGACGATGCTGTTCCATTGCGATTTGGTCTACGCGACGCCGACTGCGAGCCTGCGGACGCCATTCCTCGACCTCGGGCTGGTGCCGGAAGCCGCATCGAGCCTCACCGCGGTCCAGCGCATGGGTCAGGCCTGCGCTTTCGAACTGCTGTGCCTCGGCGAACCATTCAACGCCGACCGCGGGCGCGAGGCCGGCATCATCAACGCAATCGTGCCGGCCGCAGACCTCGAGGCTACCGCGATGAAGGCGGCCCGCCGTCTCGCCGCCAAGCCGCGCGGCGCGCTAATGGCCGCTCGCCGCCTGATGCGCGGCGATCCTGCAGCCCTGAGCGCCCAGATCGACGCCGAAGCCAAGGTCTTTGGCGAACGGATGCGCAGCGCCGAGGCACAGGAAGCGTTCGCGGCGTTCTTCGAAAAGCGGCCGCCGGATTTCAAGAAGGTCCGCGACAAGAGCTGATAGCATCGGCGTGAGGCTTCTCATGCCGCAATCTCGATGTAGGGCTGGCGGCATGAACCGCACGTCGCGCCCCTTCCGTCCGTTGCTTCTGATCCTGCTCGCGCTGGCGCTGCTGGCACCTGCAGGATCCAGCGCCGACGCCAACTGGCTGTCGCGGATCCTGCGCCACGCCGACGATGCTCATCCAACGCGGGCCGGCAAGGGTGCGGTCGGAGCATTCGACGAGGTCGGCCTTCATCTCAAATCGTTGCCGGGTCCCACGCGTGGCCGCTCCATTGCGGTCGATGCGACAAATGAAGGCCACTGGCGCCTGCGCAATGCCGAGGGCGAGACGTTCACGGCGGCCACACCCGAGGAGTTCAAGCGCGGCGTCCAGCTGCTGGCTCCTTTGAAGCCGGGGGAGGTTGGTGGCCACGTGTTCGTTCTGACAGCGGAGGCCATTTTCCGGCACAACACCCAGTTGAAGGTATTGCCGCCGGAGTCGGAACTCAAAGTGCTCTTCGACGGCCAGGTACGCGGGCTGGTCCGGCGCGTCGTTGCGGGTGCCGAGCGGTACTACCTCGATGCCGGGGGCGGCGTGCATGTGCCGATCACCAGCCGCGAGCATGCCTACGAGGCGCTGTGGCAACTCGCGCGACCGGTCGACCTCACCAACATCCGCGTCCTCGCGCTGGAGCCGGGCGCGACGACACTGCTCAAGCGAACCCGCGCGGGAGGCCCCGCCGCCAGTCGCCTCACCAGCGAAGCGGTCGACCCGGAGCGGCTGCCGCACATGCTGAGCGCGGTCACACGCGGAACGATCGTGCTCACCGGCCGCATCGTCGGGGCAACGCTGCACTATCAACCCTCGAGCGGACCCGAGCGCACGCTCGCGCTCGAACCTTTGCGCAAAGCCGCGGCGGCAAGCGATGTCAATCTCGTGGTGGTCGAGTCCGCCAGTGCCCGTCAGCCCGGCACCCGCAATTGGCTGTGGCAGCGCGTGGACCTGACGCGGGTCACCCCAGCGGCCAAGCCGTCGCTCGCCGATCTGGTGCGCCAGTTGACTGGCGGCATCCCGGTCGAGGTCCAGATGCAGGTGTTGCAGCCACACCGTGCGACGCTCGCTTTCTCCAGTCTTGCAGGTGGCGGGGGTCGCGGCTGGACGGCGCCGGTCGGCGACACATGGCGCAACCTCGCGCCCGAGGTGACCGGTACGATCGTCGCCAACGGACTGCAACTCGACCTGCGCAGTCGCGAGCATCAGAAGGAACTCGACGCCCGCATCATCCCCGGCATCCCGTCGGACGCGCAGTACGCCTACATTGGGTTCTGGGTGCTCGGGCTGTTCGGCGTCCTCGTAGCGCAGCGCTGGTGGCAGCGGATCTGGCCGCTCGAAGCGCGCACGGATTATCCGCGACGGAGTGGGTACTGGGCGGCGCGGATCGCCCGCAACGCCGTTTTCCTGATCATCTTCATGCCGCTGGTTGCCCTCGTCAGCGCGCCCGTCGCGTTGATCCAGTCGGTATGGAGCCAGCTCCAGGCGCTTTACGCGATCATCAGCAAGCCATTCCGTCGTCGCCGAGCCGCGTAAGACCACGGACAGCGGCCCGCATCACACACCGTCGCTCACCGGCAACATATGGCTCTACTTATTGAAAAAATTTAGAAATTCCTGAGCTTTGGTTGGACGGACTGGTCCGAATCGCCGAATCCCTCCATAATTACGATTCGTAACAGCTGTAGGCCGCCGACGCCGTCGAGCCTTGGTTTTCACGATGGTTGCGTAGACCACGGCGCTACTAGGCCGGCGACAAATCCGGGACGCAATGGACACCGTCGAACGCGTTGGAAAGCGGCGACTGGCGCGCGAGGACCTGCTCCTCCTGCTGCTGGCGGCGCTTGCCTCGGTGGCGGTGCTGGCGATCGCAGCTTTCGACACCAGCGTCCAGGTCATCGGCACGCTCAAACTCGGCCAGATTCTTGCGGGCACCGTCATGCTCGGCGCCGGGGCCGCGATGGCGACGCTGCTCTGGCGGACATGGCTGCAACAGCGCTGGCGCGCTTGGCAACGCCGCGACGAAGTCGGCGAACTCCGGCGCAATCTTGCCGCCGCCGAAGCGATCCTCAACGCGGAACCGCAGGTCCTGATCTTCTGGAAGCAGGGCGAGAACATGCGCGTCGCCGCGCACACGCTCACCACTGTCCCCGGCCTGCCTGAGGATCCCCAGCTCCTGATGCGGCTTGGCGCCTGGCTCGAGCCCGAGGCCGCCCACGATCTCAAGGAAAAGCTCGACACCCTCTTCACCCAAGGACGCCCGTTCAACCTGCTCGTGCGCACGGCGGCCGGCGGCGACGTGGAAGCGGATGGCCGCGTCTCGGGGGGCCGCGCGATCCTGCGGTTCCGTGACGTTGCCGGTTATCGCAAGCAGCTTGCGCAGATCATCGAGCAGCATCGCCAGCTCGCGCGTGACATCGGGCTCGGCCGCTTGCTCTACAATGCGCTCCCACATCCCGTATGGATCCGTGGCGGCGGCGGGCAGATCGAGTGGGTCAACAAGGCGTATGTGAAGGCTGTCGGCCTCGCCAGCGAAGCTGAAGTATGCGATCGCCAGATCGAGCTTTTAGAGACCCGCCAGCGCGAGGAGCTGACAAACGTGCTCGTGCGCGGCGAGGTCTACCGCAAGCGTGTCCACCTCATCATCGCCGGCGAGCGCCGCCCCCATGACATCGTGGTGCTACCGTTTGGCGGCGCCAGCGTGGCCTGCGCGATCGACGCCGCCGCCGTGCAGGACGTCCAGGGCGAACTCGAGCGAATCGTGGCCGCCTACGACCGCACACTCGACCGGGTGTCGACGGCCGTCGCGATCTTCGCGCGCGACCAGCGGCTCACCTTCTTCAACGACGCCTTCGCCCAGCTCTGGCAGCTCGACGTCGACTGGCTCGCAGGAAAGCCGCAACACGGCGAGATCCTGGACCGCCTGCGGGAGCGCAGCCGCATCCCGGAAGTCGTCAATTACCGGGAGTGGAAGGCAAAAGTGCTCGCCGGCTACAAGACCGGCTCGGAGCCCGAAGAGTGGTGGCATATTCCGGATGGCCGCTCGGTCCACGTCATGGCCGAGGAGCGCCCCGACGGCGGGATCACCTATCTCTATGAGAACGAGACGGAACGGCTGTCGCTGCGCAGCAGCTACGAGACGCTGATCAAAGTCCAGCGCGAAACGCTCGACCACCTCGCCGAAGGTGTCGCGGTGTTCGGCACCGACGGTCGTCTGAAGCTGCATAATAATGCCTTCGAGCGGATCTGGAAGCTCGGCCGACGGATGCTGCAGGACGAGCCGCATATCGATGAGATCATCAACCAGTGCCAAGTGCTGCATGACGATCCCGCCGGCTGGGCCGCGATCGCCCAGGCCGCAACCGCAATTTCCGACCAGCGGCAGAACGCCACCGGCCAGATGACGCGCGCCGACCAGAGCGTCATCGACTATGCCGCGATGCCGCTTCCCGATGGCGGCACGCTTGTCAGCTTTGCCGACGTGACGGTATCCAAACGCTACGAGCGTGCGCTGATCGAACGTAACGAAGCGCTCATCGCGGCCGACAGGCTGAAGACCCAATTCATCAGTCACGTATCGTACGAATTGCGCACCCCGCTCACCAGTATCATCGGTTTCACCGAGCTGCTGGAAAGCCCGCGCATCGGCGAGATGAACGACAAGCAGCGCGAATACCTCTCGGCCGTCTCACGGTCTTCCGAGACGCTGTTGTCCACGATCGACGACATACTCGACCTCGCCAACATCGACGCCGGCGCGCTAGAGCTGCGGCTTGCCCCCGCCAAACTGGACACGATCATCGAAGCCGCCGCCCTCGGCGTGAAGGATCGGATGTCCCGCAACAACCTTGCACTGCATGTCGAGGTCGACGAGGATGTGCACGAGTTGATCGCCGACGAGGCTCGCGTGCGCCAGATCCTCTACAATCTTCTCTCGAACGCGATTGGGTTCTCGGAGCCAGGCGGCATGGTGCGGCTATCCTGCCAGCGCGAGGGCCCGATGATCGCTTTCACCGTGACTGATCAGGGCGCCGGCATTCCTCACGACCAGCAGCGCGATGTGGTTGGGCGCTTCGTCTCGCGCAGCCGTGGCTCCAAGCATCGCGGCGCCGGCCTCGGTCTGCCGATCGTCAAGAGCCTGGTCGAACTGCACGGCGGCACGATGAGCCTCGTCAGCGAGCCGGGCGAAGGCACCTCGGTCACCGTACGGTTCCCCGAGCACGGCCCTCGCAACATGTCGGATACATCGACGACCATGATGGCCAGCCACGACCTGCGATCGTAAAATGAGCCCCACTTGGGTGTGTACCAGCGTCGACGAAGCCCAGCTCACCCGGATCGCCGAGTTGATCGCGCTCAAGGTGCGCGTCGGCGATCTCATCACGCTCACCGGCGACCTCGGCGCGGGCAAGACGACATTCGCGCGCGCCCTCATCCGCGCGCTACTCGACGATCCCGCGGCCGAAGTGCCGAGCCCGACTTTCACGCTGGTGCAGTCCTATGCGACCTCACGGATCGAGGTCGCACACTTCGACTTGTATCGCCTGAATAGCCCCGACGAACTCGACGAAGTCGGCTTCGATGATGCGGTCGCAATCGGGCTGGCGCTGGTCGAATGGCCTGAACGCGCCGGCGACCGGCTACACGGCAACCATCTCGGTATTGCGCTGGTATCCGGGGACTCCGCCGAGACGCGCACCGTGACGCTGACGCCGGATGGTGCTTGGACGGCGCGGCTCGAGCGGTTGCGCGAGATCGACGGCTTTATCGCGGATACCGCCGGGACAGTGCGCTATCTGCAGGGCGATGCTTCCACACGCGCCTATGCGCGGATTACCGGTGAGGGCAATGCGCGCGTGCTCATGGACAGCCCGCGAATGCCCGATGGACCGCCGATCCGCGACGGCCTGCCCTATAGCCGCATCGCCCATCTCGCGGAGGACGTGACCGCTTTTCATGCGGTGGGCGAGAAGCTGGGTGCGTGCGGCGTGATCGTGCCGACGGTTCTCGCGTTTGATCACGCTGTCGGCCTCTTGCTGATCGACGATCTGGGCGATCTCACGTTTGGCCGCGCGCTCGAGCAGGGAATGGATCAGCGGGCACTCTGGTCGGCGGCTCTCGACGGTCTCGTTGATCTTCGCGCGCATCCGCCAGCGGAGCGACTTTCCATTCCAAGCTGCGCGCTCGAACACGTCCTCCACAGCTTCGATCGCACCGCGCTGACGATCGAGATCGAACTGCTGACGGACTGGTACTGGCCTGCGATCAAGGGCACGCCGATCCCGACCGGCAACAAGGCCGAATTCCTGGGCCTGTGGGATGCGCAGTTCAATCAACTGGAAAAGCTGCCGCTCGGTTGGGTGCTGCGCGACTATCACTCCCCGAACCTGATGTGGCTCGGCGACGGCCGCGTCGGCGTGCTCGACTACCAGGACGCGATGCGCGGACCCTGGGCCTATGACGTGGTCTCGCTGCTCCAGGACGCCCGCCTCGACGTGCCCGAAACCGTCGAACGCGACTTGCTCGCCTACTACCGCCGCGAGGTCGCGCGACGGGAGCCCGATTTCGACCCCGCTGCCTTCGACTACGCCTATGCCGCGCTGGGCGCACAGCGGAACACCAAGCTGCTCGGCATCTTCACCCGCCTCGCCAAGCGCGATCTCAAACCGGCCTACCTCGCCCACATTCCGCGCATCTGGCGCTATCTCGAACGCGATCTCCAACATCCCGCGCTTGCGGACCTCGCCCACTGGTTCGATGCGCATTGTCCACCAGAGAACCGGGAAAAGAACTCATAAAAAGACGGCGCTCCGGAGAGACCCCGCCCGCCTCTTTTTGACTCTTTGCGAGCGAGCGCATAGCCATCTCGCATGAACCCGGAAAATACATCATCGCAGCGGTTGGATCTTGCGCTTGTCGAGCGTGGCCTCGTGGCCACCCGGGCGAAGGCGCGCGACTTGATTGCGCGAGGCGAGGTGTCGGTCGACGGGCGGGTGGTGAGCAAGGCGGCGATGGGCGTGCGCGCGGGACAGGCGATTACGGTGGACGCCCAAGCGGCGGCGCAGGTCTCGCGCGGGGCAGTGAAGCTGGCGGCGGCATTGGCGCATTTTGGATTGGATGCGAGCGGACGGACAGCGCTGGACATTGGTGCGTCGACCGGCGGATTCACGCAGACGCTGCTGGAGCGCGGAGCCGAGCGGGTTTACGCGGTCGATGTCGGCAAGGGTCAGCTTCACGCGACGCTCGCAGGCGATGCGCGCGTGGTGAGCCTCGAAGACTGCGATGCGCGAACGCTCGATCGTACATTGGTGCCAGAGGCGGTCGGCGCGATCGTTGCTGACGTGAGTTTCATTTCTCTGACGAAAGCGTTGCCGGCGGCGCTCGAATTGGCGGCGGCGGGATGCTGGCTGGTGGCGCTGGTCAAACCGCAGTTCGAGGTCGGGCGCGACGGTATCGGCAAGGGCGGTGTGGTGCGTGACGCGGCATTGCGAGAGCGCGCGCTGGCCGACGTGGGGGACTGGCTGGCAGGGCAAGCGGGCTGGGCAGTGATTGGCACAATGCCTTCGCCGATCGAGGGCGGATCGGGCAACGTGGAATTTCTGATCGCGGCGGTGAAGTCATGAGCGAGGTCGTGACCATCACCGGGCTCGGCGCTGAAGGCGACGGCGCGGCGACAACGGCGGCGGGCGCACAAGTGTTCATTCCGCAGGCGCTGCCCGGCGAGCGGTGGCGCGTCGAGGAAGGTTATGCGGCAGAACCAGTGGAGCTTCTGCCGGATCGTCGCCGCCCGCCCAATATTGACGACGAGCCGTGCGGCGGCTGCGTCGCGCGCCATATGCCGCTCGCGATGTATCACGACTGGAAGCGCGAATTTCTCGTGCGCGCGCTGCGCCAGCACGGCGTCGCGGCAGAAGTCCAGCCGCTCATCACCGTGCCGGAGCACTCACGCCGCCGCGCGACGTTCAACGCCCAGCGCATCGGTAGCGAGATGCGGATCGGTTATCATGGCCGGCGCTCGCACGACTTGGTTGCGGCGGGTGACTGTCCGGTATTGGACCGGCAGATCGTCGCCTTGCTGCCATCGCTCGCGGATTTGGCCGAGGTCGTGGCGACCGGCAACGAAACGACGCGCGTCGTCGTGACGATCACGGATACCGGCGCCGACGTCGATGTCGAAGGAGACGAGGCTGGATTGACCGCACGCGTGCGCAGCCGGATCAGCGATATCGCGGCGGCGGCACGGATGGCGCGGATTTCGGTCGGCGGCGTGCCGGTAATCGAGCGGCAAGCGCCGGTGCTGCACTTTGCGGGAAAGGCCGTGACGCCCCCGCCCGGCGCGTTCCTTCAGGCCGTGCCGCAAGCCGAGCAGGCGATGATCGATCTTGTGACGGCGGCGCTCGGCAAATCCAAAAACGTGGGCGATCTGTTCTGCGGGCTTGGCACGCTGACCTTGCCGATCGCGCGCAAGGCCCGCGTGATGGCATTCGATTCCGACCGCGTGGCCATCGACGCGCTCAACGACGCGCAGCGGAAGAACCAGGGCCTCAAGCCGATCACGGCGCGGGTGCGCGACCTGTTTCAAGATCCACTGGCGCCGCTGGAAATGAAGGATCTGGACGCTGTAGTGCTCGATCCGCCACGCGCCGGCGCCAAGGACCAATGCGATCGGCTGTCCAAATCGAAGGTCAAGCGCGTCGTGATGGTCTCGTGCAATCCCGCGACGCTCGCGCGCGACCTGCGCATTCTCATCGATGGCGGCTACCGCCTCGACGCCATCACGCCGATAGATCAGTTTCTTTATTCGCCGCACCTTGAAGCGGTGGCGGTGCTAACGCGATAGTGCAACGACGCCGACTTCCCCTTCTCCCCGTCCTTCACGGGGAGAAGGTCGGGATGAGGGGCGGCAAAAAACACCGACGCTTGCATTTGCCGCCGCCCCTCACCCTGACCCTCTCCCCGCACGCGGGGAGAGGGGAAAAAAACTTACTCCGCTGCCTTGGGGAGTTCCGGCACTTCGCAACCGGTGACGCAACAGCGGCCGGGTTGCTTCGACGTTCGATCGCCCGTGTCGAGCACCCCGCGATCGAGCAGCCGCTCGACAATCTCGCGCTTCTCGCCGACGGGATAGTTGCGCCAGATCTCGCGCTTCATGGCTTCGGGGCTACCGCCGCCGTGCAGAGAGATGAGGCTCATCCAGCCGCCGGTGTAGGACGCTGTCAGGTCCTCCATCAGCCGCGCCACTTCGAGCCGCTGCGACGGCGGCACGTCCGGCCGCCCCGCCAGCACCGCCGCGAGCGACGCCTGCGTTTCGGGGTTGTGGTCCTCGTCGGGACCAGGGAGCGCCACGATCAGCCCGCCCGAGACGTAGTGCGCGAGGCGGTGCATGTCGTAGATCTGGGTCGCGAGCAGCAGCTTGCCGACGTTCGAGAACACCGCGTCCGGCATTACCGATCCAGCCGGGTCCTTCATCGCGTAGACCGACGCCGCGACACCGCAGGCGAAGAACCCCTCGACGATCTTGATCAGGTCGACCATCGCGTCGCGGATGTGGCCATGCTTGTCGGGATCGAGGCCGTTCGCCCGGATCATCAGCGCGCCGGCGCCGATCAGCAGGTCGCCGAAGCCGGCACGCGCGCCGATGCACGAATGGCGGTGATGCGTCGCGTAGCTGGTGGTGAGGAAGCCCGCTTCCTCGTACTGGCCATCGGCGAAGACGCGATCCCACGGCACGAACACGTCATCGAACTGGACGACCGCGGTACACTGGCCGTAGCGGGCGGAGAACTTGGCGGCACTCTCGCCCGGTCGGCCGGCGGGCCGCGAGATGATCGTGACGCCCTCGGCATCGACCGGCACCGCGCAGCACACCGCGTAATCCGCATCCTCGGCCGTCATGGTGCGGCAGGGCATGACGAGCAGTTCGTGCATGTACGGCGCGCCGGTGACGATCGCCTTGGTGCCGCGGATTACGATGCCGTCCGGCCGCCGCTCCGATATGTGGACATAGACGTCGGGATTGGACTGCCCGCCGGGGCGGCGCGAGCGGTCACCCTTAGCGTCGGTCATGGCGACGCCGAGCGTCAGATCCTCATCCTGGACGCGGTGGAGATAATTGAGGAAGCGGGCATGGACGTCGGTGCCGTGGTTGGCGTCCATGCGCTTGGTCGCCTGGAAGATGGCATTGAGACCGTCGTGGCTGAGGTAGCGCTGGGCGCAGCCGCTCTCGCAGCACACCAGCCGCACCGCCTCGAGCTTGTAGAGAAGGTCGGTCGACGTCTCGCAGATGTGGAGCATCCGGTTGACGGTCTTGCCCGAGGTTCCCTGCCGGGCCGTCATCAGCGGCAGGTGCTGCTCCCGGAGCGCAAAATCGTAGGTGACGCCGACGGCGGCGATACCAGGCGCCAGCAACGGCTCGTCGGCGACGCTCTCGACGCGCTGACCGTTGATGAATACGCGTGGCCGGTAGCGTCGCAGCGACTCCCGGTAGTCGGCGGCCGACATCAGCATGTGGTGCTCCTTTGGGCGAGAGCAGCGTTTCCTCGTGCGTTCGGTCTAGCACAATTGCTGCGCGGCACCAGCCGGCCCGCATGTCGGGAACGCGCCCTGCTCGTGCGGGGCGTCACGGCTGCGGCGGATGACAAGGCTCGGGGAAGTGCGTTAGGAATTTGTCCAGACAGGCGTCGGGCCGCCCTCGCGGCTGGGGGCGGCGGCCGTCGCGCAGCACGGAGTTCGACGAGGACCATGGCCAAGCAACGCGAGATGATCCTGATCGGGTTCCTGCAGGCGCAGAACTGCTCGAACTATGTCGGCTCCTGGCGCCACCCGCATTCGGCGACCGATTTCCTCGGGCCGGAGTATTTCCTGCGCATCGCCCGTACGCTCGAATACGGAAAATTCCACCTCGGCTTCTTCGACGACCGCCTGGCGATGCCGGACATCCTCGGCAGCGATCACCGCGAGGCCGTGGCCAACGGCGTGCGCGTCGTCAAAATGGATCCGACGACCATCCTCGCCTGTATGGGCATGGCGACCAGCAATCTCGGGCTCGGCTCCACCTATTCGACGACCTACTACGAGCCATTCCACGTCGCGCGCGTGTTCGCGACGTTGGACCTGATGTCGAAAGGGCGCACCGCCTGGAACGTCGTCACGTCGCTGAACGATTCAGAAGCGGAGAACTTCTCGCAGTCGGAGCATCCCGAGCACGACCTGCGCTACGACAAGGCCGACGAGTTCATGGAGGTCGTTCACGGCCACTGGGATTCGTGGGAAGACGACGCGATCGTCATCGACAAGGAAACGGGACTGTTCGCGCACCCCGATAAGGTCCACCGCCTCGACCACAAGGGCCGCTGGTTCCGCTCCAAGGGACCGCTGCCGGTGCCGCGCAGCAAGCAGGGCCGGCCCGTCGTTATCCAGGCCGGGCAGTCGGGGCGCGGCCAGAAATTCTCGGCGCGTTGGGGCGAGCTGGTGTTTTGCGTTTACCCCAACATCGACATCGGCAAGAAGAACTACGCCTCCTTCAAGGATCTTGTCTCCGGCTTCGGACGCAATCCGGATGAAGTCGGCGTGGCGCCGGCGATCTATGCCGTGGTCGGCGAAACCAAATCGATGGCCGAAGACAAGATGGCGGTGATCGACGGTCTGGCAAAGCCGGTGGACGGGCTCGCGCTGCTGTCGGAAGCCCTCAATTTCGATTTCTACTCGAAGGGCATGGACGACCAGTTCAACGACGACGAGTTGAAGGGCATCTCGGGCCTGCGCGCGATCCTCGACCGCGTCGTTACCATGTCGGGCAAAAAGAACCCGACGATCCGCGATTTCGTCCAGTTTTCGAACCGCGGCACGGTGCGCGAGTTCCCGCGCTTCGTCGGCACCGCGAAGGACGTCGCCGACGGGCTCGAAGAATGGTTTACCGGCCGCGCGTGCGACGGATTCGTCGTCGCGGCGACGCACCTTCCCGGCGGTTACGAGGACTTCGTGCGCATGGTGGTGCCCGAGTTGCAGCGGCGCGGGCTGCATCAGAAGGACTACAAAGGGCCGACGCTGCGCGACAACCTCGGGCTGGCGCGATCCGAGATCGGCGACTGGAAGCTCTAGAGCCAGCCCTCGTCGCAGGCCACGGATGCGCGGACGCACCTTGCGCAGGCCAGCGGGACCGCTAGGTTAGATCAATCGCTCGCCAGCGATCAGCACGCGTGAGACCAAGCATGGACGCCGATAAATACCGCAACGTTATGCGTCACCAGGCCGGCGCGGTGACGATCATCGCGGTGGGCGCGGCCGGCAACCGCACCGGCCTCACCGCCACCGCCGTGTGTTCGCTCACCGACAGCCCGCCGATGGTTATCGCCTGCGTCAACCGCAGCGCCAGCGCGCACGCACCGATCCAGTCGGGACAGTGTTTCTCGATCAACCTCCTCGCGAGCGATCAGAACGAACTGGCACGGCGATTTTCATCGAAGAAGCTCGAGGGCGAAGCACGTTTCGACGCCGATACCTGGGACACGCTCGCGACGGGCGCGCCGGTGCTCAAGGGCGCGATCGCGAATCTCGACTGCGAGGTCGCGCAGGAGCATTCGTTCGACACGCACACGATTTTCATCGGCCGCGTCCGCGACTGCCGCTTCCGCGACGACGTCGAACCGCTCCTCTACTTCCGCGGCGATTTCTGGGACCTGAAGGCGCGTTAAGTTTGCCGCGGTCGCGTACGGCTCCGCCTACACGCGCCGCGGGCGTACCCCCGCCGGCTGAGCCTCACCACACGGCCTTCTGCCGCTACGAAGTTGTCCTTCACCCTCGCTTACACCACGCCTCCAGCGTCACGGCGCCATCCTCCGCCATCCAGCCGGCGATGCGGCGCGCGATCTCGGCATCACCCTGCTCGGGCGGCAGATAGCCATAGTGGCGCGCGAGCCGCGTCAGCGCGGTGCTGAGCAGCAACTTTCCCGACCGCATCGGCAGACCGTTTTGGCGCTCGATGTCGTCGAGTCCGAGCATGTGGCCGCAAACGTCGATCAGCGGACCGGCGAATTCGGGGCCGACCGCTCTGAGCGCGCGCTCAACGCGCACTTTTGCGGCAATGACCGCGTCTGCGATGTCGATACCGGCACCTGGCGCGGATCTCCGAGCGCTGCCGTCTCCCGGGACGCCGGTCCACACCGACGTCACGCGCGGCGTCATGCGCGCGCGCCACAGATCACCGGCGAGACGCTCGCCCGCCGCCAACTGCTCGGCGCTGATGAGCGGCTGTCCATCTTTGTCGCGACGGCTGTGCAGCCAAGCGAGCGAGCCGACGGCATCGCGCGCCGTGGGGCGTGTTTCAGCGGGCCGTCTGGATGACGGACGTTTGGCGGCCGACCCAACTGTGGCTGCGGCGCGGACAGAGGCTTCGCGTGCGCGCGCCACCCGAATGACCGCGACGCCCGTGCGGGTGATCTTCCATCCCCAGCCATCGCCGGCGGGCGCGATCCAATGTTGAGCGGCTGCGATTTCCAGAACGGTGGCCGCGAACGCGCCAAGATTTTTTGCGGCTGCATCGCGCCCCGAGACGACGACCGCCACTGGATCTTCGGCACTCTCCGGCGCAATGAGCAACGCCCCCGGCCGGAGTAGCAGCGAGAGCAGTGGTAGGCACCGTTCCCGAAGGTCGTCCTGTACGTTGACGGATGTCCCTGTCGCGATGTGGGTGTTGGTCATGGTGCGGGTCCCCCCGGGAGGATGTTGCTGCCCGCCTCGCGCGCTTAAAGGCGCGAGGGGTCGAGCGAGGCGAGCCGCGTGACGATGGCTTCGAGCAGCTCGAGCGTCCGGTCGATCTCGGGATCGTCGCGAGCGTCTTCGACGAGCGCACAGGCATGTGACACCGTGGTGCGATCGCGCCCGAATGCCCGGCCAACGGTCGTCAGGGTCAGCCCGAATGCGACATGGGCCAAATACATGGCCACCTGCCGGGCAAACGCGACGCGGGAACGACCGCGCGTGGGGTGATCGAGGATGCCCCGCTCGATGCTGTAAACCATCGATACGGCGAAGTAGACCGAGCGGATTTTCGCGTCCAACGCGTCATCGCTGCCGGGATGGGCGATGGGGTCTTGGTTTCGAAATTCCAAATGAGGGGAGGGTGCCTCCAATACTGCGGGATTCATGCGCCGTCTGCCTCCTATACGTCTCGCTAATTTTTGTTACTTTAGGAACAAATGCCACACTTCATGACCTATATTCCTCTTAGAGACAGGAGGGGTATATGGCCGACGTTCTTTCCCACCCGCGCTTTCACGACGAAGAAGCGGCCTACAAATGGGTCGAGGCGCACCTGTGGCCCCATGGCCCGGAGTGCCCCCGTTGTCATGGCCGCGACCGCGTGACCAAGCTCCAGGGCGCAAGTACCCGCATCGGCACCTATAAGTGCAAGGATTGCCGCAAGCCCTTCACGGTCAAGATCGGCACGATCTTTGAGGACAGCCACATCGCCATGCGGCTGTGGCTTCAGGCGATCGCCCTGCTTTGTGCCAGCAAGAAGGGCATGTCGTCGAACCAGCTTCACCGCACCTTGGGCGTCACGCTCAAGTCGGCGTGGTTCATGTCTCACCGCATCCGCGAAGCCATGCGGTCGGGCGGGCTGGTTCCCATGGGCGGCACCGGCAGCTCGGGCATCGTCGAGGCGGACGAAACCTACTTCGGCAAGGTCGAAGAGCCAGTCGAGCTGCGCACCAGCGGCGCGCCTTTCAAGGGCAAGGGCAAAGGCCCTGCCAACAAGCGGGCCGTCCTGTCGCTGCTGGAGCGCGGCGGCGAAGTTCGGTCCTTCCACATCGCGCGGGCAGACAAGGAAACCGTCACGAACATCGTGAACACCAACGTTTCGCATGAAGCGCGGCTGATGACGGATGAAAGCAGGCTCTACAAGGGCGTGCAGGTCGCATCCCATGAGCGGGTGAAGCACGCCGCCAAGGAATATGCGCGGGGCGACGTCACCACGAACACCGTCGAGTCGTACTTCAGCGTGTTCAAGCGGGGCATGAAGGGCACCTACCAGCATTGCAGCGAGAAGCATCTGCATCGCTACCTCGCTGAGTTTGATTTTCGGTACAATGCGCGGGTCGCTTTGGGCGTCGACGACGAACAACGTGCGTCCAAGGCGCTTGTCGGGGTCAAGGGCAAGAGGCTGAAGTATCGAACAGCTGACCGGCCCTGATCCAAAGCATATGGCGCGACGCTTCATTAGGTGGCGACGTCGCAACTCGACGAAAGGAAGGCGTCTGTGATCCACACAATCGAACTCAAGCAGGGCGAAAACTACGTCGATGAGCGATTGAGCTTCACGGCCTACCTGAACTCGAAGCCGAGGTGTGTAATTCGCGGAGCAGTTCAAGTTCCTGATGACTCAACTCAGTCGTATCGGGCAGCCCGACCGGCCACCATTCTGGTCTTGTCCATTCCCCTAGACGAGGCAGCTCAACTGGCTTCAGAAATTCTGAAAGTCTTGAAGAGCGCCAACATAGAGCTGCCCAAAGAATATTGAACGCAAACCAAGTCAGCCTGAGACGATATCGGATCATCGCAGTCGCCCTTTGCTTTTGAACGGTAAGAAACCTAGGTAGGTCGCAGGATGCCCAAGCGCAAAGAGCCTGAGTTGACGCCAGCCGAGCAGCTGAAGCGCTTCAAGGAAGCCGCAAAGAAGGCTGGCGTCACTAAGAGCGAGGCGGAGTTCGAGCGCGCTTTCGAGACTGTTTCGACTGCAAGAACGTCGGCACCTTCCCGTAAAGCGAAAAAGGCTCCGGCAAAGTCTTAGCTTCCCGCTGAGCCCTCTCAAGCGATTCGATCAGCTTTGAGAGTTTATCTTTCGGGTAGTAGAGCACGGTGCAGCGCGTGTCGCCGGGGTTTATCGCAGTAAACGACCGTCGCCACTCGCTCTCCGGCTTTCGCACTCTCTTGTTGCTTTCGTAGGCGAGCACATCCGCCGCCTGAAGAGGAACGTATTGATCCTTCGCTCCGAAGGTCAAAGTCATTGGCCCGTAGTGCTTATCGCGCGTGCTCTTGACGAAATTGAAAGCGTCGATCGCTTCGTGCTGGTAGTCGTTATCCTCGTGGATGAAGGCTAGTCGCTCGTTGCTGCCCATCGCCTCCACGGCTTCCACGATTAGCCTGGTCGTTATGCGGAAACAGGCTGTATAGGGATTGCCGAACAGCTGCATGAGGTCAGGGCGAGGCTCGAGCACTTCTTTCAGATCTTGAAGCTTCATGCTCACCGACACCCCTGCAATCTTGTGCCGGGCAAGAACCGGAAGAAGGTTGGCCACGTAGGGGTCGCGCCGTTCCTGATTCCAGCCCTCAAATTCTTTCTCGTAGTTGGCGCAGTCAACGGAATGGAAGACGTTGATCGGCCGCTTGGCGATGTTCCATTCTTTCGTAAACGCCATCCACGTCTTGGGACGGCCGAAGTACGCGGCCACAGCCACCACTGGCGACCCTTCATGAGTCCCGGACTCGTCCATATAGACTTTGATCACGCCTGCGATCCCGTCCGCATCAGCCAAGGCTAATCGGCTCAGCTCATAAGCATATCGGGCTGACCCCACTTAGCCGCCCTCCCTCTCGGGAGTACACGATTCGACCGTGGTACGTGAAGTACAATGTGCCGAACAAATGCCTACTTTCCCGTAGTGTAGGAGCGTAAAAATTGAACGGGGATAAGTGCTCCGTGCGCCTACTAGATACGGGATAAAGGGATGGGCATCGGGCTGATGTCTTCAGGACTACGTTTCAGCGGAGGACACGGCGCACACGCCCGGTGGACAGCATTTCAACGGCTCGCTTATAAGTGCGGGGAGGCCTTCTGCACGGCATGGTGGTCCGGTTACGATCTGCGCGTTCGAGCAGGTCGGGCCGGACTTTATGCGCCTCGTCCCGAGGTTGGCGGCGCCTCGACCGACGCGCCCCTAGACGGGCGCCCGGTGCCGTTCGCCAGCCGTCCTGAATGACCTGCCGGTGCAGATCACCGAAACCTTTCGACGCGAGCTCTCGACATGACCGGCGTTAATCAGATCCGCTCCACGTTCGTCGACTTCTTCGCGAAGAACGGCCACGAACATGTGACGTCATCGGCGCTCGTGCCGCGCAACGATCCGACGCTGATGTTCACGTCGGCCGGCATGGTGCAGTTCAAGAATCTTTTCACGGGCCAAGAGACTCGCCCCTACAAGCGCGCCGTCACGGCGCAGAAATGCCTGCGCGCCGGCGGCAAGCACAACGATCTCGACAACGTGGGCTACACGAACCGGCATCACACCTTCTTCGAGATGCTCGGCAACTTCTCGTTCGGCGACTACTTCAAGGAGCAGGCGATCCTGCTCGCGTGGGAACTCGTAACGAAGGAGTTCGCCCTCGATCCGAAGAGGCTGGTCGTCACCATCTATCACGACGACGAGGACGCCTACCGGATCTGGAAGAAGGTCGCGGGCTTCTCCGACGACAAGATCATCCGCATTGCAACGTCGGACAACTTCTGGTCGGCGGGCGACACCGGACCATGCGGGCCGTGCTCCGAGATCTTCCTCGATCAGGGCGACAAGGTCGCTGGTGGACCGCCGGGCAGCGCGGAGCAAGACGGCGACCGCTTCCTCGAATTCTGGAACCTCGTCTTCATGCAGTTCGAGCAGCGCGGGCCGGGCGACCGCGTATCGCTGCCGAAGCCGTCGATCGACACCGGCATGGGCCTCGAGCGCATCACGGCGATCCTGCAGGGCGTGCAGTCCGTCTATGAGATCGACCTGTTCAAGGCGCTGATCGAGGCGTCGGTCGAGGCCACGGGCGTCAAGGCGACCGGCGAGCACAAGGCATCGCATCGCGTCATCGCCGACCATCTGCGCGCAACGAGCTTCCTCATCGCCGACGGCGTACTGCCGTCGAACGAGGGCCGCGGCTACGTACTCCGCCGCATCATGCGCCGCGCGATGCGCCACGCCCACCTGCTCGGCGCGCGCGAGCCGCTGATGTACCGCCTCGTCCCCGCGCTCGTGCGCCAGATGGGCGACACCTACACCGAGCTGGTCCGCGCGCAATCGCTGATCACCGAGACGCTGCGCCACGAGGAAACGCGGTTCCGCAAAACGCTGGAGCGCGGCTTGGTGCTGCTCGACGAAGAGACTGGCGATCTCAAGAAGGGCGCGACGTTCTCGGGCGAAACGGCCTTCAAACTCTACGACACCTTTGGGTTTCCGCTCGATTTGACACAGGACGCACTGCGCGTTCGCGGCATCGAGGTCGACACCGACGCGTTCCAGACCGCCATGGAGCGGCAGAAGGACGAGGCGCGTCGCGCCTGGAAAGGTTCCGGCGAGGCAGCGACCGAAACCGTGTGGTTCGAGGTCCGCGAGCAGGTCGGCGCGACCGAATTCCTGGGCTACGACACCGAGTCCGCCGAGGGCATCGTGAAGGCGGTGATCTCCGGCGGCAAGGTCGCCACGACGCTGAAGACCGGCGACGAGGGCGCGCTCGTTCTCAACCAGACGCCGTTCTACGGCGAATCCGGTGGCCAGGTCGGCGACCAGGGCGTGATCAAGGGGCCAAAGGGCGCCGTATTCCGCGTCACCGACACACAAAAGAAGCTCGGCGATCTCTTCGTCCATGTCGGCGTCGTCGAAAGCGGAGGTTTTGCAACCGGCGACGCAGTCGAACTCAATGTCGATCACGGCCGCCGCGGTGCCACCCGGTCGAACCACTCCGCGACCCATCTCCTGCACGAGGCGCTGCGCGAAGTGCTCGGTACGCATGTCGCGCAGAAAGGGTCGATGGTGTCACCCGATCGCCTGCGCTTCGATTTCTCGCATACGAAGCCGATGTCGCCGGAAGAAGTCGCCAAGGTCGAAGCGATCGCGAATACCGTGATCATCGGGAACACGCCGGTCGAGACCCGCCTGATGGGGCTCGAAGACGCAATGCAGTCCGGCGCCATGGCGCTGTTCGGCGAGAAATATGGCGATGAAGTACGCGTCGTCTCGATGGGCGCGCCGCGCGAGGGCTCGAACAAGGCCTGGTCTGTGGAACTCTGCGGCGGCACCCATGTCGCGCGAACCGGTGACATCGGCCTCGTACACGTCGTTGCCGAGAGCGCGAGCGCAGCCGGCGTGCGCCGCATCGAGGCACTGACCGGCGATGGCGCGCGCGCCTATCTGGTCGCGCATGAAGAGCGCGTGCGGGAATTGGCCGGACTGTTGCGCACCAAGCCGGAGGACGTCGTCGATCGCGTCAAGCAGGTGGTGGAAGAACGCCGCCAGTTCGAGCGGCAGCTTGCGGACGCCAAGCGCGCGCTCGTGATGGAGACCGTCGGCCGCGCCACGGGGACCAGTAGCGCACAGGGCGTCGCTGTCGGTATTAAGAAGGTCGGAAACGTCGATTTCATCGCGCGCACGGTCCAGGGGCTCAATCCAAAGGATCTGCGCGGCCTCGTCGACGAGGGCAAGAAGCAGGTCGGATCGGGCATTGTCGCGATCGTTGGAGTCACCGAAGACGGCAAGGCGGCTGTCGCGGTCGGCGTCACAGACGACCTGACCAAGTCTCACAGTGCCGTCGATCTCGTGAAGGTCGGCGCGGCGGTGCTCGGCGGCAAGGGCGGCGGCGGGCGGCCGGACATGGCCCAGGCCGGCGGCCCCGACGGCTCCAAAGCGGACGACGCGTTGAGGGCGATCGAGAAGGCGCTCGCGCAATAGCGAGCACAATCCTCCACCGCGATCGACTGCGGCGCCTTTCAGCGATGCGTGCTAACGGCGACAGGGCCGGGCTGTTGTCTTGCAGAACCAGCCCGATCCGCCCGCCTGGCAATCCATGGTCTTGGCATCGGCAAGCCGGTAGCTGCCCCATGCCTTCCCATATTCCCAAGCGGTGAAGCTCTCCCAATGGCGGATCGCGGCCTCGCTCGCGCCCTTCTTCGAGGCGAGCGTTCCTTCCCCACCATGTTCATGGTCAGTCATACAGGTCTTGCCGCCGACGCGCGCCTGCGCGTGGAGCGTGTCGAGTCCCGTCATTGCGGACTTCTGGGCTTCAGCCGGTCCACCGCTCCACGTGGCCGCCGCGAGGACCAAAGCGATGCGGGCTGTATAAGACACACGAGACATCTCATCCCTCCGTTCGGTTGCTCCATGGGCACGATGATCCGGCCGCCATCGGCAAGCGACCGGATCATCGATGCTCATAGACGCCTACTCGCGTTTACACGCGTGGAGGAGCATTGTGGCTAGGGAATTACCCGGTTTCGGACCGGGTTCTGGCAGCAACGTTAATCAAGCGTAACCCCATGCTGTCGAATGGTGATCATTGCTTGGGCTGCGGGGTTGGCGGCGCCAGCCCACCCGGCGGTATCGGCGTTGCCGGGCCGCTTGCTGGTGCCTGAGGTTCGTCGGGTCCATCGTAGTAGAGAAACCCCTCCTCGATGGAGACGACGTCCGTACCCTCCACCTCGTATTCGTCATCCTCGCTGCCGTTGAGCCGGATGATGCACCCCTTCATACAGACGTTGTCGAGCACCTGCGCGGGCTTCAGCGTGTGCTCGGTGGTTGTGGCCTCACCCTCGGTGATGGTGATCTTCTGTTCTTGATCATCGCGGTTGGTGATGCTGGCGGCGTCGGCGGCGATGCTACTCGTGAGCAAGGCCGCCGCGCCCCAGATCGAGACGAGTCTCGACGACATGAAGTGGTGCTCCGTTGTGGATGACAACGGAGCGAACCTTACTTCTTCTTTGCGGCCTTCGCACGCTTCACGGCGACCTTCTTGCCCGCCTTCTTCGCCGGACGCTTCACGGCCTTCTTGGCCGACTTCTTCGCTACCTTCTTCGCCGCGGACTTCTTTGCTGCGCTTTTCGACGCAACTTTCTTCGCCGGGGCCTTCTTCGCTCTCATCGCCATTGCAATCATCCTTTCCTGCTATTTGCTTGTACTGTGGTGCCGATGCATCATCTAATGTGTGCAATCACGCGAAGCCGCAAACGCAAAATTTCGCTGTCATCTATCGATCGTTTCGATACATCATCTGCAATGATCACACTCGAGCATCGCTGAGCACCATGGACATCGCGCTCGCACGCACCTTCCTGATGATCGCAGAAACCGGCAGTTTCATTGAAGCCGCGCGCCGTATGAACGTCACGCAATCGACCGTCTCATCGCGCGTTCGCAACCTCGAGATGATGCTCGGTCGACAACTTTTCGAGCGCTCCAAAGTCGGCGCGCAGATCACAACGGCCGGTGAACAATTTCAAAAACACGCGCTCGCGATGGTGCGCGTATGGCAACAAGCCCAGTTGGACGTGGGTTTTTCGGGTCAGCACGATCAGCATCTCGCGGTCGGCGCGGAAGCGACGCTATGGCAAGGTCTGTTGGTTTCGTGGATCGCCGGACTGAAGGCGGCGCGTCCCGATCTTGCCCTCACCGCCGTCACCGAGACCGGCCCAATGCTGACGCAGCGGCTGCTCGACGGCACGCTGGATGTCGCCGTGGTCTACCAGCCGCTGCAATCTCCGGGCCTGCTGATCGAGCATCTGTTCGAGGAAGAACTCGTGCTCGTTTCCAGCGCGCGAGGTGATTCAAGACGCCGAACCGACGATTACATTCTTGTGGATTGGGGTCCCGACTTCCGCGAAGACCACGCGATCGCGTTCCCAAAACGCTCCGGCGCGCGACTCACACTCGATATCGGACCGATGGCGGTCGACTACCTGCTCACCAACGAAGGCTCCGGATATCTGCCTCACCGGCTGGTGCGGGGACACATCTCGCGCGGTCGTATGAAGCTTGTCGCGCGCGCGCGGCGCTTCAACGTGCCGGTTGCCGCGCTTTATCCCGAAGCCCGCGAGGAGGCTGAATTCGGCCCGATCCTCGACAGCCTGCGGGCCCGCGTCGCGCGCTATGCGTGAGCGGGAACGCTCGAGATTGCCAGCCCGCGCGCGCTGTGGTTCGCTCGACGTTCAAACCAATAAACCATCAGGGAAACGCTACCGATGAGCACGCCCCTCACCGCCGCAAACCGCGAGAAATTGAGGAAGATCAGCGTCGCCACCATCACGACGGCACTGTTCAAGCGCAACTTCCGCAACCAATTCATCCAGGACGTCCGCCCGGTCGGCACCAAGGCGCCGACCATGGTCGGCGAGGCCTATACGCTGCGCTACATTCCCGCGCGCGAAGACCTGGATCACATCGGCGTCTTCGAGGATCGTACCCACCCGCAGCGTCGCACCATCGAGGACTGCCCGCCGGGGCATGTGCTTGTGATCGACAGCCGCAAGGATGCTCGGGCGGCCTCCGCCGGTGGCATCCTGATCACGCGCCTGATGATGCGCGGCGCTGCCGGGATCGTCAGCGATGGCGGGTTCCGCGACTGCCCCGAACTCGCCGAGATGGCCTTTCCAGTCTACCAGAACCGTCCCGCGCCGCCGACCAACCTGACGCGCCAGCGCGCCGTCGATGTCAACGTGCCGATCGGCTGCGGCGACGCGCCCGTGTTCCCCGGGGACATCCTCGTCGGCGATGGCGAAGGCGTGGTCGTCATTCCGGCGCACATCGCCAATGAGATCGCCGAGGAAGGTCACGAGATGACGGCGTACGAGGATTTCGTGATGGAGAAGGTGCGCGAGGGCCGCGGGATCTTCGGCCTCTATCCCGGTGGGACGGAAGCGAAAGCCGAGTTTGCGGCATGGCGTGCGGCGAACGGACGCTGAACGCAGCGGATCCGTCAACGAGAGAGCAACGATGGCGAACGACATAACGAAGCCCGTCCAGGGCGTGCCGCCGACCATGCACGCCGCACGCGCCGTGGCCGACCTCTATCACAGCTACTTCACGGGCCTCATTCTGACGCTGGTCAGCCGCCGCAGCGGCGCGGATGCGGCACGCTGGGTTCACGCAGTGTTCCGCCATCAGCATCATGAAAAGTTCTTGTCGAGCTTCGACAAGCTCGGTCTCACCGGAATGCCTCACGCCGTCGCCTGCGCGGCCTACCACTACCTCTCGAACAGCATCGGCGGCGTCAGCGTCGAGTTCATGAAGGAGAGCGATCGCAAGGCGTGGGTGCGCTTCGTGCCGCCACGCTGGATCTATCCAGGCGCCACGATCTGTGGCGTACCGAGCGAGGTGTCGCGCGCCTTCCTCACCGGCTGGTACGCGCAGAACGGGCTGTCGTTGAAGAACCCGCGCCTCGGTTTTGTGTGCACTGCGCAAACCGTCGACGGCCAGCATGGTCTCGCCGGCTACTTCCTCGAGCATGACCGCGACCTCGCACCGGACGAGCGGCTCGTGTTCCGCCCCGGCGAGATGCCACCGCCGTTCGATGCGGACACCGCGCCGCGTCTGCCCGCTGCCGACTGGACGCCGGAGCGACTTGCGCGCGCCTATCGCAACTATGCGATGGAGTACGTGCGTAGTGGTCTGCCGCGCCTGATGGAGCTGTTCGGCGAGACGGAAGGTGCTCACATCGGCCACCTGACCGGTCGCCTGATCGGCGCGCAGTCCTATAAAGAGATCGCCGCCGCAGCCGGTATCGTAGGTGACGACGAGGATTCGCTGGCGCGGCTTATGGCCTGGATCGCCGAGGGCGAGGGCGACACGATAGAAATCACGCGCGACGGCGACGCGATCCTTGCTGCGCGCACGGGATGGCGCCTGATGCGTGGCATCGCGAACCCGTCGCCCGGCGTGCTCGACGCCTGGAACGGCCTCATCGAAGGCTTGGCCATGGTGCACAATCGCTTCCTGATCGTCGACATCGTCGATCGCGTCGATCTCGGCGCGCCACGCACGGTGTGGCGGATCCGGCGGAGACCTCAGGGCGCAATCGCCATCGCTTGATCCCGCGTCGATGTTGTCCCTTCTCCCCGTTCTTCACGGGGAGAAGGTTAGGATGAGGGGCGGCGGCACGCGCCGACGATTGCATTTGCCGCCGCCCCTCACCCCGGCCCTCTCCCCATTGAAGACAATGGGGAGAGGGGGAAGATAAGTCGCCAGGTCCGTCTGGATCCTCTATCGGCAGCGCACCGATCCAGCAATTTCACTTGTCGCATGCGCGATCGAGCGCTTACTCACTCCAACGAAAGCAGATTACGAGGAGCCCGACCTATCATGCCGGAGTTTCGCTTCGAGCCGGTGATCATGCCGCCGGGCGCACAGAAACTGAGGATCGAGGTCCGCGCCTTCCTCGCCGAGGAACGCAACCGCGGCACATTCGCACCGACCGTCGGCGCCATGACAGCGTCCGATGCCGCGTTCAGCGCCAAGTGCGGCGAACGTGGCTATCTCGGCATGACGTGGCCGAAGCAGTACGGCGGACATGAGCGGTCCGCGCTGGAACGCTACGTCGTCGTCGAGGAACTGCTCGCTGCGGGTGCGCCTGTGATGGCGCACTGGATCGCCGACCGCCAGAGCGGCCCGCAGATCCTCAAGCACGGAAATGAGCGCATCAAGAAGATGATCCTGCCGGAAATAGCCGCCGGGCGCTGCCACTTCGCCATCGGCATGAGCGAGCCGGACACCGGTTCCGACCTCGCCAGCGTCAAGACACGGGCACATCCCGTCGACGGCGGGTTCCGCGTCACGGGCCGCAAGGTGTGGACGAGTTACGCCCACCTCGCCCACTACACGATTGCGCTGGTGCGCACCGGCGGGCGGCCGGAGGATCGTCATGTCGGCCTCACCCAGCTCATCGTCGACATGAAATCGCCGGGCATCGAGATCCGCCCGATCATCAACGTCTATGGCGCCCACGAATTCAACGAGATCACGTTCGACGACGTTTTCGTGCCGGAGGACATGTGCGTCGGCGGCGTCGGCCAAGGCTGGGCCATGGTGACCTCGGAACTCGCCTTCGAGCGCTCGGGGCCAGACCGGTTCATGTCGACCTATCCGCTGCTGGTCGAGGCGTTTCGCGAAGTCGGCGACACGCCGGGCGCCATGGCGGCCGCCGAGCTTGGCCGACTGGTCGCGCATCTCGCAACGCTACGTCGCATGTCGTCGTCGATCGCGGGGATGCTCAACGAAGGGCAATCTCCGGTCACGGAGGCCGCCCTTGTCAAGGATCTCGGCACCACATTCGAGCAGTCGATACCGGAGATTACCCGGCGCATTCTGCCCCTCGAGCCGCGCAGCGACGGTAACGACCATACCTACGACGAACTGCAGCAGCTCTCGCAGTTGCAGGCACCCTGTTATTCGATCCGCGGCGGCACCCGCGAGATCCTGCGTGGCATGATTGCACGGGGGCTTGGCCTCAGATGAGCGAGACGAGCGAAGTTCGCGACATGATGCTGCGGTCGCTGGACCGCATCGTCGAGGATACGAGCAGCGGCGCCGCGCTGGCGGCGGCAGACGGCAAACCCGGCTATCCCGCCGCTGTTTGGGCAGCGCTCGACGAGGCCGGCATGACGGCGATTGGTGAGATCAACGACGGCGACCTCGGCCTCGCCGACGCCATGGCGCTGATCGAGCGGTCGGCGTACCACACCCTGCCCGTGCCGCTCGCCGATACGATCCTCGCGCGTCGGCTGCTGGCGAAAGCGGGAATGGACATCCCTGGCGGAGCGCTGTCGGTCGCGCCGCCGTCGGCGAACCGTGACGGCAAGGCTGCCGGGGTGGCGTGGGGCGGATCGGTCGGCGGTGTCGTAGTCGCGATGGGTACCGATACGCTCGCCCTGATCGATGCCGGCGGCGCAGTGACCGCGTCGTTCAACATGGCAGGCGAGTCGCGCGATACGATCGACCTGTCGCGCGCCAAAGTGATCGCGAGCGCACCACTCACGGATGCGGCGCGGATCATCGAAGCGGAGGGTGCGCTTGTCCGCGCGGTGCAGATGTCTGGCGCCATGTCACGCGTGCTCGACCATTGCCTGACCTGGGCCAACGATCGCGTCCAGTTCGGCCGCCCGATCGCGCGCTTCCAGGCGATCCAGCATCTGATGGCCGAACTCGCCGCCGAAGCGGCCGCCGCCAGTGCCGCATCGATGATGGCTGTCGAGGATACGGTCGCGCGCGGCGACCGGCTCTCCATTGCCATCGCCAAGGCGCGCAGTGGTGAAGCAGCCGGCCGCGTCTGTGCAATCGCGCACGAGGTATTCGGCGCCATGGGCTTCACCCAGGAGCATTCGCTGCATTACGCGACGCGGCGGCTGTGGAGTTGGCGCAATGAGTTCGGCGCCGAGGTCCAGTGGCAAAGCGAAATCGGCCGCACAATTGCTGCCGGCGGCGCCGACAGGCTCTGGGAGACGCTGACGGCGCACGGGTGAGCGGCGGCCCGCCAGCCAAATCGCAATGAATCCCCCTCCCCGTGGTGGGGAGGGGCTAGGGCTGGGGGGAATCCCTACGCCAATGTTCTGCAATCCCCCCTCCTAACCTCCCCCACAAGGGGGGAGGGATTTTGTTGTGGTCGACACGAACGCATTGCCTGTCCAAAGTGTGATGCAGAAGAATGAAACGCGGCGACGGGATGCGCACGGGAGGAAGCAAACATGAAAATTCTGATCATCGGTGGCGCCGGCATGGTCGGGCGCAAGCTCGCCGAACGCCTGGCCAAGGACGGCCAGCTCGGTGGCAAGGCGATCTCGGCGCTGACACTCTACGACGTGGTGCCGCCGCAGAAGCCGGCCGGCGCCACTTTCCCGGTCACGATCGCGACCGGCGACCTCCCTGCCCCCGGCGAGACCGACAAGCTCGTCGCCGACAAGCCCGACGTGATCTTCCACCTCGCGGCGATCGTCTCCGGCGAGGCCGAGCTGGAGTTCGACAAGGGCTACCGGATCAATCTCCAGGGCACGATGAACCTCATCGACAGCGTCCGCCGCGCTGGAAACAAGCCGCGCCTCGTATTCACGAGTTCGATCGCGGTGTTCGGCGCACCGTTCCCGGACAAGATCGGTGACGAGTTCTTTTCGACGCCGCTCACCTCCTACGGCACCCAGAAGGCGATCGGCGAGTTGCTGATCTCCGACTACACGCGCAAAGGCCTGCTCGACGGCGTTTCCATTCGCCTGCCGACCGTGTGCATCCGGCCCGGCACGCCGAACAAGGCGGCCTCCGGCTTCTTCTCAAACATCCTGCGCGAGCCGCTCGCTGGCGCCGAAGCCGTATTGCCGGTGTCCGAGGACGTGATGCATTGGCACGCCTCACCGCGTGCCGCCGTCGGATTCCTCATTCACGCTGCGACCATCGATGGCGAAAAGCTCGGCCCACGCCGCGCGCTGTCGATGCCCGGCCTCGCCGTGACTGTCGGCGAGCAGATCGCGGCGCTGAAGAAAGTAGCTGGCGAAAAAGTTGTCGCCCGTATCAAGCGCGTCCCGGACCCGTTCATCCAGGGCATCGTCGCGGGCTGGCCGCGCAACTTCGATGCCAAACGCGCGCTGGCGCTCGGCTTCGTGCCGGACGCGAGCTTCGAAGACATCATCAAGATCCACATCGAGGACGAGTTGAAGGGCAAGATCGCCTGACCACCAAAGTCCGCCACCAAGGAAAAAAACATGAGCAACAAATTGCAGGCTCTGCTGTTCTTGCAGAACCCGAAGCCCTACGTGGACCGCCTCACCGCCGACGGGCTCTATGAGCGGTGCGACTTCACGGTCGTCGCCCCCGGCACCGAACCAGACCCTGCCGCCCTGCAAAATGCCGAAGTGCTTTTTTCGATGGGCCCGCCACCGGGGCTGCTCGCGAAAATGCCCAAACTCAAGGTCATCCAGTCGCTGACCGCCGGCGTCGACCATTGGCTGGCGCGCAAGGACCTGACGCCAGCGCACACGCTCATCGCGGCGCGCGGCACGCACCGCATCCAGGTGCCCGAGAACATCCTCGGCGCGCTCTTTCACATCACCAAGAAGTATCACCAGATCGCGCTGAACCAGGCCGAGAGCAAATGGCAGCGCAGCGTTTCCGATACGCTGGCGGGCAAGACGCTCGGCATTCTCGGACTAGGCGCCATCGGCCAGCAGGTCGCGATGAAGGCATCAGCCCTCGAGATGCGCGTGATCGGCACGAAGCGCACGCCGGAGGCCGTCGCGGGCGTCGAGAAAGTCTATGGCTTCGACGATACCGATAAAGCGCTCGCCGAGAGCGATTACGTCGTGGTGCTGTTGCCGGTGACCCCGCTCACCGAGAACCTGCTCAACTCGGCGCGCATTGCCAAGATGAAGCCGGGCGCCTGGCTGATCAACTTCGCGCGTGGTGCCATCATCGTCGACGACGACCTCATCGCTGCGGTCAAGGCCAAAACGATCGCGGGCGCGGTGCTCGATGTGTTCCGCACCGAGCCGCTGCCGTCCGAGCACCCGTTCTGGAAGACGCTGGGCATCTGGGTGCTGCCGCACATCGGCGGCTATCACCCCGATCGCGATAGCTGGGTCGCCGAGCTGCTGTCGGACAATATCCGCCGTCACCTCGACGGTGAGCCGCTTCGGGAGGTCGTGGATCGCGCGCGGGGCTACTGATCGGGATATAGTGACGGGGCCCAGGTCAATCGGTCGAGGTTCCAAGTCGCGGCACAGTGTCGCGAAACAGGGTGTGGCCACATCGCCGCGGCGATGCGGCAAGACGGCACCAAAAGCGAGCGTTGATGTGGCCGCGGGACCATGCTAGACGAGCCCGTCTTCCCGATCATGGCGCCGCCGGTCTTCCAGCCGAGTGAGCACCGTGGGCTATTCTCCACGCATCAGGGGCGGGGTCCGTTCACGGGGGCCGGCCGCACCGGAGCCGGTCGCCGGTCACGCGGCGAGGTTCGAGCATTTTATGAGGGGCTGAGCAGGACCAGTGGCCACAGACGATACCAGCACAGGGGGTGTAGCAGGACGCTACGCATCGGCCCTGTTCGAACTCGCCGAAGAGGCGAACCAGGTCCGGCAAGTCGAGAAGGACCTCGTTGCGCTCCAGGCACTGCTCGACGGCAGTGCCGATCTCAAGCGGATGGTCCGCAGTCCCGTATTTTCGGGTGACGAGCAGGGCCGTTCGATCGCCGCCATCGCCCAGAAGGCCGGATTCGCGCCACTGGTCATCAACTTCCTGAAGGTGCTGGCCCGCAATCGGCGCCTGTTCGCGCTCGCCGGCATGATCAAGGCGTTTCTGACGCTGGCGGCACGTCAACGCGGTGAAGTCACCGCCGAGGTCGCGAGCGCGCATCCGCTGACTGCGGATCAACTCGCCTCACTGAACGAAACGCTCCGCGCCTCTGCCGGCAAGGACGTCAATATCATCACTAAGGTCGATCCGAACCTGCTTGGCGGCCTCGTCGTCAAGATGGGCTCGCGCATGATCGACAGTTCGCTTCGCACAAAACTCACCTCACTCAAGACCGCCATGAAAGAGGTCCGCTGATGGAAATCAAGGCCGCTGAGATCTCCGCGATCCTCAAAGAGCAAATCAAGAATTTCGGCCAGGAGGCTGAAGTCTCCGAAATCGGACAGGTACTGTCCGTCGGCGATGGCATCGCCCGCGTCTACGGCCTCGACAACGTCCAGGCCGGCGAAATGGTCGAGTTCCCCGGCGGCATCCGCGGCATGGCGCTCAACCTCGAGAGCGACAACGTCGGCGTCGTGATCTTCGGCGAGGACCGCACGATCAAGGAAGGCGACACGGTCAAGCGGACCGGCGCCATCGTCGAGGTGCCGATCGGCAAGGGCCTGCTCGGCCGCGTCGTCGACGCCCTCGGCAATCCGATCGACGGCAAGGGCCCGATCAAAGCCGACAAGATGACCCGCGTTCCCGCGCAAGTCGGTGCATGAGCCGATGGCCACCGGCCTCAAGGCGATCGACGCCCTGATCCCGATCGGCCGCGGCCAGCGCGAGCTGATCATTGGTGACCGCCAGACCGGCAAGACCGCCGTCGCTCTCGACACGATCCTCAATCAGAAGGCGCTGAACCAGGGCACCGACGAGAGCCAAAAGCTCTATTGCGTCTATGTCGCCATCGGCCAGAAGCGCTCGACCGTCGCCCAGTTCGTGAAAGCTCTCGAAGAGAACGGCGCGCTCGACTACTCGATCGTCGTGGCTGCGACCGCCTCCGATCCGGCGCCGATGCAGTTCCTCGCACCGTTCGCCGGCTGCGCGATGGGCGAATACTTCCGCGACAACGGCATGCACGCGGTCATCATTTACGACGATCTCTCCAAGCAGGCCGTCGCCTACCGCCAGATGTCGCTGCTGCTGCGCCGCCCGCCGGGCCGCGAAGCGTATCCGGGCGACGTGTTCTATCTCCACTCGCGCCTTCTCGAGCGCGCAGCCAAGATGGGTGACGACGCCGGCAAGGGTTCGCTGACGGCTCTGCCGGTCATCGAGACGCAGGCCAACGACGTCTCTGCGTACATCCCGACCAACGTGATTTCGATCACCGACGGCCAGATCTTCCTCGAGACGGACCTCTTCTTCCAGGGCATCCGTCCCGCCGTTAACGTTGGTCTCTCTGTGTCGCGCGTCGAAGAAGGTCGCCGGCAAAATCAAAGGCGAACTGGCCCAGTACCGCGAAATGGCGGCCTTTGCCCAGTTCGGCTCGGACCTCGACGCCTCGACCCAGCGCCTGCTGAACCGCGGCTCGAAGCTGACGGAACTTCTGAAGCAGGCCCAGTTCACGCCGCTCAAGATGGAAGAGCAGGTCTGCGTGATCTATGCCGGCGTCAACGGCTACCTCGATCCGATGGCGCTTGGGAAAGTGAAGCCTTTCGAGGAAGCGCTGCTGACGTCTCTGCGCGGCCCCAACGCCGCGATCCTCGACGACATCCGCTCCACCAAGGATCTGTCGAAGGACACCGAGGCCAAGCTCAAGGGCGTGGTCGAGACGGTGGCCAAGCAGTTCGCCTGACGGGTTCGACCGAGCTGGATTGAAACAGGGACGGCCGCGACGCCATGGCATCACTTAAAGATATGCGCACGCGCATCGCCTCGGTCAAGGCGACGCGCAAGATCACCAAGGCGATGCAGATGGTCGCCGCCGCCAAGCTGCGGCGCGCCCAGGAAGCAGCCCAAGCCGCCCGGCCCTACGCCCAGCGGATGGACCAGATCCTCGCCAACCTCAACCGGCGCCTCGCCAGCAAGGAAGGCGTGTCGCCGCTGCTGGTCGGCACTGGCAAGGAGGACGTGCACCTCCTCGTCGTCATGACCTCCGAACGCGGCCTGTGCGGTGGTTTCAACACCAGCATCTCGCGCCTCGTCCGCCAGGACATCCGTCGCCTCGTTACCGCCGGCAAGACGGTCAAGATCGTTTGCGTCGGCCGCAAGGGCTTCGACAACCTGCGCCGCGACTACGCCCGCCAGATCCAGGATCGCGTCGACCTCAAGGCGGTGAAGCAGCTCGCCTACATCAACGCCGAGGAGATCGCCGACAAGATCCTGGCGATGTATGCGGCGGGCGAGTTCGACGTCGCGACGATGTACTACTCCGAATTCAAGAACGTCATCACGCAGAAGCCGACCGCACTCCAGCTCATTCCAGCGAAGCTGCCGGAGCTGGCGACCGGCACACAGCCGGCCAAAGCCGAGGCGATCTACGAGTACGAGCCGTCCGAGGAAGAGATACTCGGCCAGCTCCTCAAGCAGAACCTCGCGACGCAGGTGTTCCGCGGCCTCTTGGAGAACGCGGCCGGCGAGCAGGGCGCGCGGATGACCGCCATGGACAACGCGACGCGCAATGCCGGTGACATGATCAACAAGCTGACGATCAAGTACAATCGCCAGCGCCAGGCCAACATTACCAAGGAACTGATCGAGATCATTTCCGGCGCCGAGGCGCTCTAGCGCCCGTCGGAAATTATCGATTGCTGACACAGTGTCGGATCACGGGTGACGACCCGGCCGGCCGAACGAGACAGAGAACGAGGAACAGGCGATGGCATCGAACAAGGTTGGCAAGATCAGGCAGGTGATGGGCGCCGTCGTCGACGTGCAGTTCGAGGGACATCTCCCCGAGATCCTGAACGCGCTGGAGACGACCAACCAGGGCAACCGCCTGGTTCTCGAGGTCGCCCAGCATCTCGGCGAGAGCACCGTGCGCACGATCGCCATGGACTCGAGCGAAGGTCTGACGCGCGGCCAGGACGTGACCGACACCGGGCAGCCGATCGAGGTTCCGGTGGGCGATGAAACACTCGGCCGCATCATGAACGTGATCGGCGAGCCGGTCGACGAAGCGGGCCCGGTCAAGACAGCGGTCAAGCGCGCCATCCACCAGCCCGCGCCGACGTTCGCCGAGCAGTCGACGGACGCCGAGCTGCTCGTCACCGGCATCAAGGTCGTCGACCTGCTGGCGCCTTACGCCAAGGGCGGCAAGGTCGGCCTGTTCGGCGGCGCCGGCGTCGGCAAGACCGTGCTGATCATGGAACTCATCAACAACGTCGCGAAAGCCCACGGCGGCTACTCGGTGTTCGCCGGTGTCGGCGAACGCACGCGCGAAGGCAACGACCTCTATCACGAGATGATCGAGTCTAAGGTCAACATCGATCCGAAGGAGAACAACGGATCGACGGCGGGCTCCAAGTGCGCGCTGGTGTACGGCCAGATGAACGAGCCGCCGGGCGCGCGTATGCGCGTTGCGCTCTCGGGCCTCACGGTCGCCGAACACTTCCGCGACCAGGGCCAGGACGTGCTGTTCTTCGTCGACAACATCTTCCGCTTCACGCAGGCTGGCTCGGAAGTGTCGGCGCTGCTCGGTCGTATCCCTTCGGCGGTTGGCTACCAGCCGACGCTCGCGACCGACATGGGCGCCCTGCAGGAGCGAATCACCACCACCCAGAAGGGCTCGATCACCTCGGTCCAGGCGATCTACGTGCCGGCCGACGATTTGACCGACCCGGCGCCCGCCGCCTCGTTCGCGCATCTTGACGCGACGACCGTGCTCTCGCGCTCGATCGCCGAGAAGGGCATTTACCCGGCCGTCGACCCGCTCGACTCGACCTCGCGCATTCTCGAGCCGCGCGTCGTCGGCGACGAGCACTACCAGTGCGCCCGTCAGGTCCAGCAGATCCTTCAGAAATACAAGTCGTTGCAGGACATCATCGCCATTCTCGGCATGGACGAGCTCAGCGAAGACGACAAGATCACGGTCGCCCGCGCCCGCAAGATCGAGCGCTTCCTGTCGCAGCCGTTCCACGTCGCCGAGGTCTTCACCGGCTCGCCGGGCGTGCTCGTCTCGATCGCCGACACCATCAAGGGCTTCAAGGGCCTGTGCAATGGTGACTACGACCATCTCCCCGAGCAGGCCTTCTATATGGTAGGCACGATTGAGGAAGCGATCGCCAAAGCCGAGAAGCTGGCCGAGGCGGCGTGATCCGGAAACCTGGCAGGCGCAGGGGCTGAGCGACGGACCGCGGTGGGCGCGTCGCGGAAGGCCCCATCAAGAGGCGGCCACGGCCGCAGAGAGGGGACGGCATGAGCGACGAATTCGGGACTTGCTGTGCGACGCTCAAGGAGCTGCTGACGACCAAGGAATTCTCGCCGCTGATCGAAGTGGGTGACGACGGCGTGCTTTACATGTCGGTCGGCATCGCCGAGAGCCAGAAAGAAGACGAAGAGGGCATGGTCGACTATCCGGTGTTTTATTGCCCGTTCTGCGGCACGCAGCTGCAGGAGCCGGACGAGACCAAGCCGGCGACGTGATTGAAATAGGGTGGGCGCGGCGATAGCCGTTCCTGCCGACAGCACGGCGAGCGTCGAGCGAAAGCAAAACGCTCGCCGGATTTTGCACCGACCGACGACGCGACAT
>LNFM01002237.1_pt1 | contig 40977 bp, 40 predicted proteins | sample 596031 | NCBI WGS metagenome assembly LNFM01 (sample SAMN04254537, study PRJNA301005) | activated carbon metagenome | isolation source: dual media filters at the Ann Arbor, Michigan drinking water treatment plant | place: USA: Ann Arbor
GTGTCCACGAGTTCGGCGATGCGCGCGGCGATGTCCTTGCCGATGCCGGGCAGCGCGCGCACGTCGGCGGGCGACAGCGCGGCGACGCGCTCACCCGCATCGCGCACGACCTGTGCAGCGTTGCGGTAGGCGCGGACCTTGAAGGGGTTGTCCCCCCGGATCTCGAGCAGGTCGCCGATCTCGGCGAGGACGCGGGCGATGGCGACGTTTTCCACGGCAGGTCCGGGTGGGCTCGCGCCCGGCACGCAGGATGGTGGTCATTATAATGACCGCGCGACATGAGCACGCACGAACGTCGACGCCAGGTGGGCCAGTTGCTGTTCGCGGGGTTTCGCGGGCACGTCATTCCTGCGGAGCTGCGGGCGCTGGCGCGAGAGTTCGATCTCGGCGGCGTCGTGCTGTTTGCGAGGAACGTGGCCGAGCCGGCTCAGGTGGCCGATCTCGCCCGGGAAGCCGGGGAGCTGTCGCGATCGGCGCCGGTGTGGGTGGCCATCGACCAGGAAGGCGGCCGGGTGCAGCGCGTCAAGGCGCCGCTGACCGTCTGGCCGCCGCCGGCCACCCTGGGGCGCGCCGACGATCTCGACCTGACGCGGCGCTTCGGTCGCGCGCTCGCCCGTGAGTTGCGCGCGATGGGGATTACCTTCGACTTCGCACCGGTCCTCGACGTGCTCACCCGCGAGGACAACCCGGCGATCGGCGATCGCGCGTTCTCCAGCGATCCGGCCCAGGTGGCCGCCCATGGCCTGGCCTTCATCGACGCCGTGCACACCGAGGGACTGCCGGCCTGCGCCAAGCACTTTCCCGGGCACGGCGAAGCCGCGGTCGATTCCCACGAGGATCTGCCGGTCGTCGACCTGCCGCCCGACCGCCTCGAGCGCGTCGAGTGGGTGCCGTTCCGCGCCGCCATCGAGGGCGGGGTCGATGCGGTGATGTCCTGTCACCTGCTCGTGCCGAGTCTCGACGACCAGCGTCCCGCGACCCTGTCTCCGTCGATCATCACCGGGCGACTGCGTGGGCAGCTCGGTTTCGGTGGGCTGGTGCTGACCGACGATATGGACATGAAGGCCATCTCGTTGCGCTACGAGCCGGGTGAGGCCGCCGCGCTGGCCGTCGCGGCGGGCTGTGACGGCGTGCTGCAGTGCGGCGGCGATCCCGAGCGCGTCTTCGCCGCGCTCGAGGGCGTGGTGCGCGCCCTCGAAGACGGCACCATCAGCGCCGCGCGGTTCGATGACGCCCTCGGCAGGCACCTGGCGCTGAAGGGGCGCTATCTCTCCGAGGCGGCCCGCCGCGCCGCGCCGCCCGCGCCCTCCCTGCGCGAGGTGATCGGCTCGGCCGAGCATCAGCTGGTCGCCGAGCAGATGCGGCAGTTCACGTGACGGCGGTGCGTCCCTTCGCGCGGCCGCGTGCGCTGCACGCGGGCGACCGTGTCGCCTTGCTGTCGCTGGCCAGTCCGCCGCGCGCCGAGGACGTCGACGCCGGTGCCGATGAACTTCGCGCGCTCGGCTTCGAGCCCGTCATCGTGGCAGCACCGCCGGGCAGCAGCGCCCCGTACGTGGCCGGCCCGGCCGCGGCCCGAGCCGCGCAGCTGCGAGGGGCCATCACCGACCCTCACATCGCGGCCATCATGGCCACGCGTGGCGGGTACGGCTCGGCGCAGCTGTTGCCGCATCTCGATCTCGACGAGATTCGCCAGGCGCGCCCGCTGCTCATCGGCTACAGCGACATCACGGCGCTCCTCGACCTCGTCACCGGACGATGTGGGGTGACCAGTATCCACGGACCGATGGCCGAAGGGCGACTCGCGCGCGGGCCGGCGTCGTACGATCGCGACACCTTCCTGCGGACGGTGTGCGAGCCGGTGGCCTTCGGCCGTGTCGCGACACCGACGGCGCGCGTCCTGCAGCCGGGCCGGGCGCGCGGGGTGCTGCGCGGCGGGACGCTGACCCAGATCGCGGCGTTGCTCGGCACGCCCTGGGCGTTCACGGCCACGGAACCGACGGTGCTGTTCCTCGACGAGGTCAACGAACGGCCGTATCGGCTCGACCGTCTGGTCTGGCAGCTGTGCGCTGCCGGCGTGCTCGACCGTGTCACGGGCGTCGTGGTGAACCAGTTACCCGGCTGCGATGAACCCGGGGGCAGCGTCACGGCCCTCGAGGCGGTGCGCGCGGCGCTGACGGCGTTCGCCGGGCCGGTCGTGACGGGCGTGCCGAGCGGGCACACCCTCGACGCGATGATCACGCTGCCCCTCGGTGTGCAGGTCACGCTGGAGGCGGCAACCGACGTGTCGCTCTCGATCGACGAGGCGGCTGTCGCCTGACGAGGTACTGCACGTGCACATTCACCTGATTGGCGTTGCCGGGACGGCCATGGCCACACTCGCGGCCATGCTCCAGCGCCGGGGCCACCGCGTGACGGGCTCCGATGCCGGCGTCTATCCGCCGATGAGCGACTTCCTGCGCGCCGAACACATCGAGGTCCACGACGGCTACGACGCCTCGCACGTCGACCCCGCCGCCGATCTGGTCGTCGTCGGCAACGCCATCTCGCGCGGCAATCCGGAACTGGAGGTCGTGCTGTCGCGGCGCCAGCGCTACTGCTCGCTGCCCGAGCGCATTCGCGACGAGTTCCTGTGGGATCGCCTGCCGATCGTCGTGTCGGGGACGCATGGCAAGACGACCACCACGAGCATGGTCGGCTGGGTGCTCACGCACGCCGGCCTCGACCCGTCGATGCTCGTCGGCGGCATCGCGGCCAACTTCGATGCGAGCTACCGTCTCGGCCAGGGGCGCGACTTCGTCATCGAGGGCGACGAGTACGACAGCGCCTTCTTCGACAAGACGGCCAAGTTCCTCAAGTACGTGCCCGAGACCGTCATCGTCAACAACGTCGAGTTCGATCACGCCGACATCTACCCCGACATGGCGGCCATCACGACGGCCTTCACGCGACTGCTGCGACTCGTTCCCGCCACGGGCCGCGTGCTCATCGGCGTGGACGACCCGGGCGCGGCCGCGCTCGTGCCGGCCGCCTTCGGGACCGTCGAGACGTTCGGGCTGTCGGACGGCGCCCTCTGGCACGGCCGCGATCTGCTGCCGGGTCCCGAGGGCACCTCCTTCGAGGTCGTGCACGCCGGCACGGCGCTCGGTCGCGCGGCCGTGCCGATGACCGGGCTCCACAACGTGCGCAACGCGCTGGCGGCCGTCGCCGTCGCCAGCGCCCGCGGCGTGCCCTTCGCGACGATCGTCGACGGGCTGGCAGCCTTCGCCGGCGTCAAGCGGCGCATGGAGTTGCGGGGCACCGTCGGCGGAATCGCGGTGTACGACGACTTCGCCCATCACCCGACCGCCATCGCGGAGACGCTCCGGGGCGTGCGTCGTGCACACCCCGCCGCGCGCATCTGGGCGATCTTCGAGCCGCGGTCCGCGTCGAGTTGTCTGCGCGTCTTCCAGCAGGCCTTCACCGACGCCTTCGCCGATGCCGACCAAGTGGTGCTGGCGTCGGTGTTCCGGACGAACCTCCCCGAAGACCGACGGCTGTCCGTGCCGCAGCTCGTCCAGGACCTCGTCGGGCGGGGGCAGCACGCCAGACATATCGACGGGACGGCGGCCATCGTCGACGCCGTGGTGCGTGAGGCCCGGGACGGCGATCTGATCGTGGCGATGTCGAATGGCGGCTTCGACAACATCCACAGTCGTCTGCTCGAGGCGCTCCGGACCCGGACGACAGGATGACGCCGAACTGGCGGCTCGACTTCCTCGGGGACGCGGCCGTGGCCGTGCAGGTGTCTGCCGAGTCACCGCTCGACGCGAACGCCTGCGTGCATCGCCTGGCGCGCGGCCTGCGCGCCGCCGCGGTGGCTGGCGTGCGTGACATCGTCCCCGGCATGCGCGACCTGGTCGTGCACGTCGACCCCCTGCGCTGCGATCTCCGACAGGTCGAAGCCGCACTGCAGGGTGCCGACGATGACGAGGCCGTGTGGCGGCGGTCGCCGATGGCGGACGACCTCCTGGAGATCCCGGTCGTGTATGGCGGCGAACACGGACCCGATCTGGACGATGTCGCTCGCGCCACCGGGCTGTCGCCCGATGAAGTCTGTCGGCGTCATGCGGCCACGGAGTACGTGGTCTGCTTCGTGGGTTTCCTGCCCGGGTTTCCCTATCTCGGTCTGCTGGATCCCTCGCTGCGCCTGCCGCGTCGGGCCTCGCCGCGCGCGCGCGTGACACCGGGGGCCGTGGCGATCGCCGGCGAGTACACCGGCATCTACCCGTGGGCGAGCCCCGGCGGCTGGCATCTGATTGGGCACACCGGCGTGACGCTGTTCGACCCGCAGGCGGATCCTCCGGCTCGCGTCTCGCCGGGCATGCGCGTCCGCTTCGTGGCCCGGGAGCCGTGACGCGATGCACCGCGACGCCGTCATCGTGGTCCGCGCCGGGCTGCACACCACGGTGCAGGATGGCGGGCGCTGGGGCTACCAGCATCTTGGCGTGCCCGTCGGTGGCGCGCTCGACACCGAGGCGTTGCGGCGTGCCAACGCGCTCGTCGGGAACGCGCCCGAGGAGGCCGGTCTCGAGTTCACGCTGGTGGGCGGCACGCTGCGCGCGGCCGTCACGTTGCATGTGGCCGTCACCGGCGCGCGGTTCGATGTGACGATCAACGGGATGCCGGCGTCGCGGGACACGGCGCTGCGACTCGCCGCCGGCGACGCACTCACGCTCGGCACTCGAAGAGACGGCGCGCGCGCGTACGTCGGCGTGCGAGGGGGACTCGACGTACCAGTCGTCCTCGGTAGCCGCAGTGCCTGGCCGATGCTGCCGCGCCGTGGCGCGCTGCGTGATGGCGCCGTGCTGGACGTCGGCGATCGCGCCATCGGGCCGATGCTGCCCGGGACGTGGCCGTCCCCGGCGCCGAGCCCCGTCCTGCGCGTGGTGCCAGGCCCGGAGGGCCATGAAGCGGCTGCAGCACTCGCGGCTCTCCAGGCCGGCACCTACGTGGTCGCGCCGACGGCCAGCCGCATGGCCTATCCGCTCGAGGGCCCCCCGGTGCCCCTGGTGGCGCCGACGCGTGCGTCGAGCGGGACGGTGACCGGCGCGATCCAGGTCGTGCCGACGGGGCAGCCGATCCTCCTGATGGCCGAGCGGCAGACGACGGGCGGCTATCCGGTGGTGGCCGTGGTCATCACGGCGGACCTGCCACATGCGGCCCAGCTCGCCCCGGGTGACCCGGTGCGGTTCACGGTCTGCACGCGCGCCGAGGCGATGCGCGCGCGCCTCTCCCAGCAGGACTTCGGAGCTCGCCCATCATGAACGCACATGACCCTCTGCCCGACGCGTTCGTCGACGCGGTGCGCGCGGCGGCGCCGTCGGTCGTCATCGACCGGGGGGTGCCGCTCGCACGCCTCACGACGATGCGCGTGGGTGGTCCGGCTGACCTGTTGGTGACGGTCGCCGCGCCGGAGGCCGTCGCCGCCGTCGTCGGCGTGGCGCGTGCTCACGGCGTGCCGGTCACGGTCCTCGGCGGTGGCAGCAACGTGCTCGTGTCCGACGAGGGCATCCGGGGGGTGACCCTGCGGATCCATGGTGGAGACATCAGACTCGAGGACGCGTCGGGTGTGCGCGCCGACGCCGGTGTGACCATCAACGGGCTGGTGCGGTGGCTCGCCGGTCGCGGCCTCGCGGGTCTCGAGCGCTGGGCCGGCACCCCTGGCACCGTGGGCGGCGCGATCTGCGGCAATGCCCACTTCCAGGGGCGGCTGATCAGCGAGCACGTCCGCAGCGTACGCGTGCTGTCGCCGTCCGGGCATGTCGAGGAGGTGCCCGTCGACGCGATGGCCTTCGGCTACGACCGCAGTCGCGTCCAGCACTCGGGCGAGGTGGTGCTGTCCGTGCTCTTCGCGGTCACGCCGGGAGCCGCACCGGAAGACTTGCGCGACGCGGCTCGCACGTCGCTCGCGTTCCGCAAGCGCACGCAGCCCCTGCACCAGGCGAGCGCGGGGTGCATCTTCCAGAATCCGGCGGACGACGCGCCGCTGCCCGCGGGCGTGCCGCGGTCGGCCGGCGCGCTGATCGATCGGGCCGGTCTCAAGGGCGCGCATCAGGGCAGCGCGGCCGTCTCGACGCTGCACGCCAACTTCATTGTCGCGGCCCCGGGGGCGAACGCGGCGGATGTCCGTGCGCTGGTCGATCGCTGCCAGGAGGCCGTCGCCGCGTCGACCGGGGTGCACCTGGCCGAGGAGATCGTCTATCTCGGCGAGTGGCCCTCGCCGGTGCGTCGTCCCGACGACCACGGGAGCCGGCCGACACCACCACAAGAAAGCGAGCGCTGACATGTCCGTGCTGCGAGTGCAGGGAGGGCGTCGCCTCGAAGGCGCCGTGACCGTGGAAGGCAACAAGAACGCGGCGCTGCCGTTGATCGTGGCCAGCCTGCTGACGACCGAGGCGGTGACGCTGCACAACGTGCCGCGCATCAGCGACGTCGACGTGCTGCTCGACCTGCTGGCGGGCCTCGGATCCTCGATCGAAGGGCGGGGCACCAGCACGCTCGTCCTGCGGGCCGCGGCGCGCCCAGGGTCGATGCCGGACGCCCATCTGGTTGGCCGGGTACGCGCCTCGATGCTGCTGATGGGGCCGCTGCTGGCGCGTGTCGGGGAAGTCCACCTCGCCCCGCCCGGAGGCGATTTCCCCTCGCGACGCACCCTGTCGACGCATGTGCAGGCGCTCACCGCGCTCGGTGCTCGCGCCATCGAGGGGGAGGCACACGCCTTCGATGCGCCGGAGGGCCTGCGCGGCGCGTCGTTCTATCTCGACGAGGCGTCGGTGACCGCCACCGAACTGGCGCTGCTCGCCGCCGTCACTGCGAGCGGCGAGACCGAGATCCGTCACGCCGCGACCGAACCGCACGTGGTGGAGCTGTGTCAGCTCCTGGTCGCCATGGGCGCGCAGATCGACGGGGCCGGCACGTCGCGGGTGCGCGTCCACGGCGTGTCGCACCTGCACGGGGCCACGCACACGCTGCGCGGCGACTACATCGAGGCCGGCACCTGGGCCGTCATCGCCGCGGTCACGCGCGGCGCCATCGACGTCCGCGGCGCGCAGCCCGAGGATCTGGAGCCCATCGTCAGCGTCCTGCAGCGCATGCAGGTACCGTGCGACGTGGACGACGACCGCGTGCGCATCAGTGCCGGGCCCTGTGTGGCCCTCGGGCGACTCGTGACGGGGCTCTGGCCAGCGTTTCCCAGCGACATGGTCAGCCTGTTCACCGTGCTGGCGACGCAGGCCCAGGGGCGGACGCTCATCCACGACTGGATGTACGAGTTGCGCCTGTTCGCGCTCGAGCAACTGAGCGGCATGCGTGCCGACATCTTTCTGTGCGACTCGCATCGCATGGTCGTGACGGGGCCGACGCCGCTGCGGGGGCGTCACCTGGACACCCGCGACCTGCGTTCCGGCATGGCCCTGATCGCCGCCGCCCTCGCCGCCGAGGGCGAGAGCGTGGTCGGCCCGCTGGAGACGGTCGAGCGCGGCTACGCGCACGTGGTCGAGCGACTGACGGCGCTCGGCGCCGTCGTGTCTCGAGAGGGGTAGTCGGGACTAGACGCCTGGCGGCGTCGGTGGGGGCGGCGCCGGAGGCAGCGTCCGCGGGGTTGGCGTCGGGACGGTGCGCTGCTCCGGAATGGCCGGCAGCTGCGGGAAGAACGGCTGGGACCCGGCCCCGTCGCCGTCCGGCGGCGGCTGGGCGGGGCGGAGGGGGAGCGGGGTCACGCTCGGGACATCGAAGCTCGCGGCCGCCGGCCCGCCACCACGGCCGGCAAGAAACGGCCGCAGGTCCTCCTCGGTCAGATCGAGCACGCGGATGATGCGCGGCGTCAGCATCAGCACCACGTCGGTCTGTTGCGTCTCGCGTTCGTTGCTCGCGAAGATCCGGCCGATGACCGGGATGTCGCTCAGCCCAGGGATGCCGCGCAGCACGGTCCGCTCGTTGTCGCGGATGAGGCCGGCCAGCAGGTTGGTCTCGCCATCGCGCAGGCGGATCGTGGTGGTGATCGACCGCGTGCCGAAGGTCGGCAGCCCCGAGTACCCGGTGCCCGAGAGACTGCTGATCTCGATCTTCACCGCCAGCGTCACGTCGTCGTTGTGGTGCGTGCGCGGCGTGATGTCGATGTTGACGCCGACGTTGCGGTACGTGAACGACGTGATGGGCTGCTGGTTGACGCCGCCGGTCGCGATGGGTGCGAAGGTGACCTGGGGGACCGGGACTTCCTCGCCGAATTTGGCTTGGGCCGGCAGGCCGTCCGAGGTGCGCAGTTGGGGATTGGCCAGCGTGCGCGTGTCGCTGTCCGCCTTCAGCAGTCGGTAGTAGAGCCCGGGCAGGTTGGTGAAGAAGATGTCGCCCTTGCCGAGATTGGTCAGCTGCTCGAGGGTCAGGCCGCCCTCCTGATTCGCATCCACCTGACCGGCCAGGCCGGTCTCGTTGCCCGGCGACAGGATCTGGATGCCGTACTGCTTGAAGCGCGTCCGGGCCACTTCGAGCAGTTCCACCTCGATCACCACCTCGGCGCGGGCCTTGTCGATCGCCGCCAGCAGGCGCGATGCCGCCTCGATGCGCTCCGGCGTGTCCTTGATCGAGATGGCATTGGTGGCCGTGATGGGCGAGAGGCGACGCGCATCGACGACGATGCGCAGCAGGTCGAGCGTTTCCTTGAGGTCGGCGTTGCTGAGATAGAAGGTGCGGATCACCTCCTCTTCGTACTCGCGCCGCTTGGCCGCGGTGTCGGGCACGACCGTGACCGTCTTCGGGGCGCTGACGCGCCAGAACGTCCCGGTGGCCTTGCCGATGGCATCGAGCGCATCAGGCAGCGTCGAGCCGCGCAGATCGATCGACACTGGCACGCTGCGGAACTGCGGGTCGAACACCAGGCTGATGCCGGCAAAGCGGGCCAGCGACGTGAAGACGTCCCGGCTCCCCGCGTCGCGGAAGACCAGCGAGTCTGGCAGCGTGAGCTCGGGGAGGTCCCGGCCTTCGGGCGGCAGCGCCCGGGCCCGGCTGATCAGCGACTCGAGCTGCGTGCCGCCGTCCTTCCGCACCGCCATCTTGGTGCGCAGGGCCACCCGCATCTCGCGGACGGCGTCCTCGGCGTCGCTGTTGGCCGGGTTGAACTCCAGCGCGAGCTGGAACTCGACCAGCGCCTCCTCGTACTTGCCGGCGCCGGCCAACCGGCGGCCCTTGGAATGGTGGGAGGCCGAGGCGCGCAGCTTGGCGCGCTTCAACGCCAGGGCGATCTCGCGGTTGTCGGGGTCGGCGACCTGCGCCTGCGTGTAGGCGACGATCGCCTGGTCGAAGTCGTCGCGTTGCTCGGCCAGCTGGCCGACGCGGTAGGGCTTCGGGTTGGTCGCGCACGCGCTCAGCGTCGCGGCGACCAGCAGCGCGAGGGTGAGACGGGTGACGATGCGGACCTGGTCGAACTCACTCCTGCGTGACGACATCGACACCCTTGGGCATGCTGAACACGAAGCGACTCTCGGCCACGCCGACATTCTCGCGCAGATTGGTGAAGCTGAACGTCGACGTCCCGCCCTGGCCATCGACCACGATCAGCTGGCGCATGGCGTAGGTCGTGCCATCGACCACCAGGGTGAGGGTCTCGTACTCGGGCTCGGGGCGCACCGGCCGGAGCCGCAGCGCCCGCGCCCCGACGCTGCCAGCCGGGGCGGCGACCTCCTGCACCGTGAAGTCACGCAGCAGGTCTCCGCGGCCGGCCAGGAACAGGATGGGCGTTGGCACACGGCCGGCCTCGGGCATGGCACTCACCCGGACCTGCTTGTCTGCCGGCACGTAGAAGTACATCCGCGTGCCGTCCGAGATGAACAGCTTCTGCTCGGGCTGCTCGTAGTCCCAGCGCATGCGGCCGGGCTTGCGGATGGCCACGGTGCCGCGCTCCACGCTGCGGCGCTTCAGCGCACCGCCGACGTAGGCCTGCTCGAACGACGCGGTGAAGTCCCGCACCTGCTGGTAGTGGCTCTGGACGGCTCTTGCCAGCGCATCGCCGGACGGTTGCGCCGCGCCCGGTCGTGCGGCACAAATCACGGTCAGGGACACGAGCAACAGCAGGCGCCGGGTCGGTCTCATGCAGTCCTCCCTTGCGAATACGCAGCGCCGGGCGCCACGGATGTCGTCGTCATGGCTGCCACGGGCGACCGTGACGCTTGGCGGCGACGAATGCGGTGATGGCCCCCACCTCGCGGGTGTTCAGCACCTGGTCCTTCGTGAGTCCGGCCCGTCGGGCGAGGCCCACGCCGAACCGCATCTGTCGACCCAGGCGATCCGCCATGTGGCAGTCGCTGTCCACCAGGATGGGCGCGCCGATCGCCGCCGCCATCTCCGCCAGTGGGGCATCGAGGTCGAGATGGCCGGGCGCCCCATCGATCTCCACGGCGGTGCCGGTGCGCGCCGCTTCCTCGAACAGACGTGCGAAGGCCAGCGCGTAGCCGGGTTGTCGTCCCGGAGACCGGTTGGCCGGGTGCGTGATGACGTTGACCAGCGGGTGGCGGACCACCCGTTCGTACCGCTGCAGGATGCGCGCCGGCGAATGCCCGTAGCTCTCGTGCATCGAGGCCAGGACGATGTCGAGGCGCTCGAGGACGGCGTCGGGGACGTCGAGCGTGCCATCTTCCTGGATGTCGCACTCGATGCCGTGCAGGATGGTGATGTCGGGCACCAGGGCGCGCACGGCCGCGATCTCGCCGGCCTGCTCCGCGATCCGCTCGATCGTCAGCACGCGCGACGCCCGCGAGGTCGGGGAGTGATCGGTGATCGCCATGTACCGGTAGCCGAGCGCCCGCGCCGCGTGCACCATGCCGGCGACGCTGTCACGCCCATCGCTGTAGACCGTGTGCATGTGCAGGTCGCCGCGGATGTCGCTCACGTCCAGCAGCGTCGGCAACCCACCGGCGACGGCCGTGTCGAGGATGCCCGCGCGTGCGCGCAACTCCACCGGGATGAACGGCAACTGCAGGCGGGCGTAGAAGTCGGCTTCGTCGGCCAGCGCGACCGCGCGGCCGCCCTCGAGCAGGGCCTCCCGCGTGAAGTCCAGGCCAAGGGCCTGGGCGCGTGCCTTGACGTCGCGCACGTGCGTCCGCGGGCCCGTGTACCACACCAGGCTCGTCGGCACCGCCGTGGCGGGCAAGGCGTGGACGACGATCGGTTCGGGATCGGCGGCCACGGCCACCGCACGGGCGCCCGCCACCACCAGCGTGTCGCGCGGGAGCGCCCCGGCGGCGCGGCGGGTCCAACCCTCGGGGTCCCCGGTCACGGCGAGCAGGGCCACGTCCGGACTCACCGGGTCGGTCCGTCGCAGTCCGCCCACCATGTGCCAGTCGTCGGGGGCGCCTGCCGCGGCCGAGAGTTCCTTCCGCGCCTGTTTGGCCTGCATCCACGCGCGTCCGAGCGGCACCAGGGCGTCTTCGGGGCCCTCGGGCAGCAGCGCGTCCACGAGGTCGGTGGCCAGGTGGCGCTCGAGGTCGGCGTCGAGCAGCACGTCTTCGTCGGCCACCCGGTGCCGCAGCGGATGCAGGCCCTGCCGAATCAGCGCGCGCGCGCCGGCCGGCAGCCGCCGCAGCATGTGGGCGATCTCGTCGTGGTCGGCACGACGCACGCGGTCGAGCAGTTCGGAGTCGCGGACGCCCAACAGGCCCTGCCCGTCGAGCGATCGGCGAACGAGGCTCCACGGGGTGCGTGGCTGGTGATCCAGCACGCGCCGGATGGCCGTGGACAACTGCGCCCAGTGGGTCGCCTCAGGGCCGCGCCCCAGCGCGCGGCACAGCCCGGCCATGTGGTCCAGGGTGTCGGCGACGGCGACGGGGGAGCGGCGGCGGAGGTGAAACAGGGGAGCGCTCCGGTCAGTGCGTGCGGCAACTGCCGGGGCCGCGCGGGTCGCCGCAGGAGCCGCACGGGGCAGGCCCTGCGGCCATGGCACTGCCGGATGAGGCGTGCGCCGCGAAGGTCGAGATCTGCTTGCGCAGGTCGGGATGCTCGCAGGCCGGGCACAGGTCCGGCTGGCGGCCATTGAGGACGATGGCTTCGAAGCGGTGGCCGCAGTGGTCGCAGCGGTACTCGAAGATGGGCACAGTGTCTCCATTATAGAAAGCCCGTCTGCGCCTTCCTACTGCCGAATCGCCCGGCATCGGTGCCCCTGGCCTCCGCCGTCCATCCACTGGCCAGGGCTGCGCCCAAGGCAGACGGCCGACGTGTCGGAGATGCGCCGACTGTGCTACACTCTGCGTTCGGTCAACGGGCGGCTGTCGCGCCTGAGGGCCTCGACAGGGAAGAAGGGGCGGCTAGCTCAGCTGGGAGAGCGCCGCGTTCGCAACGCGGAGGTCGGGAGTTCGAGCCTCCTGCCGTCCACCAACATCCTCTACGCCGCACGAGCCTTCCGGCCGCGCGGCGTTCGTCGTTTCAGGGGCGCGCCGCTCGAACGTCCTCCGCAGAGCACAGCCCATCCCGCACAGATCGCGCTCGACCGGTGTGTGCCCGTGCCGAAGTGCGTCCTCGAGGGGAAAACGGGCCTGGCACGCCCCTTGGTGTGGCAGGGAGCAGGCCAAGGAGGTCACTGATGCGTACCCTCTCCCTCTCCGCTCTCAGCCGCACCGCCGCCATCGCCATCGTGATCGCCGGTGCCGCCGCGTGTGCACCGCCGTCGTCCTCGACGCCGACGGCGCTCGGACCTCAGCCCGTGGCGTCCGCCAGTCAGGCCGCGTCGACGCCCGTGCTCCTGTCCTGCCCGGTGGGGCAGCAGCCCCTGATGCGGCAGGTCGTCGTGCAGGGAGCGTTGGTGCCGCAGGTCGAGTGTGTCGCCGCGGCGCCCATGGTGCCCGCGGGCGTCGCGCCCGCCGCTCCGGCGATGCGTGCTGGCGTCCCTCCGGCAGACGCGACCCCGGCGTACGCGACGTCGGCACCCGTCCAGACCTCCGGGGCCCCGTCCCCCGAACCTGTTCGCACCGTCGCCATGGAGCGGCCCCAGGCGCGGCGCGTCAGCTCTGGTGAGGGGGTGGTCGAGTATCGACGCCCTGCAAAGCGCAGCTGGCAGAAGAGCGCGGTCATCATCGGGTCGGCGGCCGGCGCCGGGGCGGGCGTGGGCGCGCTGGCCACGGGCAAGAAGGGCGCGTTGATCGGGGCGGCCATCGGGGGTGGTGCCGCCACCGTCTGGGACCAGGTCACGCGCCGACAGCCCCGCTAGCCGGAGGCGATCCGGGGGCCATCCGGGGGCTCAGGGCATCTCCGCACGGGGATGCCCTGATTTCCGTTTATACTTCAGCGGTTCCCCGTGTGCGCGAGCGCCGGCACTCCCGATTTCTCCAGAGGATAGACGTTTTCGTATGAGCAAGGTCCGTCGGATTGGTGTACTCACCGGTGGCGGCGACGCCCCCGGCCTGAACGCGGTCATCCGCGCCGTGGTCAAGTCGTCCTACAACCACGGTATCGAATGTCTCGGTCTCGAGAACAGCTTCGACGGGCTGCTCGAGACGAACCGCCACACCGTGATGACCCCGCGGAACGTCACGGGCATCCTGCGCCTGGGCGGCACCATCCTCGGGACGGTCAATCGCGGCAACCCGTTCCTGAAGCCGATCGAGACCTCGGATGGCCCGAAGGACTACGCCGAGCGCTGCATGGAGATGTTCCACAAGCTGCAGATCGACGGCGTGGTCGTCATCGGCGGTGATGGGACGCTGTCCATCGCGCACGAGTTCAACAAGCGGGGCATGCCAATCATCGGCGTGCCCAAGACGATCGACAACGACATCGTCGGCACGACGAACTGCTTCGGCTTCGACACGGCGGTCGCCTTCGCGACCGACGCCATCGACCGGCTGCACACCACCGCGCAGGCGCACCAGCGCGTGATGGTCGTCGAGGTCATGGGTCGGTATGCCGGCTGGATCGCGCTCTACTCGGGCGTGGCCGGTGGGGCCGACGTCATCATGATCCCCGAGATTCCCTACGACATCGACATCGTCGCCAAGCGGATCAAGGAACGCGACGCCTACGGGGCGAAGTTCAGCATCGTCGTCGTGGCCGAAGGGGCGGTGCCCAAGGGCGGCAAGGTCTCGCTCGTCAAGGCGGCCGACGGCGGGTACGTCGAGCGTCTGGGCGGCGTCGGTCACCGCATCGCCGCCGAACTCGAGAAGCTGACGGGCAAGGAAACGCGCACCGTGGTGCTCGGCCACCTGCAGCGTGGCGGCTCGCCGACCAGCTTCGACCGCATGCTCGCCACTCGCTTCGGCGCCATGGCCGTCGAGTTGCTGATGAAGGGCGAGAGCGACCGGATGGTGGCCTTCCACCCGCCCGAAATCGGGTCGGTCCCGCTGGCCGATGTCGGTGGCAAGATGCGCCTCGTGCCGGCGGACGGCGACGTCGTCCGCACCGCCAAGTCGCTCGGCATCAGCTTCGGCGACGAATAGTCTCAAGTCCCACGTCTCAGGGCTCACGTCTCAGGCAACAGCCTGAGCCCTGAGCCCTGAGCCTGTTTCACGACATCGGGTCTTCGAAGATCGCGCGCAACTGCTCGTGGTCCTGCGTGTGACCGAGGGCGAGCATCAGCTTGATGCGGGCCTTCACGCCGCTGAGCCGTCCGGCGAAGATCAACCCGAGGTCGCGCAGGCCGCGGCCGCCACCTTCGTAGCCATAGCGCTCCCGCACGCTCCCCGCGCCACACCGCGAGGTCAGGATCACCGGCAGCCCCTGCGTCACGGCGACGCCCAGGTCCTCCAGCATGGCCGGCGGGACGTTGCCCCGCCCCAGCGCCTCGATGACCAGGCCCTTCGCCCCACTCGCGAGCGAGCAGCGGACGAAGCGTCCGTCGGCGCCGGCCGCCACCTTGATCAGGTCCACATCGGGTTCGATCCGTCGCACCCGGAGCAGACCGTCGGCCTCGGCATCGAACCAGGCGCCTTCGCGCGGGCTCGATCGCAGGTACCGGACCACGCCCCCATCGACCACGCCGACGGGACCGAACTCCCGCGACTGAAACGAGGCGGCGGCTTCGGTGTGCACCTTCTCGACCTCGCGGGCCGACAGGATCTGCTCGTTCATCGCGACCATCACGCCGCGGGCGCGCGAGACAGGGGAGCCGGCCACCTGCACGGCGTGGACGAGGTTGGCCGGCCCGTCCCAACTCGGCTCCGACATCGTGCGAATGGCGCCCACCAGTACCACCGGCTTGTCGGTGCGGAGGGCGATGTCGAGGAAGTAGGCCGTTTCCTCGAGCGTGTCGGTGCCGTGCGTGACGACCACGCCGTCCACGTCCGGGCGTTCCAGCCAGGCGGCGACGCGCCTGGCGAGGCGCCACATGTGTTCGGGGGTGACGTGCGGACCGGGCAACTGCGCGACGTCCTCGAGCTCGATGTCGGCCAGGGCGGCGAGCTGGGGGACGTGGGCGAGGATGTCATCGCCGCGCATCGCCGGCACGGCCGATCCCGATCGCGCGTCGATGCGCATCGAGATCGTGCCGCCGGTGAAGAGGATGGCGACGGTGGGCGTCACACCGTGAGGAGTTCCTGGTCCTTCTTCTTCTGCAGGTCGTCGATCTGGCCGACGTGCTGGTCGGTCAGCTTCTGGACCTCGTCGAGGCCGCGGCGCTCGTCGTCGACCGAGATCTCGGAGTCCTTGAGCAGCTTCTTGAGGCGGTCGTTGGCGTCACGGCGAACCTGGCGCACGCCGTTGCGCGCCTCCTCGGCCAGCTTGTGAATGACCTTGGTCAGTTCCTTGCGCCGCTCCTCGGTGAGCGGCGGCAGCGGGATGCGCACGACCTTGCCGTCGTTGGCGGGATTGAGGCCGAGGTTGGCCGCACGAATGGCCTTCTCGATGGCGCCCATCAGCTGCGGGTCGAACGGCTGCGCGACGATCAGCGTCGATTCGGGGACGGAGAGCTGCGCCACCTGGTTGAGCGGCATCGACGACCCGTAGGCATCGACGTGCACGTTGTCGAGCAGGGCGGTCGAGGCGCGCCCGGTGCGCACGCCGGTCATCTCGCGCTTGAGGTGATCGATGACCCCACCCATGCGCTTGCGCGACTCGTCGAACAGCGACTTCAGATCAGAGACGTCCATCGTCGTGTGTCCTGCTCCGTGATCAGGCGGTGACCAGCGAGCCCACGTGTTCGCCCATGATGGCGCGGCGCATGTTGCCGCGCTCGTTCAGGTCGAGCACCACGATGGGCATCTTGTTGTCCATGCACAGGGAGATCGCCGTCGCGTCCATCACCTGCAGCCCCTGCTCCAGCACCTGCAGATACGTAATGCGTTCGTAACGCGTGGCGGTGGGGTCCTTCTTCGGGTCGGCGGTGTAGATGCCGTCGACCTTGGTCGCCTTCATGATGACGTCGGCCTTCACCTCCATCGCGCGCAGGGCGGCGGCGGTGTCGGTGGTGAAGTACGGATTGCCCGTGCCGGCCGCGAAGACGACGACGCGACCCTTCTCGAGATGCCGGATGGCCCGCCGGCGAATGAACGGCTCGGCCACGGCGCGCATCTCGATCGCGGTGAGCACGCGCGTCGGCACGCCATGGTGTTCGAGGCCATCCTGCAGCGCCAGCCCGTTCATGACGGTGGCCAGCATGCCCATGTAGTCGGCCGTCGCGCGATCCATGCCGCGCGCGCTGCCGGCCATGCCGCGGAAGATGTTGCCGCCGCCGATGACGATCGCCACCTGGACGCCGATGGCCCGGATCTCGGCCACCTCTTCCGCGATGCGCGTGACGACGGCGGGATCGACGCCATATCCCTGATCACCCATGAGGGCTTCGCCGGACAACTTGAGGAGCACACGGGTATACGCGGGACGTGACATGCCGAGGCGATTATAGCTGCTGGAGAGACGACGATGAGGACGGAGGAATGAGGAGGGAGGAGAGAGGTAGGGGGCGGAGGAGGGAGGTAGAAGGAAGGAGGAACGGTGTTGCTTCCTCCGTCCTACCTCCCTCCTCTTTCCTCGGTCCTTCGTCCTCGGCCGGGTCTAGCCCTGGCTCGCTTCGCCGACCTTGAACCGCGCGAAGCCCGTGATCGTCACCGGGGCGCCCACGGCCTTCGACACGGTGGCGAGCGCCTGCGAGACCTTGACCTTGGGGTCGCGGATCGTCGGCTGGTCCACCAGGCAGACCTGCTCGTAGAAGGCGCCGAGCTTGCCCTCGATGATCTTCTCGATGACGTTGGCGGGCTTGCCCGACTCGGCCATCTGTGCGCGGTAGATTTCCTTTTCCTTCTCGACCGCCTCGGCCGGCACCTCGGCGCGCGTCAGGTACTGTGGCGCGGCCGCGGCGATGTGCATGGCGAGCTCGGTCACGAAGGCCTTGAAGGCGTCCATGGTCGTGGCCTCGCCCGTGGCGCCCTGCAGCTGCACCAGTACGCCGATCTTGCCGCCCATGTGGCTGTAGCTGCCGACGTGGTCAGCCGTCAGCTTGGCCGTGCGGGGCACACCCATGTTCTCGCCGACCTTGGCGATCTCTGCCGTGATGCGGGTGCCGATCGGGCCGTCGGCGGCCACCAGCGCGGCGTGCGGCTGATCGCTCGTGAAGACCGTCGTGGTGACCTCGTCGACGAGGGCCTTGAAGCCGTCGTTGCGTGCCACGAAGTCGGTTTCGCAGTTCACTTCCGCCATCACGCCGAGCGTGCGGTCGTCGTTGAGCTTGATGCCGACGAGTCCTTCCGAGGCGACGCGGCCGGCGCGCTTGGCGGCCTGGGCCATGCCGCGCTTGCGGAGGTACTCGATCGCGGCCTCGACGTCACCGTTGCTCTCGGTGAGGGCCGTCTTGCATTCCATCATGCCCGCGCCGGTACGCTCGCGCAGGTTCTTGACCATCTCAGCAGTGATTGCCATGGGGTGTGCTTCCAGAAAATGGGACGGGTGGAAATGGACAGACACGCGAAACGCCGGCCGGGTCTCTGCTCGGCCGGCGTTCGGAGGGCACCGCGACGACCTGCCTCGGTCAGACCGAGGCAGGCGTGGCGGGTTCGGACTTGGGTGCAGCGGTGCGCGGGGCAGGGCGCTGCTGGGCGCGGAGGGGCTCGCCCGACTTGCCGACGGCCTCGCCATCAGGCCCGACGGGAAGGACCGTCTCGGCCTGAGCGGACTCGCGGACACCACGGCCGGCGAGGACCGCATCGGCGATGCGCGAGGCGAACAGACGGATGGCGCGCAGCGCGTCGTCGTTGCCCGGCACGGCGAAGTTCACCTGATCGGGATCGCAGTTGGTGTCGACGATACCGATGACCGGAATCTTCAGCTTGCGGGCCTCGTCCACGGCGATCTGCTCGTGCTTCGTGTCGACGATGAACACGGCATCGGGCAGGCGCTCCATGTGACGAATGCCGTCGAGGTTCTTCTGGAGCTTGCGCTTCTCCTTCTCGAGCCGCGCAATCTCCTTCTTCGACAGCATGTCGTACCGGCCGTCCGTTTCCATGGCTTCGAGGTCACGGAGACGGGCCAGGCTGCGCTGAATCGTCGTGAAGTTGGTGAGCAGTCCCCCGAGCCAGCGCTGGTTGACGTGGAACATGCCGCAGCGCGCCGCTTCTTCCGCGATCGCTTCCTGGGCCTGCCGCTTGGTCCCGACGAAGAGCAGCGTGCGGCCCTCCGACGCGAGCTGCATCACGAACTGCTCGGCATCGCGAAACAGCCGCGCGGTCTTGCCGAGGTCGATGATGTAGATCCCATTGCGCTCGCCAAAGATGTACGGCTTCATCTTCGGGTTCCAGCGCTTGGTTTGGTGGCCGAAGTGAACACCGGCCTCCAGCAGGTCTTTGACAGCAATCGGGGTCAAGCTTCCTCCAACACGGTACAGACAGGGCCGGGCCTCGCCGGCCACACAGCCGAAAAGTTAACGCTTGCTGAACTGGAAGCGCTTGCGGGCGCCCGCCAGGCCGTACTTCTTCCGTTCCTTGCCGCGCTGATCGCGCGTCAACAGACCGGCCTTCTTCAGACGCCCACGGAGCTCGCCGCTGTAGAGGCAGAGCGCCCGCGAGATGCCCAGCCGCAACGCACCCGCCATGCCGGAGATGCCACCGCCCGACGTCGTCGCCACGATGTCGAACTTGTCCAGCGTCTCGGTCAGCACGAGCGGCGCACGCACCTGCAGGCGCAGCGCCTCGGTGTTCACCGCATCGGCGATCGGCTTGTGGTTGATGGTGATCTGGCCGGTGCCAGGACGCAGAAACACGCGGGCGGTCGAGGTCTTGCGACGCCCCGTCCCGTAATACTGGATGACTGACACGTTTTACTCGACCTCGAGGGACTGGGGCTTCTGCGCCGCGTGCGGATGATCGGCGCGCTCGTAGACGTTGAGCTTCCGGTACATCTGGCTGCCCATCGTCGTCTTCGGCAGCATGCCCCGGATGGCTTCTTCCATCAGGCGCGCCGGACGACGCTGGCGAAGGTCCTTGGCGCGCTCTTCACGCAACCCACCCTCATAGCCGCTGTGATACCGATAGAGCTTCTGCTCTTCCTTCTGCCCGGTCAGCACGGCCTGACCCGCGTTGACCACGACGACGTGATCCCCGCAGTCGATGAACGGCGTGTAGGTCGGCTTGTGCTTGCCCTGCAGAACCTTGGCGGCCAGGCTGGCCACCCGCCCGAGCGACTGGCCCGACGCATCGATGACGTGCCAGCGTCGCTCGATGGACTTGGCGCTCGGAATGAACGTGCTCATGATGACCCTTTTGCTCCTTGCTGACACACAGCAAAAGGAGAGGATACGCGCCTCAGGTACACCGTGTCAACCACATCCCCCTGCCCACACCACCACAGACGCCCGCACCACGGCGGGAAGGGGGGAGGAAAGGGGCGGACTGCCACCCGGACAGTCCCGAATGCCGACCTGGAAGCGGCCCCCCAGTATGACACCTCTTCCGCTCCTCACTCAATGGGGCGTTCCCGGGGCCTTGGGGCATAGGGCATCGGCCTTGGGGCTTGGGCCTTGGGCCGTGTGAGCCCTGAGCCTCGAGCCCTGAGCCCCAACGTCGCTTCTCCGACAACCCCTGTCACAAAACTGCCAGCGCGCGCACCGAACCCGCGTGCGGTTCCCGCCACGGTCCGGCAGAACGTGGGTGTTTCGATTGCAAATCTGGTTGGCACCGCCCTTGCCTATGGCTCTGTCGGTTACGAACCTGCGCGTCCGGCATGAGGCCGACCGTCGGAACGTCCGGAACGAGTGAGGTCGGCGTGCTGTTCCGCAAACAGAAACCCGTCGTCGGACTGGATATCGGGTCGAGCGCCATCAAGGCGGTCGAGCTGAAGGCTTCGGGCAAGGGCTGGAAGGTCGTCGCCTTCGGCGTCGAACCCCTGCCTGCCGACACCATCGTCGATGGCGCCATCATCGATGGCACCGCCGTCGCCGATGCGATCCGTCGGCTCTTCGAGCGCCTCGGCATCAAGAACCGGGACGTCGCCGCGTCGCTCTCGGGCAACGCCGTCATCGTGAAGAAGATCACGCTGCCGGCGATGACCGACGCCGAGCTCGCCAACTCCATCACCTGGGAAGCCGAGCAGTACATCCCCTTCGACATCCAGGACGTCAACCTGGACTACCAGGTGCTGAGCCGGCCGCCCAAGGATGCCGCGGGCGCCACGATGGACGTGCTGCTCGTGGCGGCCAAGAAGGAGACCATCGCCGATTACACCGGCGTGATCGCCCAGGCCGGTCGGGTCCCCGCCATCGTCGACGTCGACGCCTTCGCGCTGCAGAACGCCTACGAGGTCAACTACGGCACGCGCGACTCCATCGTCGCCCTGCTCAACATTGGCGCCAGTGCCGTCAACATCAACATCGTCCGCGGCGATCAGTCGCTGTTCACCCGAGACGTGCCCATCGGCGGCAACGCCTACACCGAGGCGCTCCAGAAGGACTTCCAGATCGCGCACGAGAGCGCCGACCTGCTGAAGCGCGGGTATGCGGCCGACGGTCTCGACCCGTCGCAGACCGGACCCAGCCTGCAGATGGTCACCGAGGCCATCCTGCTCGAGGTCCAGAAGACGCTCGACTTCTTCCGCGGCACGACCGGCGCCGACCACATCGACCTCCTGCTCGTGACCGGTGGTGGCTCCCAGGTCACCGGGTTGGTCGACGCCCTGCAGGAACGCCTGGGCTACCCGGTCGAGTTTCTCGACCCCTTCAAGACCGTGAGTTTCGACGCCGCCAAGTTCGGCGTGCCGGTGCTCTCCGAGGCTGCCGCCGCTGCCACCGTGGCCGTCGGCCTCGCGCTTCGCCGGATGGGGGACCGATGATTCGCGTCAACCTCCTCGCCGCCGAGCCCGTTCGGGCCAAGGCCCCGCTCTTCTCGGGGGTCGGCGCCAACAAGCTCCACATCATCGGCGTGGCGATGGTCGCCGGCTGCATCGGCCTGACCGCGTATCGCCACTTCGACCTCCAGTCGCAGCAGACCTATGCCGAGCTGCAGCTGCAGCAGGCCAAGGCCGAAGAGACGCGACTCAAGGCCGTCACCGAGGAACTGGCCAAGTTCGAAGCCCAGACGGCGCTCCTGCAGCAGCGCGTGGCGCTGATCGAGCAACTGCGCAAGGGCCAGCGGTCGCCGGTCACCCTGCTCGACCAGGTGAGCCGCCAGCTGCCCGAGCGTGTCTGGCTCACCCAGCTGACCCAGGCCGGCGCCGACGTCACGCTCGAGGGCCGGACGACGACGCTGACCGCGCTGTCGGACCTGATTGGCAACCTCGAGAGTTCCGGGGCGTTCACGCGGCCCGTCGAGATCGTCAACACCGAGGTCGAGAACGGGCGCGATGAAGCGGACCTGATGAAGTTCACGGTCAGGGCCCTGTTCCCGCTCGGGGCCCTCGACACCCCGGCCGACACCAAGCCCGCCCGCCCCGGTGCGCCGGCGGCTCGGCGCTGAGGACCCTGGCCATGGATCTCGGACTCAAGAAGCTGCCGTGGTGGGCCCAGCTGGCCCTGTATCTCGTGCTCGGCGTCGGGCTCGTCGCCACGCACCACTACATGTACGCGGTCGACATGGAGGCGCAGGTCGCGCGCACCCATGGCGAACGCCGGAAGATCGAGACCGGCATCGCCCGGGCGCGCGTCGAGGAGCGTCGGTTGCCCGAGTTCCGCTCACGCGTCGCCGAGCTCAATGCCCGTCTGGCGGCGTTGCGCAACGTGCTGCCGGAGCAGAAGGACGTCGGTGATCTGCTGCGGCGGATCCAGACGCTGGCCACGCAGTCCAGCCTCACCATCCGCGGCTTCAAGCCGCAGGCGGTGGCGCAGCGGGCGCAGCACGCGGAATGGCCGATCTCGCTGAGTCTGGAGGGCACCTACCACGACCTGGGCGCCTTCTTCGACAAGGTCAGTCGGATGCCGCGCATCATCAACATCTCCGGCATCCGGATCAAGACGCACAGCCTCACCGAGCCGTCGCCGGCCACGGTCGATGCCGAGTGCACCGTCACCACTTTCGTCCTCATGGAGGCGCCGCCCGCGCCGGTCACCGGGCGTCGCCCCGGTGCCGCCGGGGCGCGTCCTCCCGCGGCTGCGCGCTGAGGTGCTGCCATGTTGCTCAGACTGACTTGCCGCGTCGCGTTGCTGTCGGCCGTGATGGTCGTGCCCGGGTTCGCCCAGGCCGCCGCCCCGGTCGCCAACGGCGCCTCCACCACGCCGGTGACGACACCGGCCCCGAAGGGCACCGCGGCGTCGCCGCAGACGCCCTCCCTGCCCGAAGATCGCGCCGGCTACGACCCCGCCGGCCGGCGCGACCCGTTCGTGAGCCTGCTCGCCCGTGGCGAGGCCAGAGCTCCCGTCGGGGGACGCCCGAGCGGCGTGAAGGGCCTGTTGATCAGTGAGGTCAGCATCCGCGGCGTGCTGCGGAGCAAGGGCCAGCTCCTCGCCATCATCCAGGCCCCCGACAACAAGACGTACTCCGTGCACTCCGGCGACGCGCTCTTCGACGGCACCGTGAAAGTGGTGGCCACCGACGCCGTGATCTTCCTGCAGCGGGTCGACGACCCGCTGTCTCCCGTGAAGCAGCGGGAGATCCGCAAGACCTTGAGAACCCCCGAGGAGAACCGATGATGCGCCCGCGCACGCCGATCCTCGCGACCCTCACGGCCTTCCTCGCCCTTGGCGCGCCCGCGTGGCCGCTGGCGGCAGGGACGGCGCGCGAGGCCCGCGAGGTCCCGCAGCAGGTCCAGGATGGACAGCGCCTGGTCATCGACACGCGTCACCGCGTGTCACCCCTGCTGTCCACCGTCCAGTCGACCCAGGTGCCGCCCGATGCGGACGCCGCCCGCACGCTCACCGCCGTCCGCGCGGCGCGCGAGGAGGGCGACGTGCTCATCACCGTCGAAGGTGATGGCAAGCTGGTCGCGTCCGCCGTCCAGGTGCCCGATGCGGCCCCGCCGCGGCTGGTCCTCGACTTTGCCGGCGTCACTCACAAGGTCGCCGCCACGACGGCCGTCAACGTCGGCCTCGTCCGCCGCGTCCGCGTCGCGCGCAACAGCACGACGCCGCTCGTGACGCGCGTCGTGGTGGACCTCAGTGGCGCCTTCCTCTACAAGGTGCGTCCGGCCGCCGACCAGCGGTCGCTGGTGGTCACCATCGGCAACCCGGCGCAGCGCGCGCGCCGGGATGACGAGGCCCAGAGCCGCCCCTTCGCCACCGCCGCCGCGACACCCGCGCCGGCCCCGGCCCCGGCCCCGGCGCCGGCTCCGGCCGCCCCCGTCGTGACGAAGGCCTCGACGCCACCGGCCCCGGCCGCGCGTCCCGCGCCGGCGCCCGTCGAACGCCCGGCCGAGCCGCGCGCCACCGCCCGACGCTCGACGCCCGCCCCCGTCCCGTCCACGCCAGTCGGCGTGTCCGGCGACGCGGCCGCGGCGACGACCACCCAGGCGATGTCGTCCGGCAAGTACACCGGACATCCCATCTCGCTGGACTTCCAGGGCGTCGACCTGCGCGCGGTGCTCCGCACGTTCGCCGAGGTCACGGGACTCAACCTCGTCATCGACCCCGGCGTGAAGGGCGTCGTCGACGTCACCCTGCGTGACGTGCCGTGGGATCAGGCACTCGAGATGATCCTGCGGGCCAACCAGCTGGCCTACAGCGTCGACGGCACCATCGTCCGCATCGCGCCGACGACGACGTTCTCGAGCGAAGCGGCCGACCGGCGGCGGCAGGCCGAGGAGCGCCTGCGCGAGCTCGCGGTGTCGAAGAAGGAGTCGCGCACGCTGCGTCTCAGCTACGCCAACGCCAAGGACATCGCCGACCTCGTCAAGCGGTCGGGCATGTCGACCTTCGGTGACGTCCAGGTCGATCAGAACACCAACACGCTGATCCTCTTCGACGTCCCGGACGGCCTGGCCCGCGCCCAGCTGCTCATCTCGGAGCTGGATCGCCCGCAGGCCCAGGTCGAGATCGAAGCACGCATCGTGCGCACGACCAAGTCGGCCGCGCGCGAGCTCGGCCTGCTCTGGGGCTTTGGCGGCGGCATGACGCCGGAACTGGGCAACACCACCAACATGGCGTTCCCCAATTCCATCACCACGGGCGGCACGGCCGGCGCCATCAACACCGACGCCGACAACGCGTTCATCAAGCTGGGCAGCATCAACGGCGCCTTCAACGTCGACGTGGCGCTGTCGGCGCTCGAGACCCAGGGGCGCGTCAGCGTGATGCTCCGCCCGCGCGTGGTCACCCAGAACAACGTCAAGGCGACCATCACGCGTGGCCAGGAGATTCCGTACACCACGCTGACGGCACCACCCGCCGGTGACGGCATCAGTGTCATCCAGCCCGTGCCGCAGGTGCAGTTCAAGACCGCGGCGCTGACGCTCAACGTGACGCCGCGCATCACCGAGGCCAACACCGTGATCCTCGACGTCGACGTCGACAACGGCTCACCGGGTCAGGTCGAGGCCAACGGCAACCGTTCCATCAACACGCAGCGCGTGACCACCCGCGTCCTGGTCGCCGACCAGGGCACGACGGTCATCGGTGGCATCAACGAGGCCACGACCCAGTTCACGGAGGACCGCACGCCAGGCCTGCATCGCGTGCCCCTCATCGGCCGCCTCTTCCGTCGCGAGACCAACACGGAGGACGAGGGCGAGCTGCTGATCTTCATCACGCCGCGCATCGTGCGGGACGGAGGACCCGTCAAATGAGACTTACGCGCTATCTCTCGCAGTCAGGGCCGGCCCGCACGATGCGCGCCGCGACCCTTCTCGTGGTGGCCGGGGCGACCGCCCTGGTGGGCGGGTGCAGCAGCACCGTCCGGACGGGCCAGGCCTCGTCGTACCTGATTCTCCAGCGTCTCGAAGGCGCGTCCGGTGCCGAGACGGGGGCGACGTTCCAGAGCGTCCTGCGGTCCGACGTGCGGACCAAGGGCGGCATCTACGAGGACAACGGTCGCGTCACGCTGCAGCTGGCGATGAAGGACGTGACCAATCCGACGGGCCCGACCGCCAACAACCTGATCACGCTGAACCGCTACCGTGTCGAGTTCCGCCGCACCGACGGACGCAACACGCCCGGCGAGGAAGTGCCGTACGCCTTCGAGGGCGCAATGGGCCTGACCGTTGGCGAGCAGGCCGTCAGCGTCGTGTTCACCCTCGTGCGGGCGCAGGCCAAGCTCGAGAAACCCCTCGTCACGCTCGTCGGCAACAACGGCGGCGCCCTGCTCATCTCGACGATCGCCGACGTGACCTTCTTCGGCAAGGACCAGACCGGGCGCGACGTCACGGTGACTGGTTCCATGAGCATCAACTTCGCCGACTGGGCGGACCCCGAGTAAGCCAGGTGCAGCCATGATGACCGCACGACGTACTTCAACTTTGCTGCTGGCGGTGGCCGGCCTGTGGGTCACGACGGCCTGCACGTCCAAGCCCGACATGCCCAAGGCAACCGGCCCGTCAGAACTCGGCCTGTCGCTGCAGGTGCTGGCCTCGCCCGACGTCCTCAACACCGACGGGCTCTCGACGTCGCAGATCACCGTGACGGCTCGTGGTCCCAACAGCGAGCCCAAGCCGGGCATCCCGTTGCGCGCCGACATCCGTGTCGCCGGCGCCATCGTCGACCTCGGCAGCCTGTCGTCCAAGAGCACGACGACCGGCCCCGACGGTCGCGCGACCATCGTCTACACGGCCCCTCCGGGGGGGCTGGCCGGCAACGCCGACCTCGGCAACATCGTGCAGGTGGGCTTCACGCCGCTCACCGGCGACTACGCCAACGCCGTCGAGCGCGCGGTCAGCATCCGTCTCGTGCCCCTCGGCACCATCGTGTTCCCGGGCCAGCCGATCGCCAACTTCACCTGGCGGCCGACCGAGGCCTACGAGAAGGAAGAGGTCACGCTCGACGCCGGCCTGTCCAAGGACTGTCCGCTGACGGCCACGGCCCCGACCGACTGTTTCGACTCGCCGACACTGCAGTACGAGTGGAACATGGACGATCGCAACATCATCCTGACGGGGCGGGTCATCAAGTACCAGTTCCCGCAGCGGGGTGACTACTTCGTCAAGCTCACCGTCACCAACGCGCTCGGCAACAAGGTGTCGGTGACCAAGCAGATCGACGTGCTCGCGCGGCAGCAGCAGTAGCCACCGGCCCAGCCAGGGAACGCCACGATGTCGACGGGAAACCCCCTCGAACAGCTCAGGCGTCGCATGCAGTCGCATGCGACGCCGACCGCCTTTGCCGCCCTCGCGGAGGAGCATCGCCGTGCCGGCCGATTCGCCGAGGCCATCGCGGTGTGCCGTGACGGCCTCGAGCGGTACCCGGCCTACGCGTCGGCTCGCGTGACGCTCGGGCGCGCCCTGCTCGACAGCGGCGACGTCAGGACGGCGGTCGCCGAACTCGAGCAGGCCGTGGCGCAGTCGCCCGACAACCTGGCGGCCGCGAAGGCTCTCGATGCGGCGCACCTCGCGTGTGCCGCGCTGCCGCCCCTCCCACCGGCGCCCACCCTCGACGACCTCGAGATCCGCATCGCCGATGACGAGACGGCCTCGATTCCGGTCGACCTGATCGCACAGGCGCTCGGCAGCGGCGCCGACAGTCCTCAGGAGTTCGGCCTGGCGCCCGACTGGTCGCTTCCCCCGGTGCCCGACGGCCCGGCCGTCGCCGCCCCCGTTGACGCCACCGCCGCCACCGACGCGACAGACACGCTGGTCCTGTATCCGCACGCCGAGTCGCCGACGATTGGGTTCACCCCCCCGCACCTGCAGGGAGAGGAACCCGCCGGCATCTGGCCGGTCCCCTCGTCGAGCGACACGGACGCCGACGCGCCCACCGATGGGGCGCGCGTGTATTCATGGGCCATCCTGCCGCCCGGCGGCACCGCGCCGGCCACCGACGAGCGGGCCGTGGCGGCCCCGCCGACGGCCGGTGTGTGGGACGCACCGACCATCGACGCGCCGCTCGTGGATCTGTCTGGATTGCTGGCGATCCCGACGCCAGACCTCGACGCCGACGTTCACCCGGAGATCGACGCCCTCGCAGGCTTCGGCAGCGAACGCGATGCCGAGCCGTCCCTCACGCCCGTGCACGAGGTGACATCGCCCGCCGCGGTGGCGTCGCTCGAGGCCCCGGGACTCGCGCCTGCCGGCATCGATGAGTCGTCGCCGTTCTGGGGAGGCCTGTTCGGCGGCGAGTCCGATGACGAGGCGCCCGCGGCGTTCGCCGGATGGGGGACGAACACGCCGCCCACCGACGGCGCCGATCGCGCGCCCTGGGCCGAGGAGGCCGCCACCGATCCCTCCGGCGCGTGGAACGTCCCGGACGGGCCGTCGGCGACGTGGGCGCTCGGCGATCTCCACGAGGCGGCGGGCGCGGACGCGACGCCCTTCCGCAACGTGCGGGACGACGCACCGCCGGCGCCCGCCCCGTTCGCCTCGCTCACCGAACCGGAACCCCTCGCGCCGGCTGAGGCCCTCGTCGTCGCGGCGCTGCCCGACCTGGTCGTCGCCACGCCCGACCTGGCCGTCGCCGCGCCGCCCGACACGGCGTGGGCCGGATCGGTGAAGTCGGCGCTCGGCGAGGTGTTCGCGCTCGCCGGACACGGCGACTCGCTCGAGCCGCCGACCCATCGTTCACCAGCGGTGCGCCGGGCGATGGCCGATGCCGCGCTCGAGGCCACCCTCGAGGATGTCGCCATGCGCGGCGACACGGTCCCGCCAGCCCTGGCGTCGCTGCAGCAGATGCTCGACGCCGTCCGGGCCCGGCGCGCGGCGCTGTTCAGTCACCCGGACGCCTGACCGCGGCCTCGTCGGTCCGGCACGGCGCCGCGGGCGTCGCGCCCGCGTGCATGCGACACTGTGCGCCGTGCGCGACCACCCGCATGTGAACCCATTCGACTTCCGGGGCCGCCTGCAGCGGGCCGGGGCGGCCCTGCTGGTCGCCGGCGCTGACGCGCTCCTGATCTCGCATCTGCCCAATCTGCGCTACCTGTCCGGGCTCGAGGCCACGGCAGGCTCCGGCCTGCTGACCGGGGACGGCCGCCTGTTCCTGCTGGTCGATCCCCGGTACGAGGCCGCGGCCGCGGCCCGGGCCGAGGAGGTCGGCCCCGACCTCGTGCATCCGGTGGCCACTGCCGACGTGAGCGCCTCGACCTGGCTCGCCAGCCGATGTGCGAGCGATGGGATCGGCCGCGTGGCGCTCGAAAGCCGCGTGCTGACGTTGCACGCCGCCCGGCTGATCGAGCAGGCGCTCGCGGCCGTCGGCTGGTCCGGCGCGCTGATCGACCAACCCCTCGACATCGTCGAGCACGCCCGGCGGGTCAAGGACGCGGTCGAACTCGCCCTGCTACGTGAGGGTGGCGCGCGCTTGTCCGAGGCGGCCCGCGGCATTCTTGCCGACGGCGTCGCCCGGGTCGGCCGCACCGAACTCGAGGTGGCCGCAGACATCGACGCCCGTGTCCGCGCCGTCGGCTTCAGCCGCGCGGCCTTCGACACGATCGTCGCCAGCGGCCCCCGCAGTGCCTTTCCGCACGCCCGGCCGACCGATCGGCGTCTGGAGGCGGGGGAGGTCGTAGTGCTGGACTTTGGCGGGGTCTACGGCGGATACTGCGTCGACCTGACCCGGACCGTATGTCTGGGGCTCCCATCGGCCGAGGTGGACCGCCAGTATCATGCGGTGCGCCTGGCCCAGCAGGCCGGGATTGCTGCCGTTCGGCCGGGCACCACGCCGGCTGACGTCGACAGGGCCGCCCGGCAGGTTCTCGAGGCCGCGGGTCTCGGGGAGACATTCGGACACGGCACGGGACACGGACTCGGCCTCGAGGTACACGAGGCCCCGAGGCTCGCTCGTCCCCGGCCCGAAGACGCCGCCCAGCCCCCCCTCGAGGCTGGCGTGGTTTGCACCATCGAACCGGGGGCATACGTGACAGGCCGCGCCGGCATCCGCATCGAGGACGATGTGGTCGTGACGGCGTACGGACACGAGCAAATCACCGACGTGCCCCTCGGCTGGCCGACCGCACACTGACGATGACACTCGACGAAATCAAGCAGATCCTCGACCTGGTCCGTGAACACGAACTCGCGGAGTTCGAACTGGAACAGGAAGGCGTCAAGCTGCGGGTCCGGAAGAAGGGGCAGGACGCCCCCGCCGTGGTCGTGAGCCCCGCCCATCCGCTCTCCATGCCCATGGTCGCCGCCGGCCCGCCGGTGACGGCCGCGGCCACCAGTGACGCGTCGCCGGAGGTCACCGAGACCGAAGGCGTCGAACTCGCGGTCGTGAAGTCGCCCATCGTGGGGACGTTCTACCGCGCGGCGGAGCCCACCGCCGCCCCGTTCGTCAACGTCGGCGACACCGTCCGCAAGAATCAGGTGCTCTGCCTGATCGAGGCCATGAAGCTCATGAACGAAATCGTCTCCGAGTACGACGGCGAGATCGTCCAGGTCTTCGTGGAGAACGGCCAGCCCGTGCAGTACGGCGAGCGTCTGTTCGCCGTGCGCGCTCGTTAGCCCGGGGTTGCCGTGTTCAAGAAGATTCTGATTGCCAACCGTGGCGAGATTGCGCTCCGCGTGATCTGCGCGTGCCGGGAGATGGGTATCAAGACGGTCGCCGTCTTCTCGGAGGCCGACGAGCACAGCCTGCACGTCCGCTTCGCCGACGAGGCGGTCTGCATCGGCCCGGCGCGCAGTGCCGAAAGCTACCTCCACGTGCCGGCCATCATCAGCGCCGCCGAGATCACCGGCGCCGATGCCATCCATCCCGGCTACGGCTTCCTCTCCGAGAGTGCCTATCTCGCCGAGGTGTGCGAGGCATGCCACATCAAGTTCATCGGGCCGAGTCCCGCGGTCATCCGCCTCATGGGCGAGAAGTCCCGGGCCCGGCGCGCCATGAAGAAGGCCGGGGTCGTCACGCTTCCGGGCAGTGACGGTCCCGTCGAGACCGAGGAGGAGGCCCGCACCATCGCGGCGGCCCTCGGCTTCCCGGTCATCATCAAGGCCAGCAACGGTGGCGGCGGACGCGGCATGCGCATCGTCCGGAACGCCGACGAGCTGTCGCAGGCCCTCCGGACGGCGCAGCGCGAAGCCCAGGCCGCCTTCGGCATCGGCGACGTGTATCTCGAGAAGTACCTCGAGGCGCCCCGGCACATCGAGATGCAGATCCTCGGCGACGAGCACGGCAACGTCGTCCACCTCGGCGAGCGCGAGTGCTCGGTGCAGCGACGGCACCAGAAGCTGATCGAGGAAGCCCCGTCGGCCGTCATCAGCGAGAAGCAGCGCGCGGCGCTCGGCACGATGGTCGTCGAGGCTGCCCGGGCGGTCGGCTACTCCAGTGCGGGCACCTTCGAGTTCCTGATGGACGCGCAGGACAACCTGTACTTCATCGAGGCCAACACCCGCCTGCAGGTGGAGCACGGCGTCACCGAACTGATCACCGGCATCGACATCGTCAAGGAACAGATTCGCGTGGCGTCCGGCGCCGTGCTGTCGTTCACGCAGGACGAGGTGACGTTCTCGGGGCACGCCATCGAGTGCCGCATCAACGCCGAGAACCCGGTCACCTTCGCCCCGAGTCCGGGCCGCGTGGACGCGTTCAGCTTGCCGGGCGGACCAGGGATCCGTGTCGACACCTTCGTCCACGCCGAGGCCACGGTGCCGCCCAACTACGACTCGCTGATCGCCAAGATCATGTCGTACGGGCGGACGCGCGAGGAGGCCATCGCGCGCATGCGGCGGGCGCTGGAGATGACCGTCATCGAGGGCATCCACACCTCCGTGCCGATGCACCTGAAGATCCTCGCGGAGGTGGACTTCCAGCAGGCGCGCATCTCGACCGCCTTCATGGACCGCTTCCTGCCGCCATCACCGGCTGCCTGACCCCGTGGCGCATTCGTCGCGCCGCCCGCTGCCGTCCCGGCTGTACGCCATTGTCGATGCCGACGTGGCGGCGCGGGCCGGCTGGCGTGTGCCCGACCTCGCCGACGCGTACCTGCAGGCCGGCGTGCGGATCCTGCAACTGCGCGCGAAGGACGCCCCGGCGCGCGACGTCCTGGCCTGGACCGAGGCCCTCGCCCGACGCGCCGGCGAGGCGTGGGTCATCGTCAACGATCGCGTCGACGTGGCGCTCGTCGCCGGCACGCGTCACGTGCATCTGGGGCAGGACGATCTGCCCGTCGATGCGGCGCGCGCCTTGCTGGGCCCCGCCGCCGTGATCGGCCTCTCCACCCACAGCGAGGCGCAGGTCGAGGCCGCCTGCCAGCTGCCGATCGACTACCTGGCCGTCGGCCCCGTCTTCGGGACGCAGACCAAGAACACCGGCTACGCGCCAGTGGGGACCGCCCTGGTCGCGGCGGCGCGCGCGCGTGTCGGCACCAGCGACCCGATGCCGCTGGTGGCCATCGGCGGCATCACGCTGGCGCAGGCGCCGGCCGTCGTCGCCGCGGGCGCCGATGCGGTCGTGGTGATCAGCGACCTGCTGGTCGACGGGGCGCCGGAGGCCCGGGCCCGCGCCTTCCTGCGGGTGCTCGGGGAGGCCTGAGCCCACGGTCGAGCGTGTATAATGCGCCGTCTTTGCTGCACGAAGTGCCACGTGGCTGGCGCACAGGAGCGGGCCTGCCCGTCGGCAGGGCGACTCCGGAGGGTATTCAATGTCGATGTTTGCGACCAAGTCGATTGATCGCATCAGGGCCGAGGCCGCTGAGAATCAGCACGGCCTGAAGCGTGTGCTGAGTGCCACGGACCTGACCACACTTGGAATCGGCGCCATCATCGGCACCGGCATCTTCGTGCTCACCGGGCAAGCGGCCGCCGCGCATGCCGGCCCGGCCATCGTCCTGTCGATGGTCCTGGCGGGCTTTGCCAGCGCCCTCGCCGGCCTCTGCTACGCCGAGTTCGCCTCGACGGTGCCCATCTCCGGCTCGGCGTACACCTACGGCTACGCGACGCTCGGCGAGTTCGTGGCCTGGATCATCGGCTGGGACCTCATCCTCGAGTACGCTCTCGGCGCCGCTACCGTGGCCGTCGGCTGGTCCGGCTACGTGGTCAGCTTCCTGCACGACATCGGCATCACGTTTCCTGCGGCGTTGAGTTCGGCGCCAGGCACGATCATCACGCTGGCCGACGGCAGCACGACCTCCGCGGTGTTCAACCTGCCGGCCGTACTGATTGCCGTCGCCGTCACCGCGCTGCTCGTCGTCGGCATCCAGGAGTCGGCCCGCGTCAACGCCGTCATCGTTGTCGTCAAGGTGGCGGTGGTGCTGCTCGTGATCGGCGCCGGCGCGATGTATCTCGACACGGCCAACTGGTCGCCCTTCATTCCCGAGAACTCGGGCCAGTTCGGTGTCTTCGGCTGGAGCGGGGTGGTGCGCGGGGCAGGTGTCATCTTCTTCGCCTTCATCGGCTTCGACGCCGTCTCCACGGCGGCGCAGGAAGCCAAGAACCCCCAGCGCGACATGCCGATCGGCATCCTCGGGTCGCTGGTGGTGTGCACGCTGCTCTACGTCGCGGTCTCGGGCGTGATGGTCGGCCTGGTGCCGTACACCCAGCTCGGTGTCGCGGCGCCGATGGCCGTGGCCATCGATGCGGCCCGCGTCAAGTCGGCAGGGTCCGCCCTGGCGCCGCTCATCGCCGTGCTGCCCATGCTCGTCAAGCTCGGCGCGATCGCCGGTCTCAGCTCGGTGATGGTGGTGATGATGCTCGGGCAGCCGCGCGTCTTCCTGTCCATGGCCAACGACGGCCTGCTGCCGGCCTGGGCCCGCAAGATTCACCCCAAGTACCGCACCCCGCACGTCACGACGATCCTGACGGGCGTCGTCGTGTCGCTCGCGGCCGGCTTCACGCCCATCAACATCCTCGGCGAACTGGTCAGCATCGGGACGCTGCTGGCGTTCGTCATCGTGTCGGTGGGCATCCTGATGCTGCGCATCAAGCGGCCCGACATCGAGCGTCCCTTCCGCGTGCCGGCCGTCTTCGTCGTCGCGCCGCTGTCGGCGCTGGTGTCGTTCGGCCTGATGGCCGGGTTGCCCTGGCACACGTGGGAGCGGCTGATCATCTGGATGGTGCTCGGCGTGGTCGTCTACTTCGCCTACGGCTACCGCCACAGTCATCTGCGCCGGGACAACGAGGCCGCCTGATGGCTGCACGCCTGCTGGACGGCGCCGGCCTGGCGCGCACGATGCGCGCCGACCTGCAACCGCACGTGCACGAGTTCACGGCCCGGGTGGGACGTCCCCCCGGGCTCGCCCTCGTCCTCGTGGGCGACGATCCGGCGTCGCACGTCTACGTCGGCAGCAAGCGCACGCATGGCACGGAGGTCGGCTTCCGCGTCGACCTGCACCAGCGCCCGGCCACCACCTCGCTCGAGGAGGTGCTGGATCTGGTGCGCAGCCTGAACGCCGATCCGGCCATCGACGGCATCCTGGTGCAGTCGCCGCTGCCGGCGGCCATGGGCAGCGATGCGGCGCGCCGCGTCTTCGAGACCATCGACCCCGCCAAGGACGTCGATGGGTTCACGGCGGAGAACGTCGGGCGGCTGGTCCAGAACCGCGAGGGGCTGGTCGCCTGCACCCCGGCCGGCATCATCGAGATGATGGAGCGCGAAGGCCTCACCATCGCCGGCACGCGCGCCGTCGTCATCGGCCGCAGCGACATCGTCGGCAAGCCGATGGCGCTGCTGCTGCTGCATCGACACGCGACGGTGACCATCGCGCACTCGAAGACGCCGGACCTGCCGGCCGTGTGCCGCGAGGCAGACATCCTGGTGGCGGCGATTGGCCGCGCCGGCTTCGTCACCGCCGACTTCGTCAAGCCGGGCGCCGTCGTCATCGATGTCGGGATGAATCGCGTGACCGACGAAGCCGACGTCGTCCGCTTCTTCGGCGAGGGCTCGAAGCGCCACCTCGCCTGGCAGCAGCGCGGCTCGGTGTTGATGGGCGATGTCCATCCGCGCGTGGAAGAGGTCGCGGGCGCGCTCACCCCCGTCCCGGGTGGGGTGGGGCCACTGACCATCGCGATGCTGATGAAGAACACGCTCACCGCGGCCCTGCGGCGACAGTCACTGTAGGCGTCGACCTTCAGGTCGACGCGTGGCTGGCCGCCTGCGCCCACAGTTGCACCACCAGCGCGTCCACCTGCGCGTCGGTCTCCGCGAACGTGCCGTCGGTCCTGACCACGAAGTCCGCGCCACGCAGCTTGTGCGTGATCGGCCACTGCGCCGCCATGCGCTGATCGGCCTCCTCGGCGGTCAGGCCATCGCGGGCCATGAGGCGGGCGCGCTGCGTCGCCGGCTCGCAGGCCACCACGACGAGCGCATCGAAGTCGCCCGTGCGTCCCGTCTCGAACAGCAGGGGAATGTCGGCAATCACGGGGCCGCGGTAGCCGTGACGGGCCAGCTGCGTCTGCCAGTCGGCGATGCGGCGACGCACCTCGGGGTGAATCAGCGCCTCGAGATCGGCACGGGCCGACGCATCGCGGAAGATCACGGCGGCCAGACGCGGCCGGTCCAGTGCCCCGGCGTCGGTGAGCATGTCGCGCCCGAAGCGGTTGACCACGGCGCGCAGCCCCTCCGACCCCGGCGCCACCGCCTCACGGGCCAGGCGGTCGGCATCGATGGTCGGCAGGCCCGCCGCCTGCAGGCGTTGCGTCACGTAGGACTTGCCCGTCGCGATCCCTCCGGTCAGGCCGACGCGGAGGAGGCCCTCAGGCATCGGTGTCCTCGGACGGTCGGGCCGGCGCCAGACGATCCTCCACGAACGAGTTCCACTCGTGACAATGCGGGCAGCGCCACAGCAGCTCCTTGCTGCGATAGCGGCAGCGCAGGCAGATATGGGGATCGCGATAGAACACCGCATCGCGGCTGTGGGTGACGTAGCGCTCGACCGAGGGCTTGTCGAGGTGCAGCGCGAGCAGGATGTCCCAGGCCGACTGGTGCACCAGCAGCGCGTGCGGGTTGATCGTCAGGGCCGCGAGCACCATCTGCAGGGCGTCCTCGGGCCGGCCGGCCCGCAGCATGTGCCGGGCCAGGGCCAGGCGAGCCCGCCAGTCCTGCGGATGGTCGGTGGCGATGCGGCGGAAGAGGTGCTCGAAGGCATCGGCCCGACCCGCCGCGGTGTAGGCATCGCCGAGGCGATCCGCGACCAGGTGGGCCCGCGCCGGCATCGAGGCGACGAGGCGCTCCCAGATCTCCACGGCGCCTGGCATGTCGCCGGCATCGCGCTTGACGTCCCCCAGATTCAGGTACGCGGGTGCGACCTCGGCATCCTGCTCGATGGCCGCCTCGAAGTGCTTGCGCGCCGCCGGCAGGTCATGGCGGGCCAGCGCCTGCATGCCCAGCTCGTTCTCGAGGAAGGCCTGAATCTGGAGGTGCCGACGGGTGCGCTGCTCGGGCTCGTCCTCGCGGGCCAGTTCACGACGCACCCGGTACGCCTCGGACCACTGGTTCTGATCCTCGTACAGCTTCTGCAGCTGCAGCAGCGCGTGCTCGTTGCTCGGATCCAGACGCAGCACCTCGCCGAAGGCTTCGTGCGCGCGGTCGACGAACCCTCCGCGGGTGAAGTCGAGGCCGAGGCAGAGCAGGGCATAGGTGTGTTCGAGCTTGCTGATGCGCGGCCGCTGCAGGATCTGCTGGTGGATCTGGATCGCGCGCCCGACGTGGCCCTTCTCGCGATACAGGTTGCCGAGAATCATGTGGATCTCGACCGCCTCCTCGTCGACTCTGGCCGCCTGACTCAGCTCCTCGATGGCGTGATCGAGCTGGTTGGCGACCAGGAAGTTGAGCCCCTGGATGTAGTGCGGCGACTGGCGCGCCTTGCGGCGATCGATCCAGCGGCCTTCGTGCAGCTTGTACCGCTCCCAGGCCTTGCCGGCGGCCAGGCCGAGCAGGAGGGCGACGAGCGCAGAGAGGAGAGGGAAGTAGTCAGCGATCACGGGCGTTCGTGGGGATGAGCCGCGACGACCGCGTCCCAGCGCCCCTGGGCGTGGAGGATGTCCTCGATCAGGGCCCGGGCGGCGCCGTACCCGCCAGGACGAGGCGACACGACATGCACCGCGGCCTGGACCTCGGCCACCGCGTCGGACGGGCAGGCCGACAGGCCCACCCGCCGCAGCACTGGCAGGTCTACCACATCGTCGCCCATGTAGGCGACCTCCTCGGCGTGCCAGTCGTGCGCGTGCATCAGTTCCTCGAGGGTCGCGGCCTTGTCGGTGACCCCGAGGCGGACGGGATCCATGCCGAGCTGTCGGGCCCGGTGCTGCGTCGAGGCCGACTGGCGGGCCGAGATCAGGCCCACGGTCAATCCGGCCTTCCGGGCCATCACGATCCCGGCACCGTCCTTGATGTCGAAGCGCTTGGACTCGGATCCGTCGGCATGCACGATGACCCCGCCATCGGTCAGCACGCCGTCGACGTCGAACAGCAGGACGCGGATGCGGCGGGCGCGGTCGACGACCTCGGACGAGGGGCGGGTCGCCATCAGAACAACTCCGTCTGCCACAGGTCGTGCAGGTGCAGCACGCCTGTCGGCCGGTGCGCGGCGTCGAGCACGGGCACCGAGGTGATGCGACGCGCTTCCATGATCTGCAGGGCCTGGGCGGCGAGCAGGTCGCCGGTGATGGTCACCGGGTGCGCGGTCATGATCTCGCGCGCGGTCCTCGCCGTGACATCCCCCTCGCGCATCATCAGGCGCCGAAGGTCGCCGTCGGTGACGATGCCGGCCAGTCGACCGTCGGCATCGACCACGCAGGTCATGCCGAGGCCCTTGCGGCTCATCTCGTAGATCACATCGCGCAGCAGCGCGCCCTCGTCGACCCGTGGCAGCTGATCGCCGGCATGCATCAACTGGGCGACCCGCATCAGCTTCTTGCCGAGCGAACCGCCGGGGTGTCGGTGCGCGAAGTCGTCGGCGCCGAAGCCCTTCTCGGTGGCGAGCACCATGGCCAGGGCGTCACCAAGGGCGAGGGCGGCGGTGGTGCTGGCCGTCGGGGCCAGGTTGAGCGGACAGGCTTCCTCGTCGATGCCGCAATCGAGATGGACGTCGGCGACCTGCGCGAGGGTGGAGTGCGGCGTGCCCGTCATGGCCACGAGCGTCGCGCCCAGGCGCTTGACGACCTCCGACAGGCGCACGACCTCCGGCGTCTCGCCGCCGTGCGACAGCGCCAGCACCACATCGTCAGCCGTCACGACGCCGAGATCGCCGTGCAGGGCGTCGGCGGGGTGCAGGAAGAACGCGGGCGTCCCGGTGCTGGCCAGCGTGGCGGCGATCTTGCGGCAGATCAGGCCGGACTTGCCCATGCCGGTGACGATGACGCGGCCGCGGCAGCGGGCCAGCAACCCGACGGCGCGCTCGAAGCGAGTGTCGAGCCGCCCGATGAGGCCCTCGACGGCGACCGCCTCGGTGTGGAGGACGCGCGCCGCCAGTGCGAGGGTGGGAGACGCGAAGCTGCGGTCGGCCATGACGGTCATCACGCCTGCGCCGCCGCGTGGATCCGTCGCAGGCGCTGCAACAGCGCGGGGAGCAGGTCGAGGCGCAGCGCGTTCTCGGCATCGGACTTCGCCCGGGCGGGCTCTTCATGCACTTCCATGAAGACCCCGTCCACACCGGCCGCCACACCGGCCGAGGCCATCGTCTCGATGTACTCCGCCTGGCCGGCGGTGCGTCCATCGCCCGCCCCTGGCAACTGCAGGCTGTGCGTGACGTCGTAGATCACCGGCACCCCCAGCGCCCGCATCTGCGGGAAGGCGCGCATGTCCACCACCAGGTTGTGATACCCGAAAGACGTGCCGCGTTCGGTGAGGAGCACGCCCCGGGCGCCGGAGGCCCGCACCTTCTCGAGCGGATGCCGCATGTCGGCGGGGGCGAGAAACTGGCCCTTCTTGATGTTGACGACGGCGCCCGTGAGCGCGGCGGCCACGAGCAGGTCGGTCTGCCGGCAGAGGAAGGCCGGGATCTGCAGCACATCGACGACGGCGGCCACGGGCGCTGCCTGCGAGGCGTCGTGGATGTCGGTGAGGACCGGGACGCCGACCTCGGCCTTGATCCGTGCGAGGGTGCGCAGACCCGACTCGAGCCCGGGACCGCGGAACGAGGCGAGGGACGTGCGGTTGGCCTTGTCGAACGAGGCCTTGAAGATGTAGGGCACGTGCGCCGCGCGCGCGACGGCTGCCACGGCATGCGCCACGTCGAGCGCGTGCGCCTCGCTCTCGATGACGCAGGGACCGGCGATCAGCACGAGGGCCCCCGTGCCGAACGTCACTGGTCCCACATGGACGGGTTGCACCCCGGCATTATAGCGGCGCGGGTGGGGCAGGGCCCGGTCCCGGCGGCGGCCCTGCTGCCTACACCACGGTCTCGGCGGGGGCGTCGGCGGCGGCGACCGCGGCCCTCGCGGCGAGCGCATGCGTGTGCGTCGCCGCGACGAAGCCGGCAAACAGCGGGTGCGGCTTCAGCGGCTTGGACTTGAACTCCGGATGGAACTGCACCGCGATGAACCAGGGATGCGATGGCAGTTCCACCATCTCGACGAACTTGCCATCGAGGGAGCGTCCGACGATCTCGAGCCCCTTCTCCGTGATCGCCGGCTCGTAGAGGCAGTTGAACTCGTAGCGATGGCGGTGCCGCTCGTGGATCACGTCGGAGCCGTAGAGGGCGTGTGCCAGCGACCCCGGCTTGAGCTGGCAGGCATACGACCCGAGGCGCATGGTGCCACCGAGGTCGTCCACGCCGAGCAGGTCGCGCAGCTTGTAGATGACCTTGTCGGCCGTGTCGGGGGCCACCTCGGTCGAATCGGCCTGCGTGATGCCGCAGACGTTGCGTGCGTACTCGACGGTGGCCCACTGGAAGCCGTAGCAGATGCCGAAGAACGGGATCCGTCGCGCGCGCGCGACCTCCACGGCCTTCATCATCCCGCGCGTGCCGCGATTGCCGAAGCCACCCGGCACGAGGATGCCGTCGGCGCCGTCGAGTTCGTGCTCACCGCCCTCGACCTCGAGCGCCTCGGCCTCGATCCACTTCACGTTGACCTTGAGCCGGTGATGGAAGCCGCCGTGGAACAACGCTTCAGTCAGGCTCTTGTACGAATCCTCGAGCCCGACGTACTTGCCGACGACGTGGATGGTGACCTGATCCTGCGGGTGCTTGATCCGATCGAGCAACGACTCCCAGAGCCCGGCCGGTCGCGGTTCGTTGGGCAGCGACAACTGCTTCAGGACGATCCGATCGATGCCCTCCTCGGCGAGGGCGAGCGGCACCTCGTAGACGCTCGAGACGTCGCGCGCGGTGATGACGGCGTCCTCGTTGACGTCGCAGAACAGGGCGATCTTCCGCTTGATGTCGCGCGGCAGCGTGCGATCGGTGCGGCACAGCAGGATGTCGGGCTGGATGCCGATCGAGCGCAGGTCGCGCACGCTGTGCTGCGTCGGCTTGGTCTTCAGCTCGCCGGCGGTGCTGACGTGCGGCACCAGCGTCAGGTGGATGTAGAGCGTGTTCTCGCGGCCGACGTCCTGGCGGAACTGGCGGATGGCTTCGAGGAACGGCAGGCTCTCGATGTCGCCGACGGTGCCGCCGATTTCGACCAGCACGACGTCGACGCCGTCCGAGATGGCGAGGATGCTCTCCTTGATGGCGTTGGTGATGTGCGGAATCACCTGCACCGTCGCCCCGAGGTAGTCGCCGCGGCGCTCGCGCTGAATCACCGAGAGGTAGATCTTGCCGGTCGTCCAGTTGGAGTTCCTGGACGTCACCGTGTTGGTGAACCGCTCGTAGTGACCGAGGTCGAGGTCGCCCTCCGTGCCATCGTCGGTGACGTAGACCTCGCCGTGCTGGTACGGCGACATCGTGCCGGGGTCGACGTTGATGTACGGGTCGAACTTCTGCAGCGTGACCTTGAAGCCGTGGCTCTCGAGGAGGGCGCCGATGGAGGCGGCGGCCAACCCCTTCCCGAGCGAGGACACCACGCCACCGGTGACGAAGATGTACTTGACGGGTCGAGGTGGCTGCGAAGTCTGCATGGTGGACATCAGGAAATTGCGGGCGCCGCGAGCAGGCGGCGCACCCGTTCGAGATCGTCGGGAGTATCCACGCCGAGCGCCTCGTGGCGGGACTCGACGGTCATGATTGCGTGCCCGTGCTCGAGAGCGCGCAACTGTTCCAGGGATTCACTCAGTTCCAGCGGGGTCGGGGCCAGCGCCGCGAAGGCGAGCAGGAATTCGCGGCGGTAGACGTAGAGCCCGACGTGCTTGTACCACGTCACGGGCGTCCCCGGATCACGCAGGAACGGCACGGCGGCGCGCGTGAAGTACAGCGCGCGTCCGCGCAGGTCGGTGACCACCTTCACCACGGCCGGACTCGCGATCTCCGCCGGGTCCGTGATGCGCGACCGCACGGTGCTCAGCATCACCGATGGATCCGTCACGCACGCGGCGACCGCGTCGTCGATCATGGTGGGGGCCAGCAGCGGTTCGTCGCCCTGCACGTTCACGATCAAATCGGCGTCGAGTCGCGCGGCCACCTCCGCCACGCGCTCGCTGCCGGTGCGATGGTCGGGCGAGGTCATCACCAC
>LNFM01002238.1_pt1 | contig 40960 bp, 34 predicted proteins | sample 596031 | NCBI WGS metagenome assembly LNFM01 (sample SAMN04254537, study PRJNA301005) | activated carbon metagenome | isolation source: dual media filters at the Ann Arbor, Michigan drinking water treatment plant | place: USA: Ann Arbor
CCCCTAACCCCTCCCCACAGGGGGGAGGGGGACTGGTCACGCTCGACATGGGCGGCACGTCGGCAGATATCGCGTTCATCGAGGGCGGCTTGCCGCTGGAGACGACGGAAAGCGTGATCGCGCGGCGGCAGATCGACGTACCGGCGTTAGACATGACAACGATATCTGCAGGCGGCGGCTCTATCGCGGGCGTCGATGGTGCGGGGTTTCTGACGGTCGGCCCGCAAAGTGCCGGCGCGACGCCGGGACCTGCCTGCTATGGGCGCGGCGGCGAGCGGCCGACGGTGACCGACGCCGATGTCGCGTGCGGCTATCTCAACCCGGATTACTTCCTCGGCGGCAAGCAGAAGCTCGACGTGGCGGCTTCGCGCAAGGCGCTCGAGACCCATGTCGCGAAGCCGCTGGGGCTCTCGGTGCTGGAGGCGGCAGAGGGCATCCGGCGGATCGTCGATATGCGGATGGCGGACGAGGTGCGGGTGTTCGCGGCAAAGCGTGGTGTGGATCTCACGTCGTTCACGCTGCTGCCGTTCGGTGGTGCGGGCGCCGTTCATGCGGCGGCGGTCGCGAGCGAACTCGGCATGCGGCGCATTCTCGTGCCGCCGCGGCCGGGCGCGTTTTCGGCGCTCGGTCTGCTTTGTACGGATGTGGTGCACGACTACATCCGGTCTGGTCTCAAGCCGCTGGCCGAGGTCGATACTGACGAAGCCGAGGCGATCTTCGCGGTGCTCGAAGCGAAAGCGCGCGAGGAACTGGCCAGCGAAGGCATGGATGCTGCAAGCGCGCGTTTCAGTCGGGAGCTAGATCTGCGTTACACGGGGCAGGGCTATGAGCTTCGCACGTCGCTCGATGGGCTCGGCAAGGGTAGGATCACGGCTGCTGTTCTCGCAGAGGCACGTGACCGGTTCGACGTGCGGCACGCGCAGATCCACGGTCACGCCGCGAAGGAACGTCCTGTCGAGGTGGTCAGCTATCGTTTGCGCGTGCGTGTGCCTGTGCCGAAGTACGTGCCCACGCCGCGCGAGGCGCCGGCACGTCCTCGCCCGGTCACGGAGGCCGCGAAGGGGACGCGCGAGGTTTACTTCGATGCCAAGACGGCGACAAAGGTGCTGGTCTACGAGCGCGACAAGCTCGATGTCGGGACGTCCGTTTCGGGGCCCGCGATCGTCGAGCAGTTCGACGCGACGACCGTTATTCCGGCGGGCTGGAATGGCCGGGTCGACAAGTTCGGTAATCTGATCCTGGAACGGTGATCAGTTGATGCTTTTCCCCCCCGTGAAGGGCGGAGAGGGAATAGTGCCTCCGGCTTGACCGGGGGCGCGGGTCGATCTAGGCCCGAGCATGATTTTGCAAAGGCGGGCGTCGGCCGGCCAAAAATGGGAGAGCCCGTTATGAAGAACATGGTCGGTGTGCCTTGCCTCTATATGCGCGGCGGAACCTCCAAGGGGCCGTATTTCAAGCTCGACGACTTGCCCCAGGATCGCGAGACGCGCGACCGCTTCCTGCTGGCAGCGATGGGTTCGCCAGATCCGCGCCAGATCGACGGTCTGGGTGGCGCCGACACGCTGACTTCGAAGGTCGCTGTGGTCGGTAAGTCGGCGCGGCCGGGCGTCGACGTCGACTATCACTTCTGCCAGGTCGATATCACCAAGCCGCTCGTCGATACGAACCCGTCGTGCGGCAACATGCTGTCGGGCGTCGCGCCGTTCGCGATCGAATCCGGGATCGTGAAGGCGCAGAACGGCGAGACCCGCGTCGTGATCTTCGACGTCAATACGCAGAGCAAGATCGAGGCGGTGATCCAGACGCCGGGCGGCGAAGTCTGCTACGAGGGCGACGCGCGCATCGACGGTGTGCCAGGCACGGCAGCGCCGGTGCTGCTCAACTTCATGGATATCGTCGGCTCGAAGACGGGCAAGATGCTGCCGACCGGCCACGCGATGGAGAAGATCGACGGCATCGACGTGTCGCTCGTCGACGTGTGCATGCCGATGATGCTGCTGCGCGCGACCGACCTGGGGCTGACGGGCATCGAAGGCCGCAAGGAAATCGACGGGAACAAGGACCTGCTGGCGCGGATCGAGAAGATCAGGCTCGAAGCAGGCCGCCGGATGACGTTCGGTGATGTCAGCGACAAGGTGATCCCGAAAGTCGGTCTGCTGTCGCCGCCGCGCGGCACCGGCGCGATCACGTCGCGCTATCTGACACCGCACGCGCTCCACGCGGCGCACGCGGTCACCGGCGCCTGCTGCGTGGCGACGGCTTGCGCGCTCGAGGGCTCCGTCGCCTACGAGATGACGCGTATGCCGCCGGGCAATCCGCGCACGATCTGGATCGAGCATCCCACGGGCATGGTCGATGTGGTGCTCACAACGAAGGGTTCGGGACCGACGATGGATGTGGTGTGCGGCATCCTGCGGACCGCGCGGCCGATCATGCAGGGGCAGGTGCTGGTTCCCAAGAGCGTGTTCGTAACGAAACAGGCGATGGCGGCCGAATGACGGAGGAGCCGACGTCGGTTTCAGACCGTCGGCTCGACCTCTTCGATCTGGCCCTTCTTGTTGCGGCGGAGGATGCGCATGCCCCTGAGCCGCGTTCGGGTTTTGGAGGCGGCGTTCTTGATCTTGTTCCAGCGCGGTCGCTGCTTGCCTGCGCGTATCTGGGTGATACGAGCGCCGGTGTGATGTCTCGTGAGCGACAGTGTGCGGGTATGCAATTCCTGCAGGCCCTCGCGCTGACCGACACTGATCACGGTGCTGTCCGGGAGAGCCTGGAAGAGCAATGTCAGCAATCGATGCTCGGTGTCGACGTCGAGCGCTGCGGTCGCTTCGTCCATGACGATGACCTGAGGGCGCTGCAACAGCAGGCGGGCCACCGCGAGGCGCTGGCGTTCTCCGCCCGACAGGACCTGTTCCCAGCGTTCGATCTTGTCGAGGCGGTCGGCGATGTGCCCGAGGCCCGCGGCATCGAGCGCTTCGGCGGCTTTGTCGTCGACGACGATGCTGCCTTCCTGAGGATAGGCAAGTACGTCGCGCAGTGTACCTTGAGGGATGTAGGTGCGCTCCGGAACGAAGGCGACGGTGGTATCGGCCGGAAGCAGAATCCGGCCCTCTCCCCACGGCCATAGTCCTGCGATAGCGCGCACGAGAGTGCTCTTGCCGCTGCCGGATTCGCCGCCGAGCAAGATCCGTTCGCCCGGTGCTATATCCAGTTCGGCATCCGCGATCATGACGCGGCCGTCGCGGTGGATGATCGACAGGTTTTCGATCCGGACGCCCTGACCTGCGCGGTTTTCGATCTTGATCGGGCCGACCTTCTCGGTGCGGTCGTCGCCGCCACCGACCAATTCCAAGGCGACGTAGAGTTCGTCGACGCGGCGGGCGGATGCGGCCCATTCGGCGAGGCGGACGTAGTTGTCGGTGAACCAGTTGAGTGCGCCCAGCACCGACATGAAGGCGGCCGCGACTTGCATGACTTCGCCCAGTGACATCGAGCCGCTGAGATACTTCGGCGTGGCCAGCAGCAAGGGTACGACGGGGGCGAAGAACGCGCTCGCGTTCAGCACGTATGTCAGTCGCGCGTTCTGGACGATCACGTCCTTCCAGCTCGACACCGTTCGCTCGAACGTCGTCGAGAGCCGCTTCTTTTCGTCTGCATCACCCTTCACGAGGGCGATCGTCTCCGCGTTCTCGCGAACCCGGGTCATCTCGTACCGGAACTGGGCTTCGGCCTCGTTCTTCTTTTCGACCTTGCCGACGAGCGGATTGCCGATGACCATCATCAGCGACGAGACGAGGAACGCGTAGAGGACTGCTGCGACAGCGATGTAGCCGGGTATCCAAATCTGCTGACCGCCGATTGGGATCGTGATGGCGCCGCCGACCGTGAACAGGATGCTGACGAAGGCGATCGCCGACAGGAGGGAGTTGATGAAGCCGATCGCGAGGTCGACAACGGGCTCGGTCGCGAGCCGGACTTCGTCGGCGAGGCGATACTCGGGATTGAGCCCTTTTTCGTCGGTGATGGCGAGCCGGTAAAAACGCTGTTCGTCGAGCCATTTGCCCGTGAGGTTCCGGGTCAGCCACGCGCGCCACGACACCTGCAGGGACATCCGGCAGCGGACCATCGCGGATGCACACATGGCGCCTACGACGATCAGGGCGGCAAATGCACCAAGGAGAGGCAGCAGGCGATCGCCCTGCTTTTTTTCGAGGCTGTCGAAGAATAGCCGGTTCCAGTGGTTGATGCCGATGCTGATGCCGAGGGTGATCAGGATCAGGCCGAGGGCGAGCAGGGTCCAAGTCCAGGCGGTACGCTTCTCCGTGCCGCGCCAGAAGCCCAGAGCGTACTGAAGGAAGCGCCAATGGGAGATACGGGTTTCGAGAACCGCTGCGGCAGGATGCGGTGGCGGTGAAGGTGGCTCACGCACCGGCACCGCCGGCCCCGCACCGGCTGTCGTTTCGCTCATGGGCCTCGTCCCCCGACTACATCAGCCTATGCGTCGTGCAATGCTCGTTTGCGCGTCAAATCCGGTCGATTCAAATCTTATCGGCACGCACTTCAGCGGCGACGCGAGCGTCCCGGCGGCGTTCCATATCGCGCTTCGGCTTCTGCTCGCGTCACAGCAGCCATGTCCCTTGCGGCGATGGAATGGTCGAGCACCGCGCGAACCAATTGACCGACCATGATCTGGAACAGGCCCCCGAATATGAGCAGGATCGAGGTGAAAGACCCAGCCCCCAATGTGCCGATCACCGGGAGTGAGCCGACGAGGCGCGGCATGAGAATCGATAGCGCGAGCAGTGTAATGCCGAGCAGGGACGCGAGCCCTCCGAGCCAAGAAAACATCCGGGAGAGGAAACGGCCGGTCCGATAGTCGCGAGCGAGCGGGGGGAGGTCTACCATCAAGGCCTGCTCGGCGTGTATTTCGCCGGGCTGATAAGCGGCCGGAGACGGAGCTTGTTGGGCTGGTGCGTAGCCGGCGGGCTGTTGGAAGGGGGGCTCGTAGGGCCGGCCTTGCTCGAACGGGTTGTTGAGAGGCGGACCTCCCAAAGAAAAGTCGAAGCGTGGGTCTGGGGGCGCTGCGACCGGCACTGGTGGTGGCGGGGCGGGGCGGCCGGCCAAGCTCGCACTGGTGATGGCGCCGAGGCGGGTCAGAGCGCTCGTCGCGGCGGCGGCTTCGCCCGAGCCGGGGTAGTTGTCGACGACATGGCGATAGAATTGCAGCGCATACTCTCCGCGCCCCTCCGTCTCAGCGCGACGTCCTGCCTCGAGCACTTGCGAGGGTGTGAACTGCGGTGGTTCCTGAACGCTCACCGGCTACCCCTATCGGACCGGTGCACGATCGAAATCGTGCGCGCCGGCCAGGATCAGACTTCCACTGACGGTATTTCCGTCCAGGTATGCTATCGGACCACGGCTCGGCTGTCAGCTAGTGTTCCGGCTCCTATTGTTCCGGCTCCGGCATTTTGCTTCCTTTAGCGGCAAAGTTGCGAGCAAATGTCGGAGCCATGAGGAACGCTGCCAAAGTTCTGAAACTAGTGTAGCTTTCGTATCTGATGTTTGGTTGACTGGCCGGCCGCCAGTGGGGACCGAACGTCAGAAGCGCTACACTCGTGCCGACAGAGGCAGATGATCCGAGTGCCATGACTGGTTTGAGCTTTCCCGCCCGTCAGCGATGCATCGGATTGACGGCAGCTGGATGGCCGCTATCCTTGCAACCGGGAAAGAATATTGCGCGAGGAGACGCTGAATGAAGTTGCCAGGTTTGATCGTTGCGCCACTGACGCCGTTCAAGCGTTCGGATTTGTCGGTCGATTGGAAAGCGCTCGAGCGCGAAATCGATTACATCTGCGACGATTGCAAGGCTGCCATGATCAGCGTCAGCGGCGTCGAGACGAGCGAATACCACTATCTCTCGTTCGCTGATCGCAAGGAGTTGATCAAGCGGACGGCCGAGATGATCGGGACGCGCTCGGGACTCGTGGTCGGCATCTCGCACCCCAATACGAAGATCGCGCTGGAACTGGCCGACCTTGCGGCGAGCCTCAAAGCGGAGGCAGTCCAGCTGCTGGCCCCGCAGCGGCCGTACGGAGGCCAGCCCGGGACACAGGAACTGGTCGACTATTTCGGAGGCATCGCTGACAAGTCGCCGTTGCCGCTTCTGCTTTATTTGAACCCCGGGCCTGGCGCGGACGTCGGCGTGGATGCAACGATCGCGATCACGAAGATCCCGAAGGTCAAGTACGTGAAGGAAAGCTCGCGCGATCTAGCGCGAGTATCACGGCTGATCGTGGAGATCGATCAGGCCGGTCATGCGCGCTACTTCACGACCATGCAGATGCTGCTGATCACACTGATGCTCGGCGGTTCCGGCGCGACCATGCCGCCGCCGGCCTGCTACATCGCGGCCAAGATCATCGATTCCTTCAACGCCAAAGATTACGAAAAGGCAGCGAAGCTGCAGCTCGAGTTCGCGTTGTTCCCGGCGAAGTATCAGGCGAAGGGGCTGGCGCCGGTCATGAAGGCGGCGATGGAACTGATCGACATTCCGCTCGGCGATCCCTACCCGCCGTTCCCGGCGTTCACCGCCGAGGAGAAAAAAGCGCTGGGCGAGGAACTGAAGAAGACCAGCCTGTTCCGCAAGGGATAGGCATCGTGCGGCCGGGGCGCTCAGCATCACGCTGGAGCGCCCGCTTGGCCTTTTCATCCGACACCCGGTGTGACAAACAGTTCTCGATAGCGGCGGCGAAGTGCCCGCAGGCAAATGGGGAACGGATATGCGCATCGTGGTGCTCGACGACTATCAGGGGTGCGCTTTCGAGCTGGCGGACTGGTCGGGGATCAGGGCGGCGCACGAGGCGATCGCCTTTTCGGATCACATCGCCGACGAGGATGAGTTGGTACGCCGGCTCGGCGCGGTCGATGTGCTGTGCATCATGCGCGAACGGACCGCGATCACGAAGTCGCTGATCGCCAAGCTGCCGACGCTGAAGCACATCGTGACAACCGGCCACGTTCACGCGGCTCTCGATACGAAGGCTGCTGCTGAGCGCGGCATCGTCATTTCGACGACCGCTTCATCCCGGTACGCGACGGCAGAGTTGACCTTCGGGCTCGTTCTGGCGCTCGCCCGTCAGATCGTTGCGCATCACAACTCCGTCCAGTCAGGGGGGTGGCAGTTGGCGCTGGGGCACGACGTGCGCGGCAAGACGCTCGGTATCATCGGCCTTGGCAATCTCGGCGCGCAGGTGGCAGGCTTCGGTAAGGCGTTCGGCATGAACGTGGTCGGCTGGAGCCAGAACCTCACCGACGAACAGGCGGCCAAGGCGGGGGCCAAGAGGGTCGGTAAAGAGGAAATGTTCCGCACCGCGGATTACATCACCGTTCACTACAAGCTGTCGGCGCGGTCGCAGGGCATTATCGGGGCGCAGGACATAGCGCTGATGAAGCCTACGGCATATCTCATCAACACCTCGCGTGGACCGCTCATCGACGAGGCCGCTATGATCTCGGCTATCCGGGAGGGGAAGATTGCGGGCGCGGGCATCGACGTGTTCGATGAGGAACCTTTGCCGGCAGGTCATTTCTTCCGGACGTCCCGGAAGGTGATCGTTACGCCGCATGTCGGTTATGTCAGCCACGAGAACTACGTGACGTACTTCACCGAGATGGTCGAGAATATCGAGGGTTGGCTCGCCGGAAAACCGGTGCGGGTTGCGGCGGTGAAGGCCTGATCGTCGGCCGCAAGGCGCAGGGTGACTGAGGGCGGTGCGCGTCGAGCGGCCGCCGTCATTTTCAACTGGACGGCTATAGCGGCCCCACAGCGAAAAGCGGGCCACCAGTCGAATGGTGCCCGCCAAGAACGTGTAACGGAACTGCAGGAGCCTGCGATTCTGCGTAATCAAATCGCGAAGAACTAGATCAGCCCTGACGCGCCTTGAACCGCTTCTGCGTCTTGTTGATCACGTAGACGCGACCCTTGCGACGAACCAGGCGGTTGTCACGATGGCGGGCCCGGAGCGACTTCAACGAATTTCTGACCTTCATCACACGCTCGTTCGTTATGTTGCGCCGTGCACCGGTTCGGCGCTGCGAAGCGCTGGTATCCGGCACCCGGTTCCAATGGGTGGTGGGCGCTACAGGGATCGAACCTGTGACCCCTACCATGTCAAGGTAGTGCTCTACCGCTGAGCTAAGCGCCCTAGAGGCGTCCTTATCGTCTCTCGCCAGCGCCGGCGTCAAGGCCAATATTCGCGTCCGGACGACTGATTTTCACTTACCCCCGTGCGACCTAGGCGAGGCCAGTGAAAACAGCCTGCTTCAGGGGCGGCAGGGGCGTGCCGTCACGGTGCAGACGAACGTGCGCTGGTCGGAGATGCAACGTTCCACTTGGTCTTCTGCGCGACCGTAGTTGGCGTAAGCGCCGCCGAGACTCGCGATCGTGCGCACCTTGCTGCGCCAGTTGCCGCGGGCCTTGACGAGGGCGAGCCACTTGTAGCTTGCGACTTCTCCTTTAGCGCTGACCGCCGTCTCGGCGCACGTCGCGGCCCGAGCGCCGCCGGCCGACATCAGGGTCGAACCGACAGAGGCTAGTGCCAGGACAATGACAGCCGAGCGAGGGGCACGAAGGCGACCGGCGTTCGGGAGGCGCATGCGAGAAGCCTTCAGTGGGAGAGAAGGACGGGGATGTCGGAAGCCTGCAGAATATACTGCGTGGCGCCGCCGAATATCATCTGGCGGAGGCGGCTCTGGGTGTAGGCGCCCTTCAAGATCAGATCAGCACCGATCTTGCGGGCTTCCACCAGAATGGCTTCGCCAGCGCCGCCTTTGTTGGCCGGCTTGGTCTGGGCTTCGGTGCCCTTGATGCCATGACGGGCGAGATACTCGAGCATCTCGGCCGGCTTCGGCCCGGCGACCATGTTGCCATCGACAGAAAGGAGCGTGACCTTTTCAGCAAGCCGCAAAAACGGCATGGCATCATTGATAACGCGAGCGGTTTCTGTGCTGGCATTCCAGTGGACGAGGATGTTGGTGCCCAGGCTACGGGGAACGTTCGGCGGCACCATCAGGATCGGCCGGCCGCTTTCGAACAAAGCGGCTTCGAGCGTGGTCATTCGGGGCTCGTTTCGCCCGACTCCGGGACGTCCGACGATCGTTATGTCGAACAAGCGGCTGAGAGAAGCGAGGCCCGCGTCGTCGATCGGCTGGCGGGAACTCCAGCGTAGCAGGCCCTTGGTGGAGGTCGAGATGTGGGCGTCGAAGCGCTCGCGGGCGAGTTTTGTCGCTTCAGCGTCGGTGAACCCGGTCTGAGGCAGGACAACGACGACGGGGTCGGGGGCGATGAAATCGACGACGCTCGGTTTCAGCGCGATGCATTCGGCCTCGCTTTCGAAGCGGCTCGTCAGGAGTTCGGTGGCGGCAAAGGCAGCCTCGACGCAAGTGTTCGGCTCGACAGGAAGTAGGATGGACTTCATGACGGCTCTCGCTTTTCTCGACGGAGTTTAAGACAGGTTGTCGCACGTTACCACAGTTCAGGCCCGCAGGCGAAATTTGGGCGAAGCCTTGCGAGGCATCAAGTAGCTACTCAACCCGATGGTGTTACTTCGTTCTTGCCTGCGACAGCCAGAGCGAATGCATAGTCGAACGACAGGTCCAGGACCCGCTGGAAGCGGCCGCTGGAGCCGGAATGTCCGGCGGTCATGTTGACGTCGAGCAAGATCAGATTGCCGCCGGTGTCGTGATCGCGAAGTCGGGCGACCCATTTGGCGGGTTCCCAATAGCCGACCCGCAGGTCTGCCAGGCTGGCGTTGACGAGCATGTGGGGGTAGGGCTGCGGTTTCACGTTCTGGTAGGGGCAGTAGGACCGGATCAGCTCGAAGTCTTCTCGGTTGATGATGGGGTTGCCCCATTCGGGCCATTCGGAAGGGGTCATCGGAAGGGTGGCGTCGAGCATGGTGTTGAGCACGTCGACGAAGGGAACGTCTGCGATGATAGCGAGGAACAGGTCGGGGGCCATGTTGGCAACTGCGCCCAACAGCATGCCGCCGGCGGATTCTGCTTGCGCAACGATGTGGCCGCGGCGGGTGTAGCCGGCCTCGACGAGATACTCGCCGCAGGCAATGAAATCTGTGAAAGTGTTGGTCTTTCGGCGGTGTTTGCCGTGCTCGTACCACCGCTGCCCCTTGTCCTCGCCGCCGCGGACATGGGCGATAGCAAAGACGAAGCCGCGCTCGACCAGCGAGAGCCGGGCGGGATCGAATTCAGCGTCCATCGCGTCGCCGTAGGCACCATAAGCGATCATGAACAGCGGCGCCGAGCCATCGAGTGGCGTCGAGCTGTGAAAGAGAAGTGAGATCGGCACCTGCTCGCCGTCGGGTGCAGTGGCATGCAGACGCCTGGTGATATAGTGGGCGGGATCGTGCCCACTCGGGATATCCTGCTGTTTGCGCAGGGTGCGGGCCCGCGTCTCCATCTGGTAGTCATAGGTTTGCTCTGGCGTCGTCATCGAGGAGTAGACGAAGCGCATCGTGTCGGTCTCGAAGGCGAGGCCCTCCTCGAGGTAGAGGTCGTAGGCTTCCTCGGCAAAAGCGATCTCGTGTTCGGCGCCGTCGTGCCAGCGGCGAACGACGATGCGAGGCTGGCCGTCTTCGCGCTCCAGACGGACGAGGTGATCGGCATAAGCGATTTGGTCGATGATGCGCCGGCCCTGGACGTGTGGGACGATCTCGCGCCACTGCTGTTTGTCGAGATCGGCAACGGGGACCGTGCAGATCCGATAGTCTTCGGCGCCGGCCGAGTTGGTGACGATGACAAGGTGGTCGCCGGAACCGTCGGCATAGTGGTCGACGCTGTAGTGGTGGCCAGTCGAACGTGGGTTGATGCAACGCGGCGGAGCAGCCGGGTGTTGGGCGTCGATGATCCAGATCTCGCTCGCTTCGTGAGCGTGGGTTTCGAGCAGGACATAGCGGCCGGACTGAGTGACGCCGACCGAGACCTCGAACTGGGGATCGCGCTCCTCGTAAACGAGTAGGTCGTCGGCGACGTGGGTGCCAATCGTGTGCCGCCAGAGCTGCATCGGCCGCTGCTGCCTGTCGAGACGGACATAGAACAGGCTGCGGCTGTCGGCGCTCCAGGCGAGATCGCCGAGAATGCCGGTGATGCGGTCGGGCAGGTTTTTGCCAGTGGCGAGGTCGCGAATACGGAGCGCACAGCGCTCGGAGCCGGTAGCGTCGAAGGCGTACGCGAGCAGTTTGTGGTCGGGCGAGGGGATCGCCTCTTCCATGGACCAGAACGGCTTGCCACGGGCGGCCGCATCGCAGTCGAGCATTACCTGCTCACCCTGCCCTGGGCCGCCTGCGACAGGTCTGCGACACAGCTTGGGGTGTTCGGCATCGGATTCGAAGCGCTCGTAATAGATCCAGCCGTCGTCGGCTTCGGGAACGGTGCTGTCGACGCTGGCGATTCGGCCGCGGAACTCGGCCTGGAGGCGCTCGCGCAGAAGGGCGGTGCCTTCCAGGGCGGCCTCGGTAAAGGCGTTTTCGGCTTCCAGGTGAGCGCGAATGTCGGGATCGATCAGGCCAAGGTCGTCGATCGCCTCCTGCCAGTCGTCGTCGCGGAGCCAGGCGTAGGGGTCGGAAAGCTCGACGCCATGGTGCGTGGACAACTTGGGCTGGCTGGCGGCGCGTGGGGCTGGAATGGATGGTTTTTGGATCGGCATGGATGGGTCCGCGCTCGCATCTGGCTGAGTGGCGATACGGGAAGGCGGGCTCTCCTGTCCAGCACGGCGATGGGCCGAGACCGAATAATCCTTTTGCCGTTGCAAGGCGGTGGCTTTCCGACTAATACACGCCCGAGCCGCCCGGCGGGGCATGCCGTGGCGGCTAGATATGCTTTGGCAAAATCGGCCACCTCCCTCGGACATTCGAGATGTCGTGAGGGCGAGGGCGCGTTCATCGCGTTCGTCGCTCCCAAGGAGGGCCAGACTGCTGCTTTGCATCTTAATGATGCAGAGTGGTGTTCGAATCGGCCTGAAACTACAAAATGGAGAGCAAAATGCCCAAGTTGAAGACCAAGAGCGGCGCTAAGAAGCGCTTCAAGATGACGGGCACCGGCAAGATCAAAGCGGCGGCGCAGGGCAAGCGTCACGGCATGATCAAGCGGAGCGCGAAGTTCATCCGTCAGGCGCGCGGCACCATGGTGCTGAACGAGTGCGATGCGGGCATCGTCCGGAAGTATATGCCGGGCTTCAGGTAAGCGGCTTCTGGCCAGTCGTGAAAGCGACAGTCTGAACCGGCCTTTCGATCCCAATCGTCATTCGATCACGTCTCTCACGGAGAATTCCCATGGCACGCGTCAAGCGCGGCGTTACCGCCCATGCCAAGCACAAAAAAGTTCTGAATGCCGCCAAAGGCTATTATGGCCGGCGGAAGAATACGATTCGCGTCGCCAAGCAGGCGGTCGAGAAGTCGATGCAGTACCAGTACCGCGATCGCAAGCGCCGCAAGCGCTCGTTTCGTGCGCTCTGGATTCAGCGCATCAACGCTGCAGTGCGCGAGCACGGTATGACCTACGGCGTGTTTGTTCATGGGCTCACCAAGCTCGGCGTCGAAGTCGACCGCAAGATGTTGTCAGACATCGCGATCAAGGACCCGTCGGCGTTCAAAGTGCTGGTCGAACAGTCTCGTATTGCAGCCGGCAATCCGTCGGTCGCCAAGGCCGCTTGACGAAGGGTCGTGGGCTGGGTCATGCGAGGCGTGACCCGGCTTCCTCCGACGTGCCGAACAAACGCTGGGTCGCGCTTCGCTTGACCCAGCCTATGGTGTTTGATCATGTCCTCTCCTGAATTCGGCCAGCTAGAAGCTCAGTTGTTGCGCGAGATCGCTTCGGCAGGCGACCTCTCCTCGCTCGATGCGGTGCGGGTTGCGGCACTCGGGAAGAGCGGCAGCGTGTCGGCGCTAATGGCGGGGATCGCCAAGCAGCCGGCCGATGAGAAGAAGGCCTATGGCGCTGCGGTCAATGCGGTGAAGACTGCGGTTCAGTCTGCGCTTGATGCCCGCAAGGCCGTTCTCGATGCGGCAGCGGTCGATGCGAAGCTCGCCTCCGAACTGGCCGACGTCACGCTGCCGGTGCGGGTGGGGCCGCTGGCGGAAGGACGAATTCATCCGGTTTCCCAGGTGTTCGACGAGGTCGCCGAGATCTTCGCCGACATGGGCTTTTCGGTCGCGGAAGGTCCTGATATCGAGACCGACGATCTCAACTTCACGCGGCTCAACATTCCGCCGGAGCATCCCGCGCGGCAGGAGCACGACACGTTCTATCTGTCATCCACAGGCGAGGGGCCGCGGATGCTGCTGCGGACGCACACCAGTCCGGTGCAGATCCGCACGATGATGTCGCAGAAGCCGCCGATCCGTATCATTGCGCCAGGACGCGTCTATCGCTGCGACAGCGACCAGACACACACGCCGATGTTCCACCAGATCGAGGGGCTCGTCATCGACGAGGCGACCCACATGGGTCATCTGAAGTGGTGCCTGGAAGAGTTCTGTAAGGCATTCTTCGAGGTCGAGAACGTCAAGATGCGTTTTCGTGCATCGCACTTCCCGTTCACAGAACCGTCGATGGAAGTCGATATCGATGCCGCCGCGATCGGCAAGCCCGGGCGCTGGCTCGAGATCCTCGGCTCCGGCATGGTGCATCCCAACGTGATCCGCAATTGCGGGCTCGATCCCGAGAAGTACCAGGGCTTCGCCTTCGGCATGGGGCTCGACCGGATCGCGATGCTGAAGTACGGCATTCCCGATCTGCGCGACATGTTCTCTGCCGATCTCAGGTGGATGCGCCACTACGGGTTCTCGGCGCTCGATCTACCGACGATCGCGGCGGGATCGGCGGGGTAACAGGTTTCCTGCATGGTCCGGTGAGGGAACACTTCTGCCGCCGCTGTGATTGGCTGCTCAACCTTCCTGATGCTTGGAGAGTGCGACGATGCCAGCGCTTTCCGTAGTGTTCTCCCTGATCGTCTCGGCGGCGATGTTCAGTGGTCTGGTCTATATTCTCTACCAGCACGACCAGAATCACGAAAAGTACGAGACATGGGTGGACTTCGCGTTCAACGCGGAGGGGCTGAGGCGCGCGATCAACTACTATCGCTTCATGGCGGTTTGGATGCTTTTCACCTACGTGGCATTCACGCTGTCGGCAGTGTGGTTGCAGGCGGATGGCTATCCCTTGTTCGCAGCACAGGGGCAACCGGTGAAGGCGAGCCCTATCGCCGTTGCGCTGTTCTCGCTCGATCTCGTGCTGCGCGGCGGCTTTTTCGATTTCATGCAGCACTTCGATCTATCGCTCAGCCATATCGCGATGTACCGGGGTAACCGGCGTTTCGTCTGGTATGCTTTCCTCTTTCGCATGTTCTTCGGCCTGACGATGCTGAAGATCCTGTTTTCGTTCCTGTGGATCGCCATCAAGATCGGCATCAACTGGCAGGCACAAAGACGGGCGCGGGACGATCAAGCGGCTCAGCCGCGGCTGTTCGATTGAGCGGTTGGGAGGGTTATCATGGCTGTCGTGAAGGGGATGCGCAGCATCGAGATGGATGTGGCGAACGTCGATCGCGCCGCGGACTTCTATGCGCGGGTGTGGAACCTGACGGAAGTCGAGCGGCGGGGCGGCTCGGTCTATTTTCGCGGCACCGGGCGCTATCATCATATTCTAGCGCTGCATCCCGCAGAGGCCCAGCCGGCGTTCCGGCGGATGGTGTTCGATGGCGGTGATCGCAGAACCGTCGATGCACTCCACGGGCAGGTGGCGAAGGCGCTCGGCAAGGTGGCTCAGCCGCAGTCGCTGGATTGGCCTGGCGGCGGTTGGGGTTTCGGCTTCAAGGATGCCGAGCGGCGCAACATCTTCGTCGTGTGCGACGTGGCCGATCACACGGACACCGCCGACGTGGCGGACCGGCCGCGCAAGATCGCGCACGTCAACGTCAACTCTGCCGATCACAAGCGTTGTGTGCAGTTCTTCTGCGATGCGTTGGGCTTTCGTGTGATGGACGAGACGGGCGGCTTGTTGTTCATGCATTGCGACAACTCCGACCACAACTCGCTCGTGATCTCGAAGGACAGCCGCGAGACCGTCAATCACGTCGCGTTCGAGATGCCGGACCTCGACAGCGTGATGCGCGGTGCCGGCCGGATGAAGGACAACGGCTATCCGATCGAATGGGGTGTCGGGCGTCACGGCGCGGGCAACAACGTGTTCGCCTATTTCGCGGGGCCGGAGGAGTTTCCGATCGAGATCACCGGCGACGTGATGCAGGTTGGGCCGGACTACGTTTCACACGGCCCGGAGTTCTGGAAGTTCCCGCCCGGCCGCGCCGATCAGTGGGGCGTGACCGCGCCGCATACGCCGCGCTGGAAGCGGATCCAGGACATGTTCGGGTTCAGTGAGGGTGGGGACGTTGTGTAGGCTGGGTCCAGGCCGCACTTCTGCGGTCGCGAACCAGCGAATTCGGCTAGCCAAATTTCTGGGTCGCGCTTTGCTTGACCCAGACTACAAGCTGGATGCCGGCCGGGGTTGACGCCGCGCTCTCGCCCTGCCACCTCCGTTGCAAATCTTTCTGATACGGACACTTCCCCATGAAATTCACACTGTCCTGGCTGCGCGAACACCTGGAGACGACGGCTTCGCTCGACGAGTTGACGACCAAGTTGTCGGCGATCGGGCTCGAGGTCGAGGGCGTCGAGAACCCGGCCGAGGCGCTTGCCGCGTTCACGGTGGCGCGCGTGCTCGAAGCGAAGAAGCATCCGAACGCGGACAAGCTGCAGGTGGCCCAGGTCGAGGTCGCGCCGGGGCAGCCGTCCGTGGAAGTCGTTTGCGGCGCGCCGAATTGCAGGACTGGCCTCATCGGCGTATTCGCGCCGATGGGCACCTTTATTCCCGGCACGGGAATCACGCTCGAGAAGAAGCCGGTGCGCGGCGTCGTGTCGAACGGCATGCTGTGTTCCGAGCGCGAGATGCAACTGTCGGATGATCATGTGGGGATCGTCGATCTCGGCGAAGGCTTCGCTCAGCATATCGGCAAGCGCTATGTCGATGTGATGGGTCTCGACGACGCCGTGATCGAGGTGAAGTTGACGCCGAACCGGCCGGATTGCACAGGCGTGCGCGGCATCGCCAGGGATCTCGCGGCGGCGGGTCTCGGCACGCTCAAGCCAGAGCCGGCGCTGGGCAAGGTCGAGGGCGGTTTCGACTGCCCCGTCGACATCAAGCTGGAGTTCACGGCGGAGACGGCGGACGCGTGCCCGATCTTCGCTGGCCGCTATGTCAAGGGCGTGAAGAACGGGCCGTCACCGGCATGGATGCAGAAGCGGCTGAAGGCTGTCGGGCTTCGTCCGATCAGCGCGCTCGTCGACGTGACGAACTACATCTCGCTCGATCGCGGGCGGCCGCTGCACGTCTACGACGCCGACAAGCTGAAGGGTGCAATTCACGCTCGGCTCGGGAAGCCCGGCGAGACGTTCAAGGCGCTCGACGGCAAGGACCACGCGGTCGAGGCTGAAATGTGCGTGATCGCCGACGACAGCGGGCCGCTCGGTTTCGGCGGTATCATGGGCGGCTTAGCGTCGGGCTGCACCGAGACGACGACGAACGTGCTGATCGAGAGCGCGTACTTCGATCCGCTGCGCACGGCGGCGACGGGCCGCAAGGCCGGTATCACGTCGGATGCGCGCTATCGTTTCGAGCGCGGCATCGATCCGGCTTTCGTCGAAGGTGGGCTGGATCTGGCGACGGATATGATCTTGAAGCTGACGGGCGGTGAGCCGTCGAAGCGAAAGATCGCGGGCAAGCAACCGCTCAAGAACAACGTCGTTTCTTTCGATCTGGCGCGGATCGAAAAGCTGACGGGGCTTGCCGTTCCAGAGGCTGAGTCGCACCGTATACTGACGACGCTCGGCTTCGCGCTGGACGGCAAGGGCGCGCAATTGAAGGCCGCCGTGCCGAGTTGGCGGCCGGATGTGCACGGCGCGGCCGACATCGTCGAGGAAGTCGTGCGGATCGTCGGGCTCGACAAGATTCCGTCGACGCCGATGCCGCGTAGCCAGGGTGTGGCGTCGGCCGTGTTGACGGAGCGTCAGCGTCGCGCGCGTCGTGCGCGGCGTGTGCTCGCGTCACGCGGGCTCGTCGAGGCGATCACGTGGTCGTTCATTCCGCGCGAGCGGGCGAAGTTGTTCGGCGGCGGTTCGGATGCGCTGGAACTCGCCAATCCGATTTCGGTCGAGATGTCGTCGATGCGGCCGGGTCTGTTGGCGGGGCTGCTCGTCGCTGCGCAATCCAATCGCAATCGCGGTTTTTCGGATGTGGCTTTGTTCGAGGTGGGGCAGGCCTATACGGGCGTCGAACCAGACAAGCAGCTTTCGCTGGCGTCCGGCGTTCGCGCAGGGCGTGCCGTGCTCGCCGGTCAGGGCCGGCATTGGAGCGGGGCAGCGAGCGAGGCCGGTGTATTCGACGTGAAGGCCGATGTCGTGGCTGTGCTTGCCGGTCTCGGTCTCGATGCAACGCGCCTGCAGATCACGCGTGATGCGCCGGCGTGGTTCCATCCGGGGCGGTCAGGAACATTGCGTCTGGGGCCGAAAGTCGTGCTGGCGTATTTCGGTGAACTGCATCCGAGCGCGCTGAAGACGCTGGATGTCGATGCGCCGGCAGCGGGCTTCGAGATCTTTCTCAACGCTCTGCCGGCCGAGAAGAAGAAGTCGAGGATGCGGCCTGCCCTAGCTGCGTCGGACCTGCTGCCGGTGCGGCGCGATTTCGCTTTCGTGCTCGACGAAAAGGTGGCTGCGGCGGATGTCGTGCGTGCGGCTTCCAGCGCGGACAAGGCTTTGATCGCGGATGTTTCGGTGTTCGATCTGTTCGAGGGCGCGAGCCTGGGTGCCGGCAAGAAATCGCTCGCCATTGAGGTTACGCTCGCGCCCAAGGAGAAGACGCTGACTGATGCCGAAATCGACGCGGTCGCAGCGAAGATCGTCGGCGAGGTCAAGCGCGTGACGGGCGGCGAAATTCGGGGTTGATGCGTCGCTGTCGGGATCGCGAGGGCGCAGATGTGGACAGACAAGATCTTCGCCTACTGCGAGCGCGGGTTCGATCCGGGTTTCTGGGCGGAGCCGTTGAACGCGATATCGAATGCGGCGTTCATGATCGCTGCGCTCGCAGGGCTGATGTTATGGCAACGGCATCGTCACGATTTCTCGGGTGAGCCGCGGCGAAGCCGGGTGGAACTTGCGCTCGTCGTGCTCGTGGCCGTGATCGGCACGGGCAGTTTCCTTTTTCATACCTACGCGACGCGCTGGGCCATCGTGACCGATGTCGTGCCGATCACGATCTTCATGGTCGTCTATCTCGGCTACGTCATGCGGCGGTTCATGGGGGCGGGATGGATCGTGTCGCTCGGTACGGTGGCGCTGTTCATGGTAGCGATGCGCGAAGCAGATATGCTGCGATGCGGGGTGTTACCTTGCCTCAATGGCTCGGTCGGCTATCTGCCGGCTCTGGCGGTGCTGATCGGGCTCGGCGGTTGGATGTGGCTGACGCGCCATCCCGCGGGGCCTTACATCTTCGGCGGGGGATTGCTGTTCGCGATGTCGCTGACGTTCCGGACACTCGACCGGACCCTATGTCCGCAAACGGCGTTGTTCGCCGGGCGGGTGTTGGGAACGCATTTCGTGTGGCACATGCTGAACGCGACGCTGCTATACCTTCTGTTGAATGCGGCTATACGGTTCGGGGGAATTCGCAACGCTGCCGCGAGTGGGGCCTCAGCCCCACGCCCCGTTCTCCGTGACGCTCGGGTCAGTTGATCTGTTGGCGACCCTGATTGTCGCCCAAGGCTTCTTCGCGATAGAAGCCGAGGCCTTCGATCACCGGGAGGTCGTTGAACGAGAACAGGCAGGCGTCGTCGGTGTCCGAGGCATTGTGGTGCTCGTGCCAAGCCCACGAGGGCACACAAAAGATATCGCGCTCGGACCAGTCGAAGCGTTTGCCTGAAATGATCGAATAGCCGCTGCCCTTGCAGCACTGATAGATGAAGCTGCCGGTATGGCGATGCGCCTTCGTGCGTTCGCCGGGACGCAGCATCTGCATGGCCGCACCGATCGTCTGCATGACGTGACCGCCGGTGACGGGATTGACGTATTTCATCATCACACCGTCGAAGGGCGTGCCGTCCGTCGCCTTTGCAAAACGCGACAGCGAGTCGTAGGTGGGCGCCCATTCATACTTCAGCATCGGCGAATAGCGCTTCGACCACTCGCCGGTAGACGGCATCAGGCCGGGGTTTCCCCATGTCTTGGTCATGTCGTCGACGACGTGCTCGACCTTCTGGTAGAGGTTCGGATGGACCGCGAAGAAATTTGCTTCCATCGCATTGACGAAGGGGATGTCGAGGCCGTCCTGCCAGATGCAGGGACTGCCACTCGCTTCGACGCCGTGTTCGTGCCAGGTGCCGTTCGGCGTGAGAACGAAGTCGTTGGCGCCCAGAGTCATCTTGTGGCCGTCGACGACGGTGTAGGCGCCCGATCCCTCCATGATGAAGCGGAGCGCGGACGCTGAATGCCAATGACTGGTCGCGACCTCGCCGGGGTGCATGACCTGCAATCCCGAGTAGAGCCAGCCGCAGGCGGCGGCGACGTCGCGTCGGCCGGGATTGTTGAGATAGATCACGCGGCGGCCTGCCTTCTCGGGGGATACGAGGCTGACCGAGCGGAGCACCGGTTCGCGCAAATCCCTGTAGCGCCAAAGCACGGGTACCGACGACGACTTCGGCTCCCACGGTTCGATCTGGTTGGCCACGGTCCAAAGAGCGCCGGTCTCGTACTGCTCGAGATCCTTGTAATATGCCTTCAATTCGGGCGTGTCTTCGACGTTGGCCCGGCCGATCACATCATCCCGCATGGCGCTCATCCTCCACGATCGTCGTTGCTGCGTCTCGCGCAGCAATCACCAATCTATGCGATTGTGGGGCCCGTGCAAAAGGTGACCGATTGATCACGCGGTATGAGCGGGCCGATGCGGACGAGAAAATGGCCCTGCGTGAATACGGCAGCGGGGCCGACCGGCGAAAGCATCCGGGAGTGCATCCGCCCGGATCGGGGTTCGTGCTCGCACACCGCCACCCCGCATTGGCGTAGGCTACCTCTGCCAGCGGCGCGCGAGCACAATGCTTTCGGTATACCACCCGTGTCAGCTGGAATAGCGGTTCTGTCGCACAAGTGTAATACAGCAGCGGCGACGGAAATTCGATGGACACGGCATTGCGTTTTTCATCGACAACAGTGCAGACGCGCGCTGGACATCGGGGCGCTCGTGATAGAATTAGATGAATTCTAAAGCATTGATCTTGTGTTGACTTTTTCGCCTCTCGGGCACTAGTCGAGGAAGCCTAGCGGTAAAACTTCGGGTGAATCCAGAGGACGGACAATGGAGACGATAGCGACGGCGAGGTGGACCAGAGTTCTCGCTGCGGCGATGGGAGTGTTCGTTGCTGCGGGTGGGAGCACGGCTGTGGTGGCGCAGGACGTCAATCTCTACACGACGCGCGAACCCGGCTTGATCAGGCCTCTTTTGCAGGCCTTCACGGCGAAGACGAAAATCAAGGTCAATGCGGTGTTCGTTAAGGACGGACTTGCCGAGCGCGTGGCAGCGGAGGGGGCGCGTTCGCCTGCCGATGTTCTGATGACCGTCGACTTCGGCAATCTCGTCGAACTCGTGGACAAGGGCGTTACGCAACCGGTCGAGTCGGCAGCATTGAAGGCCGCGATCCCGGAGCACCTTCGCGATCCGGCCGGGCACTGGTTCGCTCTGTCGATGCGAGCGCGGATCATCTACGCGTCGAAGGAACGGGTGCGCCAGGATGCGATGACCTACGAGGATCTCGCCGATCCGAAATGGAAGGGGAAGCTCTGCATTCGCTCCGGTCAGCATCCCTACAATACTGCACTCGTCGCCAACATGATCGCGCGGAGCGGGGAGGCGGCGACGATGACTTGGCTGACCGGTGTGAAGGCCAATCTCGCGCGCAAGGCTTCGGGCGGGGATCGCGAGGTGGCGCGAGATATCCTGGCCGGAATTTGCGATATCGGCGTCGGCAACTCCTACTACGTCGGTCTGATGCGCAGTGGTAAGGGCGGGCCCGACCAGAAGAAGTGGGGCGACGCGATCGATACGATCATGCCCCGTTTCAAAGGCGGCGGCACGCATGTGAACGCGTCCGGTGCGGCGGTCGCCAAGAACGCCCCCAACAAGGCCAACGCCATAGCGCTGCTAGAGTATCTCGTTACCGACGAGGCGCAGGCGGCATATGCGAGCGCCGACTTCGAGTATCCCGTGAAAGCCGGGGCGAAGATCGACGGGAGTATCGCCGGCCTCGGTAAGCTCGAGACGGATGCCACCGGGATGCTCGACATCGCGCGCAATCGCCGCAAGGCCAGCCTGCTTGCCGACAAGGTCGGGTTCGACAATTGATAGAACCTCGCCGTTGCCGAGTGGCCCTGCCAGCTGGCTCTGGTGGGGCCGAACGGCGTCGGGCATTAGTCATACTGTGCCGGTCCTTCATAGACTTGCGGAGGGGTGCCTCGTGCGATGAACCTTTGCGATGAACCTTCGGGGCTCTAAAGGATAAAGATGAGGCTCGAAGGAGAATCAGGCTCGCGACGATGACGTGGCTACGCTCGATCAGCCAGCGCTACCTGGACGACAGCGCCGCTGGTGGCTGGCTGATTGCAGCTGCCGTGGTGGCTTTGCTCGTGGCGGCTCCGATCCTGTCGCTGATCGCTATCGCCTTTCGCGGCTCCGGCGATCTGTGGCCGCATCTCGTTTCTTATGTGTTCCCGAATACGCTGCGTCAGACGGTGATGCTGCTGGCAGGCGTCGGCGCCCTGGTAATGGCGCTCGGTACGGGGCTCGCGTGGCTGCTGACGGCCTATGATTTTCCGGGACGGCGGATTTTCGATTGGGCGCTGCTGCTGCCGCTGGCGATCCCGACTTACATCATGGCGTTCGCGTATCTCGACATCCTACATCCGATCGGTCCGGTTCAATCCGGCTTGCGCGCGATGTTGGGGATCACGTCGCCGCGCGATCTGTGGTTTCCCGACGTGCGCTCTATGGGCGGTTGTATTTTCCTTTTCGGGTTCGTTCTCTATCCGTACGTCTTCCTGTCGACCCGCGCGATGTTCCTGATGCAGGCGGCGAGCCTTATGGAAGTGTCGCGAACGCTTGGCGCTAGCCGCGCGCGGGTGTTCTTTTCGGTTGCTTTGCCGCTCGCGCGGCCAGCGATCGCGGTGGGGACGTCGCTGGCGTTGATGGAGGCGCTGAACGATATCGGTGCATCGGAATTCCTTGGCGTACAGACGTTGTCGGTTTCGATTTACGTGACGTGGATCAACCGCTCGAACCTGCCGGGAGCGGCGCAGATAGCGATCATGCTGCTCGCGATCGTGATCGGGCTGATCGCTCTGGAGCGCTGGGCTCGACGGCATCAGCGGTACGTCGGCGCCTCGCAGCGTGCGCGGCGGGCGGCACCGCAGCAACTCCAGGGATGGAAGGCGGGTGTGGCGATCGCGATCGCCAGCTTTCCGATCGTGTTCGGCTTTCTGTTGCCGGCGTCCTATCTGCTGATCGAGGCCGTGAAGCGCCTGCATTTCGCGGGGCTCTCGTCGGACATCCTGCGCGAAATTGCCAATACCGTCGGTTTTGCTGCGATTGCGACCGTGTTTGCGGTCGGGCTCGGTCTGGTGGTGACCTATGCAGGGCGGCTCGCGCGCGGGCCGCTCGGGCAGACGATCGTGCCTGCGGCGAGTATCGGTTACGCCGTGCCGGGAACGGTGCTCGCGATCGGGCTGCTGACGCCGCTCGCTGCGCTCGATAATGCATTCGCGGCGTTGATCGAGACGCTGCTCGGCGTTTCGCCTGGGCTCGTGTTGACGGGGTCGGGACTGGCGCTGATCTATGCTTATGCCGTGCGGTTTCTCGCGATTTCCGCGGGCGGCATCGAGGCGGGGTTCGGCAAGATCTCGCCATCGCTCGACATGGCGGCGCGGACGCTCGGCACTTCACCGACGGGGGCGCTGTTTCGTGTGCATCTGCCGTTGATCCGGCCGGCGCTGGGGGCTGCGGCGCTGCTCGTCTTCGTCGACTGCATGAAGGAGCTGCCGGCCACGCTGCTGCTCAGGCCACTCAACTTCGAGACGCTGGCAACGCATCTTTATGGTGAGGCTGCACGGGGAACCTACGAGGACGGAGCGATCGCGGCGTTGTGCATCGTGTTGTTCGGATTGGTTCCGGTGACGATGCTGGCGCGGCTCAGCCGGCGGCCGTCGATGGCGGCCGAGCACGTGTCGGAGCGGGCGGGCGGCGATGCGATGGCGGATGCCATGCTGGTGCCGGAACTCGAGGCGGCGGCGCCGGTCGTCGAGGCGCCGTCCAAGGGGCCTCGTCCATGAGCCGGCGCGAGGATGTGAAACCGGCAGCGCTCGTCATCGACGGCGTCCAGAAAACCTTTGCTGGTCTGCAGGTGCTGCGGGGCATCACGTTGACGGTGGAAGCGGGCGAGATCGTCTGCCTGCTGGGACAGTCGGGATGCGGAAAGACCACGTTGTTACGGATCGCTGCAGGCCTCGAGCGGCCGACGGAAGGTACGGTTTCACTGGCGGGCTGGGAGGTTGCGGGGCCTGAACGTTTCTTACCGCCGGAATCGCGCGGCGTCGGCCTCATGTTCCAGGATTACGCGTTGTTTCCGCATCTCAAGATCATCGACAATGTCATGTTCGGGCTCAACACGCTGCCGGTGTCGCGGGCTCGCTCGATTGCGACGGCAGGGCTGAAGCGGGTCGGTCTGTCGCATCACGCGCAGGACTATCCGCACATGCTGTCGGGTGGTGAGCAGCAGCGCGTCGCGCTGGCGCGGGCGCTGGCGCCGGGGCCGCGCATTCTGCTGATGGACGAGCCGTTTTCGAATCTCGATCAGCGTATGCGCACGTCGATCCGCGAGGAGACGGTGTCGCTGTTGCGCGAAAAGCAGACGACGGCGGTCGTCGTCACGCACGATCCCGTCGAAGCAATGGGGATCGCGGATCGCATCGTACTGATGCGTGCGGGCCGTATCGTCGAAAGTGCGTCGCCAGAAACGCTCTACAACCACCCGAAGACGTTGTTCGCCGCGCGTTTCTTCAGCGACCTCCTCGAACTCGCGGGGGTAGCGCGCGATGGCTTTGCCGAATGCCGACTGGGCCGGTTCGCTGCACCCGGTGTCGCGAACGGAGATTGCGTCGTCGCCATACGTCCGCAGTCACTGGGGCTCGTGAAAGTCGAGGGGGGGGGAGTGGGTGACTGCGATGTCGGCATCGTGCGTTCGAGCCGGTTCCTCGGCGAACGGCGACAAGTGCTGGTCGACGTCGAAGGGGTCGAGCAACCGCTCGAAGCCAGCCTACCTGCGGGTGCAGCCAAGTTCGCTGCGGGCGAAACGGTCGTCATCGAGATCGATCGCGCACGGGTGCTGGTGTTCGCAGCGGGCATCGAAGCGTGAAGCGCGCGCCCCGGCTGCGCTACTTGCCGGATTCAGCGGGCGCTATAGTAGCGGCCGGCTTTTTCCTCTTCTGACGCCACGCGGTTTCGCCTTTTTCGGTCAGGCAATAGTCGACGATCGTGAGCCGGCCTTCGTGTGAGGCTAGCGTTCGCATCACCGTGCCGCCGCTCGATTTCAGGAGGACGCCGTTGTTGTCGCGTTCTTCGAACTTGTAGTCGAGTGCGAAGACTTCGGTTGCGCGTACAGGCAGTGCGGCCATATCCGCGATGATCGATGGCATCGGCAAGTCCCGCGTCATCGGTACGACGATGGCGCGTGCGTCCGCCGGAATGACACGCTTGGCGTCACGGGGGTGTATCTCGCTCAGGTATTCGCGGCCGGTGTCGCTGGCGCTGCAGGCGAGAGACGAGGGATGAACCAAGGCGCGAATCGCGTCCGGCCTTCCGGTTGCTACGGCTTCGCGATAAGCCGAGACGAATTGCCTTTGCTCGGCTGTTCTGGGCCGCATCGATTCGTCGGCGAAATCGAGATGAAGGCCGCCGATCTTGATCGATTGGGCGAGCGCGGAGGGCGCGAGCGCGATCAGCGAGGCGACCAAGAGAACTCGTGCGTGCACTGTAATCTCCAGCGGGGATAGCTGGATCACGATAGTCGTGACCGCTTAACTGCTGGTTGCAGTGGACGAAGGGGCGGCGTGGATGGTTCAGAGAGCGTGTCCGCCCGCCCCGAAATGGCGCGAGCGGAAAGCCGGTTCAACTTTCAATGAGCGCCTTTCGACTCATAGATCATCAGCTCGGCGAGCCTATTTGCGTTGGGGAGCTTGGCTAGACCGGCGACGGCTTCGAGCAACTGGTCCTGCGCGGCTTTGTTGATCGCACCTTCCGCGCACATGCGGAATTTGCCTTCGAGGTCGGCGTCGCTGATCGGGTTCAAGGGACCGCCGCGGTACTTCTCGCTCGCCCACTGGACGAGCTTGCGGCCATCCTTGGTCTCGACCTCGATACGGCTGCGGATGAGGTCCCAACCCTTGGCGTCGATCTCGGCATCGTTGATGAGATCGGTGCGCTTCTGAAGGTCCTGCATTTCGGGCCCGGCGACGAAGGCGTCCATGAACTCGTGATGGCTGGCGCGTCGCTTGATGATGATCATCGCGAGCAGGGCTGGCATCGAGAACTTGGCCTGCAGGTGGTTTTTGGCGAGGGGATAGCGAATCGGCTCGAGGATGTTCTTGCCGGCGTAGAAGCGAACGCGCTCGACTTGGTCGGGCTTCAAGTCGTGATCGAGCACGAGCTTCAGCATCGCGTCCATCGACTGGTGGGTGACGATGCCGGACGGATACGGCTTGATGCTGACGCCGGGGTCGGTGATCGTCCACGTCTTGCCGAAGCCTTGCGCTGTCTTCTCCGGCGTGAAGCCTTCGCCCATTACTTGCAGGAAGCCCCACTGCCCATCGAGGGCTGCCGGGTCGGCTGTGAACCCGCGCGAGGCGAGCAGCGCTGCGGTGACGCCGTTCTCTGCCGCGCGGCCGACGTGGAGAGGCTTCGTCATCGTGCCGAAGTTGCAACGAATGCCGGCGGCGAAGCTCGCGGCCATGCCGATGCAATGCGCGAGCTTGTCGCCCTTCAGTCCGAGCAGCTTGGCGGCTGCTGCGGCAGCGCCGAACGTGCCGACGGTGCCCGATGAATGGTTGCCGCGCCGGTAGTGCTTGGGGAGCATCCACTCGGAGATCTTGCACTCGAACTCGAAGCCGGTCTGGAAGGCGAGCATGAGTTGTTCGCCGGTGACGTTGCCGAGGCGCTGGGCGATCACGAGGGCGGCGGTGAGGGGAGGAACGGAAGGGTGGGTCAGCAGGCCATAGATGTGTGCCGGATCGTGGCTGACCTGCGTGTCGTCCCAGTCGTGGGCGTGGCCGGCGGTGCCGAGAACGCGGGCAGCAAGGGCGGCGGGCACTTTCGCTTTGCCGGCGGTCAGCAGATAGGCTTCGGCCTTGCCGCCGGTTTCCGCGGCGTCTTCGGCGAGAATCTTGACGGTCGGCTCGAGGCCGCCGGCGAGATAGAGGCCCAACGTGTCGACGATGCAGCGCCGGCCGATGCACAGCGCTTCGTCGGAGAGGTCCTTCGTCGCGGCGTTCTCGATGAAGCGCGCGCCCTCTGCGGTGATGTTGGTGTCGCTCATGGTCTCTCCGAAGGGAGTTGGGAATCGCGACTGCCGATCCGGTGTGTCGCGCGGCAGGACATAGACCAGGGGGCAGCATGGCACAATCCGTTGCAGGTCTCACCGGAGTGGCCGGGAGGAGGCTCGAAAATCCCGTCGAAATGGAGATGCAACTTTCTTCTGGGCGCTAATAGGTAACTGACCGCTGATGGGATTGTTTCAGGCGGAACAGCGACCGGTCACCGGCTCTGAGAAAGTGCACAATGTGGGAAGTCGATGGCTCCGAGCCGATCGGACGACGTGACGAGCCCAACCAACGTGACTGCCGGGAGAAGATCATGCATATCACGACCGCCCTTTCCGCCCTGCTGCTGTCGACCACGGCTGTGCTTGCCACGCCGATGACCGAATGCCGCTCGGGGGATGCCGTTCGCGCCGTCGCGGGCTGCTCGGAAGTGATCGCGGCTGGTCGCGCCGTGGCCGCCGAGCTGTCTACGGCGCATGCCTTGAGGGGAAGGGCCTACGGCCTCCAGAAGCGGTTCGATCTCGCGGTGGCCGACGTCAACCGCGCGCTCGAAATCAACCCCGAGAATGCCGAGGCATTCAGTTTCCGCGCCACGCTCGCGATCAACCAAGGACGCTTCGATCAGGCTCTGCCGGATATCAATGCGGCTTTGTCGCTGGCCCCGAACTATGTCCTCGCGCTGGTCAATCGCGGATTCGTGCTGGCGAAGAAGGCCGACTATGCACGCGCGCTGGTCGATCTGGACCGGGCGCTCAACATTGAGGCGATGAACTCGCAAGCGCTTGCTGTGCGCGGATATATGTTCAGGCTGCAGGGCCGAACCGCCGAAGCGATCGCGGATCTCGACAGAGCCATTGCGATTTCGCCGAAATATGTCTTCGCGCTGGTCGAGCGGGCCGACGCGCGGGCGTCGCGTGGCGAGTTCGAGCGCGCTGTCGCTGATTTCGACAGGGTGCTCGAGGTGCAGCCCGGACATGCTCTGGCGCAGCAGCGTAGGCAGGCGGCGATGTCGCTATTGGGCAAGACCCCTGCTGGGGTGTCATCAATTCCGGTTTCAATTCCGGCCGCTGGCCCGGTTTCTCCTCCGGCGCCTGCTCCGACGAATATCACAGTCAGCCGACCCGCGCCGGAGGTGATCGTGGCGCAGCCATCTGTGGCTCCGGCTGCCACGCCTATTGGCGTGCAGGCGCCTTCTCAACCGCCTTCCATGCGGCCATCTGGGGCACAGCCCGTGGTCGCACCGGCCAACGTGCGGCCAGTGATCGTTCCCATTCCGTCGCCTGCCGTGGCTCGCCCATCGGCTACGCCGGCAGCAGTCGTGCCTGCGGCAACGCCGATCTCGCCAACGGTGCCCGCTGTACCGGCCAAGACTGCGCCGCAAGCTGCAGCGCCCTCGCAGACGCCACCGTTACCGCCAGTCGCCGTCGATCCGCTGGCGGTGGAGAACGATCCCAAGACGATCCTTGGCAAGGGTGAGGAGCGGCTCGTCAAAGGTGACGTCAACGGCGCACTGGTAGCGTTCAACAGGTTGGTGGCCGTGGCGCCGAACGATCCGTCGAGTTTCCATGCGCGCGGCCTTGCCTATTCGCGCAGGGGGGACCTCGGCCGCGCGATGGCCGATCAAGACCGTGCGATCTCGATCAACGCGAAATTCGCACCGGCGCACGTGCAGCGCGGTTCGCTGTTCATAAGTGCCGGGCGGCTCGACGACGCTCTGATAGCCTGCGGCAAGGCGATCGAGGCTGGCCCGAGCTTGTCGATCGGATTCAACTGCCGTGGGGTGGTTCATCTCGCAGGAAATCGAATTCCCGCTGCCATGGCCGATTTCACCAGAGCGATCGAACTCAGTCCGAGAGATCCTCATCCCTATTTCAACCGGGGGCGAGCTCATGCGCAGGCGGGTAATCACGAGGCGGCGGTAATCGCTTTCGGGCAAGCAGTGAAGGCAAACCCGTTGTTCGCGAACGCCTTCGCGCTGCGCGGGCAGTCTTATGCCGCGACCGGGAGAAACGATCTGGCGATGGCCGACTACCGGCAGGCGCTTGCCATCGACAAGACGAACCAGATGGCGAAGGTCGGAATCCAGGCCATGCAGGCCGCGGCCGTGCTGACACGGGCAGGCTGATCTGAGAGGCGCGGCCCGATGCGGTGACTTGTGCAGACCGCGCCGTCAGGCTCTCCGGTGGGGCTCGCCAAACGGCGTCGCCATGCAAAGACGCTTTGCGAGCGGGTAAAATTCGTTATAGATCGCACTTGAAGGTAAGTCCGATATAACCAGGACCTCTCAGGGAGGAATAACGAATGACGTGGAATGCCTCGCTCAAGCTCGCCATCGCGGCAACGCTGTTCGGCTCGACGGCTGCGGTCGCCCAGGACATCAAGGTTGGCGTGCTGCCACCCTTCACGGGGCCGTTCGCTTCGATCGGTCAGGTGATCAAGGTGGCTCTCGATATGCGGGCGGCGGAGATCAACGCGGCCGGCGGCATTCTCGGCCGCAAGGTCGTCCTCGTTTATGAAGATGGCGAAAGCAATCCGGCGACAGCGACGCAGCGCGCCGAGAAGTTGTTCCAGGTCGACAAGGTCGATTTCCTGACGGGCACCGTGCACTCCGGCGTGACGCTCGCTGTCGGTCAGGTCGCGGAGCGCAACAACAGGCTTCTGGCGACGACGGTGTCGTTCTCGAATGCGATCACGGGCGACCGTTGTTCGCCCAACGTGTTCCGCGTGAACCCGTCCGCCGGCATGCAGGCATCGGCGCTGGCGCTGTGGGCGGCGGACTTCAAGAAGGGCGCGAAGATCTATTATCTCGGTCCCGATTACGAGATGGGCCGCTCGACGATCGCCGAGTTCCGAAAGGAAGCGGAGAAGCTCGGTGCGGCCACCGTAGGTGAGGTCTATGCGCCGCTGGGTGCGAAGGACTACTCGCAGTTCTTCGGCCAGATGCGGGCGGCGCGACCCGACGTTCTCTATATGTCGGTCGGTGGCACTGACACGGTTCGTCTCCTGTCGCAGTTGAAGGAATACGGTTTGACGAACATGAAGCTCATCGGCAACTCGGCTGCCGTGACGTCGGACAACCTCGACGCGATGGGCAATGCGGCAGAAGGTTTCGTGACACCGGGAAATTATTCCGTCCTGATCGACACGCCGGCCAACAAGGCATTCGCCGCGAAGTTCAGGGCGGCTGCCAAAATCGACGCCAACCTCTATGCCGCTGATACCTACACGGTGCTCGACTTCTACAAGGCGGCAGTCGAGAAAGCGGGTACGCTCGATACGGATAAGGTGCGTGCGGCGATGCGTGGATTGGAATGGGATGGCGTCGCGGGCAAGAAGTTGATGCGTGCGGGCGACCATCAGGCGATCCAGGACATGTATGCGCTGGAATTGAAGGGCAAGACTTATCATCCGCTCGCAAAGGTCGACGGCGCGAAGGCGGTGGGCCCGGATATGTGCACGAAGTGGTAAGTCGTTTCGTCTGGTGCGGCAGCGAAGCGTACCGCACCACTTGACTGAAGTGCCGGTGCGGTTAGCGCTCGCGCGCTACCGCACCCTATGAGACGGCGAATTTCACCTCATGCTCGACTATGTCCAATTCGTGCTTGCCCCGCAGATGCTGAACGGGTTCGCATTCGGCATCGCCATCGTGCTCATGGCGCTGGGGCTTACGATCATCTTCGGCCTGCTCGACGTGATCAACATGAGCCACGGCGAGTTCTTCGCCATCGGGGCTTATGCAGGTTTCGTTCTCCTGGCGGCAGGTTTCAACTTCTGGGTCGCGGTCGCGCTGGTGCCGCTGCTGATGCTGCCGGTCGGCATACTGACGGAGCGTCTGCTCGTGCGTCAGGTGTTCGACAGCGCAGATCGGCACACGCTGACGCTGCTGCTGACGCTGGGTCTGTCGATGGTCGTGTACGACGGGCTCAAGATGGTGTTCGGGCCCAATCCGGTCCGGCCCGACAATCCGATTCCCGGCGGCGTCGAGGTGCTGGGGGTATTCCTGCCGGCATATCGCATGTTCCTGATCTTCCTGGGCGCGGCCATCATCGGGGCGGTGTGGGCGATCATCTACAAGACGACCCTCGGTGCGATGATCCGTGCCGCTGCGTTCGACCGCAACATGGCTTCGTCGCTGGGCGTGCCGGTATCGGCCGTCTATTCGGCGACTTTCGCTTTCGGTACGGCATTGGCGGGTCTGGCGGGGATTCTCCTGGCCCCGATCTTCTCGGTGTTTCCGACGATGGGGCACGAATTCATCGTGATCGCGTTCACAGTGGTCATCGTCGGTGGGATGGGCTCGATCAAGGGAGCGGTGCTTGCCGGCCTGTTGCTGACGCAGGTGCAAGCGATTACTTCGCTGATCATCTCGCCGGTTTGGACCGATCCAATCCTGTTCGGGATCATGGTCCTGGTGTTGATGTTCCGTCCTCAAGGTCTGTTCGGCAGGCTCGGCCATGGCTGACGACGGTTCAATTTCGAAGGTCGGGTCTTCACCGGGGGGCGCATCGGCGGCTGCTCGGGCCTATGCCCAGGAGCGGATCGAGTGGCGCGCGCTCAACATCGCGGCTACCGTGTTCTTCGCGGGCGCGGTGGTATTCGGTGTGGTCTATGGCTTCAAAGGCGACACGTTCTACCTGCGGCTGGCGACCGAAGCGTTGATCTTCGGGGCGGTCGCGTTGAGCGTGGACATACTGCTCGGCTTCGCGGGTCTGTTGTCGCTCGGGCAGGCGCTTTACTTCGGACTCGGCGCCTACACCGGCGCCCTCGTTCTGAAGCAGGTCGCCGAGAGTTTCTGGCTGGTGATGGGGACGAGTATCCTGGTTGGCATCGTCGCCGGGCTGATCGGCGGGCTGATCGCCATCCGTGCACGGGGCGTCTACTTCGCGCTGATCACCTACGGACTCGCGCAGATCGTGGCCAAGGTGATCTACAATACGCGGGAACTTGGTGCGTCCGACGGCATCACGGGCATTCCAATCATCAGCGTGTCGCTCGGTTTTTGGCAAACGAAGGCGGACAATCCGGCCGGCTTCTTCTTCGTCGTGTTGGCGGTGATCGGGGTGATCTATCTGGGGCTGCTGTACCTGTCGGGTACGCCTTTCGGGCGTGCGCTGTCGGGCGTCCGGATCAACGAGAGCCGTATGCCGTTCCTGGGCTACCAGCCAGATCGGCTGAAGCTTGCGGCATTCGTACTGGCCGCCACCATCGCCTCTATCGCGGGCGGGATATATCCGATGCTGCGCGGGTTCGTGTCGCCGGAGCTGATGTATTTCGAGGCGTCCACCAATGCGATCGTGGCTACCATGATCGGGGGCACGGGAACGCTGATCGGGCCGCTCTACGGCTCGGTGATCCTGGTGTTTCTCAAGAGCATCATCGGTACGATCACGACGCACCAGATCATGGTGATCGGTGTTTTGTTCATGGTCGTGGTGATCTTCTTTCCGCGCGGACTGCTCGGCTACCTGCGGGACAAACTCGTTGCGAAGTCGCGGGCGAAAGACGGAGGCGCGTCGTGAGCAGCGCTGACGATATCGTGCTCGAGACGCGCGGCCTGTCCGTGAGCTTCGGTGGTCTCAAGGCGGTCGATAATGTCGATATCGCGGTGCGCCGCGGTGGGATCACGTCGATCATCGGGCCGAACGGTGCGGGCAAGAGCACGTTCTACAATCTGGTAACGGGGGCGATCCGGCCGACGAGCGGGCAGGTGTTCCTGGACGGCCGCGAGATCACGGGAACGCCGACGCACAAGCTGAGTGCCCTCGGGTTGTCGCGTTCTTTCCAGATCACCAACCTGTTTGCGCAGTCGACCGTGTTCGAGAACCTGCGTCTTGCGGCACACGCGCTGGAGCCATGGTCGCTCAGTTTGCAGCCGGTCGGGCGCGCAAAACGAGCCGAGACCAAGGCCGAAGCGCTGGTCGAGCGTTTCGGGCTCGGCGCGAAGGTCACGGAATTGGCGGGTCACCTCAGCCACGGTGAGCAGCGAAGGCTCGAGATCGCGGTGGCACTCGCCTGCGATCCGAAGATCCTCATCCTCGACGAGCCGACGCAGGGCATGTCGCACACCGACACCGAGGAGGCGAGCCGTATGGTGCGCGATCTGTCGAAGGATATCACCATCGTCCTGATCGAGCACGACATCGAACTGGTGATGGATCTCTCACACACTGTGATCGTGCTGTCTCAGGGCCGCAAGCTCGCGGAAGGACCGCCAGCCGCCGTTCGGGCCAACAAGGACGTGCAGACGGCTTATTTCGGAGCGCATTGAATTGTTAGAGATCCGCGACCTCCACAGCCACTATGGGTTCAGTCACATCCTCCAGGGTGTCAATCTGAGCCTGCGTCCGGGTGAATGCGTGGGTCTGTTCGGACGGAACGGCGTCGGCAAGACGACGACAATGCGCGCGATCGCCGGGTGGATCAAACAGATCTCGGGCTCGATCTCCTACAATGGTCAGGAAATCGGCGGCCTCGCCTCCAATGCGATCTGCCGGCTCGGCATCGGGTTCGTGCCGGAGGACCGGCGGATCTTTCCGGGGCTGACGGTCGAGGAGAACCTCAAGCTGGGGCTGATGCAAACGGCTGGCCGTTCGGGCGCGCAGAAGGCAGCGGCGCTGGAGCGTGCGTATGAACTCTTCCCCCGTCTCAAGCAGCGCCATCGCCAGATGGGGACGACGCTTTCGGGTGGTGAGCAGCAGATGCTGGCGATTGCGCGGGTGCTTGTCGGCGACCAGAAGATGCTGTTGATCGACGAGCCGACGGAAGGGCTCGCGCCGCAGATCGTGGACGAGATCTTCGCGATCATGAGGAAGCTGAAAGCCGAGGGGCATGCGATCCTGCTCGTGGAGCAGAACGTCAAGAGGGCTCTCGAGATCACGGATCGGATATGTGCGATGGAGCGTGGGCGCATCATTCTGGAAGGTGATGGGCATTCGCAAGCCGACCGTGACGCGCTGATGAAGGCGATCGCGGTTTGACGAACTCTGCCTGTCCGGCCTCGTCGGCAGCAAGCACCTTTGCCTGAAAGCGAGCGATGAACAGCAGCAAGCCGCTTGTGGGCATCGGGCTGATGGTTCTGTCCACAGCGTTCCTCGCGTCCAAAGATGGGCTGGCGAAGACGTTCCTGGATCAGGTCGGGCCGGTCCAGATCATCTGGGTACAATACGTCGGTAACTTCATCGCGATGGCGCTGATTTCCGCGCCGCGCCATGGATGGAACGTTATCGCGCCGCGACCGCTGGGCTGGCAATTGTTCAGAGGGGCCGCAAGCGCGGCGGGTGTCGCTACACTCTATTGGGCACTGACGTACATTCCGCTCGCCGACGCGACGGCGATGTTCATGCTTGCGCCCGTGGTCGTGACGATGCTGTCGCCGCTGCTGCTGGGGGAACGGATCGGACTGCATCGATGGATTGCGGTCGGCGTCGGATTCGCCGGTGTCATTTGTATTCTGCGGCCCGGATTCGGCGGCGACATGCGGGGCTACTACATCGCGCTGCTCGCGGGGTTCCTGCTCGGTTTCTATCTGATCGGTAACCGTCGGCTCGCGGGGCTTGCGCCGCCACTGCTCAACGTCACGCACAACGCGCTGATGGGCGGCATTCTGCTCACGCTGCTGCTGCCATTGGTCTGGCAGCCGATACCCTTGACGGCGATGCCGAAGCTCGCTGGGATCGTCGTTCTTGCGATCTTCGGTCAGGCGCTGATGATTTCCTCATTCAACTATGCGGCTGCGACCGTGGTGGCGCCGTTCACCTATGCGATGCTCGTTTTCGCGGCGATCATCGGGTACGTGGCTTTCGGCGCGGTTCCGGACGTGCCGACGTGGATCGGCATGTTCCTGATCGTCGGCGCGGGGCTTTACATCGCGCATCGCGAGCGGCAGGCGGCGAGCCGTCCGCGATAGCGTTCCCCATGGCGCACTCCCTTTGCCAGGGATAGTGTGCGCCGAGTTCGATCATTGGTTCCATTGCCTCGGGAGGCCGCGCGTCATGACCTTTACCTTCGACCACATGCACATCCTGACGCCGGACGTAGAGGCCACCGCGACGTGGTTCGAGCGGATTTTCGGCGCTGAAGTGATCAGGTCGATGCAGCAGGGCAAGCCGCGCGTGGACCTGAAGCTCGGCGGCGTCGAGATCTTTCTCGCGCCGTTGCCGGCCGATGCGAAGCCGAACCCTGCGAACCCCTATCAGGGGCTCGATCACTTCGGGCTGACGGTGAAGGGGATCGACAAGGTCGTCGCGGATCTGAAGGCGAAGGGCGTAACGTTTACGACGGAGCCATTCGAGGTTCGCCCGGGAACGCGCATCGCTTTTCTACGTACGCCGGACGGTGTGCGCATCGAATTGCTCGACCGGAATTGCTGAGCCGGAATTGCTGCGAGAGCGTGTGAGGGACAGACCCGCGGGTCTGTCCCGAATTATGTCATCGCGCGATGAGCACCGGCTTCTTGGTGTGCGCCAGGACGTTTTGCGCCTGGCTTCCGAGCAGGAGTTTGTTGATGCCGCGGCGGCCATGCGATCCCATCACGATCAGGTCGCACCCCCTGGCCTCGGCCGTTCCGACGATGCCGTCGGCGGGAACGCGATCGGGCACGTGCAAGGTCTCGCAAGGGACGCCGGCCTTATCTGCGGTGGCCTTCGCCTTGGCGAGAACTTCCTGCGCGGCCTCGCCGGCTGCCTTCTCGTAAGTTTCGATTTTCGACAGCGCGTCCCGGCCGGCGACGTCGAGCGCCGACCACATTTCGGTGACTTTGATGATCGTGGCCTTGGCGCCGAACTTCTTGGCGACGTCCAGGCCCTGCTCGATGGCCTTGTCACCTACGACGGACCCGTCTGTTGCGATCAGGATGTGCTTATACATTCGGAAATCTCCCTACTTTGCAAGGCGGCCTGGGAACCTGTGCGGTCGAGAAGACCGAATGCGCGGGATCGAAGCATTGATACCTGTCAACTCGGCCGCCGCTACGCACGTTCCCGTTTGGTCTGTGGTTCGCGTGGAGTTTTGGGGGGGGCCTCGTCTTTTCGCGGTCGGGGCCGCGAGTGCGAGGACGCGCGTTTCGATCAGTCGGGCGTCAGCTGCGGGAAGATCGCGGCGGACGACGAGGCAGAGTTCGAGGCGAAGTTGCGGGGCTACGATGCGCCGGGCATTGAACGTCCCATCCCCGATCTCCTCGGCGAACAAGGCGTGAGGGACTATCGTGCAGTGATCGTGGCGCAGCAACAGGCGGCGCTTGAGCAGGACCGCCTCGACCTCGAAGGCGACGTTGAGTGGGATGCCGCGATTTCGGGCCGCCGCGTCGAGTTTCGAGCGGACGACGTTCTGGCCGCTGTCGAGCACAAGTGGATACCGCTCGAGTTCGGCGAAGGGGACATCCGTCCCGGTCGTGACGATGCCCGGCGGGCCGACGAGATAGAGCGGCTCCTTGCAGACCTCCATGACGTTGTAAGGGCCGGCGAGGGGATTGTAGCAGAAGCCAGCGTCGAGGCGCCCGGTGGCGACGTCGTCCTGTACTTCGTTGCTCATCCCTTCCCGGAGCAGGACTTGCGAGGATGAGCCGAAGGCATCGAGGAGGTCGGCTGCGAAAAGGCGACTGGCCGTCGGATTGAGGCCGAGCGACAGGCGTACGGGGCGTTCTTTAGACAGGGTGGCGAGGTCGGCGCGGGCTTCTTCGAGTGCGGTGAGGATGCGGTCGGCGTGAACGAGCAGTCGCTCGCCAGTGGCCGAGAGGCGGACGCCGCGGCTATGCCGGTCGAAGAGTACCGCGCCGAGTTCGTCCTCGAGTTGGCGAATCTTCTCGCCGAGGGCCGGCTGGGAGATGTGGATGGCCCGTCCGGCGGCTGCCATGCTCCCGTGGCGGGCGACGGCTACGAAGTAGCGTAGCTGGCGGAGGTCCATGACGAGGCTTTACCGGTGGGTTGATGGGAAACTTCACGCTAAAGGTTTTCCCTATAGCTGACTACCGATCTTCCAGCTTGTTGCCAGGGCGGGGGACTTCTACTGGGAAGGTTTGGGACTTTTGCCTCTGGTAAGTCGGGCCGCTCGAGGCGGCGCATTTCAATTCAGGAGGATGTGCATGACGCTGACCGCTGTGCATGCTGGCGCCTACACGCATCACCTCGCGATCACCAGTCCCGATCCGGAGGGGCTGGCGAAGTTCTACTCTGAAACCATGGACATGAGCGCGCCGGTTCGTCATGGGGCCGGGTGGCTCGTGCGGGGACCGGGGCGGCGGCTGATCGTTTCGCCGGGGGCGAAGAACGGGCTCGTTCACGTCGGAATGGGCGTGCGTGATGCAGCGGCCCTCAACGACCTGAAGGCGCGCGCGGAACGCGAAGGGCTGGCGCCGCAGCCGTTCGATGGCGGACTGTTCAAGGGGGGGGCTTTCAGCGTGACGGACCCGGACGGGAACGTGATGGTGTTCGGGCAGGCGCCCGAGGAACAGCCGTCGACGGGTCTCAGGGGACCGCTGCAGCACGTCACGTTCGCGACGCGGGACATCGCGCGCTTCGAAGCGTTCTATGCGGGCAAGCTCGGCTTCGCGGTGTCCGACTACGTCGTGCGCGAGAGCGACGGGAAGGTGATGACGACCTTCATGCGATCGAACCACGAGCATCACACAATCGGGGTGTTCTACCAGGAGCGCACGGGCGTCGATCATCACTCCTACGAGGCCGGCGAGTGGGGCGTGATGAAGGACTGGTGCGACCGCATGGGCGACCGCTACATCAAACTCGACTGGGGGCCCGGGCGGCATGGTCCGGGCAACAACCTGTTCGCCTTCGTCACCGATCCCGACGGCAATTGGATCGAGATTTCAGCCGAGCTGGAAGTCGTCCACGACAGGCCCGCCAAGACGTGGAAACACGAGGAGCGAACGCTCAATCTATGGGGGCCGTCCAAGCTCAGGGCTTGATCCACCGGTTAGCGCCGTTCGGGGGGAAGCGCTCTGGGCTGGTTGCCCTTGACCCCCTGTCCGTCGGCGCGCAATTTACCCAACGTTTCTTTTTTCCGGGCATGCGAACGCCGGGGCCTGCATAGGCTCAACTCTCGCTTCGCTGCCCGCGCCAGATCCAGGGAGGGCTCATGTCTTTCGCCACGCTCAAATTCTCCACGATCATGTGGGGCCTGTCGCAGCTCATCAACTACAAGGCGCGGCGGTATCCGGAGTTCCGGGAGCGTCTCAAAGAGCGCAACATGGTCCTGCAGATGCTGGCCCGCGACGAAGAGACGGGGCGCTGGTTTCGCTTCCACAACGGCCAGGTGACGTCGGGTTCGGGTAAGCACGAGCGGCCGGATGTGACACTGGCATTCAAGAACGCGTCCATCGCGGCCAAGCTGCTGACGCCGCCGATCAACTGGCTGAACCAGATCAACGCGCAGAAGGACTTCAAGATCACGATCGAGGGATCGGAAGATCTGTCGAACTGGGTCGCGCAGACGATCATGCTGACGCAGACACTGGGGCTCGACATGGGCAATGCAATGCCCGACGGCACGATGCGGTACTGCAACATGACGAACGGCGGGCCCGTGTTCGTCTACGTCAAGGACAAGAAGATCGTGCGCATCACGCCGATCGACTTCGACGACAAGGACCCCGGCCCCTGGACGATCCGCGCGCGGGGTTACGACTGGACGCCGCCGCGGCGGACGACGCTCGCGCCACACGGGCAGAACTACAAGTCGGTGATCTATTCGCCGGACCGGCTGTTGACGCCGATGAAGCGTGTCGATTTCGACCCTAACGGAGCGCGCAATCCGCAGAACCGGGGCAAGTCGGGCTACGAGCCGATCTCGTGGGATATGGCGCTCGATATCGTGGCCAACGAGATCAAACGGCAGAAGCTCGAATACGGTCCCGGCTCGATCGCGGTAAGCCACGGTTCGCATCATACATGGGGCAACATCGGCTATTATCTGTCGGCGCTGTTCCGTTTCTCCAACGCGGTCGGCATGACGCGTGTGCACCACAACCCCGACAGCTGGGAAGGCTGGTATTGGGGCGCGGTGCATCACTGGGGGCACACGCTGCGCGTCGGCCAGTCGGAGACCTACGGCACGGTCGAAGACTGCCTGCAGAACTGCGAGATGGTCGTATTCTGGTCGGCTGATCCGGAGACGACGTCGGGTTCTTACGGCGCGCAGGAAGGCACGGTTCGCCGGCAATGGCTGAAGGACCCGAAGCTCGGCATCAAGGTCGTGCACGTCGACCCGTATTACAATTCGAGTGCGCAATTCCTGCCGGGCAAGTGGTTCGCGCCCAAGCCGACCACGTCGGTCGCGATGGCGATGGCGATCGCGTACGTCTGGATACAGGAAGGGCTCTACGACAAGAAATACGTCGAGACGCATACGGTCGGCTTCGACGTGTGGCGCGACTATCTCGTCGGCAAAGAGGACGGAATCGCGAAGACGCCGGAGTGGCAGGAGAAGGAGACGGGCGTTCCGGCTCGGGAAGTGCGTGCGCTCGCGCGGGAATGGGGCAAGAAGCGCGTCTACCTGGCGCCGGGCGGATGGGGCAACGGCCATGGCGGTGCGTGCCGTAACCAGACGGGTATCCAGTGGGCCCGCGTGATGGTGTGTCTCGTCGCGATGCAGGGGCTCGGTAAGCCCGGCGTCAACATGGGCAATCTTCAGTGGGGCACGCCGGTCGATTTCAATTTCTACTTCCCGGGCTACTCCGAAGGCGGCATGTCCGGCGACATCGAGCAGACCGCTATGCCGGTGGAACTCTACCAGCGAATGCCGCAGTTGCCGACGATGAGTTCCAACGGCCAGCAGATCCCGCGCATCTGGATGCCGGAGGCCATCGCCGATGGAAAGGCGGAGGGCTATCGCTGGGTCGGAAAGTCGATCGAGCATCAGTTCGGAAAGTTCGGCTATCCGGCGCCGGGGCACGCGCCGGTGAAGATGCTCTACAAGTACGGTGGTTCGATCCTCGGCACGATGAACAATACGAACCGTCACGTGCGGATGTACCAGTCGGAGAATCTCGAGTTCGTCGTCAACCAGTCGATCTGGTTCGAGGGCGAGGCGAAGTTCGCCGACATCATCTTCCCCGCGTGCACGAACTTCGAGCGCGTGGATATTTCGGAGTGGGCGGGGCTGGGCGGCTACGGCCATCACGGCCAGCAACAGCTCAATCATCGCGTGATCATCTTCCAGGCGCCGGCCATCGAGCCGCTCGGCCAGTCGAAGTCCGACTACTGGATCTTCACGGAAGTTGCCAAGCGGCTCGGGCTCGCGAACTACTTCAACGAAGGTGTCAACGAGATCGATTGGGTCCGACGCCACTTCGAGGCGTCCGATATGCCCGATGTGATCTCTTGGAAGGACTTCGTGAAGCGCGGCTACTACGTCGTGCCGGCAGAGAAGGAGAAGCTACGCGCGCCGGTGTCGTTTCGCTGGTTCTGGGAGAACCGCAAGAAGGACGTGCCCGAGGCGCATCCGCTGCCGTCCGACTACTCGGAGGAGTATCTCAAGGGGCTGCAGACGCAGTCAGGCAAGCTCGAGTTCGAATGCAATTCGCTCAAGCGCTTCCACGATCCGGAGCGGCCGCCGATCGTGAAGTACGAGCCTTCGTGGGAAGGTCCGCATTCGGGCGAGATGTTCGAGAAGTTCCCGCTGCAGCTGCTGACGCCGCATTCGAAGTACAGCTTCCACACCCAGGGCGACGGCAAGAAGTCGTTCCTCAACAACATCCCGGAACACCGGATGCTGGTGGACGGCTACTACTACTGGACGCTGCGGCTCGCTCCGGTGGATGCGGCGTCGCGCGGCATCAAGCACGGTGATCTGGTCAAGGTGTTCAATGACCGCGGTGCCGTGGTGTGCGCGGCGTGGCTGACCGAGCGGCTGCCGGCCGGTGTGTGTCACGGCTACGAGAGCTGCGCGGTGTACGACCCGATGGGAGAGCCCGGCAAGTCGATCGATCGCGGCGGCTGTCTCAACCTGCTGACGCCCGAGAAGACGCAAACGAAGACGACGCATTCGCTGGCCGGCGCCAACAGTCTCGTGCAAGTCGAGAAGTGGGACGGCAAGACCGATCATATGTCCGAGACGTTTGCGAAGATGGAGCGCCGGGACAAACTGAAGGCGGCAAACCTCGTGCCGGCGAAGTAGGAATCCCCTCTCCCCGTAGCGCTCTTATGGCGCGTGCGTGGAGAGGGATAGGGTGAGGGGCGGCAACGCGATGTCGCCTC
>LNFM01002560.1_pt1 | contig 40957 bp, 37 predicted proteins | sample 596031 | NCBI WGS metagenome assembly LNFM01 (sample SAMN04254537, study PRJNA301005) | activated carbon metagenome | isolation source: dual media filters at the Ann Arbor, Michigan drinking water treatment plant | place: USA: Ann Arbor
AGCATTGAGGAGGGCGGCCGCCGCGTCACCATCCGCCTGCGCCCTGGCCTGATCTTCCACGATGGCGAGCCGGTCCGCGCGCGCGATGCCGTGGCGTCCATCCGCCGATGGGCGATGCGTGACCAGCTCGGCCTCACCATCATGGCCCTGACCGACGAGCTTTCGGCGCCGAATGACCGCGACATCGTCTTTCGCCTGAAGCGCCCCTTTCCCCTGCTGTTCGAGGCGCTGGGGAAAACCTCGCCCCCCGTTGCCTTCATCATGCCCGAGCGCATCGCAACCCAGGATGTCAGCCGCCCGATCAGCGAAATGGTGGGCTCCGGCCCCTTCCGCTTCCTGGCCAGCGAGCGGGTGCCCGGCGCCCGCAATGTCTATGCGAAATTCGAAAACTATGTGCCGCGCGAGGAACCCGCCAGCAGCACCGCCGGTGGCAAGGTCGTGCATGTCGAGCGCGTGGAGTGGCGCACCATCCCCGACCCCGCGACGGCGGCCGCCGCCATCCAGGCCGGCGAGATCGACGTCTGGGAATACCCGGCCACCGACCTTTTGCCCCTGCTGCGTCGCCACCGCGATATCCAAGTGGAAAACCCCGACCCCACCGGCTTCATCGGCCTGCTGCGCTTCAACCATCTCCAGCCGCCCTTCAATGATCCGGTGGTGCGGCGCGCGCTGCTCCCGGCGATCAACCAGCCCGACTACATGCGCGCCGTGGCAGGCACCGAGCCCTCGATGTGGAATGCCGGCATCGGCTTCTTCCCGCCTGCCTCGCCCATGGCAAGCACTGCCGGGATGACGGCGCTGACCGGCCCGCGTGACCTCGATGCCGCGCGCCGCGCCCTCGCACCTCTGGGCAACCAGCGCATCGTGCTGATCGGCCCGGCCGATTACCCGCAGGTGCAGGCCTTGACCGAGGTGGCTGCCGACATGCTGCGCCGCCTTGGCCTCAACATCGACTATGTGCCCAGCGACTGGGCCACGGTGGTGCAGCGCCGCGCCAATCGCGGGCCGATCGCGCAGGGCGGCTGGAACATTCTCTGCACCTTCCTCTCTGGGCTCGACCTGATGAACCCGGGGGTGAATTTCGCGCTGCGCGCCCATGGCGAGGCGGCCTTCATCGGCTGGCCCAGCGCCCCGGCGCTGGAGGCGATGCGGGAGGAATGGTTGCTCGCGCCCGACCTCGCCGCGCAGCAGATGGTGGCCGCGCGCATGCAGGAACAGGCCTTCGCGGACCTCCCCTATATCCCGCTCGGCCAGTTCTTCCAGCCCACGGCCTGGCGCCGGGGAATCAGCGGGATGCTGAAGGGGCCTACGCTGTTCTGGAATATCCGCCGGGGCTGAGGCCGGGCCTTCCCAAGCCACGGGTTGCGAATACACTTGCGCAGGGCTGGCGGGGGTGTTGCTGTGCCGTCCGTCACAATCTCGGGAGTATCAGCATGCAGCGTCGTGACTTCATGATCAGTGCCGCCGCCGCCGGCGTGGCCGCGCCGGCCGTGGCCCAGGCGCCGCGCCTGCTGCGCTTCGTGCCGCAGGCGAACCTGACCAGCCTGGACCCGATCTGGACCACGGCCAACGTCACCCGCAACCACGCCTATATGGTCTACGACACGCTTTATGGCCTGGACGCGCAGTTCAACGCCCGGCCGCAAATGGCCGCGGGCCATACGGTGGAGGATGACGGCAAGCGCATCACCATCACCCTGCGAGCCGGCCTGCGTTGGCATGATGGCGAGCGTGTGACGGCCGCCGATTGCGTGCAGAGCCTGGCGCGCTGGATGCGGCGCAACCCCTCGGGCCAGCAGCTCGCCCGCCAGCTCGACGAACTGGTTGCGGTGGATGACAACGCGTTCCGTTTTCGGCTGAAAAAGCCCTTTCCGCTGCTGTTCGCGGCACTCGCCAGCCCGGTGAACCCGGTGGCCTTCATGATGCCACAGCGCATCGCCGCCACCGATGCCTTCCAGCAGATCCGCGAGAGCATCGGCAGCGGGCCCTACAAGTTCAACGCCCGTGAGTATAATTCCGGCAGCCTCGTGGTCTATGAGCGCAACGCCGACTACACCCCCTCGTCCGAAGGTCCCTCCAGCTTCACGGCGGGGCCGAAGATCGCCCATTTCGACCGTGTCGAATGGCGCATCATCACCGATGCCGCGACCTCGGCCGCGGCCCTGCAGACCGGTGAGATCGACTGGTTCGAACAGCCGCCGCCGGAAATCCAGCAACTGCTGCGCCGCAACCGGGCGATTCACCTCGAACCCATCGACCCGCTGCCGCTGACCGGCATCCTGCGGTTCAACTTCCTGCATGGCCCCTTCGACAAGAAGGACATGCGCCAGGCCATCCTGCCCGCGGTGAACCAGACCGACTACATGAGCGCCATCGTCGGCACGGATGCCGCACTGATCCGCACCGGGGTGGGCATCTTCACCCCGGGTACGCCACTGGCTTCCAATGTCGGCCTTGAAGCCCTGACCGGGCCGCGCAGCCTGGACCGCTCGAAGGCGCTGCTGCGCGACGCCGGCTACACCAACCAGGTCATCCGCCTGATCGGGCCGACCGACATCCTGGCGCCCTCGGCCATGACCCAGGTGGCCGGCGACATGTTCCGCCGTCTCGGGGTGAACCTCGACTTTGCGCTGACCGACTGGGGCACCGTGGTGCAGCGCCGTGCCTCGCGCGAGCCGGTCGAGCGTGGCGGCTGGAGCGTCTTCCTCACCGCCTTCTCCTCGACCGACTTCATGGACCCCGCCGGCCATTTCCCGCTGCGCGGCAATGGCCTGAACTCCTGGCCCGGCTGGCCCACCATCCCGCGCCTCGAGGAATTGCGCGACGCCTGGTTCGACGCACCCGACCTCGACGCGCAGAAATCCATCGCGCGCGACATGCAACGCGTGGCGATGGACGAAGTGCCGTTCATCCCGGTCGGCGCCTACATGTCCGTCACCGCCCACCGCGCCAATCTGCGCGACCGCGTGCCGGGCTTCGCGCTGTTCTGGAATCTGCGGCGGGGGTGAGGGTGTTGGGGGCGGCCGTCAGGGGCTTTGCCCCCGACACCCCCACCAGGGTGAGGGAGGGGGGCAGACAGCGCGAGCCGATAGCGCGCGCTTGCCGCCCCCCTCCCTCACCGGGCTTTCTCATGGGGTTCAGCACCGGAGGTGATGAACGGGGCCTTTCTGCCCTTGCTGGGGGGTGTCGGGGGGCAAAGCCCCCTGACGCATCCACCCCCAACCATCCCTTGCGTCCCGCCGCCGCATCCCGGAAGCTCGCCAAGTCCAGCAGGAGGTTGAGCGGATGCGTCGACGGTCGATGATAATGGCTGCCATGGCCGGGCCGGCCCTGGCGCAGGGGAGCGCGGCGCGGACCTTGCGGGTGATCCCGCAGGCCAATCTCACCAGTCTCGACCCGGTCTGGACCACGGCCGTGGTCACCCGCAACCACGGCATGATGGTCTATGACAACATCACCACCGTGAATGCCGCGGGCGAGGTGAAGCCGCAGATGGCCGAGGGTTGGGAGATTGCCGATGAGGGCCGGACCTGGACCTTCACGCTCCGTCCCGGCCTGCGTTTCCATGACAATGAGCCGGTGCGCGCGGCGGATTGCGTGGCCAGCATCCGTCGCTGGGCGGCGCGCGACAGCTTTGGCCAGGTCGTCTGGGCGGCGGTGGATGAGCTGACGGCGCTGGATGACCGGCGGTTCCGGTTCCGGTTGAAGCGGCCTTTCCCCTTCCTGGCGCTGGCGATGGGCCGCAGCCAGGGTCCGGTGCCGGTGCTGCCCGAGCGGCTGGCCAGCACCGACCCGTTCACCCAGGTGCGAGATGCCACCGGCAGCGGCCCATTCCGCTTCCTGGCCAATGAATGGAATCCCGGCCAGCGGGCGGTCTGGGCCCGCCACGATGCCTATGTGCCGCGGCAGGAGCCGCCCGATGGCCTCGCCGGCGGCCGCGCCGCGCGCATCGAGCGCGTGGAGTGGACGGTGATCTCCGACCCCGCGACGGCGGCCAATGCGATGCAGACCGGCGAGCAGGATTACTGGGAATACCCCCTGCACGACCTGCTGCCGCTGATGCGGCGCAACCGCAATATCGTCATCGAGCAGCGCCTTCTCAGCGGCACCTACGGCGCGCTGCGCTTCAATCATCTGCACCCGCCCTTCAACAATGTGGCGATCCGCCGCGCGGTCGCGCTGGCGGTGGACCAGCGCGACTACATGCGCGCCGTGGCGGGCGAGGATCCGGCGGGCTGGAGCGTCTGCGAGGGGGTCTTCACCTGCGGCACGCCGATGGCGAGCGAGGAGGGCAGCGAGGTGCTGAAATCCCGCTCGATCGAGGCGGGCAGGGCGGCCCTGCGTGCGGCGGGCTACACCAATGAGCGCGTGGTGCTGATCGCGCCGGGGGACTATCCGCAGATCAACGCGATCTCGCTGGTGACGGCCGATCTGCTGCGCAGGCTTGGCATGAATGTGGAACTGGTCAGCACCGATTGGGGCACGCTGGTGCAGCGCCGCACCTCGCGCGAGCCAGTGGAGCGTGGCGGATGGAGCGTGTTCCACACCACCGCCGGCGGCGACGCGGTGGATACGCCGCCGGTGCATCTCTTCCTGCGCTCCAACGGTGCCCAGGCCTGGTTCGGCTGGCCTGAGGATGCCCAGATCGAGCGCATGCGCGCGGACTGGCTGGATGCGCCGAACGAGGCCGCGGCGCAGACCATCGCCCGCGCACTGAATCGTCGGGCGATGGAGACGCTGCCTTATGTACCGCTGGGCTTCTACTGGCAGCCCAGCGCCTGGCGCCGCAATGTCAGCAATGTGTTTCGGACGCCTTCGACGGTGTTCTGGGGGATGTCGAAGTCATGAGTGTTTCGCGTCGTGGTGTTCTGGCCGCCGGCATGGCCGCGCCGGCTTTCGCGCAGGGGGCCGGGCGGCCGTTGCGTTTCGTGCCGCAATCCAACCTCGCCAGCATCGACCCGGTCTGGAGCACCGCCGTGGTGGTCCGCAATCACGGCCTCATGGTCTATGACCAACTCTATGGGCTGGATGCGCAATACCGGGTGCAGCCGCAGATGGCGTCCGGCCACGAGATCAGCAGCGATGGCCTGAGCTGGACCATCACCCTGCGCGAGGGCCTGAAATTCCACGACAATGAACCGGTGCGGGCGCGCGATTGCGTGGCCTCGATCATCCGCTGGTCGAAGCGTGATGTGCTGGGCCAGCGTCTGGACGGGCTGGCCGATGAGATCGCGGCACCCGATGACCGCACCATCCGCATCCGCCTCAAGCGCCCCTGGCCGGGCCTCGCCTGGGCGCTCGGAAAACCCTCGGCCAATATGTGCGCGATCATGCCCGAGCGGGTGGCGCGGACCGACCCCTTCCAGCAGATCAGCGATGCCACGGGCTCCGGCCCCTTCCGCTTCCGGCAGGATCTGTTCCGGCCGGGCGATGTCGCGGTTTATGACAAGTTCGCGGGCTACCTGCCGCGGTCCGAGCCCACGGATTTCCTCGCCGGCGCCAAGCAGGTGCATTTCGACCGCGTCGAGTGGAAGATCATTCCCGACCCGGCGACCGCCGGTGCCGCCCTGCAGAACAACGAGGCGGATTGGTGGGAGACACCGCTGCCCGACCTGCTGCCGCGGCTCGCCCGCAACCGCGAGATCGAGATCGGCGTGATCAACCCCGCCGGCAATCTGGGCGTGCTGCGCTTCAATTTCCTGCATCCGCCCTTTGACAATGTGGCGGTGCGCCGCGCGCTGCTGCCGGCGGTGGAGCAGCGCGCCTTCATGGATGCGGCGATCGGCACCGACCCGTCCTTCTCGGTTGTGCCGGCCGGTGTGTTCACGCCGGGCACGCCGCTGGCCAATGCGGCGGGGCTGGAGGTGCTGACAGGTCCGCGCAGCCTCGATGCCGCGCGGGCCGCGCTGCGGGCTTCGGGCTATGCCAATCAGCGTGTCACCATGCTGGGCGCCTCCGACCTGCCGGTGCTGCAAAACCTCTCCGAGGTGGCGGGCGACCTGATGCGCCGCATCGGCTTCAACGTTGACATGCCCGGGATGGATTGGGGCACGCATATCCAGCGCCGCAACAATCGCGGGACGGTGGATGCGGGCGGCTGGAGCGCCTTCTGCACGACCTGGGAGGGGCTGGATGTCTCTGTCCCCGGCAGCCACCAGCCCTTGCGCGGCCATGGCGCCGCGGCCTGGGCCGGCTGGCCGACCCTGCCGCGGCTGGAGTCGCTGCGCGAGGAATGGTTCGACGCGCCGGACGACGCCACGGCCCGGCGCGTGGCCGAGCAGATGCAGCGCGTCGCCTTCGACGAGGTGCCCTTCATCCCGCTGGGGCTGGTGCGGCCGTCGCAGGCCTGGCGGCGCAGCCTGACCGGCATCGTGCGCGGCGGGCCTGCCCTGTTCTGGGGCGTTCGCCGGGCCTGAGCGCCCGAAGCCCGCCCACTGACCGCAATGCGTGCAGAATGCTGCCGAATGCCGCATCTTCTTGCGGCAGGGCCGGCCATGAAGGGCTTCGAATTCCTGTCACATAAGGCTGGCGTGCGATGCCCGATTGCGCCAGTTTGCGCCCCGACAAGGCTTGGGAGAGCTGAACCGATGGAACGTCGCAACCTGCTGAAGGGTGCCGTGGCCGCTGCCACCGTCACCGCCGCTGCACCCGCCATTTCGCAGAACGCCGCGGCGCGCACGCTGCGCTTCGTGCCGCAGGCGAACCTTGCCAATTTCGACCCGATCTGGGGCACGCAATATGTCGTGCGCAACGCCGCCGCCGTGGTGTGGGACATGCTCTATGGCGTGGACGAGAACCTCGTGCCGCAGCCGCAGATGGTGGAGGGCGAGACCGTTTCCTCCGACGGGCTGACCTGGGAATTCCGCCTCCGCCCCGGCCTGATGTTCCATGACGGCACGCCGGTGCTGGCCAGGGATGTCGTGGCATCGATCACCCGCTGGATGCCGCGCGACCCGATGGGCCAGATGATCCGCGCCATCCAGGATGAGCTGGTGGCGGTGGATGACCGCAACTTCCGCATCAAGCTGCGCCGGCCCTATCCCAAGCTGAAATTCGCGCTGGGCAAGACCGCCACCCCCTGCTGCTTCATCATGCCCGAGCGGATCGCCTCGACCGCCGGCAATGCGATGATCACGGAATATGTCGGCTCGGGCCCGATGACCTTCAAGCGCGACGAATGGGTGCCCGGCGCCCGCGCCGTGTTCGAGCGCTTCGCCCGCTACACCCCGCGTGAGGGCACGTCGAGCTGGCTGGCCGGTCCCAAGCGCATCATGATGGACCGCCTGGAATGGGTGGTGATGCCCGACCCGGCGACGGCGGCCAGCGCGCTGCAGGCCGGCGAGGTGGATTGGTGGGAAAGCCCGATCAGCGACCTGATCCCGCTGATGCGCCGCAACCGCAACATCGCCGTCGATATCGCCGACCCGCTGGGCAATATCGGCAGCTTCCGCATGAACCACCTGCACGCCCCCTTCAACAACCTGAAGGTGCGCCAGGCGGTGATGATGGCGATCAGCCAGGAAGACTACATGCGCGCCGTGGTCGGCAGCGACCAGGCGCTGTGGAGCGTGCTCGGCGGCTTTTTCACCCCCGGCACGCCGAGCTACAGCGAGGTGGGCGGCGAGGTGATGAAGCGCTCCAACATGGAGGGTGCGCGGCGCCTGCTGGCCGAGAGCGGCTACAACAACGAGCCGGTGACCTGCCTCGTCGGCCAGGACCAGCCGCTGCTCAAGCCGATGGGCGATGTGACGGCCGATATGCTGCGCCGTCTGGGCATGAATGTCGATTTCGTGGCGACCGACTGGGGCACCGTCGGCCAGCGGCGCGCCATGCGCAACCCGCCCGGCCAGGGCGGTTGGAGCATGTTCCACACCTGGCACGCCGGCGCCGATACGGTGAACCCGGCGGGCTACAACGCGCTGCGTGCCAATGGCACCGATGCCTGGTTCGGCTGGCCGACCGTGCCTTCCGTCGAGGCGGGCATCACGGAGTGGTATGACGCGCCGACGGCGGCGACCGAAAAGGCCGCCATCGACAAGATCAACCGCGCCGCGGTCGAGAATGTCGTCTATGCCCCCACTGGCTTCTTCCGCAGCTACCAGGCCTGGCGGCGCAACGTCTCGGGCGTGGTGAAGGGGCCGCTTCCCTTCTTCTGGGGCGTGTCCAAGACTTGATCTCCGCCATCAGCACACTGTCCGACCGGTTCCGCGGCCCTGGCCGCGGGCCACTGAACCGGCCGACCTCGCCGGAGGCGATTTAGAATGTGGGCCTATATCATCCGCCGGGTCTTGGCGACGATCCCCGTCATGGCCTTCGTGGCGCTCTTCGTCTTCTCGCTGCTCTATCTGGCGCCGGGCGACCCGGCGGCGGTGATCGCGGGCGACCAGGCGACGCCCGACGATGTGGAGCGGATCCGCGCCTCGCTGGGCCTGGACCGGCCCTATCTCGTGCGCTTCTCCGAATGGGCCTTCCGCATCCTGCAGGGTGATCTCGGAACCTCGATCTTCACCAACCTGCCGGTCGGCCACATGATCCAGCAGCGCATCGAGCCGACGCTGTCGCTCATGGTGGTGACGCTCTGCCTCGCCTTGTCCATCGCCATCCCCATGGGCGTGGTGGCGGCGTGGAAGCAGGGCACCTGGATCGACCGGGCGGTGATGGGCTTTGCCGTGCTCGGCTTTTCGGTGCCCGTCTTCGTGGTGGGCTATCTGCTGGCCTATGTCTTCGCGCTCGAGCTCGAATGGTTCCCGGTGCAGGGCTACACGCCCTTCGCCGAGGGGTTCTTCCCCTGGATCGAGAACCTTGTGCTGCCCGCCATCGCCCTGGGCGGCGTCTATATCGCGCTGATCGCCCGGATCACCCGCGCCACCATGCTGGAGGTGCTGCAGCAGGACTATATTCGCACCGCGCGCGCCAAGGGGGCAGGGCAGAGCTCCATCCTGTTTCTGCATGCGCTGAAGAACGCGGCCGTGCCCATCGTCACCGTGGTGGGCATCGGCATCGCGCTGCTGATCGGCGGCGCGGTGGTGACCGAGAGCGTCTTCGCCATCCCCGGCCTGGGTCGCCTGACGGTGGATGCCATTCTGCGGCGCGACTACCCGGTGATCCAGGGCGTCGTTCTGCTGTTCAGCTTCGTCTACGTCCTGGTGAACCTGGGCATCGACCTGCTCTACACCTTCCTTGACCCGAGGATCCGGTATTGATGCACGCCACCGGTTCAGCCCTTCAGCCTTTGGAGGCGACATGAGCGCCGTCATGATCCCGGCCGGACTGGCCATCGCCAAACCGATGCCCGATGTGCTGCCGCCGGTGCGCGCGCGCGGCGGCGTGCTCGGCTTCCTGCGGCGCTATCCCACCATCGCCATCGGTGGCGGGCTGCTCCTGTGCATGCTCTTCGTCGCTGTCTTCGCGCCGTTCCTCTGGACGAAGGACCCAACATCGCTGGCACCGGCGCTGCGCACGCGTGAGCCTGGGGCGCAATTCTGGTTCGGCTCCGACATGCTGGGCCGCGATGTCTATTCGCGGGTGCTCTACGGCGCACGGGTGTCGCTGCTGGTGGGCTTTTCGGTGGCCTTGCTGGCCAGCGCCATCGGCCTGGCCATCGGGTTGTTCTCGGGCTTCATCCGCCTCGCCGACAGCATTGTGATGCGGGTGATGGATGGCATGATGTCCATCCCGCCCATCCTGCTGGCCATTGCGCTGATGGCGCTGACCCGCGGCTCGGTGCAGAACGTCATCATTGCCATCACCATCGCGGAAATCCCGCGCGTGACGCGGCTGGTCCGCGGCGTGGTGCTGTCGCTGCGTGAGCAACCCTATGTCGATGCGGCGGTCGCCTCGGGCACCGGCACGTTCATGATCATGTGGCGCCACATCCTGCCCAATACGCTGGCCCCGCTGACCGTGCAGGCCACCTATATCTGTGCCGCGGCGATGATCACCGAGGCCATTCTGTCCTTCATCGGCGCCGGCACGCCGCCCATCATTCCTTCCTGGGGCAACATCATGGCCGAAGGCCGGGCGCTGTGGCAGGTCAAACCCTATATCGTGTTCTTCCCCGCGGTCTTCCTCTCCATCACCGTCCTCGCCGTTAACTTGCTGGGCGATGGCCTGCGCGATGCGATCGACCCTCGTCTGGCGAAAAAACTGTGACCGAACCGCTCCTTTCCGTCGAACAGCTGCAGACGCATTTCGCCACCATGGACGGTATCAACCGCGCCGTGGATGGCGTGTCCTTCCACGTCAATGCGGGCGAGACGCTGGCCATCGTGGGTGAGAGTGGCTGCGGCAAATCCGTCACCGCCATGTCCATCCTGCGCCTCATTCCGGAGCCGCCCGGCAAGATCGCGGGTGCCATCAAGTTTCAGGGCAAGGACCTCCTGAAGCTCTCGGACCGCGAGATGCGGGCGATCCGTGGCAATTCCATCTCGATGATCTTCCAGGAGCCGATGACCTCGCTGAACCCGGTGCTGACCGTGGGACGGCAGATCGGCGAGACGCTGCGGCTGCACCAGGGCATGTCCGCGCATCAGGCCGAGGAAAAGGCCATCGGGATGCTCGAACTCGTGGGCATTCCCGAGGCGCGGCGCCGGGTGCGGGAATACCCGCACCAGCTCTCGGGCGGCATGCGCCAGCGCGTGATGATCGCCATCGCACTCGCCTGCAACCCGAAGCTGCTGATCGCCGATGAGCCGACGACGGCGCTCGACGTCACCATCCAGGCGCAGATCCTCGACCTGATGCGCGACCTCAAGCATCGCGTGGGCGCGGCCATCGTGCTGATCACCCATGATCTGGGCGTGGTCGCCGAAGTCGCCGAGCGGGTGATCGTGATGTATGCCGGCCGCAAGGTGGAGGAAGCCACGGTCGCGCAGCTCTTTGCCAAGCCGCGCCATCCCTATACCCAGGGCCTGCTGGGCTCGGTGCCCAAGCTCGGCTCCTCGCTGACCGGCGAAACCACGCGGCTGGCGGAAATTCCCGGCCTCGTGCCCAGCCTGAAGCGCAAACTGGAAGGCTGCGTCTTCGCCTCGCGCTGCCAATACGCGACGGATCTTTGCCGTCAGGTCGTGCCTGGACTCGAGGAGAAATCGCCCGGCCATATCGCCGCCTGCCATTACGCCGAACGTGAGGTTGTCGCAGCATGAGCACCGATGGTCGCAGGGTCGATTGGCCCGGGGAACTGAATCGGAGCGGCGGACAATGAACCCGATCCTGCAAGTCTCCGATCTCAAAAAACATTTTCCGGTCAAGGGTGGGCTCTTCGGCACCACCGTGGGCCAGGTCTATGCCGTGGACGGCGTGAGCTTCGAGATCAACAAGGGCGAGACGCTCTCGCTGGTCGGCGAAAGCGGCTGTGGCAAATCCACCGTGGGCAAGGCGGTGCTGCGGCTTTTTCCGCTCACCGCCGGCCAGGTGGTCCTCGACGGCAAGCGCATCGATGACATGTCGGCCGGTGAGCTTCGTCCCTTGCGGCGGAAAATCCAGGTGGTGTTCCAGGACCCATTCAGTTCGCTGAACCCGCGCATGAAGGTGCGCGACATCCTGGCCGAACCCATCACCAATTTCGGCATCGCCACCCAGAAGGAGGATATCGACCGCCGGGTGGCCGAGCTGATGGACAAGGTCCGCCTCCCGCGCGATGCGGTGAACCGCTGGCCGCATGAGTTCTCCGGCGGCCAGCGCCAGCGCATCTGCATCGCCCGCGCGCTGGCGGCCGACCCCGATATCATCGTCTGTGACGAGGCGGTCTCGGCGCTGGACGTCTCGGTGAAGGCGCAGATCGTCAACCTGTTGCAGGATCTGCAGGCCGAGCTGGGCCTGGCCATGCTGTTCATCAGCCACGACCTCGCCATCGTCGAGCACATGACGCATCGCGTGGCGGTGATGTATCTGGGCAAGATCGTCGAGGTCGCGGACAAGCGCGACCTCTTCGGTGCGCCGCGGCACCCCTATACCGAGGCGCTGCTCTCCGCCGTGCCGGTGATGGAGCCGGGCGGGGCGCCCGCGCGGATCATTCTCAAGGGCGATGTGCCAAGCCCGATCCGCCCGCCCCCGGGCTGTCGCTTCCACACCCGCTGCCCCTATGCCTTTGACCGTTGCCGCAAGGAGGAGCCGAAGCTGGTCGCGACCGGCAACAACCACCTCGCCGCCTGCCACCTGCATGATCTGCCGGAGGCGGAGAACCCGCTGCTGAACCAGACCGGTGCCACGGCCTTCCGGGCCGCCTCGCTTGGCGCCGCCTGACACCATCCGCTTCGAGGCCCGCGCGCCGCGCGGCGGTTTTGGCCGGGTGGTGAAATTCCTGTTCTGGCTGGTGCTGCTGGCGCCGCCGCTGCTCATGCTCGGCACCTGCGCCGGGCTGCAGGGTTATGTGCTCTCCGAGGATGACGAGGTGGCGCTGGGCGCGCTGATGTTCGGCGCCAGCGCGCTGGGCGTGCTCTGGGCGGTGTGGCTGGGCGGCGTGCCGATCATGGGGTTGCTGTTGCTGCTGACGCGGGGGCGAAAGCTGGTCATCGAGCAGCCGAGGCCGTGAGCGGCGTGCCCGTCATCGCGGGCCGTCTTGACGCCTTGCGGGCTAGCGGCGAGGCTCCATTTCAACATCACTCAACGACGGGAGGCGGGATATGCCGCAAGTCACACTCACGGTGAACGGCAAGAGCCACAGCGTGGCGGTCGAAGGCCGAACCCTGCTGGTCGAGCTTCTCCGGGAAAAACTGCGCCTGACCGGCACACATGTCGGCTGCGACACCAGCCAATGCGGGGCCTGCGTGGTCGACATCAATGGCGAATCGGTGAAAGCCTGCACCACGCTCGCGGTGATGTGCGAGGGCGCCTCGGTCACCACCATCGAGGGCCTGGCCGCGGCCGATGGCACCCTGCACCCCATGCAGGAGGCGTTTCGCGAATACCACGCCCTGCAATGCGGCTTCTGCACGCCTGGCATGGTGATGAGCGCCATCGACCTGGTGAACAAGCACCCCCAGGGCCTGAGCGAGCGCGAAATCCGCGAGGGTCTGGAAGGCAATCTCTGCCGCTGCACGGGCTATCACAACATCGTCAAGGCCATCGCCGCCGCGGCCGATGTGATGCACGGCAAGCGCACGACCATCGCCGCCGCCGCCGAGTAGGCATTTCGCCCGCGCGCCGTATGGTCGGCGCGCGGTGGGACTTGGGCGCCAAGCCGCCGGAACAGGCGGCGCGCCTCTTCAGGGAGCGAGCATCATGGACTCTGTTGTCCCCTTCGAGGGTATTGGCGCCAGCGTGAAGCGCAAGGAAGACCTGCGCTTCCTCTCCGGCCGCGGCCGCTACACCGATGACATCAACAGGCCAGGCCAGACCTATGCCTGGTTCCTGCGCAGCCCCCATCCGCATGCCAGGATCACCTCCATCGACCTCGCGGCGGCGAAGGCCATGCCCGGCGTGATCGCCATCTTCACCGGCGAGGACATGGCGGATATCGGCGGCGTGCCCTGCGGCTGGCAGATCCACAACAAGGACGGCACGCCGATGAGCGAGCCGAAACACCCCGTACTCGCGCAGGGCAAGGTGCGCTTCGTGGGCGATGCCGTGGCGCTCGTGGTGGCGGTAACCCGCCCCCAGGCGCGCGACGCGGCCGAGGCGATCATGGTCGATTACGAAGTGCTGCCGGCGGCGGCCGACATGACCCAGGCCCAGGCGCCCGGCGCGCCCGCGGTCCATGACGATATCCCCAGCAACATCTGCTACGACTGGCATATCGGCGACAAGGCGGCGACGGATGCGGCCTTCGCCCATGCGAAGCACGTCGTGAAATTCGAGCTGGTGAACAACCGCCTCATCCCCAATGCCATGGAGCCGCGCGCGGCCATCGGCGACTACGACCCCACGACGGATGAGCACACCCTCTACACCACCAGCCAAAACCCGCATGTCATCCGCCTGCTGATGGGCGCCTTTGTTCTGAATATTCCGGAAAGCAAGCTGCGCGTGGTCGCGCCCGATGTGGGCGGCGGCTTCGGCTCCAAGATTTTCCACTACATCGAGGAAGCGGCCGTCACCTGGGCGGCGGCGAAGGTGAATTTGCCGATCAAATGGACGGCAGACCGCACCGAATCCTTCATGACCGACGCGCATGGCCGCGACCACATCACCCAGGCCGAACTGGCACTGGATGAGGCAGGAACATTCCTCGGCCTTCGGGTGGTGACGCAGGCGAATATGGGGGCCTACCTCTCCACCTTCGCCACCTCCGTGCCGACCTATCTCTACGCCACGCTGCTCGCCGGCTGCTACCAGACGCCCACGATCTATGCCCAGGTGAAGGCGGTCTTCACCAACACCGTGCCGGTCGATGCCTATCGCGGCGCTGGGCGGCCGGAGGCGACCTTCCTGATCGAACGCCTGGTGGATGTGGCGGCGCGCGAGACGGGCATCGACAAGATCGAAATCCGCCGGAAGAATTTCATTCGCCCCGACCAGTTCCCGTATCAGACGCCGGTCGCCCTGCAATATGACAGCGGCGATTATTTCTCGACTCTCGACATGGCGATGAAAGCCTCCGACTGGGCCGGCTTCGAGGCGCGCCGCGCGGAGGCAGCCAAGCATGGAAAACTGCGCGGCATCGGCATCTCCACCTATCTCGAGGCCTGCGGCATCGCGCCCTCGGCGGTGGTGGGTGCGCTGGGTGCCCGGGCAGGGCTCTATGAGGTGGGCGTGATCCGCGTCCACCCGACCGGTTCCGTCACCGTGCTGACCGGCACGCATAGCCATGGCCAGGGCCACGAAACCACCCTGGCGCAGCTGGTCTCCGACCGCCTGGGCGTGTCCATCGCCAATGTCGACATCGTGCATGGCGATACCGCCAAGGTGCCCTTCGGCATGGGCACCTATGGCAGCCGGTCGCTCGCCGTGGGCGGCTCGGCCATGGTCAAGGCGATGGACAAGATCGTCGCCAAGGCGAAGAGAATCGCAGCCCATCTGATGGAGGCCGATGTCGCCGATATCGAGTTCGACCGCGGCACTTTCCGGGTCGCCGGCACCGACAAGACCAAGTCGCTGACCGATATCAGCCTCGCCGCCTATGTGCCGCACAACTACCCGATCGAAGAGATCGAGCCGGGGCTGGAGGAAACCGCCTTCTACGACCCGAAGAACTTCACCTATCCCGGCGGTTGCCACATCGCCGAGATCGAGATCGAGATCGAGACCGGGCAGGTCTCCATGGTGAATTTCACCGCGGTCGACGATGTTGGCCAGGTGATCAACCCGATGATCGTGGAAGGCCAGGTGCAGGGCGGCGTCGCCCAGGGCATCGGGCAGGCGCTGTTGGAGGCTTGCGTCTATGACGCGCAGGGCCAGCTCATCAGCGGCTCCATGATGGATTACACCATGCCGCGTGCCGATGATCTGGCCCCGGTTTCGGTCGCCACCCACACCACGCTGTGCACCCACAACCCGCTGGGGGTGAAGGGCTGCGGCGAGGTCGGCGCCATCGGCTCACCGCCCGCGGTGATCAATGCCGTGGTGGATGCGCTGCGCGATTATGGCGTGCGCCACGTGGAGATGCCGGCGACACCGGCGAAAATCTGGTCCATCATTCACGCCAACGCGCCGCGCATGGCCGCCGAGTAACTGAGAGACAACCTCCGCCCGATCGCCGCAGGCGCCCATCGGTCGGCCCAAGGAGACATCGACGATGTATGATTTCGCCTATCACAAGCCGTCTTCCGTCGCCGATGCGGTGGCACTTCTGGCGGCCGATCCCGATGCCAAACTGGTCTCCGGCGGCCACACGCTGCTGCCGGCGCTGAAGCACCGGCTGAACAAGCCCTCTTCGCTGATCGACCTCTCCGGCATTGCCGATCTCAAGGGGATCAAGAAGGTCGGCAATTCCATCGTGATCGGCGCGCTGACGCGGCATGTCGAAGTCGCGACTTCGGACATCGTGGCCGCCGCCATCCCGGCGCTGGCCTATATGGCCAGCCATATCGGTGACAATCAGGTGCGCAACCGCGGCACCATCGGCGGCAGCGTCTCCAACAACGATCCGGCGGCGGATTACCCCGGCGCGGTGCTGGGCCTGGGCGCCACGGTGCACACCTCCAAGCGCAAGATCACGGCGGACGACTTCTTCCAGGGGATGTTCACCACGGCGCTGGAGCCCGACGAGATCCTGACCGCGATCGAATTCCCGATCCCGGAAAAGGCCGGCTATGCCAAGATGAAGAACCCGGCCAGCCGCTACGTCATGGCCGGCGCCTTCGTCTCCAAGGGGCCGATGGGCGTGCGCGTGGTGATCAATGGCGCGGGTCCGGGTGTGTTCCGGCAATCCGCCATGGAGGCCGCGCTGGCGGCCAGCTGGGCGCCGGGTGCGGTGGCCGCCATCAAGCAGGATGCCGATGGCCTGAACAGCGACATCCATGGCAGCGCCGAATACCGCGCGCATCTCGTGGGCGTGATGGCGAAGCGGGCGATCATCGCGGCCGGCTGAGGCATGCTCGCCGCCGATCTCGGGCTCTTCCTGGTGGCAGCGCTGCTGCTCGCCATCATTCCGGGGCCCGGGATGCTCTATGTCGGCGCCCGCACCCTGGCGGGGGGGCTGGGTGAGGGTCTGGCCTCCACCGCCGGGACTGGCCTGGGTGGGATGGTCCATGTCCTGGCCGGCGCGCTGGGCCTCTCAGCGCTGGTCATGGCCAGTGCCGAGGCTTTCACGGTGATGAAGCTTCTGGGCGGGTTGTACCTGATCTGGCTGGGTTTTCAGGCCTGGCGGCAGGCCGGGCTCGCATTGCAGGCCGGGGCTGACCTGCCGCCGCTGGGCATGCCCCGCGCCTTTCGCGAGGGTGTGGTGGTCGAGGCACTCAACCCCAAGACCGCGGCCTTCTTCCTGGCCTTCATCCCGCAATTCCTGGACCCCTCGCGCGGCGATATCGGCTGGCAGTTTGTGCTGCTCGGCAGCATTTGCGTGGCGGCGAACACGCTTGTGGATGCGGGTGTGGCGCTGGCCGCGGGCCGGTTGCGCGATGTGGCGGGGCGGCGCGGCGATGTGCTGCTGCGGCTGCGGCAGGCCGGCGCCGGGCTGATGATGGCGCTGGGCCTGGGCGTGCTGCTGCTGCGTCGCCCGGCGGCCTGACAGGTCTTTCCCGACAGGCCTTTTCCTGGGGCGCAGGGCATGGCCCAATGGCACCCATGCAACTCGACATCCCCAGCATCCACGCCCAGGTCCGAGAAATCTTCGACCGCTACGAAGCCGCGATCGCCGCCAATGACACCGCGACACTCGACAGTATTTTCTGGGCCGATCCGCGCACCGTGCGCTTCGGCACCACGGAAATCCTCTATGGCCATGACGCCATCCGTGCCTTTCGCGCCAGCGTTTCGCGCTACGCCGCGCGCACCACGCGCAAGATCCACATCGTCACCTTCGGCGAGGATTTCGCCGCCACCCACCTCGAATATGAACGGGTGGAAACCGGCCTGATCGGCCGCGAGACCAAGATCATGGCGCGCATGCCCGAGGGTTGGCGGGTGGTCTCCGCCCATGTCTCGCTTCTGGCGCCGGCCGATGCCGGCCTGCAGAAGAAATGACCCATCTCATCGTCATCGGCGCGGGCATCATGGGCGCCTGCACGGCGTTGGAGGGGCTCGCCCGCGGCTGGCAGGTCACCATTCTCGACCCCGGGACCCCAGGCGGGGAGCAGGCGGCGAGCTATGGCAATGGTTGCTGGCTGAACCCGCTCAGCGTCATTCCGCCAGCACTTCCGGGGTTGTGGAAGAAGGTGCCGAAGTTCCTGATGGACCCGCTGGGGCCGCTGGCCATCCGCTGGCGCTACTTCCCGAAGGTGGCGCCCTGGCTGATGCGCTACCTCCTCGCGGGATGGACCGAACAGCGCGTCCTGCGCACCGCCCATGCGCTGCGCGGCCTCTTGGCCGATGCGCCCTCCCGTCACCTTACCCTGGCGCGCGCGGCGGGCGTCGAGCATCTCATCGAACGGAAGGGCCTGATGTATGTCTGGGCCGATCGTGCCGGCTTCGAGGCCGAGGCCCTGGCCTGGCGCATCCGCGCCGCGGTGGGCTGCACCTGGCGCGAGCTGGATGAGGATGCGCTGCGCCAGCAGGAACCCGGCCTCGACCGCCGCTACCGCTTCGGCATCCTGACCGATGAGGGGGCGAGCTGCGCCGACCCCGGCGCCTATGTCGCGGCGCTGGTGGCGCTGGCGCAGGCCAAGGGCGCGCGGCTGGAGCGCGCTGCCGCCACCGGTTTTCGCATCGAGCGCGGGCGGTTGCGCGCCGTCACCACCGCCGCGGGCGAGGTGGCCGCGGATATGGCGGTGATCGCCGCCGGCGCGCGCTCCCGGCCGCTGGCCGCCGCCGCCGGCGACGACCTGCCGCTGGAGAGCGAGCGCGGCTACCACGCCGAGATCATCGCCCCCGAGGCCTCCATCCGCACGCCGCTGATGCCCCATGACGGCAAGATGAGCGTGATCCGCACCGCCAATGGCCTGCGCGCGGCGGGGCAGGTGGAAATCGCCGGCATCGACGCCGAGCCGGACTGGCGACGCGCCGAGATCCTTCGCGATCATGTGATCCGCACCGTGCCCGGCCTGCCGGCCGATTTGCCGCCCGATCGGGTGCGGGTCTGGCTCGGCCATCGGCCCTCGATGCCCGATGGCATGCCGTGCCTCGGGCCTTCGGCGGCGTCGCGCGATATCTTTCATGGCTTTGGCCATGGCCATGTCGGGCTGGTCGGCGCGCCAGCCAGTGCGGCGATCATTGTGCGCCTGCTGGCCGGCGAAATGGTGCCCGAGGCGGCGGCTTTCGCACCCGCCCGCTTCACCGGATGATTCCTCTCGCATTTCACCCGGCGAGGTGGCATATTCACGGCAAGGCCATGCATCCCGCACTGCCTTTTTTCTGAATTTGGATTGTGCACCAACGTGTCTGACAATATGCCGGAAGGCGGGCTGATTGAAGCCAAGGTGAAGTGGTATAACGGGCGCAAGGGCTTCGGCTTTGTGCTTGGACCGGACGGGCAGGATGTGTTTTTCCATGCTTCCGCCCTGACTGACGCGGGCATCGAGCAGCCCGACACGGACGACACGCTGGTGTGCGAGATCGGTTCTGATCGCACGGGTCGGCGCCTCGTCACACGGATCACGGAATTGAAGCGTGGTCCGGGCGGTGGCGCCTCGCGCGGGTTTGGTGGCGCAGCCCCGGGTGGGTTTGGCGACCGTCCGCCGCGCGGCAATTTCGGCGATCGCCCGCCGCGTCGTGATTTCGGCGGTCCGCCGGGCGGCGGCGGTGGCTTCGGCGCCCCGGGCGGCTTCGGTGATCGCCCGCCACGCGGCAATTTCGGTGATCGTCCGCCGCGCCGCGATTTCGGTGCTCCGGGTGGCTTCGGCGGCGGCGCTGGCGGGGGTGGCTTCGGTGGGGGCGGTGGCTTCGGCGACCGTCCGCCACGGCGCGACTTTGGCGGCCCCCCGGGTGGTGGCATGGGTGGTGATCGCCCGCGTCGCGATTTCGGCGGCGATGCCGGTGGCCCGACCTATGGCGTCAATGGCACGGTGAAGTGGTTTGATCAGGTGCGCGGCTTCGGCTTCGTCACGCCTGATGATGGCGGCCAGGACGTCTTCCTGCATTCCTCCGTGCTGCAGCGCGCCGGCAAGCAGGATGTGCAGCAGGGCGAAAAGGTGGCTCTCGATGTCCGTGACGGGCAGCGTGGCCGCCAGGCCGTCACGATGAAGTAAGGCTTCCCAAAGGGATGTCTGTGAGGGGCCCCGGCAGCGATGCCGGGGCTTTTTTCATGTCTGGGTAACCGTGGACGGGCAGAGTGAGGGGATGTTGTGGCTTCTCCTCCTCCTGCCCGTGATGGCCGCGGCCCAGCCCGCCTGCAACGCGCAGCGGGAGGGGCAGGTCGCCTGCATGGCCGGGCGGCTCTGCGCCTGCCGGTATGAGACGGGCGGCAGCCTGACCGGCCGGCCCTCGGCGCATCGCTGGGATTGCGGCGCGCTGCGGCCGGATTGCCGCCGGCCGGACCCTGTGCCGCCGGGGGCGGATCACCCGGGGCTGAACCTGCTGCCCATTCCCCTGCCGCACGGCTTCGTCCCAACCCGGCCCACCCCGCCGGGGCCGCCCAAGCGACCCTGAGCATTTTCGCGCATGGCCAGTATGGGTTAGGCTTGGGCATCGGGAGGATTCAGGCCATGCAACGCCGTTCATTCATCGCGGCCACGCTGTCGGTTCCGGCGCTGGCGCAAACCGCCTGGCCCGACCGCCAGGTCCGCATCGTGGTGCCTGATGCGCCGGGTGGCGGCAATGACATCACCGCGCGGATCTTTGCCCATTATCTCGAACGCGCGCTCGGCCAGCCCTTCCCGGTGGACAATCGGGTGGGAGCGGGCGGGCGGATCGGGGTGGAGCATGTCTTTCGATCCCCACCCGACGGCGCCACGCTGCTGCTGGGCAATGCCGGCTCGAACGGCATCAACGCCGCGCTGTATCGTGACCTGCCGTATAATCTCGAGACGGATTTCACGCCCATCTCCCAGCTGGTCGCGGGCCCCAATGCGCTGTGCATCAACCCCCGCGCCCTGCCGGCGGCGGATATGGCCGGGCTGCTGGCGCTGTTGCGGGCGCGACCGCCGGGCAGCGTGAATTACGCTTCGGCCGGGCCGGGTTCGTCCTCGCATTTCTCCGGCGAGCTGTTCAAGGCCATGGCGGGGGTCGACCTCACCCATATCCCCTATCGCGGCGCCGCGCAGATGGGGCAGGCGGTGGTGTCGGGCGATGCGCCGCTGGTGATCGGCAATCTCGTGAACCTCCAGGGTTTTGTCGCGCGTGGCGAAATCCGGCTGATGGCCGTCACCTCGCTCACACGTTGGCCGGGCACGCCCGATGTGCCGACGCTGCATGAGAGCGGCCTGCCGGGCTTCGAAACCCTGGCCTGGAACGGTCTGTTCGGCCCGCCGGGCCTGCCGCCCGCGATCGGCGCCCGGCTGCTGCCCGAGCTGCGCCGCATCGCGGCCCTGCCCGATGTGCGCGAACGCATCGCCTCCATCGGTGGTGAGCTGGTGGTGAGCGAGCCCGCGGCATTGTCCGCGCGGGTGCGCGAGGACATCGCGAAATGGCGGCGCCTCGCCGCGCAAGCCAATATCCGGGCGGAATAACGTGCGCATCACCGGGGTTGAGTTCCACGGCGTGGCGGTCACACCGCGCACGAATTGGTGCTTCCTGCTCGTCCGCACCGGGGATGGCCGCACCGGGCTGGGCGAATGCACGCTGGCCAATCAGGAGACGCTGCTGGCGGCCGAGGTGGCAAGGCTCGCGGCCCGCGTGGTGGGCGAGGATGCCGGCGCGCGCAACCGTCTGGCCCGGCTGCTGCCGCATGCTCCGGCTGGCCTCGTGGCGCAGACCGTGCTCAGCGCCTTCGAGGGCGCCTTGTGGGACCTCGCCGGTCAGGAGGCCGGAAAACCCATCCATGCCCTGCTCGGCGGCGCGCTGCGCGATGCCGTGCCGCTCTATGCCAATATCAACCGCGGCACCAATCCGCGCACGCCCGAGGGTTTCGCCGCCGCCGCCACCCGCGCGCTGGCCGCCGGGTTTTCCGCGATCAAGCTCGCCCCATTTGACCCCATCATTTGGGAGGATGCCGCCGATCCGGCATGGCGCGCGGGCTATGCCGAGGGTCTGGCCCGTATTGCCGCCGTGCGCGCCGCCATTGGCGCCGACCACGCGCTGATGGTCGACGCGCATTGGCGCTTCTCACCCGGCGGCGCGGCCGGGCTGATCCGCGATGTGGCGCGGGAAAACCTGTTCTGGCTGGAATGCCCGGTGGCCGAGGCCAACCACGCCGAAATCCGTCGCCTGCGCGGCATGGCCAATGACCGCGGCATGCGGCTGGCCGGCGCGGAGGCGCTGTCGGGCCTGGCCGCCTATCGCCCGCTGATCGAGACCGGCTGCTACGACGTGCTGATGCCCGACATGAAGCATTGCGGCGGGCATGAGGAGATGCGGCGCATCGCCGCCCTCGCGCTCACCGCGGGCGTCGAGATCGCCCCCCACAACCCCACCGGCCCGGGCTGCCACGCCCATTCCCTGCATGCCTGCGCCACCCTGCCCAACCTGTTGCCGCTGGAGGTGCAGTTCGGCGAGACCGCGCGTTTCTTCACCCTCTGCCCCGGCGCCAGCCTGGATTTTGCGGCGGGCGCGGCGGCGCTGCCGGGCGGGGCGGGGCTGGGGGTGGCGCTGGATGAGGTGGATGCGGCAGCGACGCCCTGGCAGCCCCAGGCCACGCCCTGGCTCGACCCGCGCCTGGGCTGAAGGGAATCTCGCCCTCAGAACCGCCGCGGCCGGAGCCCGGCCTGGAACCACGTGATCATCGAATAGATATCATAGACCGGCAGGCCGAGTGCTGCCTGCACATCGGCGGCATAGGGCGGCATGTTGGTGCATTCCAGCACCACCGCGCCCAGGTTTTTCACCCGCGCGCGCAGCGCCAGGGCCGCGTTCACCACATCGGCGCGGGCGGCGTCGACATCCATGTCCTCGCTCTCGGCCTTGATCAGCACGCGGAAGAATTCCCGCCCGTCCTCGCAGCCCTCGATGGGGGTATCGGGGGCGACCCCGGCACCCTCGAGATGGGCGGGGGTGAGGCCCGCCCGGTTCACGGTGACGATGCCCACACATTGCCCGGGTGGCAGGCTGGCCTGCACCCAGGGCACCTGCATCATCGATGATGTGGCCACCGGCACGCCAAGCGCCGCCGTCAGCTCCTGCTGAAAAATCGCCAGAAAACCGCAATTGGTGGTGATGGCCTCGGCCCCCAGCGCCAGCAATTCGCGGCCGGCGGCGATGAAATCGGGCAGCAGCCCGGCCGCCCCGCCCACCACCACCCGCTCGGGCGAGGCGCCCTCCACCACCTTATAGAGCACCGGGAAGGGCCAGGTCCCCGCATTGCCCATATCGCCGGGGATGCGCGGGAAGCGGGCCTGCAGCATGAGGATGCCCAAAGGGGCGCCATAGATGGCGCGGCCGCCGCGGGCGATATGAGATTGAGGGATGTTCATTCCGACAGCTTAAGGCGCTAGTCTCCGCCCGGCCAAGTAGGAGCTTCCCGCATGCAACGCCGTACCCTCCTCGCCGTTCCCCTGCTCGCGGCACCCGCGCTGACCCCTGGCCTGGCGCAGGAGACCTGGCCGTCGCGCCCCATCACCCTGCTCTCGGGCTTTCCCAATGGCGCGGGGACGGACATCTATTCCCGCCGCCTGGCCGAGCCGCTTGCCCGGCTGCTGGGGCAGCCCATCATCGTCGACAACCGCTCCGGCGCCGGCGGCAACATCGCCTCCGACCTCGTGGCCAAGGCGCGTCCGGATGGCTACCTGCTGCTGCTGGGCACGGGCGGCACCCATGCCATCAACCAGTCACTCTACCGCACGCTGCCCTTCCATGTGGTCAATGATTTTACGCCGATTGCCCATTTGGGCGATGTCCCCAACGTGCTGACCACGAGCATGCCGCGCCGGCCGCAATTCCAGAATTGCGCCGATGTGCTGGCCGCCGCCCGCGCCCGCCCGCAAGCCGTGAGCTACGCCTCCACCGGCAATGGCGCCTCCACCCACCTCGCCGGCGCGCAGTTTGCCGCCGCCGCAGGCATCGACATGCTGCACGTCCCCTATCGCGGCCAGCCCGGCGCGCAGGGCGCGGTGCTGGCGGGCGATGTGGACCTCTTCTTCAACCAGGTCGGCCCGGCGCTTGGCGCCATCCAGGGCGGGCTGACCCGCGCCATCGCGGTGACCACCGCCACGCCTGTGGCGGCGCTGCCGGGCGTGCCCACGGTGGCCGAGGCCTGCAACCTGCCCGGCTTCGTCTCCACCACCTGGTATGGGCTGCTGGGCCCGGCCGGGCTGCCGCCCGCGATCGTCGCGCGCATCAACGCGGCCGTGCAGCAGGTGATCACCGCGCCGGAATTCGCGCAGTGGCTGGTCACCAGCCAGGGCATCGCGCCGCCGCCGGTGAACACGCCCGAGGGTTTCGCCGCCATCCAGATCCGCGATGTGGCGACATGGGCCGAGGTTGTGCGCCGCTCGGGTGCGACGGTGGATTGACCGGCCGCGCGCGCCGCGTGAGGCTCGCGCCATGACCGATCTCCTGATTTCCGGCGGCACCGTGATCACCATGGACGCGCAGCGCCGCATCATCGCCGATGGCGCGGTGGCGGTGGTGGATGGCCGCATCGCCGATGTCGGCCCCCGTGCCGATGTCGAGGCCGCCCACCCCAACCCGCGCCGGCGGATTTCCGCCCAGGGCAAGGTGGTGATGCCCGGGCTGATCGACGCGCATGGCCATGCCGGCCACGGCCTGGTGAAGACGATGGGCAGCGGCGACAGCCAGGCCTGGTTCAACGCCTGCCGGCAGATCTACACCCATGCCTCGCCGCCGGCCTTCTGGCGGGCCGAGGCGGCGTTGACCGCGCTCGAACGTCTCAGCTTCGGCATCACCACCGGCGTCTCGGTGCTGGGCGGCGGCGATTGCGTGATGCGGGTGGATGACGCGGCGCATGGCACCGCCCATGCCGAGGGCGTGGCCATGATCGGCATCCGCGACGTGATGGCGGTGGGGTATTGCCGCCCGCCCTTTCCCAATACCTATGACGGCCGCCCGGTCAGCGCCGAGCGGCAATTGGAGGTGATGCGCGAACTTTTTTCGGCCCTGCACAATCATGGCCGGCAGACGCTCTGCACCATGATGCCGGTGTTCCGCGGCGACACCGCCCACCAGGCGCTGATCACGGCGCAGGGCCAGGACATGCTGGCGCTCTCGGCCGAATTCGGTGCGCTGTTCCACCAGGACGGCCATCGCGCCGGGTCGATCGCCGAGGCCCATGAGCTTTTCGGCCTGCTCTGGCCCGGCGCGTTTCTGTCGCATTGCACCGACCTCACCGATGGCGACATCGCGGCCCTGGTCGAGACCGGCGCGCATGTCGTGCACAACCCCACCGCCATCGCCGCCGTGCGCGGCTTCTGCCCGGTGGCGAGGCTGCTCGATGCCGGGGTGAATGTGATCCTGGGCAGTGATGGCACGGCGCCGGACCGCAGCACCGACATGTTCCGCCACATGGTCATGGCCCGGCGCTATGCCCAGCGCGCGGCGCAGAGCGACAAATTGCTGCCGCCGGGCCGGGTGCTGGAGATGTGCACGGTCGATGCCGCCCGCGCCCTGGGCATGCCCGATCTCGGCGCGCTCAGCCCCGGCATGCTGGCCGATATCATCACCGTGGACCTCACCGCGCCGCATATGGCGCCGGCCAATATGCCGCTGTGGCGGGTGGTGTGCTTCGCCAGCGGTTCGGATGTGCGCGATGTGGTGGTGGGTGGCGATGTGTTGATGCAGGACCGCGTGATGGCCGGCATCGACGTGGACAGCGTGGTGGCGGAGGCGGAGGCGCGGGCGGCGGAGATGCTGGAAGCCTCGGGCCTGGGTGCGATGGTGGAGGAGGTGCCGGGCTGGGGTCTGACGCGCTTTCCGTGATCCCGGGCTGGATTCTCTTCACCGTCTCGGCGGCGGCCTTCCAGTGCTGGCGCACCGCCAAGCAGCAGAAATTGCGCGGGCAATTGTCGGTCAATGGCGCGGGGGTGGTGCGCTACCTCTATGGCGTGCCCGCGGGCCTCGCCATTCTGGCCGGCTATTGGCTGGCGTTTGGCGGCGAGGTTGGCGGGTTTTCCTGGGTGTTCTGGGCCTATTGCCTGGGCGGCGGCCTGGGGCAGATCCTCGGCACGAACCTGCTGATCATGAGTTTTGCCGGCCGCGGCTTCGCCGTGGGCACGGCCTATTCCAAGACCGAAGCCATCCAGGCCTCGATCATCGCCATCGTGCTGCTGGGGGAGACGATACCGTGGCTGTCCTGGGTGGGGATCGCGGTGTCGGTCGGCGGCGTGCTGTATCTGTCGCTGGCCGGGCGCGATCTGTCGCCGCGCGGGCTGCTGGAGGCGACCTTGCAGCCCGCGGCCATTCTGGGCATCGCCGCGGGCTTTGCCTTCGCGGTGTGTTCGGTCTTCATCAAATCGGCCAATCAGGCGCTGGATGGCGAGGATCTGGTGCTCAAGGCGCTGGTCTGCCTGGTCATTATCAATGCCATGCAGACGGTGATGCAGGGCGGCTTCCTGCTGGCGCGCGAGCCGGGGGAGATGCGGCGCGTCTTCTCGAGCTGGCGGGATTCGGTGGTGGTGGGCGCGCTCTCGGCCTGTGGTTCGGCCTGCTGGTTCTCGGGCTTCGCCCTGGCCCCGGTGGCCATGGTGCGCGCGGTGGGGCAGGTGGAGATCATCTTCACCCTGCTGGTCAGCCGCTTCTACCTGCGGGAGCATATCCGCGCGGCGGATGGTATCGGCGCGCTGGTGGTGGTGGCCGGCGTGGTGCTGGTGCTGCTGGGCAAATACGCCTGGGGCTAGGTTTGCGGCCTGTCAGGCTCGCAGATCGAGTTGCACGCCGCGCGGTGCGGCCTGCGGCGTGGCGGGGCGTGGCCCGCCGGGGATGGCGGCCTGGCTTGCGGCAATGATCTGGGCCTGCAACGCGGCCTCGCCCATGCCCGGCGCGCCGCCATGGGCCGAGGCATCGGCCGCGATCTTTGCCATGGTGGCCTGTGCGGCGCCGAGCGGCTTGGCGAAGTTCGATTCCGCGGCCAGTTCCTCAGGCGTCACCCGGCCGGGTTCCCGCTCGCCAGCGCTGGAAAGGGACAGAATCAACATCGGCGGGATCGGTGCGGCACGGGCGAGGGACTGCAACATATAGGTAACCTCCTGCGGCGATTGTCCTGGCAGGGGGTTACGCAAGGCTTAACGGCGGCGCCGGGATCGCGAAAAAATCGCTGGGTCAATCCAGCCGGATATTGGCCGCCCGCACCACCGCCTCGTAACGGGTGATTTCGGATTGCACGAGCCGGCCCAGCGCGTCCAGCGTGAGGTTCGAGCCCGTCATGCCGATGCCGGACAGGCGGCGCTGGGTTTCCGCCTCCCCCATCGCCATCTGGATTTCGGCCGCCAGCCGCTCGACGATCGCAGGATCGGTGCGGGCGGGGGCGAAGACGCCCTGCCAGACCTCCATCGAAAACCCCGCCATCGCCGGCAGGCTGGCGAGCGGCGGCACGCCGGGCAGCGAGCCATGCCCGGCCGCGGCGCTGACGGCATAGGCGCGAATCCGCCCCCCGCGCGCCAGGGGGGCCGCAAGCGTGACGGCCATGATCGCGAGGTCGAGCCGCCCGCCCATAAGGTCGGTGGGAATTTGTGCCGAGATGCGGTAGGGCACGTGCTCCAGCCGCGCGCCGGTGCGCGCGGCGATGATCTCGCCCAGCAGATGCAGCGAGGTGCCGGTGCCGGACGTGGCATAGGTCAGCCCATCGGGGCTGCGCTGCGCGAGGGTGATCAGCGCCGGCAGATCATCCGCCGCCAGGTCGAGCCGGCCGGCCAGGCATAGCGGCAGGGTTGCCAGCATCGCCACCGGCGCGAAATCGACCAGCGCGTCGTAGCGCACCACATTGGGGGTGACGAAGGGCGCTATCGCCAGCGTGCTCTCCACCGCCACAACAAGCGTATGGCCATCGGGGGCGGCGCGGGCCACGCGCTCCGTGCCGATCACGCCGCCGGCCCCGGGCACATTCTCCACCACAACATTCACGCCGAGGCGGCGCGAGAGTTCGGGGGCAAGCAGACGCGTCACCGCATCCACATTGCCGCCGGCGGCAAAGGGCACCACCAGGGTGATGGGGCGCGACGGCCAGGCCTGCGCGCGCGCCAGGGCGGGCCATGCGAGCAGCGGCAGGCTGCGGCGGGTGAGGCTCATGGCGTGGCGTCCTTCAGCAATGCGTCGAAGCTCTGGGTGAATGTGGCACGCCATGCCCGCTTCGTGCCGGCATCGACGAAGGCGCCGTCGATACCGTTCAGCATGAAGCCGCGCAGCGCCGTGGCGTCGAAGCCGAAAGCCTCGTGCATCAACTGCCAGCAGCGCGCGGAGTCGACGAGGTGCATGGTCGGATCGTCGGTATTGGGATGGATGGCGAGGCCCGCGGCGGGCATGCGGCGGATCGGGTGGTCCTCCGCCCAGCGCGCCTTGGGCAGGGTGCGCAGGTAATAGCTGTTGGTCGGCACCACGGTGACGATGAGGCCGCGACCCGCGATCTCACGGCAGAGATCGGGGTCCTCCAGCGCGGTGTAGCAGTGGTCCAGCCGGTCCACGGCGAGATCGCGCAGCGCGGTGCGGATGTTGTCCGGCCCGCAGCCGAATTCGCCGGCATGGGCGGTGCGCTTGAAGCCATGCCGGCCGGCCAGGCGATAGGCCTCGATGAAGAGCCCGGGCGGACCCTTCACCTCATTGTAGTCGATGCCGATGCCCACGGCCTTGTCATGCGGCCGCGCGGCCATCCATTCCACCATGGCGATGGCGGCCTCGGGCGGGGCCTCGCGGTCGATGGAGGGGATCAGCAGGGCGGTGATGCCATGCGCGGCCTGGGCATCCTCGAAGCCCGCGGTGATGCCGCTGAGCAGCCGGGCGTAGTCATCGGCCGAGCGGCAACTGCCGGTGGGGTTCCAGAAGATCTCGGCATGGCGCACGCCCTGGGCCGCGTGGCGGGCGAGGTATTCGAGGGTGATGCGATGGAAATCGGCGGGGCTGCGCAGCACCTCCGCCTCCAGCGCCCGGAAGGCGCGCAGCACGCCCACCGGCTTCTCGCCGCGGATGTAGAAACCCGCGATCTCCCCGGCCGTGATGCCGGCGTGGCTGGCCTGGGCGAGGTCCTGGAATGTCGTCTCCGAAATCGTGCCCAGCAGGTGGTCGTGCAGGGCGATCTTCGGCATCGCCGCGAAGAAGCCGGCAGGCAGGGCGCTCACAGCCGCAGCGCCGCGCGCAGCAGGGCCGCGCGCATCCGGCGGTGGTAATCCTGCCTGTCCATCGGCACCGCATCGCTCTTGCGGATCACGCAGGTGATGTAGTTGTTGTCCACGCTGCAGGCGATGCTGGCGCAGGGGGCGAGGATGGCGCTGGCATCCAGCCGGCGCTCCCGGTTCCAGATGATGAAATGGCCATCCTCATCGGCGAAATTCCATTGGTGGAAGCCGGAGTAGTGTTCGGCCTCGGCCTCGTTCACGCCGTGCTGGAGGATGATGCTCGCACCGGTCCGCGCCACGATCAGCATCTCGATCAGGCACCACAGCGGCTCGATCGCGTGGTCCAGCGCATTGGTGCAGAGGATGAGGTCGAAGCTGTCGGCCGCGAAACGGGCGGAGATGTCCTCGCCAAAGGCGAATTGCGTGGGCAGCGGCACCGTGGCGCCGGCGGCCGCGATGATCCCGGCATAAATATCGGCCAGCGGGTCGACGGCGGTGATCTCCACCTCGCGCCCCGGCACATGGGTGCCGGCCTTGGTGATCGGGCCGGCGCCGACATCGAGCACCCGGGCCGGGCCTGGCGGCAGCAGGGCGGCATGCCAATCCGCCATCGGCTGGGGCTGCATGCGGGCGGCGTATTCGAGGGGCCAGTTCAGGCCCTGGGTCGCGAACCAGTTGGTCCAGAATTCCCGCTCATGGGCCACGCCGCCCCGCCAGCTCTCCAGCGCGCGGGCCAGGGTCTGGCCCTGATCATCGAAGAGGCTCTGGAGATAGGTGGGAAGGGTCTCGGGCATGGTTCCACTGACAACACAGGGGCCAGGGTTGCAAGCCCGCCCGCCGCGCGCAAGTTTGCGGCCTGTCGAGGATGCCAAGCATGACCCTTCCCCGGCCGGCGATTCGTCCGGCACGCCCTGAATTTTCCTCCGGCCCCTGCGCCAAGCGGCCGGGCTGGTCGCTCGCAGCACTGGAGGGCGCGCTGCTGGGGCGCAGCCATCGCGCGAGCGCGCCGCGCGCGGCGCTGGCCGAGGTGATCAGCCGCAGCCAGGCGGTGCTGGGCATGCCCGAGGGGTATCGGCTTGGCATCGTGCCGGGCTCCGACACCGGCGCGATCGAGATGGCGATGTGGAGCCTGCTCGGCCCGCGCGGCGTGGATGTGGTGGCCTTCGAAAGCTTCGGCGACGCCTGGGCCGCCGATATCCGCCAGCAATTGCGGCTCGACGCCCGGGTGATCGCGGCGGCCTATGGCCAGTTGCCCGATCTGTCCCAGGTGGACCCGCGGCGCGATTGCGTCTTCACCTGGAACGGCACGACCTCCGGCGTGCGGATGACCGATGGCGACTGGATCGCGGCCGACCGACAGGGGCTGTCAATCTGCGACGCCACCTCGGCCGCCTTCGCCATGGACCTGCCCTGGGACAAGCTGGATGTGGTGACCTGGTCCTGGCAGAAGGTGCTGGGCGGCGAGGCGGCGCATGGCATGCTCGCACTCTCGCCGCGCGCGGTGGAACGGCTGGAAAGCTATTCGCCGCCCTGGCCACTGCCAAAAGTGTTCCGCCTGACCAATGGCGGCTCGCTGATCGAGGGCATCTTCAAGGGCGACACCATCAACACGCCCAGCATGCTCTGCGTCGAGGATGCGCTGGATGGGCTGCGCTGGGCCGAGGGCGTGGGCGGCCTGCCCGGGCTGATCGCCCGCAGCGAGGGCAATCTGGCGGAGATCGCGGCTTTCGTGGCCCGGGGCGGCTGGCGCTTCCTGGCCGAGGTGCCCGCGCAGCGCTCCTGCACCGCCATCTGCATCGCCCCCGCGGCGGATTGGTTCACCGCATTGCCCGGCACCGGCCAGGCGGCGGTGATGAAGAAGGTGGCGGGCCTGCTGGAAAGCGAGGGTGTGGCGCTGGATGCCGGCGGCTATCGCGACGCGCCGCCCAGCCTGCGGATCTGGGGCGGGGCCACGGTGGAACGCGCCGATATTGCTTCGCTGTTGCCCTGGCTGGACTGGGCGCTTGAGGCGGCGCGGGGAGGATAAAGCGTTTTCAGGCCTTGCGGCTTCGCAAGGCGGCTCGGAAAACGCGCGCAAACACTGAGCTGGAGCCGTCCCCACGGCCGCCCGCGCGTGCTCGCCCTATAGCTCGCCGATCCGCCCGGGATGCGCCTGCCCGGTCAGCACATGCCAGACGCCACGCAGATTGCCCCGGAACCGCCCCCAGCGATCCACCTCGGGCTCCGGCCGCAGCGATTTCACGCCATTGGCCAGCAAATGCCGGCCGATGCTGCGCAGCGCATGGTCCCAGGGGTAGCTGCCCTTGCGGGCGAGGTAGACCGAATTGACCACCTGCGAATAGCCGAGCCTGCGCCCGGGCTGCCGGCCGATCTTGGCGCCGAGATGCACGCCGCGCGCGCCGCCCAGGCGCAGGATGGTCCCATAAGGCAAAAGCCGGCGGGAGAAATCGATATCCTCGTACCAGGCATAGGCCGGCAGGGCCTCGTCGAAGCGGATGCCATGGGCGCGCACCGGGGCCATCCGGAAGGCCATGTTGCAGCCATAGCCGTTGAAATGCGGGCTGACTGTCAGCGGGTCAGCGGGGGGCGCATCGGCGGCCAGGATTTTCCGAGCGTCCTCCACCGAAATGCCCGGCCCCTTGGCGCCGTCGGCGATGACGGTGCCGGTGGCGACGACGCAGTCGGGGTTCGCCGAGAAAACCTGTTCCAGCACGCCCAGCCATTCGGGCGCCGGAAAAAAATCGTCATCGATGAAGAGGATGGCATCGGCCTCGGGCGCCGCGTCCATGATGGCATTGCGCTGGCGTGGAAGCCCGGCTTCGGCGGTGATGAAGCGCAGGCCCGGGAAGCGCGCGGGCAGGCCCGTCACGTCGCCCTCGCTGACATGGCAGATGATGATGGATTGCGGCGGGCGGGTCTGCCGGTCGAGTTCGGCCAGCACCTCGCCCAGGATGGCGGGGCGGCCACGGGTGGCGATGCCGATGGCGATGTTCATGGCGTGAGCGGCGCCGGCGGCGGGGTTTGCGGGGCGAGGAAGCCGGCGAGGCGGCCGGAAAAACTCTGCCAGTAATAGGCGGCGTGGTGCAGCCGGCCTCGCAGCAAGGACAGCGCGGCCCCGGCCACCGGGCGGTAGAGAAACGCAGACCAGACGGAGAAGGGCACGGCATGGCGGCGCAGCACGAAGCCCAGCCCCATGCCGTAGCGATGGGCGCGTTCGGCCGCGACGTCGGAGAGGCGCTTGTCGGGATGCACCACCAGCAGGGCCGGATCGTATTCCGCCCGCAGCCCGGCGGCCATGGCGCGGCAGACCAGGTCATTGCCCTCGGCGCTGCCGAAGGCGCTGCCGGGGCCGAGAGTCTCGTCGAAGCCGCCCAGCGCCAGGGCCGTATCGCGCCGCAGCCAGAGGTTGAACTCGATCACGCTGGTCCAGACGGTGGCCAGCGTGATTGGCCCGCCCTGCGCATGCCATCGGCCCGAACCCAGGCCCCCTTCGGGTGAGGCGGCGGGGCCGGTCAGCACCGCCAGCCCCTCGTCGTGAAAGGCCCGCGCGACCCGCGCGAGGGTGCCCGGCGGCAGGGTGCAGTCATCATCGGGGAAGGCCGTGATGTCGCCGATCGCGGCGCGCAGGCCCAAATTGCGCGCGGCATTGGCATGCGGGCGGGGGCTGCGGAGGTGGCGCAGCGCGAGCAGCGGCGCGTATTGCGCCACCACCGGCGCCAGCCGGTCATCGGGGTTCTGGTCGACCAGGATGACATCGAGGGCGGGGTGGTTCTGCGCGACCAGGCTGTCGAACAGATCGTGCAATTCGGCCACCCGGCCCATGGTGGCGATGATGAGGGAGAAATGGGTCATCCCATCACCTCGGCGGTCAGCGCCGCGCGAAAATTCTCTTCCGAGAAGCGGGCGGCATTGGCGTGGCAGGCGGCGGGGGAGAGCGGCGGGCCGGCCAGGAATTGCGCCACCGCCTCGCGCACCGCCGCCACGGTCTGTTCGCCGAACAGAATGCCGGTCTCGCTTTCCACCACGATGTCGCGGGCACCGCCGCGGCCATAGGCGATGAGCGGCGTGCCGGCGGCCTGGGCCTCGACCATGGCGATGCCGAAATCCTCTTCGGCGGCGAAGACGAAGGCCTGGGCGGTCTGGATCAACCGCACCAGCTCGGCCTGGGGCACCCGACCGCGCAGCTCGATATTCCCGGCCCCGGCGGCGGCGGCGATGACGCGCGGCGCCGAGGGGCCATCACCCACCACGATCAGCCGCTGCCCGGGCATGCCGGCAAAGGCCTCCACCACCAGCTCGATACGCTTGTACGGCACCTGGCGGGAGGCGATGAGGAAATGCCCTTCCTTCTTCTCATAAAGCGGGAAGCCGGCGAGGTTCACGGGCGGGTGCAGCACCCGCGCCTCGCGCCGCCAGGCTTTCTGGATGCGCTCGGCGATGAAGCGGCTATTGGCCAGCAGCGTGTCGGGCCGGGCGGCGCTGGCCTGGTCCCAGAGCCGCATCCTGTGCAGCAGCCAGCGGGTGTAGAGCGACTTCACGCCCCGGGTCAGGCCGGCCTGGCGCAGGTATTGGTGCTGCAAATCCCAGGCATAGCGCATCGGTGAATGGATGTAGCTGATATGCCGCTGCCCCGGGCCGGTGATAGCGCCTTTGGCCACGGCATGGCTGGAGCTCAGCACCACATCATAGCCCTGCAGGTCGAATTGTTCGACGGCGATGGGCATGAGCTGGAGGTAGTTGCGGAAGCGCTTTTGGGCAAAAGGCAGGCGCTGGATGAAGCTGGTCTGCGGCCTGCGGCCACCCAGGAAATGCCGCTCCTCCTCGGGCAGGAAATCGCAGAGCGCGAAGAGATCGGCCTGGGGGAAGGCGAGGAGCATCTGCTCCAGCACCCGCTCGCTGCCGGCATAGCTGTCGAGCCATTCATGGATGATGGCGATTTTCATGGGCGATCATTCACGAGTTGCAGCAGCCGCGCCGCGGCGGCGGGCCAGGAGAATGTTTCGGCGCGCGCGCGGCCGGCTTCGGCCAGGCTGGCATGCAGGGCGGGGTCGGCGATGAGGGGGGCGAGCTGGCGGGTGATGCCCTGCGGATCGTCGGGGGCGAACCAGAGCGCGGCATCGCCCAGCACCTCCGGCAGGGCGCCGGACTGGCCGGCGATGACCGGGCAGCCGCACCACATCGCCTCCAGCGGCGGCAGGCCGAAGCCTTCGTAGCGGCTGGGGAAGATCAGGCAGAGGGCGTTTTCGTAGAGGGCCCGCAGCGCGGCGTCGGAGACGCGGCCGAGGGGACGGGCCGCGCCCGCGCCGGCCTCGCGGAACACGGTCGCGTCGCGCGCGCCGGCGAGGGCCAGGACCATGCCGTGCTGCTCCAGCAGCGCGGCGGCGCCTTGCAACGCCGACAGATTCTTGTGCGCGGCCTGGGTGCCGACGGCCAAGGCGTAGCGCCGCGGTTCCAGCCCATGCTGCGTCAGGATGGCCGTGTCGGCGGGGTTGCGAAGAATATGCTCGCCGCCTTCGGCCACCACGCCGATGCGCGTGGGGTCGATGCGGAGGTGATGGGCGAGGCGGCCGCGGGAGAATTCGCTCACCGTCAACAGACGGGTGCCGTTGCGGGCGAGAGAAAAATGCAGCGCGCGGTACCAGAGGCGGAAGGGCAGGGAATAGGATTCGGGCGTGTCGAAGACGCCGGCATCGTGGATCACCACCGCCTGCCGGCCGCGGCGGATCAATGGCGCGGTGTTGCCCAGGTTCAGCAGCAGCCCGGCGCGGGCGGCGGGGGCGAGTTCGAGCTGTTCCCAGACCTGGCCCTGCCGCCGCCCGATTTCGGTGCCGCCCTCGGCGCCGGGCGGGGTGAGGATGGTGGCCTCGGGCAGGCAGGCCGCGATTTCCCGGCAGAAGCGCTGCACGCCGGTCAGCGCCTGGGTCAGGTAGCGGCCATTGATGAAGAGCGGCGTCATGCGCGCAGCAACTGACGCCATTGCCGGGGGTGCCGCAAGGCGTGGCGTTCCTCCGGCAGCAGGGCCCGCCAAAGCAGTGCCGCCAGGGCCACACTGCCCAGCGCGAAGACCGCCGCCTTCCAACCCCAGTCCGGCGCCAGGGCCAGCGCCACCAGCGCCAGCCCGGCCCCCAGCATGGGCGGCATCAAGCCGCGCGCCGCCACCGCCGCGGGCGGGTAGAAACGGGCGGCGAAATAGAGTTTCCCCAGGGCATCGACGGCGACGCGCAGGCACCACGCGATCGCCGCACCCTCGACACCGCCCCAGATCAGGAACAGCGCGGAGAGCGGCAGGAAGACCACGGCCTGGCCGAGCACGAAACGCGCGGTGACGTCGGGCCGGCCGATCGCCTCGAGCAGCGCATTGGGCGCATAGGCGAGGCAGGAGAACAGGATACCGATCGAGAGGATGCGTAGAACCGGCGCCCCGCCATCGGCGAAACCGGCGCCGAGCCACAGGCGCAGCACCTCATGCGCCGCGCCCACCAGCACCGCGCAGGCCGGGAAGACGCCAATGAGGATCAGCAGCCCACCACGCCGCAACAACGCCGCCGTCGCCACCGGCAGGGTCGCAAAACCGCTGGCCATGGCCGGCAGCAGGGCCTGGGAGACGGCGACGGGCAGGATCCACATCCGCAACACCAGGTCGAGCGGCGTGGCGTAATGGGCCACCGCGGTGAGGGTGAGCAGCGCGCCGATCAGGAAGCGGTCGGCATAGAGCAGCGCCTGGCCGACCAGCGAGGCAAAGGTGATCCAGCCCCCCAGCCGCAGCAGAGGTGCCGCCAGCCGCAGCCGCGGCCAGCCCGACCACAGCCCCAGCAGATCCCGCCGCACCAGCCAGATATAGGACAGCGTATTGGCCAGCCGGCAGGCCACCAGCGCCAGCATCACCCCCACCAGCGAATCCCAGACCAGCAGGGCCAGCACCGGGCCGAGATAATAGAACAGGTTCACCGGAACGGTGACGAGATTGGCCACGGCAAAGCGCTGATACGCCGCCAGCACGCCCCACAGAGCGGCATTGAGCACCACCAGCGGAATGGCACAGGCCAGCACCCGCATGGCGGCCAGGGCCTCGGCCTGCAGCGCCGGTGGCACGTTCAACACGCTGCCGACCAGCCAGGGCAGGGCGAACCACAACCCCGCGGCACCCAGCAGCGCGACCATGCCGAGCGCCGCCAGGCCGGCACGGACCAGCGCGGCCTGCTCGGCCGGCGTGTTGGTCTCCATGCGCTCGGACAGGGTGCGGGTCAGCGCCGGGCCGACACCCAGGTCCAGCACCCCCAGCACCCCCACCATGGCCAGGGCCAGGGTGAACAATCCCCAACGCTCGACACCCATGAGATGCAGCAGCCAGGGCGTCAGCAACAAAGCGATGACCAGCGGCAACCCGCGGCCCAGGGCATTCCAGACCACGCCTGACATCAGGCGAGCGGTGCCGGCTCGGGTTTGGGCGGTGTTGGTCATGGGGGGAGGGTAGCACCGGTTGGGGTGGTGTGGGTGGCCCTGGGGAAGGGCTTTGCCCTCCCCCAGACCCCCAACCCACCAGGGGTCAGGGACCCCTGGACCGCCGGGGAGTCAGCGCCGCCCTATCGGATGCTAGCAGGCCCCACGGCGCGCCAGCACCACCATCGGCGTGCGGGCCAGGATCTTGATATCCGTCCAGAGCGAGGGCTGGCTGGCATAGGCGACGTCCAGTGCCACGCGCTGGGCGTAACTGGTGTTGCTGCGGCCGCTGACCTGCCACAGGCCGGTGATGCCGGGGCGCACGCTCATGTAGTGGGCGGCGGCGCTGCCATAGTATTCGGCCAGTTCGGCGGCGACGACGGGCCGCGGGCCGACCAGGCTCATCTCGCCGCGCAGCACGTTGATGAGCTGCGGCAGCTCGTCGAGGGAGGTCTTGCGAAGGAACCGGCCCACGGCGGTGATGCGCGGGTCGTTGCGCAGCTTGCGGCTGGCTTCCCATTCCGCGCGGGCCGCGGGGTCTGAGGCGAGCAGCGCGTCGAGCCGCGCCTGGCTGTCGATCACCATGGAGCGGAATTTCAGGCAGCCGAAGCCGCGCCCGCCCTGGCCCACACGGGTATGGGCGTAGAACGCCGGGCCACCGTCGCGGCGGACGAGGGCGGCCAGCACCAGGAATACCGGCGCCAGCAGCACCAGCAGGGCGCCCGCGCCCAGCACATCGAGCATGCGCTTGAGGGCGGCGTTCAGGCCCGCGGCCGTGGGGACCTGCGGGAGGAGGGCGAAGCTGCCGATCCTCGTTTCGCGGACGGTGGCGTCCGGGCGGAGGGATTGGAGACTGTCCAGGCCAGGCATGGATGATGTCCCGAAAGGGGGTGGGGGCGGAGGAAGTTCTGCTTGAGGAGCCATTTGCCGGGCTGAACGGGCCGCAACATGGTTGAGTTGGGGCGAAATTGTGGCAGTGCGAAAAAAACGACAGGGTTTCTGGCCTTGCCCTTGTCATATTCGGGTGCGAGCAGGGGGGATGCGCATCGCTCTCATCCTGGCGGCGGTTTGGGGCCTGGGAATGGCATTCTGGCTGTTTCCCGCCGATCTTCTGCTGCCCGCCGCTGGTGGGCCGTGGCGGCCGGTCGGCGACGCCGCGCAGCATGCGGTGGCGCAGCGCTATTTCCTGGCCTCGGCATGGGGTTGGCCGGTGCTGAATGTGGCCATGCTGGGCGGATTGAATCTGGCCTTCGCCGACGGGATTCCGCTGCTCGCGCTGCTGCTGAAACCCATCGCGCCGGCATTGCCGGCGGGGTTTCACGGCATCGGGCTGTGGTATGCGCTGGTCTGGGTCCTGACGCCGCTCTGCGCCGCATGGGCCATGGCGGGGGCGGGCGAGCGGCGGATCCTGCCGTTATTGGCCGTGGCGGTTGCTGCGGGCTCGATGCCGGCCTTCATCATGCGCTTTGGCCATGCCGCGCTGTGCGGGCATTTCCTGTTGTGGATGGGTTTGGGCTTCTACCTGCGGCTGGTGGCGGGGCGGCGGGTCTGGCCCGGGGCCATTCTGCTGCAGGGGGGCACCTTGCTGGTGCATCCCTATCTCGCCGTGATGACGCTGGCGCTTCTGGCGGCGGTGCCGGCCACATTGCTGCTGCGGCGGGCGCCCTGGCTGGGCGCGGCCCTGGGCGTCGTGAGCGGTGTGGCGTTGGTGGGCGGGATTATGACCGTTCTGGGATATTTGGGCGCGGTGGGCGACGGGCAGAGCTGGTATGGCGCCTTCGCGCTGAATCTTCTCTCGCCAATATGGCCATATCGGTCGTTCTTTCTGGGCGCAGGCATTGAATCCGAGACCGATGCCACCGGGCACGGCGGCTGGGAGGGTTACAATTGGCTGGGCCTCGGGCTGTGGCTGGGGCTCGCCGCCCTGGTGATCGCGCGGCCGGGCGTGGTGGTGCGGGGCCTCATGGCGCATGCCGGGCTGGTGCTGGCGTGCCTTGGGCTCACGCTGCTGGCGGTGAGTTTTCGCGTCGGTCTGGGTGACGCGGTCATTCTCGATCTCGGCCAGGCGCCGGGGGCATTGGAGCAGTTCCGCGCCTCGGGCCGGTTCTTCTGGCCGGTGGGGGTGGCGCTGCTGCTGGGCGTGGCTCTGGGGCTGGCCAGGCAGGGACGGGCGGGGGTGCTGGCGCTGGCGGCCTTCGCGCTGGTGCAGTTCATCGACGCCGCGCCCGCCCGCCAGGCGCTGCATGAATGGGCACGGACGAAACATCCCTGGCGGATGGATGTGGCCGCGTTCCGCCCCCTGCTGGCGGGCGCCGAACGCGTGACGCTGCTGCCGAGTTGGCCCTGCATCGCGCCCGAGGACCACGCGACGCGCGAGGCGTTGCTGGAGATGCTCGCCCTGGCCAGCGAGACGCCGCGCCCGGTCAACACCATGTACGCCGCCCGGTGGCGCGAACCCCCGGTCTGCACCGACGCGCTGACCCGGGCCACGCCGCCCGGCCCTGGCGAGCTGCGGTTGGAATTCGCCCAGGGCGCCTGGCGGATCAGCCCAGCGCCGCGCTGATAGCGCCGCGCAGCCGGGGCAGGGTTTCCGCCTCGAACCAGGGGTTTTTCGCCTGCCAGCCCACGGTGCGCCAGCTGGGATGGGGCAGGGCGAAGAAGCGCGGCAAGCCGGGCTGGTCGCGCACCAGATCGGTCATCGTGCCGCGGCCGAGGTAATGCGCCAGGGCATAGCTGCCGATCAGCAGGGTCAGCCGCACATCCGGCATGGCCGCGAGCAGCCTGGCATGCCAGAGCGGCGCGCATTCCGGCCGCGGCGGCTTGTCGCCGCCCCCCTGTCTCCCGTTTGGCGGCAGCACGCCGGGATAGCAGAAGCCCATGGGCATGATGCCGATCACCCGCTCGTCGTAGAATTGCGCGGGTTCCATGCCGAGCCAGGCGCGCAGCCGCTCGCCGCTCGCATCATCCCAGGGGGTTCCGCTGGCATGGACCTTCGTGCCCGGCGCCTGGCCGATCAGCAGCAGCGCAATGCCGGGGGAGAGCCGCACGACCGGGCGGGGCCCGAGCGGCAGATGCGCCGCGCAGACCTGGCAGGCCCGCACCTCCTCCAGCAGGGCCTTCATGCGCTGGGGATGTGCCGCTCCACCACGTAGAGCGGCCGCCCCTTGGTCTCATTGAACACCCGGCCGAGATATTCGCCGATGACGCCCAGCATCATCATCTGCACCCCGCCCAGGAACAACACGGCGGCCATCAGGCTGGGATAGCCAGCCACCGGGTTGCCGAAGAGGAGGGTGCGGGCCAGGAGTTGCAGGATGTAGAGCGCGGCGAAAAACGCGATGCCCAGCCCCAGATAGCTCGCGATCTTCAGCGGCCCCACGGTGAAGCTGGTGATGCCCTCCAGGCTGAGGTTCCACAGCTTCCACCAGTTCCACTTCGTGGTGCCCGCGGCGCGCGGCGCGCGGTCATAGGGCACGGCGATGGAGGGGAAGCCCACCCAGGCGAACAGCCCCTTCATGAAGCGGTGCTGCTCGCGCAGCTGCAGCAGCGCATCGAGCGAGCGGCGCGACATCAGCCGGAAATCGCCGGTGTCCTGCGGCAGTTGCACGCGGCCGCCGAGGCGCTGCATCACCCGATAGAAGCCGGCCGCCGTGGTCCGCTTCAGCCAGGATTCGCCATGGCGGACGGCGCGCTGGGCATAGGCCACGTCAAAGCCCTGCCGCCAGGCCGCGACGAGGGCGGGAATCACTTCCGGCGGGTCCTGCAGATCGGCGTCGATCACCACCACGGCCTGGTCGCAGCGGGCGTGGTCGAGGCCCGCGGTGAGCGCGATCTCCTTGCCGAAATTGCGGCTGAGATTGAGCACGGCGACGCGGGGGTCGGCCGCCTGCATGGCCAGCATCAGGGCGAGCGTGCCGTCGCGTGAGCCGTCATTGACATAGACGATCTCGAAGGGCAGGCCGATGCCCTCCATGGCCGCGATGATGCGCGACTGGAATTCGGGCAGGACCTCCTGCTCATTGTAGCAGGGCACGACGACGGAGAGGGCGGGGGCGATCATGGCGGCCCTATGCGCCCCGAAGATGGCGTTTTTTCAGCGGATGATGCCGCCCGAGAGGCTGGCCGGGATGCGGTTGCGCCAGGAGCCGGCATCGACATGGGTGACGAAATCCAGCACCGCCCGGTTGAAGGCATCGGGGTCCTCCAGGTTCATGGTGTGGCCGCATTTCGGCATGACCAGCAAGGCCGCGCTCTGGATGGTGCGCTTGAGGTAGATCGAGGCTTCGAGCGTGGGGTCATCCTCATCGCCGGCAATCACCAGGGTGGGGATCGTCATCTTGGCGAAGCCGTCCTTCAGATCCCACAGCGAGGGGCGCTGGCGCTGCACGCCCTGCATGGTCAGCGCGCTGCCTTCGGTGCTGTGCTCGGCCAGTTGTGCGATGAATTCAGCGAAGCCCCGGGGATCCTTCTGCTCGAAGATCAGCCGGGTCGGGCCATGGCCGTAGATGTCGGCCATCCTGTCCATGCCCTCGGCACGGATGCGGGCGATGGTGGCATCGGTCTCGGCCCAGAATTGTTCGCGCTTGTCGGGCGCGGCGCCATAGCCCACGCCGGCAGCGACCAGGCTGCGGGCGAGGTGGGGGTAGCGCAGGCCGAGATGCAGCGTGGCGAAG
>LNFM01002241.1_pt1 | contig 40955 bp, 40 predicted proteins | sample 596031 | NCBI WGS metagenome assembly LNFM01 (sample SAMN04254537, study PRJNA301005) | activated carbon metagenome | isolation source: dual media filters at the Ann Arbor, Michigan drinking water treatment plant | place: USA: Ann Arbor
CTTTTGCTAAAAACTCTTCGTCCTTCCTTGACAACATACGCCCTGAAATCGTAGGATTTCCCTTTCAATGTATGGTTAACAATTTTTGGAGCATCTGAACTATGGCAATCAAAAAAATCAAACCTTTAGGCAACCGCGTTCTCGTAAAACGTTCTGAAGCAAAGACGACAAAAGGCGGCATTCTTCTTCCTGAGTCTGCACAAGAGAAGCCAAGACAAGGTGAAGTGGTTGCTGTCGGTCCCGGCAAGATGGACGAAGAGGGCAGCGTGAAAGCGATGCACGTTCGCGTTGGCGAGAAGGTTCTTTTCTCCTCGTACGCCGGAATTGAAGTGAAGATGGACGATGCGGAGTCTGATTATATCATTCTGACGGAAGACGACATTTTGGGCGTCTTAGCATAACCTAACACCTACAGAGCGGAGAATTCCTATGTCAAAAATGCTGCAATTTAATGAAGAAGCCCTCAAATCGATCCTCAAAGGGGTAAAGACACTTGCAAAAGCGGTCATCGTAACCCTGGGACCTAAGGGTCGTAACGTCGTTATCAACAAAGGCCATGGCCAACCCCTCTCGACAAAAGACGGGGTGACGGTTGCCAAAGAGATCGCGCTCAAAGACAAATTTGAGAACATGGGAGCGCAACTCGTCAAAGAGGCCTCTTCTAAGACTTCAGACGTTGCAGGTGATGGAACAACAACGGCGATTGTCCTCGCAGAGGCAATCTATAGCGCTGGCGTGAAGAACGTCATTGCGGGTAGCAACCCCATGGGCGTAAAACGCGGCATCGAGAAAGCCGTGGAGAAGATGAACCAAGCTCTCACAGCCCTCGCAACACCCGTGAGCAAGCCAGAAGAGATCAAACAGATCGCTACAATTTCAGCCAATAACGACAGCGATATCGGAGCCATCATCGCCGAGGCGATGAAAAAGGTCGGTAAAGATGGAACGATCACGATCGCAGAAGCGAAAAGTATCGACACGACGCTCGATGTGGTTGAAGGGATGCAGTTTGACAAGGGGTATGTCTCTCCCTACTTCGTTACCAATCCAGAGAAGATGACAGTCGAGATGGACAATGTCCTCATCCTGATCACAGACAAAAAATTATCAAACGCAAAAGAGCTCGTTCCTATCCTCGAAAAAGTGATGGAAAAGGGGCAAAGACCTCTTCTCATCATTGCAGAAGATGTCGATGGCGAGGCGCTCGCAACTCTTGTTGTCAACAAACTGAAAGGGGGGCTCCCTCTCTGCGCTGTGAAGGCACCTGCGTTTGGAGATCGCCGCAAAGCGATGCTCCAAGATATCGCGATTTTAACGGGCGCAACGCTTGTCACTGAAGAGCTCGGCTTCAAATTAGAAGATGTGGGTCCTGAAGTTCTCGGTAAAGCTAAGAGAATCAAGATCGGCAAAGAGGAGACAACGATCATCGACGGCGCTGGCGACGCGAAGAAAGTAAAAGCGCGCATCGCAGAAATCCGTGCAGAGATCGAACTCTCTACATCGGATTACGATCGCGAGAAGCTCGCTGAGCGTCTTGCAAAAATGGCAGGCGGAGTCGCTGTCATCAACGTCGGCGCAGCTACAGAAACAGAACTCAAAGAGAAGAAAGCACGCGTTGAAGATGCGCTCCACGCAACACGCGCAGCTGTCGCAGAAGGGATCGTTCCCGGTGGCGGCGTGGCACTCCTGCGCGCGGTTAAATCTCTCGAAAAGCTTCGTCTCACGGGCGATGAGAAGGTCGGCTTGGAGATTATCCGACAGGCGGCCTATGCTCCTGCAACCGCTATTGCAAACAACTGCGGCAAACCAGGCAACCTGATTGCAGAAAAAATCTTCGAAAAAGAAGGTGCTTGGGGTTACAACGGCCTAACCGATGAATTCAGCGATCTCATCAAAGATGGCGTCATCGATCCAGTCCTCGTGACCAAGAGCGCGCTCACACATGCAGCTTCCGTATCAGGTCTTCTCATCACCATCGCAGCCATGATCACCGAGAAACCCAAACCCAAATCCAGCGCCCCAATGCCTCCTATGGACGGCATGGGTGGTATGGGAGGAATGGGAATGGGCGGTATGGGTGGCATGGGCATGATGTAATAGAAAAGTGATGAATGGTTTTCTCGCATTCATCACTTCTTCTCGTCCTTTCCATTTGGTTAGATGCGTTATGAAACCCGATGAAATTGTAAACCTTTCACTTTCAAAAAGGGTCTTATGCTTAAGTCAATCATTGATAAAGTTGGTAAACTTTTTGAAGGGAGATTTTCCTGGAAAAGAGTTCATTCCCCCAATTTCATGACTAAGGTCAAAACACATCAAAGGAACGCGATCAATCAGACAGGAGATGGCTCTCATTTTCATATTGGAGACGTTCACAATTACCCTGCTAAAAAAGAAACGAGGGAGACCACATCTTATAGAAGCGCTTGGAAGAAGCTTCTAGATACCTTTTCCCCTCTATGCGCACAACGTCTTGTTCTTATGATTAATAACCCAAAAAACTCTAAAAAAGATAACCTTGAAGGGCATAAAAAATGGCTCGCTGCACAGTTTGAAAACATTGGACTTGACCATTCTGATTCCCGGGCGACTATATTTAATCAAATACAGGAAAAGGCTAGCGCCTCAATCGAAGAATTATATGCCAATGGAGACGAGGGTCAATTTAAAGAGGATTGGGCTGACTACTCATCCGAGTTAGAAAGAATCAAGGATATTTGAGAAGATCTTTTCTCAAATGGCTGGGTTTTCTTTTCGAAACCTTTTTTATATGAAGCTGCTTACTGGACCTATCCCGATTTCTTGATTTTGCAGCAAGCTACTGCAAAATTATTCTGGAGTCATAGCAGGCAAGATGAAAAGCTAGTAATAGTAACTAATCAGCTCTTGCGCTCTGGGGCTGTTGCTGTTTTTCAATTTTTGATAGAGAAGCAGCGCTCTTGCGGTCTCGTTTTTTTGGAAGTAGAGAACTCCTAGACGGAAGTGGAGTTCGTGATCATCCGGAGATATCTGGAGAAGGATCTCATACTCTGCGATCTCTCTTTCGACGTCGCCGACCTCTTCGTAGATATGTGCGAGTTGGGCATGGACCCAAGCGTCATTCGGTGCTAGAAAATCCAGAATTTTCAACTCTTGGATCGCGCTCTCGATATTTTCCTCATATTTTTCTTCCATCTCTCTCGCGGCGTACTCTGCTGGTGTCCAGGGCCACTCATCAGAGGGGCGATAGAGTTTTGCAAGAGAAAGATAGGCATTTGCGAGAGAGCCATGGATTTGCAGGTCGAGAGGTTCGCCTTTGACCATTTCTGCTTGATAGAAGATCGCTTCATGAAGAAGGAGTTCTTTCATCTCCTGAACCTCTTTCCAGTGCATCCATACACGTAGCTTCTGCATGAGAGTCTGTAAAAAAGAAAAAGAGGTGAGATTATTCGGGATATCCAAACTGTCTGCAAGGTGGTGAAGCATTTGCGCTAAATGCAAGGAGGAGATTTTTTCGCTGCCGATCTCTCTACATGACGCCACAAAACTTGTGACGATCTCCGTCATCTGTTGCGGTTTTTTAGCTTCGAGATAGAAGCGTAGAAGGAAATAGGAGAAAGCCGAAAGACAAAGCGCTGCGAGACAAACTGCAATCAATAGAGACTTAGAGAGATAGGATAGGATAATAAAAGCGCAAAGTTCACCAAATGCCAGGGCAAAAAAGGAGAGGTGAAAGCGCTGTGTTGTTGAAGTGAGAGCGTGAAATTTTTTTGCCGCGCGAGAAACGAGCTCTTTCGCTTTCTCGTGAGGAAGAGGGGAATCAAAGAGCTTTACCTTTTCTTGGGAGGATAAATCAGTTGTGAACATAGGCAAAATACCTTAAGCCAAATTGACAAATTTCACAATCGCGACCTTACATCTAGGATCTGGTCTGAATCATGTAGTCGATCACTTTTTGCGAAACGCCAGACTTTTTAAGATCGATGATCTGATCAGCGGTTAATGTGTAGGTGCTATTGGTAGCTTTCATCTGGTTGATAATCGTCTCATCTTTAAGCCCATTTCGAGACATGTTCTTCACATCTTGAATGGATAGCTGTTCGCCATTGTCGATCTTGCGCATGGTTTGAGGAGAGCGAGACTCCATCACGGCGCGGTCGTGCTCGTCTAGTGTATAGCCAATAATTGCTCCACCAACTGCACCAGCCCCCGCTCCAATAAGAGCGCCTGTTCCTCCTCCGGCAACACCCCCGATGAGGGCTCCTCCACCTGCTCCGACGAGCGCACCTGTTCCTGCCTTACTTTCGCAGCTAGCGAGTAGGATGGTTCCAAGTGCAAGTGGGATTAGATGATTCTTCATATGGACTCCCCAAGAATAACAGCCTCTTATTAGCTGCTTTTACAGAGGGTTAGAAGATTTTGCAATCAGTTTCTATTTGGATAGGTGCTGTTCATCCTTGAAACGGTACCCCACACCACGAACCGTCTCAATCCAGTTGAACTGGGGTCCAAGTTTTTTTCGCAGGGAGGCGATATGGACGTCGATGTTGCGATCTACAATGAAAGTGTCATCGTTGTGAACATCGTCCAAAAGTTGATTGCGCGTGAGAACTTTTCCGGGGTTGGCAAGAAGCCGCTTTAAGATCCCGAACTCCGAAAGCGTAATCGTGATCGCTTTTTCTCCTTTTCTCAGAAGATAGCGATCGACATCCAGAGAGAACTCTCCAAACGCGAGAACGCGCGTCTGTTTCTCTGGCTCATCTTTGTTGTTGCGACGCAAAACGGCTTTGATTCGCGAGAAGAGGACCTTGGGAGAAAAGGGTTTTGCAACATAATCGTCGGCACCGAGCTCTAGCCCTAAGACCACATCGATCTCATCGCCTTTTGCTGTGAGGATGATCACAGGAATATTTTTCAGATCCGGGCTATTTTTGATCTTACGGCAAACATCAAAGCCGTTTTGACCTGGAAGCATAATGTCGAGAATGACGAGGTCTGGTTTCTCACGTTCGATGGCACGGAAGCCATTAATGCCATCAACCTCTACGTGCAACTTGTAGCCGAGGACCTCTGCCTGCAGCTTGAGTAGCGCCGCGATATCCTCTTCATCTTCGATTAACAAGATCCGCTTTTTCTGGCTCATGAACTCTCCTCGCATGTAAGAAAAAAGTGGATTAAAGCACGGAGGGATTTGTGGCGCAAGGGGGGAAGAAAAAACGATAAGCGATGAATGATGATCGGGGGAGAAGAAGAACGGGGGCGGGAACGTTTCCGCTTGCGTTCCCATCACCAATTCTTTTTCGGTATTACACAGTCCTGACGTCTTCGATGGGATAGCTCAGAAACTGCTGGCCCAATAGGCGGAACTTAGCGGGATCATCAGAGACGTAGAACTGGTAGCGCGGCTGCCCTGTTTGGGAGTTTAGAAGGTTTTCCACGCGGAGGAGTTCTGCAACTTTGTCTGCACAAGCTAAGGCTGGATCGATGAGAGCGACCTCTTTGCCTAGCTCCTTTTGGATAAGCGCTTGCATTAGAGGATAATGGGTGCAGCCGAGGAGTGCGGCATCGATCTTTTCTTCGCGCAACGGGCGAAGATACTCTTGGATTGCCATCTCTGCTAAAGGGTGGTGTGTGTATCCCTCTTCGACAAGAGGAACAAACAGGGGACAAGCGATGGCAGAGATACGAGAGTGAGGCAGCTGCTCGCGGATCTTATCTTGATAGACACCCGAAGCGATGGTGGCCCGCGTGCCGAGGATCGCAATTTTTTCTTTTCGTTGGAGGCGAGCGAGCTCCTCGACAGCCGGGGGAATCACTCCGATGATCGGCAAAGGAAAAGTAGAGGTGAGCTCATCGAGTGCAAGAGAGCAGGCCGTGTGGCAGGCGATGACAAGAAGCTTGATCTCTTTGTTCAAGAGAAAGTTAGAACACTCTACCGCATAGCGTAAAACCGTTTCGGGGCTCTTATTTCCATAGGGAAGTCTTGCTGTGTCGCCGAAGTAGACGATATTTTCGTGAGGAAGAACGCGGCGAATTGCGTTCATGACAGTAAGGCCACCAAAACCCGAGTCAAAAATCCCAATGTTAGATGGGGGGCTCACGGAGAGTCCGGAAGTTGGATCTCTTGACCCACAACGATCCGGTCCGAGGAGAGATCATTCAGTTGTTTGATCGCTTCGACATTCGTTCCTTGCTGCTTGGCGATCTTTTCGAGAGAGTCGCCCGATTTGATTTTGTATGTTCTGCCATCTGCGGAGGATTTTCCCTTCAGCATTTGTGAAACTGAAGAGAGGGTGCCTTTGAGTTTCACGATCTCTGCGAGCTTAGCTTCATGCGATGAGATCTCTTGCTGAAGCTCTCTCCACTTTTCTTGCTGTTTGGCGATGGTGGAGGTCGTTTGATTGGCGTGCGTAGCCAGCTGCTTTAAATCTGAAACGATGCGCTCTTGATTTTTTTGGAGTTCGATAACCTTCCTGTCGAGAGCCGCGAGCTGAGAGCTGAGATCTCCGCTGTTTTTACCAGAAGGTTTGGAGGAGGAGGCGATCTTCTCTTCGAGAAGCTGAAGATCAACCTTGCTGCCATTTAGCGCGTGCTTCACGTCGGCAAGTTCGATACGCATCTCTTCTAGAGCGAGGTTGGTCTGTTGAGACCGATCCTCATTCCAAGAGGTCATGTGGGATGCACAACCGCAAGTAAAAAGTAGTGCAACCCACAAACAGCGCATGGCTTACCTCTGATGAACTTTAAATTCGGCGCGGCGGTTTCTGTTCCATGAATCTGGACCATGACCAATCTCTGCAGGACGCTCTTTTCCATAGGAGATGGTGTGGATCTGATTCAGGTCTGCACCCTTTTTAACGAGGAGTGTGCGCACATAGTTTGCGCGTCTTGCACCGAGAGAGAGGTTGTACGCTTCAGGGCCGCGTTCATCGCAATGTCCTTCGACGACAATATGCATATTTGGGTGGTCTTTGAGATATGCAGCAATCCGGTCAACAGCAGAAAGAGCTTCTTTGCTGCGGAGGATATGATCATCTGTATTGAAGTAGAGCTGGCTAAAGATCGCAGCGAGTTCTGCAGAGGGCTTGCGGAATTGATCAACTCCAGGAATACCGCCTGATCCGAGATCATTCTTCGCCTGAGGAATCGCTCCATCTGCAAATTGTGATTTTAGATCCTCTTCGTTTAGAGGGATAAAGTCATCTTGAGCGAGTTCTCCTTGGCCATCATTGCCCCAAAGTGATTGGGAGTTCTTATATCTGTAGCTTCCTGAGGCAGTGGAGTCATCCCAGGTTTTGTTTTTTTTGCTGCAGCTCGAAAAAATCATCGTGAGAGAGCTGCATGCGAGTGTTATCCATAAAACGTTCTTTTTCATATTTTTCCTCTTTTATCTGGGACCCCAAGTGGGATAGTGTTTTTTTCCTTGACCTTTCGAAATCTTAATTGCTTCCGGCTGATTTAGGTTTACGACAAAAAGTTCTGAAGAGCCGCCGTCTGTTGAGTTAAATACCAGATGCAAGCTATCCGGCGCCCAAGAAGGATTCTCCTTATTTCCAGTGCCAGATGTGAGCTGTCTCTCCTCTTTGGTGGCAAAATCGTAAACCCATATTTGCCGCACTCCATTTGTTTTAGCACTATAGGCTAATTTTCTTCCATCAGGAGACCATGAAGGGCAAGAATTTTCCGAATTTTGTTTAGAAATCAAAACAGGTTCGGCTCTTTTTTCAGACGGGGTTGCAGAAATCACGTAGACACGCATGCGGCCATCTTTGTCGGAGACGAAGGCAACTTTTGATCCGTCTGGGCTAAAGGTAGGTGAAGCTTGTGTTGATTGAGGGAAGGAGAAGAGCTGCACAGGCTTGCCAACATCTCCTGTTTGCGGATTGAAGTTTTGGAGAAAGAGATCAGATCTTCCGCTTGCATCACAGATGAAGGCCAACTTGTCACGCTGATGAGAGATAGCGGGAAGCAGCTGATTTCCTCTTAGGTCTACAAGCCGTCTTCCAACTCCCTCTTTGAGAGAAGCAAGAAAGATTTTGGGCTGACCCAATTTGTAGGAGACGTAGAGAAAACGGTCGTTCGCGCCAGGGTACTTAGCATTGGCAGGAATGAATACGGGAGTTACGCAGTAGCTACGCTCGCGTGTAATCTGGCGGGCATTACTCCCATCCCAGTCACACTCCCAAATCTCCGATGTCCATCGGCCGCTATCTGCTTTAACCTCACTTACTTGCATGGCATACAGGATGCGCGTGGAAGCAACGCCTTCTTGCCCGAAGAGAGTCTTGTGAATGGAATCTGCAAGTCTGTGAATTTGTCGTTTATCTTGTGCGAGGTCTCCTGTAAGCGGGATATCAGAAAAATGTTTGAGAGAACCAGATTGCGTCGAGAAGACATGTGCAGAAAGGGATTGGTTTGCAACAGTGATCTTGATCGCGTAAGCCACGCCAAAACTTTTCCATTGCGCAAGAGAGAAGGCCTCTTTGGGCTCGTTTGCAGAGAGAACTTTCTCTTTTTGTTCGCTCGAAGGAAGAACTTTGGTGATGCCGTTATAGTTCAAATCGTATTGCAGTGTCGCTTCAAGTTGATTCAGATAGGAGCGATCGAAGGCCGACTGTCCCATAAACTTCCCGACATACACGGGAGAGAGAGAGGCAGCGGTTGCAAGGTGCACACGGATCTCAGGATTGTCAGCATGCGCCACAGCGCTCAGAAGCAAAAGTAGAGAGAGGCTATATTTCATTGCAGAATGTCACAATAAATGTTTCCTGCTTTTTCTTTCCCTCAAGATGAGGAAATCTCAAATGCGGAAGGCTCGCTTCGAGATATTTCCTATTTTTCTCACTTTCGGCTTTTATGACCACAAGATTTACAAAACTTCCATCCTGTTTTAACGTCAGCTGAATCTTGACCTCCCCATACTCGGGGAGGTTGAGCGTTTGCTTCAAGTAGCCGATGAGAGAGCGATCATACTCTCCAGATTCTACGCCTACTTCTTCGTTGTCGATTGTGAGGGCAAGAGCGGGTATGGAAGATTTTGATCCCGCCGCTTTTGCAGGAGCTGCTTTCTTCTGTGGTTTCTCATCGAGTTTGGAGAGACTCTCTTCTAAATCCTGAAGGAGCTTTTTCGACATCTTACCTCTTGTCTCATCAACCGGTTTTTTTGGGGGAGTCTCCTTTTTCCCTTTGACGATTTTCTTGTCTGCTATCGGTGGGATTTTCTCTGCCTTTTTCGGTGTCTGTGCAGGAGGAGTTGCGGCCTCTTTCTTCTCTTTCTCTTTTTTTGGCGCCTCTTTGTTTACGGCGACAGGAGCTGCCGCACGGTTAGGACGAGAAGCGGGAGCCGCCTGACGCTCTTTTGGAGCGGCGGTTTTTTGTGTGATCGTCTTGACGATGAGAGGCTTTGGCGTCTTCTTAATCGGCGAGTTAAAAGAGAGATGCATGTAGACGATGAACAGGAAGTGAGCTGCAAGAACGATGGCAACGATCGTTCTTTTCGATGGGTCTCCTCCTCTCATTCGTTACCCAGGTTGTAAGATGATGTCTAGCTGCTCAAAACCTGCAAGTTCAACCGCATTCTTTACGGTTTGATAGGTGCCAAAGTGTGCTTTTTTGTCATGGAACAGTTGAGGGATCCGATTTGGATAGTTCTTTTTGGCGATTTTTAAGAAGTGGAGGAGGTCTTCACTAGTGAGATGCTTGCCATTCAGCCAGATCGTATCATCCGCATGGACATGAATCGCGAGTGGGCTGCTCTCTTGAACGATTGTCATCTCCTTGGAATCTTTTTGGGCAGCCGAGGCAAGTTGGATCCGATCGAGTTCAAGGAGAGGAGCGATGATGATGAACATGATCAGCACAACGAAAACCACATCGATGAGCGGCGTCAAGTTCATCGTCGGCTCTTCGACGGTCTCTCCAGCTGTCGGGCGGCGGCGTTTCATGGTTATAATTTTGGGTTGCGGTATTGCATTTCTACTTGAGAGAGAAGGAGATAGAGAAAATCTTCCATATCAGATGTCAGATTGTGAAAGAAGTTTTTCAAGTAGTTGTAGGCAACGAGTGCAGGGATCGCAATCACAAGACCAAGAATTGTCGTTGCGAGCGCTGTCGAAAGACCACTGAGCACTGCCGCGTTCGAACTAGCCGCAGCACCCCCGTGCAACTCTCCGAAGGAGATCAAGATTCCCCAGACAGTGCCGAGGAGTCCCAAAAATGGAGCGAGCGTCACAATCGTTGAGAGGATGAACAGGTTGTGATTGAGTAGTTTGCTCTGCGAAGAGATCGTGGTGAGAACCTGTGATTCAATGAGCTCTAGATCTTTTGAGGAGAGATAAACGGCAACGTTACCACCCTCTTCTTGCGATGAAAAGAAGCGATTCTTGTTCAAAACATCGATCGATTTTTGCTTGAGTGTCATGAAAATTTGTGCAAAGGGGTGTGGGGTCGACGCTTTAGCGGGTTTAGGAAGATTTGTCGCATCGAGCGCAAAAAGAGGATGTGTGTTCTGCTCGATCGCCTGTTGAAATGCCAAAGAGACTCGTTTCACATGACGCGCGGTGCGCATCTTGTACAGAAGAACAATCCAACAAATGGCGGACAGCAGAAAAAGCCCCAAAAAGATCAACTTTCCAAAGAAATCTGACTGTGAATAAGCGGTAAGAAAAACATTAGCTGCTAGCATAGGCTTGTGTCTATTGGGAATTACCATTATGCATAACGCACTCGGTCGTCTGTTGTCAACTCAAGAGAAAAAGATGAGGTGAGATAGTGTCTGGATACGAAAAAACTTCTCTACTAGTGTTTTGTTCTCTCTTTACGCAAGGCAAGTTGATATGCAATAATGCGCCATCTTTCTGGAGAGGCGCATGAGTAGAACTATTGCAGCTGTTATCACCGCAATTACTGGAGACCGAGTCGTTATTGGAGAAGCTGAGTTAAAACACGCAAAAGAAGAACACTTTTCAATCCTGCCGACGGATATTCTTTTAGAACTTATCGAAAGAATTTTGAAAGACCCGACAAAAATTTTCAAACAAGAAAAACTTCATCAGTATCACCTTTTTTATCGACTTGACAATCGCAAGTATCTGGTAGTAATTGTAAAGCAGACTGAGACTGGGAATTATTTCTCGTCGATGTATTCTACGGGACATTCTATTCGCAATAGTCACAAGGGGCTAAAAGAGGTCAAGCCGTGAAGAAAGAGAAGATATTTTTTCATCCTATCGATGGATCAGGGCCCTTGACCATTTCGTGGAGCTCCGGACCTAAAGGGGATGCCATAGAAGCGAAGCAGGGAAATGGGGTTGGGTTTTTTTCTGAACGTGGAGATCTGCTATGCGTGATTTTTGACGAAGTAGAGGCCGACAAAGATCAGCAAACCCTCAAATTCGATCGGGATGTTATTGAAATCCGTGTAAAAAACGGTCGAGTTACGCACTTCATGCGCAAGAGCTCAGTAATACCTCGTACACGAAAAGGACGCTCTAAGCCAAGAACTATTCCAAAGAAAAAAAGGTCTGTTGCGAATACTCGCTGAGGCCTCATGATAGATACGCACGCTCACTTAACCGTCGAACCTCTTGTTGCCGATGTCGACGCCGTTGCCTTGCGCGCGAAGGAGCGCGGATTGCAGAAGATCGTCAACATCTGCATCGACGAAAAGAGCTTGCTGGAGGGACTTGAGCTTGCAAAGCGGCATCCCTGGATTTTTAATGCAGCTGCCACAACACCTCATGATGTGGAAAAAGAGGGGGAGTCGTTTTTCCCCCTGGTCGAAAAGCATCTGAAGCAGCTTGTTGCGATTGGCGAAACGGGTCTCGACTATTTTTACGCGCACTCACCTAAAGAGATTCAGCAGAAGTTTTTGCGTAAATATCTTCTGCTTACGAAAAGGTCGGGCCTGCCGCTCATTTTTCACTGCAGAGACGCATTTGCCGATCTCTTTGCAATCGTCGATGAGGTGGCTCCGAAACATCCAGCAATTCTCCACTGTTTTACAGGAACTTTGGATGAGGCAAAAGGGTGCTTGAAGCGCGGCTGGATGATCTCTTTTTCAGGGATCGTCACCTTCAAAAAGTCGGAGGCTCTTCGTGCAGTAGTAAAGGAGATCCCTCTTCAAAATCTACTCGTGGAAACAGATGCTCCTTATCTCGCACCACAAAGCAAGCGCGGAAGCGTGAATGAGCCTGCGTTTATTATGGAAACTGTAGAGATGATCGCTGCGTTGAAAGGCATTTCCACTCAAGAGATGATCAAGATCGCAGCGGATAATGCGATTAAATTTTTTCCTTTTTCAAAAGTTGAGCGCGGTGTTTAATACGAAAGTTGATGGATACCGACACGAACAACAAATCTGTTCCAAGTGCATTCATTTGGAGAAGACTCCACTCGCTGATGGGGTTATGGCTCGTTCTTTTTCTCATGGAGCATCTGCTCGTCAATTCGCAAGCGGCGCTCCTACTCGGTGAAAGTGGAAAAGGTTTTGTCCATGCGGTCAATGCGATCCACAATTTCCCCTATCTTCAGGTGATTGAAATCACGCTCCTCGGGGTCCCCATTTTTATCCATCTTGTGTGGGGCATCAAATATCTCCTCACAGCAAAACCCAACTCCAACCCAACTTCCGGAGCGTCTCCCTCTCTTACAAAATATGCCAGAAATCACGCCTATACCTGGCAGCGGATCACCTCCTGGATTCTTGTTATTGGCCTCACGGGTCACATCGTGAAATTTCGTTTCTTGGAATACCCAGACTCGATTAGCCAGGGCGTTACCTCCTCCTATTTCGTAAAGCTTAAAATCGATAACGGCCTTTACACTGTTGCAGAACGGCTGAAAGCGCAACTTTACGATCAACAGGCGATCGAGCGTGAGAAGGAGGAGTTAAACAAGAGGCGCGATGAGCAGGCTCTAGTCAATGCGGCGGAAAAATTGCGCAAAGGTCCTGACTCGCACACCTATGACAGCCAAAAAGCGGTGATCCTCACCGCAGCGCAAGATTTTGAAGAGAGAAAAGCCTGGGTGGCCAAACTCGATGCAAAACCGCTTGCGGCTGGTGAGGTGATTGCGGTGACCGACAATTTTGGAACGGCTTCGCTTCTCGTCGTGCGTGACACCTTTAAAAGTCCGCTCTATGTGGGCCTCTATACGATTTTTGTTCTTGCTGCCTGTTTTCATGCGTTCAACGGGCTCTGGACCTTTCTCATCACGTGGGGGATTGTTTTACGCATGTCCGCGCAGAAGGCAACGGTGAAAATGGCGGTTGCGCTGATGCTGCTCGTCACCTTCTTGGGGCTTATTTCCATTTGGGGAACCTACTGGGTGAATCTACGCTCATGAAAAAACTGGGAAAAGAGGTCATTGTCGTCGGTGGCGGACTTGCGGGGCTCTCATGCGCGATGAGGCTTGCAGAAAAAGGGTGCCACGTCAAGATCATCTCCGTCACGAAAGTCAAACGCTCCCACTCCGTATGCGCGCAAGGCGGCATCAATGCCGCGATGAATCTAAAAAACGAAGATGACTCCCCCCTCATACACGCGTATGATACGATCAAGGGGGGCGATTTTTTAGCCGATCAGCCTCCTGTCCTCGAGATGTGTCTTGCCGCTCCGGGCATCATCCGGATGATGGAGCGCTTAGGCTGTCCATTTAACCGCACGCCCGAGGGCGATCTAGATTTTCGACGCTTTGGCGGCACGCTCTACTACCGCACAGCATTTTGTGGTGCCTCCACGGGTCAGCAGCTCCTCTATGCTCTCGACGAACAGGTGCGCCGTTATGAGGCCAAAGGACTAGTTGAAAAGTTTGAGCATCATGAGTTCATGCGTCTTGTCATGGATGAGGAAGGAAGAGCACGTGGCATCGTGGTCATGGATCTCTTCACATTGAAGATAGAGGTTTTAAAGGCCGATGCTGTTGTCGTTGGATCGGGTGGACCGGGCCTCATCTTCAAAAAATCCACTAACTCTACCTTCTGTTCGGGAGCCGCCAATGGACGTCTCTTCAAACAGGGGATGAAATACGCCAATGGTGAGTTCATTCAGATCCATCCGACAGCAGTTCCTGCAGAAGATAAGATGCGTCTCATCTCAGAATCTGTGCGTGGTGAGGGAGGAAGAGTCTGGGTTTACGGAGACTCGTCAAAAACCATCACCACCCCCGATGGAAGAACGATCCCGTGCGGTACCACAGGAGAGCCCTGGTATTTTCTTGAAGAGATGTATCCAGCCTTCGGTAACCTCGTTCCCCGAGACATCGGCTCTCGCGAAGTGCTCCGCGTCTGTGAGCTCGGCCTCGGCATTGATGGTAAGATGCAAGTCTATCTCGACGTCACACAGCTTTCCAAAGAAGCTCATCAGAAGATCGATTCTGTTCTAGAAATTTATCAGAAGTACACAGGCGAAGATCCTCGAGAAGTTCCGATGAAGATCTTTCCGGCTGTCCACTACTCGATGGGGGGCGCGTGGGTCGACTGGCCAGCCGCCGATGATCCCGATCGCCTATCCCGTTTCCGTCAGATGACTAACCTTCCGGGCTGCTTCGAAATTGGCGAATCGGAATTTCAATACCATGGCGCTAATCGCCTTGGAGCCAACTCTCTCACCTCCTGCATTTTTGCCGGGCTCACCGCGGGGAGTGAAGTTCCTCGCTATCTCGAAACCCTCAAAGATAGTTACAGCAACCTCTCTCCCAAAATGTACGATGATGCGCTTACGAAAGAGGAGGCGTTTAAGCAGGATCTCTTAACGCGCAACGGAAAAGAGAACATCCACCGCCTACACGAAGAACTTGCCGATTGGATGGTGCGCAACGTCACCGTGAAACGCAACAACGCTGATCTCAAAAAAACGCTCGATAAGATCAAAGAGATCCGCGAGCGCTACAAGCAGATCTCTCTCGACGATCGAGGTCACCACCTCAATCAAACCTACATCTTCGCGAACCAATTTGATGCGATGCTCGAGCTTGCGCTCGTCATTACGAAAGGAGCGCTGCTCCGCAACGAGTTCCGCGGCTCCCACTTTAAACCCGAATTCCCCGAACGCGATGATGAAAACTGGCTCAAGACAACCATTGCGACCTACGATCCCACAAAAGATGAACCGGTAATCAGCTACACGCCCGTTGACTTAAGGTACCTCAAGCCGATAAAACGAGAATATGCCAAGGCCAAGAAGGTAAAACCCACCTTGGAGAATGTTCCCTCAAACATCATCCTACCTGTTTAACCGTATGACTAAGACTTTCATTCTGAAAATCTATCGAGGGACATCCGAGGAGCAGTACTGGGAAGAGTTTGAGCTTGAAGTGCGTCCGCTCTTCACCCTCACAGCTGCGCTCATGGAGGTTCAAAAGAATCCCGTGAACCGCAAAAACGAAAAGGTCACACCAGTGGCTTGGGAGCAGGGCTGTCTAGAAGAGGTGTGCGGCTCCTGCTCGATGCTTGTGAATGGCATGCCAAGGCAAGCCTGTTCAGCGCTCGTCGATAAGATCATCGAAGAGACCGGAAACACGACCATCACCCTCGCTCCCTTCACCAAATTTCCACTTGTCAAAGATCTCGTAGTGAACCGCGACAGCATGTTCGAGCAGCTGAAACGCATCCGCGCCTGGATCGATGTCGACGACTCCTACGATCGCGGCTTTGGCCCCAAGATCGATCCGAAGGTTCAGGAGCAGATGTATCACCTTTCCACCTGCATGACCTGTGGCTGCTGCAGCGAAGGGTGTCCCCAAGTTAACCGCTTCTCCAAATTCATCGGTCCAGCGCCGATTTCGCAAGCCAGGCTTTTCAATACCCATCCAGTTGGGAAGCTTAATGCCAAAGAGCGCCTTCGCCCCCTCATGGAAGAGGGGGGAGTTAGCGATTGCGGTAATGCCCAAAACTGCGCCCGCGTCTGCCCCAAAAAGATCCCCCTGACCGAATCGATCGCCGTCATGGGCCGCGAGGTCACCAAGCAGGCCGTGAGAGATCTCATCAGTCTTCCCGATCGCAAGAAAGAATGAATGGACGGGCCCCGGGGCGTTATTGCTTAATTCTTTGAGCGCAAAGCGCTCCATGGAGTGCGGCGCGGCGCGTCGCCTTACTTGAACAAATCCAAGGCGGTGCAAAGCACCGCACTCCAAAGAGCTCGTCCAAGGCTCGCTCAAAGAAGCTTTGGATTGAAGCAACAACGCCTCTTGGCATTCTCGGTAGTAAAAAATTTACTGTCTCTAGAACGAACCATCTCTTTTGTTGTCAAAAAATCTTTTTGTCTGTCTTTTTTAAAAAAGCTTTTATGTAGCACTTTAGTTTAATTTGTTGTAAAATTTATGAAATTTTTAAATATCAATAGAGGGTATTGTGAGCGCTCTTAATAAGGTTCTTGCTAATCAATCTGCAAAAATCATTTTCGAAGATTTTCTTGAGTGTCCTCCTCAGCTTTTTTGCGTGAGTAGGGCTGTGAATGATGTTTGTAAAAAGGCGAGGGCTGAAAGATTTCCGACCGCGGTTGAATTGCGGCATCCCGATTTCATTGCAGCGACCAAAAAAGAGGTGGAGAGGATTTGCGGAGAAGAACCCTTAGAGACCGTCCTCGAAAACCTCATGAACGAACTAGTCCAGAAGATTCCCGAAATAGATCGCTCATCCAGGAGAAGTAGTAGTTATGCCCCTATGTCGATGGATGCATGGAATCGAATTCAGGAGGTCTACGCAAACCTTTCGAAAGAAGAAGATCCAGAGAAACGGCAGAATCGAGCTGAACGCCTCCTCGTCTGTTTAAACCGGGCTAATAAATTGCTCCAAGACTTAGAAGTTCATGGGGCAGCCTATAGTGCCGCACAAGAAAAATGGAACGAAGCGCATAACAGAGATATGCAGCAGGTTCACGATGTGGCTCATATCGCGAATCTTGCTAGAGATAACAATACAACAACTTCTCAAGAGATCCAAAGAATCTTTGCTGAAGCGGGGCAATCCGCCGCAGAATACAGGGATCTTACATTCGAATGCTTAGGAAGATCTCTTACCGCTTTACCAAACCACTTCCGACAATTTCTTGCGCAAGAGAATCTTGCAAAGCGTGCACAAACGCTCATCTCCCAACAAGCCAATCCTCAATTGCCCTTAGCGCTTCATGAATCGCAGAACGCTTTCAATATGACGCGTGCTCAGCGTCAACAATTTGAGAGAGAAGCACAGCGACCTGAACGTGCCCAGGATGGCTTGTCTCGAGCACAGCTTTTAGCTAGAGAAGTTCGCGGTATCGATGGCGAGCTTGCAAGCGACGGAGCTCTTGCGCATTACTGGCGGGTATCGCTTAGAAATGCGTTGATTGGACAGGCGCAAGTAGATCCTAATACGGTACCTCCAGCCGATGCTCCAGTATTCCGCATCCGTGCGTGGTTAACAAGCAATCAAGCTGCTCTGGCTCAGTTTACACATTGGGATATCCCTCTCACGCCAGAGTGTCCTCTTCTCTTTTCTTGGATCGGCCTATTTACAGGGTTGAGAAGTCTCCGTGTGGTCGGAAGCGAGGCGCACCGTCTTGTCACTCTGCCCCCGGAGCTCGCCCAGCTCGAACATCTCGAATCGCTTGTTCTCGAAGGGCACAGCTTCCGCGAAATTCCCCCCATTCTTCAGGGACTTCCTGCTCTCAACGATTTATCGATCGAACGAAATGAGCATCCGATCCGCGTATTCCCTGAATGGCTAGATGCAAAGATCAACGGAGGTTTTTTTCGAGGACTTGACTTGGCGATGGAAAACACCATGGGAGTCCAAATGGCACGCATGGATCAATTTTTCGGTTTAGGAATTCTCGGTGAAAGGTCGATCTCTGGACCGGATATGATCCGTAATTGGAACCGTCAATATGCTGGACTTCCACACCAAGACTTTTCAGATGTTCCCTTTAACTTTTGGTTTAGGGAGAACTTCTCCATCCCCAATATCGCGTGCTATATGAGTGCTGGTTTGATGGAATTTGGCCTCCGACTTGTAAATATCGGACAGTTTTATCGACAAGGCTGGCTGGGGATGATCCAAGCCCTAACATTCCCTCTTCTTCCAGTGACTGCAGTCTTTGGGCTCATTATTGCTTCGGTCTTCTGGGCCCCCGCTCTTGTAACTTGGAGCCTACTCACAGCCTTCCAAATTTCGAGCCTCTCCTTTCTCATAGAGCCTATCCTCCACTTTGTGATCGGCCCCAGGATCGAAGCCTGCTTAGACGAAGATGATCCCATGATCCACGTGCGCGATTTTCCGGAAGAGCCCGCAGCTGGTGCACAAGTATAAACGATAGAAACTAGGATAACGATTTTATGAGCGGCATTAATCAGATTCTCTCTAAACCAGATCTCTTTTCGATCGTTTCTTATGATTTCTTAAGGGTACCTGGTCAGCTTTTTTCAGTGAGCAAGAGTGTAAATCAATTATGTCAAGGCGTGTTAAAACAAAAAACTCTTCCAGAGCTTCGGCTTACAAGCAAAAGATTCTTGGACGCTACGAGAACTGAGGCTGAGCAGCTCTGCAGAGAAGAGCCGTTTGATGTCGTTGTTGAAAGGCTCTATCAGCAAGTGGGCCAAAAATTTCACGGTGGTCGACAAGCATTTGATAGCGCCGCTTGGAGTCCTCTTCGAGAATTTTATGATCGATATCAAAGGGAAGCCAATCCCGAGATCAAGAAGGGCCTCGCCTATCGCCTAATTACCTGGTTACATCCCACGAATGTAAATATGGATAGCTTTGACGAAGATGAACATCTGCTTCTGCTATTTGCAGATCAGCAAAGCGTATTATTAGACCCGGCTCAGGAATACATCATACAAGAGAGGCTAGCTTGCAAAGCTGCCAGTGTAGCTGATCCTCAACCCTCAAGAGCTCTCGCGCGTTTGCGAGAAACGCAACAACGCTACATTCTGAATAGAGCTCAGAGCGAACAATTTGAAAGAATTTCGCGAAATATGGATCCCGCAAGCTTTCTTGCCGCGGAGAGATTCGCGCAAGAGGTGGATCATGCAAGAGATCTCAGCCTTGGTGTTGTATGGCGGAGCATTAGGCCGAGACTTCCTGAAGGACCTGCGCACAATGCCCCAGCGCACGTGATCCGAACATGGATAGAAAATGACGATCATCTACCAATTTTGGATCGACTCAACGGAAGATTGCAGTTCGTTCTTTCAGAAGCCTGTCCGGTACTCCCTGTTGAACTGGGGAGGTGCCGAAATCTCCAGCGGCTAGAATGCCAAGGGGAAGGAGCTCACCGCCTCATCAATCTTCCAGAAGCGCTCAGCGGAATGCGCAGTCTAGAGTCTCTCAGATTGGAGGGACACAGCTTTCGCGAAATTCCCGCTGTTCTTCAAAGACTCCCTGCTCTACGAGAGCTTTCGATGAGAGGGAATGAACACCCGATCCGCGTATTTCCTGCATGGCTGGATGAAAAGATTAACGGAGGCTTCTCAAGAGCTGCACTTCTCACGATGGAAAACGAGATGAGTCAAGTGCATCACTATGACAATCTTTTGGGCTTAAGAATTCTTCCACTTCATCGCTTGGGTGAAGTTCGACCCTGGCATGCACAATATGCGGAACTTCCTTACCAGGAGTTTACAGACGTCCCCTTTAATTTCTGGTTTAGAGAGCATTTCTCCATCCCAAATTTGACTCTATACGGTATTTTAGGAATTACAGAATTCATCTACCGATTTGAGAATATAGGTGAACTATACGCACAGGGCTGGCTTGAGATGACACGCGCACTTCTTCTGCCTCTTTTGCCAATAGCAGTTTTTTTCGGCTTGCTCATTGGCGGCGGTTTCTTAATTTCTCCTCTGGTTTTTCTAGCCATTTGCCTTTGTCTTGAGATTTCCAACTTTTCTTTTATTCCCAACGCGATTTTGCATTACGGTATCGGGCCTATTGTCGAAGCTGTCCGTGACGAGCTCGGCTACGACCGTATGGTTCACGTGCGTGACTTGCCGGCAGCAGCTGGGCAATCGCAAGAAGGCATGGCATAAATCTCAGATGCTGTCATAAGAATTTAATTATCAATAGCATGGACGATCCTAACTTGGACTTGAGGATAGCCGGAAATTCTTCAAAGACAAGAAGTGTCGGAAAAATCGCCAATTTCATGCGCAGGATCACTACATTAGGAAGAAGAAGCCTGGTTAAGCACGAGAGTGCTTGAATTTTCTCTTTTCTCGTGCATGAATCGATAATTCGAGTCCGCAAGCATCCAAAACCGCGATCAGATTGAAAAAGCGTGGGTTACCTTTTTTAGAAAGCGAACGATAAAGATTTTCTCTATTAAGATCGGCCTTGTCTGCAAGCCATCCCATTCCACCTCGCGCTTCCGCAATATCGCGCATCGCAAGAAGAAACACATGAGGATCGTCATCTTCAAGCGCTGCATTAAGGTATGCTGCAGCCTCTTCGGGGTCTTTTAGCTGTTTATGCAGGTGTTCTTTATAGTCTTTTAATTTTACCATGTTTTTTCTCTATGAGGGATTCTTTGTAAAGCTGCCAAAATGTAGCGTATGCGCTACATTTTGGCTATGCTTTTAAATTGTTGATTTTGATTTTAGAAATTTACCAAAGAAATCAGGCTTGTGGCCTGGCGATGGGGTTCGTGTAAGAGAGAAGAGAGATCTTTTAGTTCGATCTCCTTCACGGCGTAGCGCTTCTGGAGTTCTTTTTTCAATTTTTCAAGAAATAGTTCACGGCTGGGGACGAACTCTTTCATCTTGCACACAAACTCCTCGTGCGCTCTTCCGGCACGGTAGCTGGGTGTTTTTTTGGGGTGGAGGAGCAGGCCCATGCGTTCGGGCTGATAGTCCCAGAGGAATGAGGTGTGGTGGAGCCAGCGATCTTTTTTGAGATATTGGGCGTTGCCGCCACATTTTTTTTCACCGAGGACGTAGTCGTTTTCGCGGACGCGAAAATCTGCATGGTCGAAAATGGGAGCGTAAAGCTCCTCGGTCCATTTTAGGATCGGTTCGGGGAAGATGGGGAACGACTCTCTCTGGCAGATGAAGGTGATGAAGAGGGTGGATTCATCGACGACGACGGTTCCGCCACCACTAAAACGACGAATGAGGGGGATGCCATTTGCCTGTGCTTTTTCTTGATCTACGAGCTCTTCAATTTTGCCGGAGATGCCGAGAACGATAGCAGGCGAAGATCCTTCATTGATGATGCAGAAATTTTCTGTGCTCACGCGCAGAAGAGCCTCTTCGATTTTGAGCTGTTCGAGAATGGGAAAGTTGCGGAGATGGAGGATTTTCACGGTTGTTTACCTGCGCGAAATGCGACCATCAGCACGGTGATATCCGCAGGTGAGACGCCGACGAGGCGTGAGGCTTGCCCGAGATTCGCAGGTCGGATGCGGTGCATCTGCTCTTGCGCCTCTCGGCTCAGGCCCTTGACTTGGAAAAAATCAAAATCTTTAGGGATGTTGATCTTTTCGACGGTTTCGAGTTTTGCGACCTCTTTCTGCTGTCTTTCGATATAGCCGGCATATTTGAGAGAGAGTTCAATCTGGAGGTTGATCTCTTCTCCACGATCGTGAACAAGATCGGGAAACTGCTCACGCAGTTTTACATAAGTGTAATCGGGACGACAGAGCAGCTGCGCAAGAGATGTCGATCTTCCCTCGATCTGGCGGAAGGTTTTAGAAAGAGTGGCGATATCGGCTTCCATCTGCTCTTTTTTCCGCACCGTTTTTTGGAAGCGTGCGTTGTCGATCAATCCAAGTGCATAGCCATGGTGGCGTAGGCGAAGATCTGCGTTATCTTGCCGGAGAAGCAGGCGGTGTTCGGCTCTACTTGTAAACATGCGGTAGGGCTCATCGAGATCTTTGGTGATGATCTCATCAATCATGACGCCAATATAGGCTTCTGAGCGTTTTAGCATAAAGGAGGGACGCCCCAGTACCTTATTTGCGGCATTGATGCCGGCGATGAGGCCTTGTGCGGCGGCCTCTTCATAGCCTGTTGTTCCATTGATCTGACCAGCGATGAAGAGTCCTGCAATCTTTTTTGTTTCAAGGGTTGAATAGAGCTGCCCGCTTTTGAGGTAATCATACTCGATTGCGTAGGCGGGGCGCATAATCTCAGCGTTTTCAAGACCGAGAACGGTCTTGATCATGGCGAATTGCACGTCGAAGGGGAGAGAAGAGGAGATGCCGTTAACGTAAAACTCCTCTGTGGAGAGACCCTCCGGCTCTAGAAAAATCTGGTGTCGTTCCTTGTCAGCAAAACGGACGATCTTATCCTCGATCGAGGGGCAGTAGCGCGGACCTCTACTCTGAATTTTCCCCGAGTACATCGCAGAGCGGTGGAGATTATTTTGGATGATTTTCTTTGTCTCTTCCGTTGTGTAGGTGATGTAGCAGGGAACTTGTGGAAGCCGTGGGGTTTCAGGTTCGTCGTAGGAGAATCTTACCCCCTCGTCACCCGGTTGAATTTCGACCTTTGACATATCGATGCTACGGCGGTGGATGCGTGGAGGGGTTCCGGTTTTCAGTCTCCCCAGAGAGAAACCGAGCGATTCCAAGCTAGCCGAAAGACCCACAGAGGGCTTGTCACCTGCGCGGCCACCAGAAAACTGTGTTTCACCGATATGGAGTAGGCCTCGCATGAAGGTTCCGGAGGAGAGGATCACCGTCTTTGCACGGTAGGCGATTCCTTCGAGGGTTGCGACGCCAGAAATTTTGCCATTTTCTACGAGAAGGGACTCTGTCGTTCCCTGTTTGATGAAAAGATTTTCTGTTTTTTCAAGGCGGTGCTTCATCGCTGTCTGATAGGCGAGCTTATCTGCTTGCGCACGGGGTGACCAGACGGCGGGGCCTTTGGAGGCGTTGAGCATGCGAAACTGAATGGCGGTCTCGTCGGTGACCTTTCCCATGATTCCGCCGAGCGCGTCTATCTCGCGAACGATATGCCCTTTGGCTGTCCCGCCAACTGCGGGGTTGCAGCTCATCTTGGCGATCGTATCGAGATTCATCGTCAAAAGGAGCGTGCGCGCGCCGATACGTGCAGAGGCATGCGCCGCTTCACAGCCAGCATGGCCCGCGCCTACAACAATGACATCAAATTCTTCTGGGTAAAACCACATATTCGAGTGTGACAACTTCAAAATAAAAAGTTGTCAAAGACAGGTTCCGGCAAGAAAAATCTTACTTCTTATGACGATCGCGACGGCGTCGTTTCTTACGCTTGTGCTTCGCAATCTTCGATCTGCGTTTCTTTTTAACCGAGGACATCTTCACCTTTAAGCAAAAGCAGGATCATAGCGGTTGAGGAGGATTAAAGTAAAGAAGAGGAGAAGGAGAAAGCCGGGCACGGACACATCAGAAAAATTTTACTGGTTTACAATATCTTTATATTCATTTTACTAGCATAATCTTTGAGCTTACTGAGGAGTTTTTACCATGTCTTGTATCTGGGGATGCGCTGAGGGAACCTATCAATTTTGGAAGGCTGCTTTAGAAGACGCTTTCACCTTGCCTCCCGATGGGCGAGGGCGGGGGATCAATCTCTATCCGGCAGAGGGTGAAGCTGGCTGGGGAATTGAAAATATTTATAGCCAGCCTCAGCAGGTAGAGGCGGGGCAATTAATACGCGACGTTGACGTACACACATTGACACGTGCGCAGTGCGCCGTAGTTAGAAGGCATGTTGCAGAAGATCTATTCTACGACAAACTGAAGTTTGCGGGTGTGGTTGTACTCAGCGTTGTCTCAACAGGGCTTTTTATAGGAGCGGCATTTGCAACGGCCGCGGTGATTATTGACATTACAGCAGAAATTTTTGTCGCGCTTGTACTGCTTTGCCTCGAATCGATTGGAGAATCGATCTTGGTATCGATTGTTGGACTCGGAGGGATTGTATTGCTCGGAAGCGGCTCCCTACTCTACGAAATCTCGACCTCTCTTGCCGCAATTGTAACCGGTGTTGTGATGCTCTGGAGCAAGGTGATGATTCCAAATATTTCTCGTGGTAGCGCCTATATCGCAAACCGCAACATGGTAGTACGCATCTTAGATTTCGGTGCTGCAAGCACTGCGCGTGTGGATCTGCCGGATCTTGGTGGCGAGCCTCAGAGTCTTTAAGGTAGTGGAGAACAGCATATGACATGTATTCCTCTTCAAAGATTTTGGTCAACGCAGCTCACAGAGATGTTCGAGCTGGCCCCAGTACCTCCTCGATGCTGTGGGTGCATCTCTCCACCTGCCGCCGAATGGCGTGGACGGGCTGTAGATCAGATGAGTGTTGATGAGTGCAGACAGGCAGCACGAGATATGCGTACACAGGTTTGGATAGAGCAGTGTAAGGGGATGGGTCTTGTTGTAGGAGCCTTTTTTTCCGCAGTAGGGTTTGCCATTACGGCGCTTATCGTCGCAGGCTTTGTTTTTGAAGCGACGAGCATGCTTCTAAGCTCACTGTTTGCAATTCCTGCTATCGGGCTCGTCTTTAGCATCGTCATCTACAGTTTTGAATTGATTAATCTTGCCCTTGGATCTCTTGTCTTGATTGGAAAACTTGCGACTAAAGTTCTTGTTCCCTCAGCGATTAACAGCTATCAATACGCTGAATTTCTCGAGCGTAACGCCGTTCAGTTGGAAAGCGCTGGGCGCCGAAGAAGATAAGGGATCAATCGCCACCTGGCGAAAAGGCAGCGAATGCCGCCTCGTTATCGCTTCTCGAGGAGGAATCGATCCGCGTGTAGTTGGCGAACTGCGCAATCTCTTTGCGGAATATGAGTTGAATATTCCCGACACTTCCATGACGGTTTTTTGCGACGATGAGCTCCGCAAGCCCGGGCTTGTCATTCTGATCGTAATACTCGCGGCGAAGCAGGAACATCACGAGATCCGCATCCTGCTCGATACTTCCGCTCTCTCTTAGATCACTCATCATGGGGCGGTGGCCGGCGCGCTCTTCGACTTTGCGCGAGAGCTGGGAGAGACAGAGGACGGGAACGTTGAGCTCGCGGGCAAGGTTTTTTAGCATGCGCGAAATTTCGGAGATCTCATTCTGTCGGTTTTCCATGGAGCGATTCATGCCCGATCCAGAAAGAAGTTGGAGATAGTCGACGACGAGTAGTTGAACGCCGTAATTTTCTTTCATGCGACGCGCGCGCGCGCGCAGATCGGTAATCTTAAGACCGGGTTGGTCGTCGATGATCATGGTCGATTTCTGCATCATGTTGACAGAAGAGACGATGCGTTGAAAGTCGTTGCCGTTCAAAGAGCCGTTGCGAATCTTGTCAGATTCTACTTCCGATTGAGAACAGATGATGCGATGCAAGAGTTGTTCTGCTGTCATCTCAAGCGAGAAAATTCCCACAGGCAGGTTGTTCTTAAAGCAGAGGTTCTCAGCGATGTTGAGTGCAAGCGCGGTCTTTCCCATCGCAGGTCGTGCGGCGAGGATCATCAAATTTGAAGGAGAAAGACCGTTCAACATTTTATCGAGATCGATGAAATGCGTTGGAATGCCGGTGATCCCTGGCTCATCGGGCCCACGCTGTTGGAATTTCTCCTGTCTCTCTTGGAGATCTTTCAAATAGGGAGTTTTGGAACTCGCTTTGACACCCGACAAGAGATCTTTGATGAGAACGCCAGGGGTGGGGTTTGCGCTTTGGCTGATGACGAAAAATTTCTGCTGCGCTTGATCCAAGGTGTTGTTAACGTCGTCGGGATCATTCAGAGCCACACGCTCAACTTCTTGGGCCGCTTCGATCATGCGGCGCAAGATCGCCTTGTCGCGGACGAGTTCGACATACTCTTCGATGTAAGCGGAGGTTCCGACGTACTGAGCGAGCGTGGTGAGGTAGCTGACCCCACCCGCAGCTTTCAGCTTCTCTTGGCGTTTTAACTCTTCGCAGACGATATGGACGTCCGCGGGGCGATCGTTGCGGTAAGCGGTTTTAAGAACTTGAAAAATGATCTTGTGCTCAGGGAAGTAGAAGTCTTCTTCATTGAGACCATCGGCAGCGATATTGAGGCTGTTCACGCTCGTAAGCATGCATCCGAGCACCATCATCTCCGATTCTTTGGAATGCGGTGCGACTTTCATGCAGGCCTCTTGTTAAAGAAAAAATCGGAAAGAGTGGGATTTGAACCCACGGTACCCTTTGAGGGGTACGCGTCCTTAGCAGGGACGTGCCTTCGGCCACTCAGCCATCTTTCCAATGCCTGGAGATGGTAGCGTGCGCTTCGTTTTTTGAGCAAGGTATCCCGCCATTTAGAAACAAAAGAACAGAAGAAAAAAATAGACATGTCGGGGGTTGAGGGGAGCACTGCGTGTCTCCCTCGCACCCCCCAGCTGCCCCCTTGCGCCTCATCTCGCTTTGAAAAACCCTGTGCTCGGAGACGGGGTGTGCGAAGCACTACCCCGTCCGCTCCGCTCTCCTGCGCTAGGATTTTTCTGCGCGATCTGAGTCGTCGGGCTGCATCAAGCTCTCCCTCACCTTCCCCTTCGGGGAGGGGCCCCTTCCGAGTCATGATGCAGAAGCGAAAATTCTTTCCTCCATACTGCGAGACGACGCGAGAAGGGGACCCAACCCCAAGGGTTGGGGAGGTGAGCGCGGGAGCAGCCGATGGCTTTAAGCCGCAAAGAGAAATCGAAGCACAGGAGAGCGCGTAGCGCGTGCGGGGTAGTGCTTTGCACACTCCGCCACCGAGCGCTCGATTTGTCGAAGCGGATTGAAGCTCAAGGGGGCTACGGGTGGGCTGCGAAGACGAGCCGAAGTGCCGGTGGCACTTCGGCCTGCGAGCAGGGTTTCTGAGCGGGTACGCAGTGCTCTCCTGGGTCCCCGACATGTCTAGCTTCTTTTGCGTTGTATTTTTACAAACATCTCTTAAGAAGGCGCTCTGCATAATTAATCTACGAAATGGGAGTTGGAGAGTTCTTTGCCGTTTAGGGCGTTCCAGTGGCTGGTGTGGATCGAGCCGTCTGGGTTTTGCACCACGATGCAGTGAACCGGTAAGAAGACATCTGTGGTCTTGCGGATCGCAAAATCACTGCCAAAGGCAGCTCGAGTGAGCTTTTCGATCTGCGCAAGAGAGTAGCGTCTGGGAACCCTATGGGCGTCTTTGTAGGGCATCGTCACCAGCTTCTCATCGAGTTTTGTCTCTGGATAGGGCTGCAATTTCGGATTTTGGAGGTGCAGCCGGTAGCGACCTCCCGCCTGGACGATCAACTTCTTTTTTCGGCAGCTGTCGAGCCAGATATCGAGCATTTCATTTTCGACGTTTAATGTCTTGGAAAGGGCGTCGCGATCCAGAGATCCTCCCTTCTTGGCCAGAAGGTTAAGGATCTTAAACTCATGGCGTTGCGTGCTTGCCTGGATGCAATCTCCGAACCCGTGGGTCTTTTCCCAATTTTTCGTTTCGATCACCATCTCTCCATCGCGAAGATCCCATAGGATAAGCCCCTCTCGTGTCTTCTCTTCGGAACGGTTATATTTGACCTCCATGAGAAGATGGGGGTAGAACTTGAGCTGGGGTTCCAGGTAACGGTGACGGCCATCTTTGAGAAGGTCTCGTCTATGAGTTTCCATGATATGAGCGGCGGTATAGCGCACCTCTAGGGTGTGGAAGGAGCCGCTCGAGACAAATTCCAACGTCTTTTCCAGCGCCTTGGTACGGAGCTCAGGGCGTGTTAGGTCGAGCCAGTAGAGGCCGTAGCCACCCGCAGCAAGTGTGAGTAGGGTAAAGAGTAGGCGCATACAAATTAAGGTATCTAGGCGAATAATTTTTTGCCACTTCCAGTCAAATTACTGTGCGGTTAAAATTTTTTCACAATGAAAATTTATACAGTTTTTATTTCATCGCTTCTTTTGGCTAAAGCTTTTGCGAACCAGCCATGCTGTTTCTCGGATAATGGGATTTTTCCACCACGGTGTGAACGTCTGGCAGAAGACCAAGAACTCTTTCAAAACTTCAAGAGGGACCCTCTTCTTTCTCTTTTCGTCGAAAATGCAACCGAAGAGGAGGGAAGGGCGTGTCTTGCGAAATTGCCGCCAGATCTTATCGAAAAGTGTAGGATCAATGATCGTCTTGGAAATCCGCGCGTTGTTTCCTACCAGAAGTCTGGAAAGTTTTCTCCTACGACATTGCGTTACGCTAAAATTGCCTCCGATCTTGAGAGGGAATTCGGTTCCCTAAACGGGTTTCGCGTTGTTGAGATTGGTGGTGGGTACGGAGGCTTATGCACGGTGCTCTCATCGATCTTCTCTTTTAAAAATTATACCCTTGTCGATCTCCCACAAAATCTCCTGCTTTGTGAGCGGTATTTGCGAGAGCAGAAGATCGAGCATGTCTCGTTCGTGAACCTTCCAGACCTTCCCGAAGGCGAAGAGGATCTCGTCATCAGCCACTTTGTGTTTTCTGAATCTGATCGCTCCTTGCAAAAACGCTATCTCGATAAAGTTTTAAGTCGCGCAAAAGCGGGATTTTTGATCTGCGCACCTGCACATTGGAAAGAGATTCCCTATAGCAACAGAGAGCATAAGCGCGTAAAACCATTTCCCCACGAGAAAATTTTACACGACCTTGCGCAGCGCGGCATCGAAGCAAGAGTGATTCCAGAAGAGCCGCTGACGGGAAAAGATCACTGCGTTATCATCTGGAAAAGATGATGTTTTACGATCGCCGCGATGCGGGAAAGCAGCTTGGAGTACGCCTTGGCCAGTACGCAAATGCAAAGGACGCTCTCGTTGTGGGGCTTGCCCGTGGAGGCGTTGTCGCGGCTTATGAAGTCGCCCAGGCGCTGGGCCTTCCTCTCGTTGCATTTGTTGTGCGCAAAATTGGAGCTCCAGGAAACGAGGAGCTGGCTATTGGCGCCATTTCGGAAACAGGCGAAGCGATTTTTAATCACGATATCATCTCAACGCTTGGTGTGTCGAACGACTATATCCAAAAGACGCTCGAACGCGAGCGCGCAATTGCACAGCAGCGCTCCTCTTTTTATCGCGATAAAGCCCCAGCTCCTGTTTATAAAAACAAAACGATCATCCTCGTCGATGATGGGATTGCAACAGGGGCTAGTATGGAGGTGGCGATCCAGTCGATGCGAAAGGCTTCTGCAAAAAAGATCGTGCTCGCCGTTCCGGTTGCAGCACCCGATTCTTTATACCGACTCGGGAAGCAGGTGGATGAGGTCGTTTGCCTCTCCACACCCGCCAATTTCTATGCCGTTGGCAGCTTCTACGAGCGATTCGGGCAAACCAGCGATGATGAAGTCGTCCGCCTCGTGAAGGAATAAATAAGTGGTCTATTAAAGCGCTTGGAGTGCAAGCTCGTAGGCTTGTAGGAGATCGCGATCCCTGGCTTCTAGCCAGGTTTTGAGTGGAGCGGTGATCTTTTCGACCTCATCTCTAGTGCGCATTTTTACGCTCTCATCAAATACCAATCTTCCCACGTCGATAAGAATCGCTTCGTCATTCAAAATGCCGTAATTTTTTTCTAAGACCGCATCGCGATCTACAATCCCCTTGCTGCAGCGCTCCGCAATGAGGTGAATGATATTGGAGACCTTTTGTTGGATTTTTTCTTTCTCGTTTTTTTGAAAGAGGGTTTCAAGATGAGGAAAAATGAGTTCAGCTCGTCTCTGTAACAGAAAGACAACGCGATCGAGATCCACTTCATAACTCGTTTCGAGCCGGTCGTACAGACGGATCTTTTTTTTCAAAGTCTGAGTTGGAGCGAGGTGGACCATCAGAAGACCTGTCTCTTTTTGGAGCTCCTCACTTGCGAGTCGAAAGCTTTGAAAGCTCTCTTTGAGTTTTTTTAGATTGTACTTCCGGATCGCCTGTCGTTTTTTACTCAAAAAGGAGAAGGGATGGCTCAACCATGGATGTGCGCGTAGCTCCGACGGAAAGCGGTAAAACTTAATCACACTCTTTCCATCGTCGCTCAAAAAAACATAGGATTGATGTCCGCGTTTCAAATAATGGAAAGATTGGCTCGCGATCTCTTCCCAATCGGGAGGGAGAGAAAGGGGTGGCGCTTCAAAGGAGAAAGGCGCCTTACCATGGATGTTTCCAATGCAAAAACTATCGCTCTCTTTCAAAAAATGGCGATCTAGCCAAGAGACGGCGGCCAAAAAGAGAGTGAGAGCGATCAATAAGTATTTCACTCTTTCATCGAGAGCAAGAATTCAACGTTATTGTTTGTTTTCTTCAGCCTGCCGACCAGGAGATTCATCGCATCGAGAGGAGCAAGATCTGCAAGCGCCTGACGCACCTGGTAGATCTTTCCGAGCTCGTCGGGATGGTAGAGAAGCTCCTCTTTACGCGTACCGCTCTTGATGAGATCGATAGCGGGCCAAACGCGTCTATCTGCAAGGCGTCTATCGAGGACGAGTTCCATGTTACCCGTACCTTTAAACTCCTCGAAGATCACCTCATCCATACGCGAACCGGTGTCGATCAGTGCAGTGGCGATGATGGTGAGAGAGCCCCCCTCTTCGATATTGCGCGCAGCACCAAAGAAGCGTTTGGGTCTGTGCAGCGCGTTTGCATCGATACCACCCGTTAAAATCTTTCCAGAGTGTGGTTGTACGGTGTTGTAGGCGCGGGCAAGGCGTGTGAGTGAATCGAGGAGGATAATGACATCGTGACCATATTCGACAAGTCTTCGCGATTTTTCGATGGCCATCTCAGCGATCTGCACGTGGCGTTCTGGGGGTTCATCGAATGTAGAGGCGATCACCTCGCCCTTCACGATGCGCATCATGTCGGTGACCTCTTCAGGTCTCTCATCGATGAGTAACACGATGAGGATGCTGTCAGGGTTGTTCTTTGCAATCGCGCCTGCGATATTTTGTAGGATGATCGTCTTCCCTGTACGTGGAGGAGCGACGATCAGTCCGCGCTGCCCCTTTCCGATCGGCGCCGAAAGGTCAAGAACTCGTGTTGTGAGGTTTTCTTTGGTCGTCTCCATCACGAGGCGCTGATTTGGGTAAAGCGGCGTTAAGTTTTCAAAGAGAACGCGCTCTTTCGCAAGTTCTGGGGGTTTGTTGTTGATCTTATCGACCTTGAGGAGAGCGAAGAACTTCTCTTTCTCTTTGGGAGAGCGGATTGTCCCGTAAACAGTATCTCCTTTTTTCAAGTCGAAGCGACGGATCTGTGCAGGAGATACGTAGATATCTTCAGCGGAAGGAAGGTAGTTGTAGTTAGGAGAGCGCAAAAAGCCAAATCCATCTGGAAGAACTTCTAGCACACCCTCGCCAACGAGGACCTCATTGGGTCTTTCCGAAACAGCTTTAACCACTTCAAAAACGATCTGAGATCTTGTCAAGGCCCCCAAATTTTTGAGGCCGATATTGCGCGCATATTGTGTGAGCTGTTCGATATTCATCCGTTGAAGATCAGCAACACGTGTGATCGTCTCTGGTTGAGCATCTTGGGGAGGGGGTGCGGAAGGTCTCTCGTTTTCAGGTTCTTGGGTGTTTTGAGAAAGGTCCTTATCTTCTTGGTGCATACTTTCCTATTTTAAAAGTGTCTGGTAAAGGTGAATGACTTGGTTCTTTAACTCTTCGAGAGAACCGTTGTTATGGATTACAAAATCGGCGCGAGCGGCCTTTTTTGCGGGGTGCAGTTGTCTGTTCATGCGCTTTTCATAGTCTCTATCGGGCCTTCCGGTCCTGTCAAAGTAGCGTTTTCGAGAAAGATTTTCTTCGGCAATGACAGCGATGATAAGGTCGAAGAAGTGGTGACTTTCACTTTCATAAAGTAGAGGGATTTCAGCAACGAAGAGAGGGTATTTTTGTTCTTTCGAGATCTTCTGATACTGCTGTTCAATTTCATCTAGTACTTTAGGGTGCAAGATTTTTTCAAGGCGTTCTAGGAGTTCGGGTTCGGAAAAGACCTTCTTTGCAATTTTATCTCGATCGATTTTCTGTCCATTGAGGATCTCTGAACCTAGCAAGTGGATGACTTGCTGACCGATTGCTGCTTCAGATGATAATAGTCTTCGGACAATCTCATCAGCACTTACGACATACGCGCCGCACGCTTGAAGAATTTGGCAAACGGAAGTTTTGCCGGATGAAAGACCACCTGTAATAGCAATCTTTTTCAAGATTAACACTCCTCCCAATTTCGTCCAATAGAAATGTCCACGACGAGGGGAACCTTGAGCTTGAAGACCCCCTCCATCAGGGATTTCACAGAGGATGACAACCTATCTATATGATTATCAGGCACTTCGAAAAGCAAGGCGTCGTGGATTTGGAGGAGCATCATCCCCCAATCCTTCTCTTTTTCTAGAAGAGCATCGATCTGAATCATGGCGATCTTGATGAGGTCCGCTTGTGAGCCCTGGAGGGGTGTGTTCACGGCCAGACGTTCGGCGGCGGCGCGTATCATCGGATTTTTGCTCTGGATCTCAGGAATCGGTCTCTGTCTTCCAGTCATGGTGACAGCGCGCCCTGTTTTCCGCACACTCTCCTTACAAAATTCGAGATACTCTTTCACTTTGGGATAACGGATAAAATAGGTCTCGATGAATTTCTTTGCCTCTTCATAGGAAATGCCAAGCGTTTCGGAGAGTCCAAAGGCTTGCTGCCCATAGATGATGCCAAAATTGACCGCTTTGGCTCGGTAGCGCATCTCTGACGTCACTTCAGCAAGCGGCACACCAAACACGAGCGATGCAGTGTATGTGTGAATGTCCTCGCCTTCGACGAAGGCTTTGACGAGCGCGGGATCTTCACTCAAATGGGCGAGAAGTCGTAGCTCGATTTGTGAATAGTCTGCAGAGAGAAAACTCCAGTGAGGGTTTTGAGGCTTAAATGCCTCCCGGATCTTGCGTCCTTCCTTTGTGCGAATCGGAATATTTTGTAGATTTGGATCTACGGAAGCGAGGCGTCCTGTTGCAGCTGTCGATTGGCTAAATGTGCAATGGATACGTCCGGTACGCGGATCGATCTGTTCGGGGAGTGCATCGACATAGGTGGAGCGCAGTTTTTCGAGAAGTCGAAACTCGAGGATCATTTTGACAAAGGGAACCTCTTCTTGGAGGGATTCCAAGACATCTGCGCTGGTGGAGAAACCAGTTGCTGTTTTTTTCGGAGGCTTAATCCCCATTTTTTCAAAGAGAATTTTGCTGAGCTGCTTGGGCGAGCTGAGATTGAATGTCTCTCCTGCTACAAGAAAGATCTCCTTTTCAATCTCATGCAGTCGCGAAGCAAGCTCGTGTGACATTTTTTCGAGCATTTGCCGGTCAACAAAAATCCCGTGTCTTTCCATGCGCGCAAGAACGGGGATCAGAGGGATTTCGATCTTTTCGAAGAGCTCCTTCACCCCTTGTGTGTCGATCTCTTTTTTAAACAGTTTCTCGAGTCGCAGCGTATAGTCCACATCTTCACAACAGTAATCGGAGATCTTCTGAAGTGGAACAACGGCCATGCTGAGCTGGTTTTTGCCTTTTCCGATGAGTGCTTCGATAGGAGTTTTAACTTTGCCAAATTTTTCCAGTGCAAGCGTGTCCAAATTATGGCGTTGACTCTGGGGGCTGATGAGATAGGAGGCGATCAGCGTATCGAAGGCGATGGTTTTGAGTGTGATTCCCGCATTTTGTAAAACGTGCAGATCATATTTGAGGTGGTGCCCCACAAAACCGATGTGCGGGTTTTCAATCAGGGGCTTGACGAGCTCTATTACACGGCTGTAGGGGATCTTCCCATTCGTTGGGACATACCAGGCCTCATGCGTGTGGATTCCAAAACCCAATCCGACGATCTCGGCTCGCAGAGGGCGAATGTCTGTCGTTTCCGTATCAAGGCAGATCTCCTTTGCGTGGGAGAGTTTCGAGAGGAGTTTTACGAGATCGCCCTCATCGTCAATGAGCTGGTATTTCACCGGCCCGTCCTTTTCAAGCGAGCCCTCCTTTGCAGGTTCTTCTCCGAGCTCGCGCAGCAAGGTCATGAAGTGCATCTCATGGTAAAATGCTTTGAGTTTTTCGAGATCGGGCTCTGTAAATTTGAAAAACTCCTCATTTTTTGGAAAATCGACATCGGGGTGCAGAGTCGCGAGCTTTTTACTCATGCGTGCGATCTCTTTCTCATTGCGGATTGTCTCCTGTTTTTTTTCTCCAGCGACTTTTTCAGGGTGTGCGAGGATGTTTTCGAGCGTACCAAACTCCTCGAGAAGAGCGACGGCTCCTTTCGGCCCAAAACCTGTTAGGCCAGGGATATTATCCGAAGCATCCCCTACAATTGCCAGATAGTCGACGATCTGTTCGGGGTTTACTCCGAAAAGCTCTTTGACCTTTTCGCGGTTCACCAGCTGGTTATCCTTGTGTACATGAATCAAAGAGATATGCGGAGAGACGAGCTGGCACAGATCCTTGTCACTCGAACAGATGAAAACTTCAAAGCCCCTCTTCTCAGCCCAGAGAGAGATCGCGCCAATCGTGTCATCTGCTTCGATTCCTGGGATTGAAAGATGGGGAATTCTTGCATATTCACAAAAGAGCAGAGCGCGCTCCAGTTGTAAGACGAGGTCTTCGGGCATCGCAGCGCGGTGGCTTTTGTATTCATCGTAGATTTTTTTGCGAAGCTCTTTGCCTCCAGGTCCATCGAAGACCACAACAAAATAGTCGGGAGAAAAATCTTTCACGATTTTGCCAATCGAACGAATGAAACCATAGAGCGCGCCCGTGGACTCACCTTTTGGGTTAGTCATTCCTTTGATCGCATAGTAGGAGCGAAAAAGGATATTGAGAGCGTCGATAATGTAGATCTTTTTCATTTTGGATCGGTCGTGAAAATGCGGAGAAGGAGTGATGAACGATGAATGATGGGTGATGAGCGAAAGAAAAGAAAGGTATTATGTTCTTTCGCTGCGGGCCTTGCGCTCATAGTTCCATATTTTAAGGCTTCCATCTTCGTTCAGCATTCATCATTCAGCGCGATTAGTGGGTTGATAGAGGTAGAGAAATTTTCCGCTCATCTCCGAGCTCAGGTGCGGCCCAATTTGGAAGGTGTGGGTAATCTTCCCGCTTAGGAGAGAAAATTTGCTGTGTGTAAGACCAGAGAGAAAATCTACCTTTGGATCTAGCTCGAAAACTTGATAGGGCTGTTTCTCCTGGATATGGGCGGCAGTCGCAAGATCTCTCACAGCCTTTCCATAATCTGCATCCGCGTCATCGATGTAACCATACTCCTGAGCAACGGACGCTATAAAAACCTGTGCGCCATACTCGCTCACGAGTTTTTCGCGATTTAACGCGGGCCTTCCATCTGTGACAATCGAGATAAATCGTTCGTAGAGGCTAGCAGTGATATCGCGAAGCGACTTTTCTTCATCGGGTTTCCAGGGTCTAAACGGGTTGAGTGTGTCTTTGTCTTTTCCTTGAGTGATCGTGAGGGATTGTACTCCAATTTTTTCCATCGCACCTGAAAAGTTGAAAGAGGGTCCGAGAATCACACCCACAGAGCCGATCACACTCGAGGGCGTTGCATAAATCTTATCGGCGGCAGACGCGATATACACTCCGCCCGATGCACACATGCCATCGACAAATGCGAAGATGGGCACGTTATACTTCCTCTTATATTCTTTGAGGGCATGATAGATGTTGTCTGCATCTGTCACGGTTCCACCAGGAGTATTGATATGCAGGAGAATTCCCTTAACGCGCCCTTCGCGGAGCATGCCTTCTCGTGAATCGAAAAGGATGTTCTCGATCGTGTCGGAGTCGAGAAGTGGTTCGCCAATCACACCGTGAAGATTGATCCGCAAAAGCGCAGGGGAAGACATAGGTAAAAGCTCTCGTTTTCCTTGCGCATCTGCCGCAACCGTGATCTCAGTTTTCTCTGGAATAAGAGAGCTTGGAGAGAGCATTACAAAGACAAAAAGCAGAAGAGCGAATCCGATCAGAATACCTAAAATGGCTCCAAATGAGCTGAAAAATGAACGAAGCATTGCGCGGAAAATTGATTCTCTAGGGGGTGTCATGGGGTACCTGATGGTTTTTGTCTCATCTTAAAAGAGGCTTACATTTTGGGCCATAGAGAAAGCAAACTACCCAAGAGGTTTATTAAAGGCTTTTTGTTTAGCCAAATAAATGCAACTTTGATAGATGCAAAATATATGCGCAGCAAATTTTCTTTGGCCTCTTTACTCTCTTCTAACGTGATGGCGTGGATGCTGGTGCTCTGTGTTTTGGTGAGCGTCGTTGCAACCATTTTAGTTACGCCGCACGATTTTCTGAAATCTCGCATCTACGTTTTCATCTCGATTTTGGCAAGCGTAGCGGTTCTTTTCATCGGTCTTAGCCTTTTGATCTCTTCGTTCATATTCGAGAAGCAGGAGGATACCGCGCGCAGATCGATCACAAAAGAGTCGATCGACAAATTATGGCTCTTTCCCAACCAACTTCTTGCCAACAGCACACATGCGCACACTCAATTTTTAAAAAGCTTCTACACGAATAATCCTCATCTCTTTGCTGTAAAGTCAAACGGTGAGGAACAGTCCGCTCTTGCTATTCTGCAAGAGCAGAATATTGCTATTGTGATGATACAAGCATGGGAGGACTATTTAACACTGCGGAAGCTAGATCAGACCGGAGATTCAGTCTGGTTAAACAACTTCCTCCAGTGGGCGCAGAGTCCTTATCTCAAAGAGTATTTCGGTTTCCTAAAGTTCAATTTCAAGGAGACTACAATCGAATTAGGCGACATCCTCTTCCGCTATGCAGCTACCCTACCGATGCCGACCCAAAATCCTGAGCTCTATCCAAAAACTGTCCAGAAGATGCTTGCCGATCCTGAAATGATCGATCTTCTGAACAAAGCCTAACTTTCAACGTCTATTAGTCGTGGCTTTTGCGCTTCTTTGCTCTATGGAGCTCGCGTTTGATCTGGAAGAGCTCGAGGAAAGCGAGAGCTCCAAAGAGGATGAAGAGCGCGTAGAGATACCAAGGGAAGGTAAAGTGAAGGGTAAGGCCGATCAGTACGACGAACTGAAGGGCAGTTGTAACTTTTCCCCAGCGGATCGCACGACACTTGTACGCTTCCCAATCTCCAGAGAGGCTGAGGATGATGCCGAAGATGCAGAGAAAAAAATCGCGAGAGAGCATTGCCGCTGCCTGCCAAACCTGGAGCTGGCCTTCCATGAGAAGGACGCCGAGCCCGAAGATGACGAAAAATTTATCCATGGCAGGATCGAGAATCGCTCCAAACTGGCTTGTCGAACCGCAGCGTCTTGCGAGGTAACCGTCGACGCTGTCAGTAATCATGGCGAGCAGAATGGCGGTAATCCGCCAGGCGGTACTGTCGACGAGAAACAAAAGCGCGAGTGGTGCGCGCAGAAATGAAAGACCGTTTGATAAACTAAGCATGTATAGTTTTTTTTCTGCGTTTATACCAGATGACTCCAATTGTCGCTAGGCCGAACAACGTGAAAATGAGGAGGTTGAAAGTTTTCACATAGCCGAATAACACTTGGTAGTTCTGTCCGAGAAAATAAAACGCAGAAAACATGGTCGCACACCAGATGGTGCATGCAAGAGCATCTCTTAGGATGAATTTCCTGAAAGAGAGCTGACTCATTCCTGTACTCATGAACAAGGCGTTGCGCACGCCGAATGGAATAAAACGTCCTACGATGAGGGTGAGAAGGCCGTACTTTTCATAAAATGAACGGACTCTTTCGAGTTTTTTTTCGTCTAGCAGCTTGCGGAAGAATCGCCATTTTAAGAGCCTTGGGCCGAGCTTACGCCCAATCCAATAGGCGATCCAAGCTGAGAAATAGGTGCCCAAGAGCAAGCTAGAAAAGAGAATGGCGGTGTGTTCGGGAATAATAGTAGCTGCCAAAACAGCGCCGATAATCATCAGAACGTCGATGCTAACGGGAAGACTCATACCTGCAAGAAGAGCTCCCCCAAAGATGAACCAGTGGGCAAGGTGTGCGTGCTGTGTGACAAACTCAACGAGATTTTCCATGCAAACTTAAACTTGTGATTAAGTCGTGGCGGGCTTTTCTTCGGCAATCACTGGCTCGTCATCTGGAACATCCAGAGTCTCATGTTTTGTTGTGAGCTCATTGAACTGTTTGCCGAGTGAGCGGACAGCTATCATCCACGCAACAATTGCAAAAAGAAGAAGGACGCCGACATAAGGGGTACTGAGAGAGATCGATCCAAAAAAGACGAGAAGCCCTTGGTGGATAATAGATCCGCCCGACTTCCCTAGGCGTGAACCGACTCCGTCGATGGCGGCTTTTCCTTTTAACTTACATTCGTGGCTCAAGGGGATGAAAGCGAGCTCTTTGGTTGCGTCGAAAAGGGTGTACTTGGAAGCGCGCGAGAGGCAGTTTTGCATTGAGCCAAAGAAGACACTCATTGCAAGGGGTGTAGACCCGAGTAGGGCAGCGATGGCGCCAAGGCCAAAATCTTTAAAAAGAAGAAAGGAGAAGAAGCCGACGCTAGTAATAACAAGAATGAGTGGGGAGATCATCGCGCTCGAAGTCCAGCTTAGTCTGCGAATCAAATTTCCAGAAATAAAGACACTAGTTGCCGTTGCAATAATGCCAATCCCCGTTAAGACCTTACCCATATAGGCGTTGAACTCTGCAGGATTTGGGTAGAGGTGTTTTACTTGATCTTTCCAGATTACCTCTGTGAGATTAATCACGATGTTGTAGGTGACGACGATGATGGCGATGCAGATCAAATATTTGGACTTGGCCAAGTAGGCAAAATTCTTTCGAAGCCCCATTTTGATAGGCTCTGGAGAGTTTTTGTGATACTCGGCAGAACTATATCCAAATCCATTGCGGTGCAACCAGCGGAAGAGGAGCATGCAGACGATTCCGACAAGGATGACAATGCAATTCAAGAAAAAAACAGACTGTCCCCATCCATCAGATCCAAAAGGGAGCCGAGGGTTGTAGGCGTGTTGAGAAAACATGGTGGCGACTTGGCCGGCGGCGATTCCAGAGAAGTTGATTCCGATACCCAAGAGACCATAGAAACGCCTTGCATCACTCACTGTTGTCGTCTCATTCACAAAGCCCCAGCAGAGCACGGTCATGATGATCGTGCTCCACATCTCGGACATCACGTAAAACGCAGTAAAAGTCCAGTTGCGGAAAACGGCAACAAATCCTTGAAATCCTGCGGGTAGATGAGCTTGGAGTCGATCGCAGAACTCATGGGGGTGAAGAGAATCTTGGAAAGGATAGAGGAAGAAAGTGAAAATCAAAAAGAAAGCGATGAAGATGCTCATCATCGCGTAGAAGATCCGTTCGCGAGAGAGCCAATTCGATACGCGCGTAAAAATAAATGTGAAGAGGAAGGCCATCGGCAAGATCGCCCAAACCTTGAGGAAGGGGAGGGCCTCCGCGCCGGAGGAGCGCGCTGTCACGACGAGTGCGTCTTTTGTCGCTCTTAAAATGCTGTAGTTAAATCCGACGAAGAAAAAGATGAGAAAGAGAGGCAGGAACATGCGCATCTCACTTCTATAGATGGGCCATAGAAAAGCGCGAATTTTGCCGAATTTCTCAGTCATTCCACTACCCTCAATTAAGCGGGAATCATAGCACATCCTGGAGATATGGCTACAGAATTATTTGTCGGAGAGGGCATCGATTCCCGGAAGCTTGCCATATTCAATAAATTCTAAAGCTGCGCCCCCTCCCGTCGAAAGGTGAGTAAAATTTTTAGAGAGGTTTAGGTGGTTGATGGCAGAGACGGAATCTCCTCCTCCAATGATCCTTGTAGAGTTTAGTTTCGCGAGTCCGCGCGCGAGGCCTTCAGTGCCTTTTGCAAAGGGAGGAATTTCAAAGATCCCTGGAGGGCCATTCCAAAAAATTGTTTTGCATTTCTCAAGTTGCGAGATCCAGGCTTTCATGGTTTCGGGTCCCATATCCACTCCCTGCCACCCGGCGGGAATTCCCTCTTTTGTCTGGATCACTCGTGTTTTGGCGTCTTGGCTTACTTTGTCAGCAATGAGTAGGTCGCTGGGCAAAAAGAGGGGAAGCTTTTTTGAGGCACACTGCTGAAGAAGTTCTTTCGCCGTGGGAAGTTGAGCCTCTTCACAAATCGAATCCCCAATAGAGATCCCTTGGGCTTTGAAAAAAGTGAAGGCCATGCCACCACAGATGAAAAGAGCATCCACCCTCGAAAGGAGAGATTTGAGAACGCCAATTTTGGAGGAGATCTTTGCTCCGCCGATGATCGCATAAAAGGGGCGCTGTGGATTTTTTAGAAGAGGCTCCAGAAAGGCGAGCTCCTTCTCCATCAAAAATCCCATGGCAGCTTTGTTCGGAAAAAGTTTTGCGATGGTGCATGTGGAGGAGTGAGCTCGGTGCGCAGTGCCAAAAGCATCATTCACATAGAGATCTCCGAGTTTTGCGAGCTTTTGCGCAAATGTAGGATCCGTGGCGGGATCCTCTTCAGCAGGATAAAAACGCAGATTTTCTAGAAGGATGATTTCGCCGGGCTTCAATGCGCTGGTAGCTTTTTCTACTTCTTGACCGATGCAATCTTCTACGAAGCGCACAGGTTTCTTGAGAAGTTTGCTTAAATGAAGTGCACATGACGCCAGAGAGTATTTTGGTGTCCGCTTTCCTTCTGGTCTTCCAAGATGGCTCATCAAAATTAAAGAACCACCCTCTTTCAAGACATACTCAATGGAGGGGAGAGCTTCACGAATGCGCGTATCATCTTCCACAGAGCCTTCTTTGCTCAAGGGCACATTGAAATCGACGCGCATCAAAACCCGTTTGCCCTTTATCGCAAGATCTTTGATCGTAAGTTTAGACATGACACCTCCTCCCCACGTTGACGCAACCGCCAATTTTGCCGCAAGTGTTGCAGAGAGGAAGGCGGAGCTTGCGGATTAAAGTTCTTAAAGAAGAAATAGACATGTCGGGTGACACAGCACTTCGTGTCTGCGTCCCCCGCGACCCCCTTGCGCCTCACCTCGCATTGAAAAATCCTGTGCTCGGAGGCGGGGTGTGCGAAGCA
>LNFM01002245.1_pt1 | contig 40925 bp, 26 predicted proteins | sample 596031 | NCBI WGS metagenome assembly LNFM01 (sample SAMN04254537, study PRJNA301005) | activated carbon metagenome | isolation source: dual media filters at the Ann Arbor, Michigan drinking water treatment plant | place: USA: Ann Arbor
GCGATGTCGTGCACGCCCGCGCCGCGGCCGGCCACGGCCTTCAGCGCCTCGCTCATGTGCAACACGGGGTTCAGGCGCGCCAGCACCACCAGGAAGTCGGGCATCAGGCTGAGCGGGAAGAAGGTGCCGCCCAGCACCAGCAGGGGCACGCCGAAGGCGGCCAGCGGGCCGTTGAGGTCTTCGGCGCGGCGGGCGTAGCGCGCGGCGAAGACGAAGCCGATGCCGACGTAGCTGCACACGCTCAAGGCCACCACCAGCGCGCCCAGCGCCACGCTGCCCTGGTAGCGCGCGCCCAGCGGCCAGGCGGTGGCGAAGACCACCACCGCCTGCAGCGCCGCCACCGCGCCCAGGGCGAGCACGATGCCCAGGAAGTAGGCTGCCGGGTGCAGCGGCGAGACCAGCAGCCGCTTCAACGTGCCGCGCTCACGTTCACCGACCACGATGGCCATCGTGCCGCCCAGGCAGCTGAAGAACAGCGCCGCGCCGATGAGGATGCCCGCCGGCGTGGCGTCCAGCCCCACGCGCATCGCCGCGTTGTGGCCGTAGATGAGGCCGAAGAGCAGCATCATCAGCGCCGGGAACAGGCCCCAGAAGAAGAGCGTGCGCGGTTGCCGCGCCTGTTCGACGAGGATGCGGCGCGCGACGGCCAGGGTCTGTTGCAGCATCGGAGACGGGTGCGGAGCGCAGCGGATCGTGGGGGCGGCGCATGCTAAGCCAGCGCCTCGTGCGCCGGCGGTTTTGCAGGCCCGTCCCTACAATCCGCGCGATGCCCACGCACCAACAGTTTGTCCTCACGCTGGCCTGCCGCGACACCAAGGGCATCGTGCACGCGGTGTCGGGTCTGCTCTACCAGGCCGGCTGCAACATCATCGATTCACAGCAGTTCGGCGACCTCGAAGGTGAACACGCCACCGGCTACTTCTTCATGCGCGTGCACTTCCAGGCGCCGCCGCAGCTGGCCAGCGCGGGCACGCTGAACACGCTGTTCGAGCACACGCGCCAGCAGTTCGGCATGGACGTGCACTTCCATGCGCTGGACCGCCGGCCGCGCCTGCTTCTGATGGTCAGCCAGCACGGCCACTGCCTGAACGACCTGCTGTTCCGCTGGAAGAGCGGTTCGCTGGCGGTCGACATCCCGGCCATCGTCAGCAACCACCGCAGCTTCGAAGAGCTCGCCGCCAGCTACGGCATCCCTTTCCACCACTTGCCGCTGGTGGGTGGCAGCAGCGCGGAAACGAAGCGCGCACAGGAACTGCAGGTCGAGACACTGATCGAGCGCGAGCGCATCGACCTCGTCGTGCTGGCGCGCTACATGCAGATCCTGAGCGAGCCCTTCTGCCAGGCGCTGGCCGGGCGCGCCATCAACATCCACCACAGCTTCCTGCCCAGCTTCAAGGGCGGACGGCCCTACCACCAGGCACACGCACGCGGCGTGAAGCTGATCGGTGCCACGGCGCACTACGTCACTGCCGACCTCGACGAGGGCCCGATCATCGAGCAGGACGTGCAGCGCGTGGACCACACGCTGTCGGCCGAGGACTTCACCGCCGTAGGCCGCGACATCGAATGCATGGTGCTGGCGCGCGCCGTGCGCTGGCATGTCGAGCACCGGGTGCTGATCAACGGCCACAAGTGCGTGGTCTTCCGCTGAATTGCCCCTCGCGATGGCCCGCCGCCCGCCGCCGCCCCCGCCCGCCGACAGCCCCGACGAGGCCGAAGCGCGGTTCTACGAAGCCTTGCAGCAAGGCGCGCTGGAACGGCTGATGGCGCTGTGGGCCGACGACGACGAGATCGTCTGCGTACACCCCGGCGGCGCGCGCGTGGTGGGCGCAGCCGCCATCCGCGCCAGCTTCGAGGCCATCTTCGGCAGCGGCGGCATCCCGGTGCGGCCCGAGCAGGTGCACCGCCTGCAGCGGCAAGGGTTTGCGTTGCACCACCTGGTCGAACGCATCGAGGTCGCCGGCGAGGGCGGCGCGCAAGTGGGCTGGGTGCTGGCCACCAACGTCTACGTCAAGGCCGACTTGGGCTGGCGCATCGCCGCGCACCACGCCAGCCCCGCGATGCCCCACGACATGACCGAAAGCAACGCCGATGGCCCGACCACGCTGCACTGAGCTCGTCGGCACCGCGCCCGCACCGCAGCCGTGAAGGCCTACCGGGCACCGGCCTGGTTGCCCGGCGGCAACCTGCAGACCATCTGGGCGGCGACACGCGCGCGCCGCCACCTGGGGCCCCCGCCGCGCTTCACGCGGGAACGCTGGACCACGCCCGACGGCGACTTCATCGACGTCGACCACCTGCAACCCGCGGCGTCGTCGGTGAACCCGCCGTTGGCCGCTGCCGCAGCGCGCCACCTGGTGCTCTTCCACGGTCTGGAAGGCAGCAGCGCCAGCCAGTACGCGCAGGCCTTCGCCACCGTGGCGCGGCAGCGCGGCTGGGCCTACAGCGTGCCGCACTTCCGCGGCTGCTCGGGTGAACTGAACCTGGCCCCACGCGCCTACCACTCGGGCGACTTCGAGGAGATCGGCTGGATCCTGCAGCGCTTGCGCGCCGGCAGTGCGGCGCCGCTGCTGGTAGTGGGCATCTCGCTGGGTGGCAATGCGCTGCTGCGCTGGGCGCAGGAGGCCGGCGACAGCGCCGCGGCCACCGCCGGCGCCGTGGCCGCGGTGTGCTCGCCCATCGACCTGGCCGCCGCCGGCCACGCCATCGACAGCGGCTTCAACTGGCTCGTCTATTCCCGCATGTTCCTGCGCACCATGAAACCGCGTGCGCTGGCCAAGTGGCGGCAGCACCCGGGGCTGTTCGACCGCGACAAGCTCGCCGCGGCGCGCACGCTCTACGCCTTCGACGACGTCTTCACCGCGCCGCTGCACGGCTACCGCGACACGCCCGACTACTGGCAGCGCGCATCGGCCAAACCGCATCTGGCACGCATCCGCATCCCGGCGCTGGTGCTCAACGCGCGCAACGACCCCTTCGTGCCCGGCGCCTCGCTGCCCGGCGCGGCCCACGTCGGGCGTCACGTCACGCTGTGGCAGCCGGCGCACGGCGGGCATGTCGGCTTCCCGCAAGGCGGGCCGCCGGGGCACGTGCTGGCCATGCCGCAGGCGGTGGCCGCGTGGCTGGCAGGGCAGGTCTGAAGGTTTAAGGTCGAGGCCATGGATGCGATCGTCGAAGCCGCGCTGCGCAAGTGGCCGAATGTGCCGCACTGCCACGGCTGGCTGGCACTGGACGCGCGTGGCAACTGGTACATGCGCGACGAACGCATCCAGGCCGCCGGGCCCTTTCCGCAGGTGAAGGGCAGCCGCATCGAGCACCCCAAGCTGCTGACCTTCATCGAACGCAACTACGCCCACGACGATGCCGGCGCCTGGTTCTTCCAGAACGGGCCCCAGCGTGTCTACGTCGAGCTCGAGGCCGCGCCCTGGGTATGGCGCGTGGACGCCGCCGCCGATGGCGACGCGCCGGGCTGGCAGGTGCACAGCCACACCGGGCTGCCGGCCACGGTGTCGGGCAGCTGGCTCGACGAACACGGGCGACTCTTCCTGACCAGCGTGGTGGGGTACGGCATCGTGCACACGCTGGACATGGGCATCGCCGCGCAGGCCGTGGAGACCGGTGCCTGGCAGCCCGAGGAGCTGCCCTTCGGCGCGATGCCGGCGCGCTTCGGCTACGTGCTGCGACCGACGCCCTGACGGCGCAGCCATGAAAAAGGCCGCCCGCAGGCGGCCGGTGGGCGGAGGCGCCTCGGCGCCGGCCTCACTTCGCGGCGCTGGCAGCGGCCTCAGGCGCCTGGGGCTCGTCGAACTTGGCGCCCGACTGGTTCGTCATGAAGACCACGGCGCGGCCGATCTCGACGTCCTTGTAGGCGCCACCGCCCTGCGCCGCCATCGCGCCCTTGCCCTTCAGCGCGGAGGTCAGCAGCGCCTCGTAGCCGGTCTTGATGCGCGGCGCCCAGGCGGCTTCGTCGCCCGGCTTGGGCGCGCCGACCACCCCGGCAGCGTGGCAGGCGCCGCAGGCCGCGGTGTAGACCTGTTCGCCGGTGCGCAACGCGCCGGGCACCATGGCCTCGCCCAGCACCACCGTGCCCACGGGCTGCAGACGCAGCGCCACGGCTTCTTCGCTCATGCCGTCGCTGCCCGCACCGGGCTTGCCGCCGAAGTCGACGTAGTTGACGAGCAGCACGATGCCGACGATAGGCACGATGAACGACGCCAACACCGCCAGGATCAGCTGCTTGGGCGTCCTGATCGGCCCTTCGGGATTCGGTTCGTGGGCGGTGTCGTGCGGATCGCTCATGTGAGGGCTCGGGTGCGGTCGGAGGGGGATGGCGTTTGCCGCGAGGGGCAAAAAACCGGCGGATTATAGGCACCCGTCTGCACGGCCTCTGCGGGGTCGACGCCGCCTGCCGCGGGCCTCGCCACCCCGGCGCTAGAATGCCCGGCTGACCACGCGACCGTGGTGAAGTGGATATCATGCGGCCCTCCGAAGGCCACGTCGCAGGTTCGATTCCTGCCGGTCGCACCACCTCGGCGCCCACGGGCTTGACGGGTGGTTTTCCGGGTCGGTCAATCCTGCAGCAGCTTCTCCCGGGTCTCGCCGAACGTGGCGCGGACAGCCGATGGACCGCCGCTTCGATCTTGCGCAGGCCCCAGGCGCGCCTGCGGAGCAATTCTTCCCGGGTCGGGCCCTCCCGCAAGGCGGGCCCTGGCGACAGTTCCAGCGACGGAAGCGGTTCGGCCGTGACGGGGCGCCGGGCAACGCGCCGGTCGTCACCTTCGTCGCCTTGCGGGCCTTGGCCGGGGGTGATGCGGTGACCTTGCGTGGCGTGGCCGCGGGGGCTTTCGGGGTGGTCTGCAGGCTCATCGGCGCGCTCCTCGCCCAGGGGTGGGCAGTAAGCACGTTCGCCATCGCGTACGCGGCCGGCCAGTGGGTGTCACGCGGAGGACCGCGGCGTTGCGCAGGATCAATCGCGCTCGCCGTCCCCCGCAGCGGTCTTGCTCGCGACGTGGCCGCACATCGGGGTGCCCGATACTCGCCCAACGGCAGCACGGGCTCGTCGGTGGCGTCGGGCTAGGAGCGTGGGATGTCCCACCACCCCGACGCTTCAGGCCGAGTCGCACCCCCAGAGGCCCTTTGGAGGGCCACCACCCCCGACCCCCACCTCGACCCCGATTGACACCGCAGATCGGGTCGAATAACGTCATGTAATCGTTTCCACGACGAGTTACACGATGCACTCTTCACTTGGACGGCTGGCATGAACCCGGCCTTCCCGCCTGGCTTCCTCTGGGGTTGTGCCACCTCGGCCTACCAGATCGAAGGTTCGCCGCTGGCCGACGGCGCCGGGCCCAGCATCTGGCAGCGATTCGCGCGCACGCCCGGCCGCATCGCCGGCGGCGACACGGGGGATGTCGCCTGCGACCACTACCGCCGCATGCCGGGCGACGTGGCGCTGATGAAGGCGCTGGGCCTCACCGCCTACCGCTTCAGCATCAACTGGGGCCGCGTGCTGCCCGAAGGTCGCGGCACGGTGAACCCCGCCGGGCTGGGCTTCTACGAACGCCTGGTGGACGAACTGCTGGCCGCCGGCATCACGCCCATGGCCACGCTCTACCACTGGGACCTGCCGCAGGCGCTGGACGACCGCGGCGGCTGGCTCAACCCCGACATCGCGCACTGGTTCGCCGACTACGCGCAGGTGCTCTACCGCGCGCTGGACGACCGTGTGCCGCTGTGGTCCACCATCAACGAACCCTGGGTGGTGGCCGACGGCGGCTACATGCACGGCGTGCTGGCCCCCGGCCACCGCTGCGCGCACGAAGCCGCCGTCGCCGCACACCGCCAGCTGCAGGCCCACGCCGCGGCCGTGCGGGCCTACCGGGCCATGGGCAAGCACCGGATCGGCCTGGTCGTGAACATCGAGCCCAAGCACCTGGCACCTGGTGCGACCGAGGCCGACCGCCACGCCGCCGCGCTGGCCGACGCCTACATGAACCGCCAGTACCTCGACCCCACGCTGCTGGGCCGCTACCCCGACGAGCTGCGCGAGGTTTTCGGCGCCAACTGGCCCGACTGGCCCGAGGCCGAGGTCGAGGCGCTGAAGACACCCGTCGACTGGCTGGGCCTGAACTACTACACCCGCGCCGTGGTGCAGGCCGACCCGGCCGGCTGGCCGGTGAAGGCCGCGCCGGTGCGCCAGCCCGGCGCGATCACCACCGAGACCGGCTGGGAACTGCACCCGCAGAGCCTGACCGACACGCTGCTCTGGATGCACCAGCGTTACGGCGGCCTGCCGCTCTACGTGACCGAAAACGGCGCCGCGTTCTACGACCCCCCGCACACCATCGACGGCCGCATCGACGACCCGCTGCGCGTGCACTACCTGCGCACGCACCTGGCGGCGGTGCAGGCTGCCCTCACCCAGGGCGCCGACGTGCGCGGCTACTGCGCCTGGTCGCTGCTGGACAACCTGGAGTGGGCGCACGGCTTTGCCAAGCGCTTCGGCCTCGTACACGTCGACTTCCAGACCCAGCAGCGCACACCCAAGGCCAGCGCGCGCTGGTACGCGCAGCTCATCGCGCGCCACGGCGCCGGTCTGGACGGGGTGCCGCCGCCCGCCTGACGCGCCCGTTGCCATCGGACAACGGGATTGGTGAAAACGATTACATCGCCAGATTCAGGACGCGCATCCAATCATGAAAACCTTTACATGAGGCCGACGTCGATGTTGCTGCCCAGCCCGTCAGGCACCCACGCGGTTGCGCGCCGCTGAAGCCATGCCCGCCACCATCCGCGATGTCGCACGTGCCGCCGGGGTCTCGGTGGCCACCGTGTCGCGCGCCTTGAACGGCGCCACCAACGTGCTGCCCGAGACCCGCCAGCGCATCGAAGACGCCGCTCGCGCGCTGCGCTTCACGCCCTCGGGCGCGGCGCGCAGCCTGATCACGCGGCGCACCGACACCATCGGCGCGCTGCTGCCCGACCTGCACGGCGAGTACTTCAGCGAACTCATCCGCGGCATCGACCAGGCCGCCCGTGCGCGCGGCCTGCATCTGCTGGTGAGCAGCAGCCACGGCAACGCCGACGAAGCCGCCGCGGCGCTGCGCGCGATGAACGGGCGCGTCGACGGGCTGCTGGTGATGTCGCCACACGCCGACGCCGACTTTCTGCGCCACAACCTGCCCGGCAGCCTGCCGGCCGTGTTGCTGAACAGCGGCACGGACCTCGAAGACCACGCCAGCTTCGTCATCGACAACCTCGGCGGCGCCACCACGATGACACGCCACCTCGTGGCCAGCGGCCGGCAGCGTGTGGCCTTCATCACCGGCGCGCCGGGCAACGACGAAGCCGCGCAGCGCCTGGCCGGCTACCGCGCCGGCCTGAAGCCCGGCATGCGCGAGATGGTCTTCGACGGCGACTTCAGCGAAGAAGCCGGCTGGGCCGCCGGCCGCCGCATCGCCAACCACCGGCCGCGGCCCGACGCCGTGTTCGCCGCCAACGACATGATGGCCGTGGGCTGCATGGCCGCGCTGCACGAGGCCGGGCTGCGTGTGCCCGACGACATCGCGGTGGTCGGCTTCGACGACATCCCCATCGCGCGCTATGTCACGCCGGCGCTGACCACCATCCGCGTGCCCATCGCCGCCCTGGGCGCCGCCGCGCTGGACGCCCTCGTCAAGGCCGTCGAGGCCCCGGCCACCCAGGCCAGGCACACCGTGGTGACGCCGGTGGAACTGGTGGTGCGCCGCTCCTGCGGCGCCGGCCCGCCGACCCAGCCCCGTTCGCCGCGCGCCGCGCCGCCGCATTGAGTCCCCGCACCGAACCCCCGTGTTGAAGAAGAACGGGGCCCGCCAAGGCCCCCCGAACCGATCCGAGCCCCAGACCAAGACTAGGAGATGACAAACATGAACCGCAAGACCCGTGACTTCACCCGCCACGCCCTGGCCGCTGCCGTGGTGATGGCCCTGGCCGGCGCCGCCCAGGCCCAGCTCAGCACCGCAACCATCAAGGGGCAGATCGCCGGCGCCACCGCTGGCACCACCGTCACTGCCGTCAACCAGGCCAACGGCAGCGTCTACCGCGCCACGCTGCGCGCCGACGGCAGCTACGTGCTCACCGGCCTGGCGCCGGGCGCCTACGAACTGCGCGTGGCCACGCCGGGCAAGGCGACCAAGACCGAGAGCCTCACCGTCGCCGTGGGCGAAACGGCCTCGGTCGACCTGACCGTCAGCGACACGCAGCAGATCGTCGTCACCGGCACGGCGCAGCGCAAGGACGTGCGCAGTTCCGAGGTGGGCACCGCGGTGTCGCGCCGGCTCATCGAGACGCTGCCGCAGGTCAGCCGCAACTTCTTGAGCAGCGTCGACCTGGCGCCCGGCGTGGCCTTCAGTTCGGACGCCAGCGGCAACACCAAGATCCAGGCCGGCGCGCAGAACTTCGACCACGTCAACGTCTTCATCGACGGCGTGGGCCAGAAGAACAACATCCTGCGCGGCGGCCTGTCGGGGCAGGACAGTACGCGCGGCAACCCCTTCCCGCAGTCGGCCATCGCCGAGTACCGCGTGCTGACGCAGAACTACAAGGCCGAGTACGACCAGGTCAGCAGCGCCGCCGTCACGGCCATCACCAAGTCGGGCAGCAACACGCTCAGCGGCGAAGCCTATGTCGACCGCACCGGCACCAGCTGGCGCAGCAAGTCGGTGTTCGAGAAGGAACGTGAAGCGCAAGGCGTGAAGCTGCCGTCGTCCAGCAAGCAGGAGTACGGCTTCAGCGTCGGCGGCCCCATCGTGCGCGACCAGATCCACTTCTTCTTCGCCTACGACGGCAAGACCATCGAAGACTCGCGCCAGATCATCCCGCGTGAGCTCGACAAGCTGCCCACCAGCGCCGGCATCATGGGCACGATCCGCAGCTACCAGGGCAACCAGGTCGACAAGTTCACCGAACACCTGTTCTTCGGCAAGGTCGACGCCCAGCTCACGCCCGACCAGCGCCTGAGCGCCAGCTTCCGCGTGCGCCGCGAGGACGACCGCACGCCCGAGAGCCGCGACCTCAGCATCCCGGGCAACGACGTCGAGCGCAGCAACGACGAGACGCGCTTCGATCTGAAGCACGAGTGGTCGCTGGGCGACTGGTTCAGCGAGGCCCGACTGGGCGTCGAGGACTACACCTGGAACCCGCATTCGGCGGCCAACTCACCCTTCATCAAGTACAAGGTGTCGACCGGCACGCCGCAGCTGCTGGCGAACTCGGGCGACGTGGTCTTCGCGGGCGGCTCGCCGAATGCGCAGAACCGCGGGCAGAAGGGCGTGACGCTGAGTGAAGACCTGACCTACACCGGCCTGGCCGGCCACGTGCTCAAGATGGGCGCCAAGGTCAAGGACATGAAGTACGCGCTGTCGGGCACCGCTTTAAGCGTCGACACCGTCGAGACGCTGATCGACAACGTCACCGGCCTGCCGTACTACAACGGCAGCCTGTGTACCGGCACCAACGTCGTCAACGCCGGATTGCAGAGCGACGAATGCCGCATCTCGCGCGCCATTCCCGGCGCGGCGGCCAATTTCAGCAACACGCAGTTCGGCCTCTACATCCAGGACGACTGGGCGATCAGCAAGCAGCTCGAGCTGAACCTGGGCCTGCGCTGGGACTACGAAGACAACATGCTGAACAACAGCTACGTCACGCCCGCGGACCGCGTGACGGCGCTGAAGGCACTGGACGGGCCGCGCTACGGCATCACGCCGCCGCCGGGGCAGACCTACGCCGAGTCGCTGGCCAAGGGCGGCGTCAACATCGACGAGTTCATCAGCACCGGCGGCTCGCGCAAGACCTTCAAGGGCGCACTGGCCCCGCGCGTGGGCTTCAGCTACGACGTGGCCGGCAACCGCAGCCACGTCATCTTCGGCGGCTGGGGCCGTTCCTACAGCCGCACCATGGCCAACCACGCGCTGGACGAACTGCAGAAGAACGCGCAGGCCGGCGGCGAGATCTGGCTCATCAAGAACGACTTCAAGATGCCGTTTGCCGACCAGTTCTCGATCGGCCTGCGCCAGGCGCTGGGCCAGTGGAACGGCGAGGTGGCCGTCAGCCGCATCCATGCCAAGAACCAGTTCATCTGGTTCGGCGGCAACCGCGATGCCAACGGCGGCTACGCCACGCAAAGCCCGATCGACCCGCTGTGGGGCGGACCGAACGGCTTCGGCACCCTGATCCTGGGCGACTTCGTCGGCGAGGCGCGCACCGATTCGTTGCTGGCCAAGCTGGAGAAGCCCTACACCCGCGCGTCGGGCTGGACGGCCAGCATCGCCTACACCTACAGCGACGCCAAGACCACCAGCAAGGAGTGGAACAACGACATCTTCGACTGGACCTACGGCCGCCCGGGCGTGCGCGGCTGGAACCCCAGCACGCTGGTGGCCAAGCACCGCATCGTGGCCGCCGGCATGACCGACACCGTGCTGCCCTGGGGCCTGACGCTGGCCGGCAAGCTGACCTGGGACGACGGGCTGCCGCGCCGCATCACCAGCTGCGCCGCGGGCTGGAACCAGTGCGTCTCGGTCAAGGGTGACGCGCCTTCGTTCACGCAGGTCGACGTCAGTCTGACCAAGGCCTTCAAGATCATGGACCAGAGCCTGAGCCTGCGCGTCGACGTGCTGAACCTCTTCGACAAGACCAACTACGGTGGCTTCGACGACTGGGGCGGTGGCCCGGGCAACCCGCAGAACGCGGTGGGCGGCGACAACGCCAACCTGGGCAAGCCGAACAGCATCCGCGGCGACACGCGCACCTACCGCCTGGTGCTCGGGTACAAGTTCTAAGCCCCGCTGAATCGCGCGGCACGGCCCCGGGCGCTGCGGCGCCCGGGGTGCGGGCCGCGCCATTGCCAACGACGCGACGACACGACGCATGAGCATCGACTTCCGCATCTCACGCCGCCACCTGCTCGCGCTGGGCGGCGCGCTGGCGGCCGGCCTGGCCACCAGCGGCTGCCAGACCTCGGGCCCGCCAGGCCCGGCCAGCGACGAAGCCGCCGCGCTGCTGGCCGACCTGGAACGCCGCAGCTTCGACTACTTCTGGGACACCACCAACCCCGCCAACGGCCTGGTGCCCGACCGCTGGCCCACGCCTTCCTTCGCCAGCGTCGCGGCAGTGGGTTTCGGGCTCAGCGCCTACCCCATCGGCGTGGCGCGCGGCTGGATCACGCGGGCCCAAGCCCGCGACCGCACGCTGACCACGCTGCGCTTCTTCCACGACGCGCCACAAGGCCCGCAGCCCCGGGGCATGACCGGCTACAAGGGCTTTTTCTACCACTTCCTCGACATGCAGACGGGCCACCGCTTCGGCACCACCGAGCTGTCGACCGTGGACACCGCGCTGCTGCTGGCCGGCGCGCTGCACGCCCAGGCCTTCTTCGACGGCACCGATGCCGCCGAGACCGAACTGCGCCGCCTGGCCGAAGCGATCTACGCCCGCGTCGAATGGCCCTGGGCGCAGGTGCGGCCGCCGTCCATCGGCCACGGCTGGCACCCCGAAAGCGGGCACATCGCCAACGATTGGAAGGGCTACAACGAGGCCATGCTGGTCTACCTGCTGGCGCTGGGCTCACCCACGCACCCGGTGGGCCCCGAAGCCTGGGACGCCTGGACCAGCACCTACGGCCGCGACTGGGGCACCGAGTACGGCCAGACCCACCTGCGTTTTGCATCGCTGTTCGGCCACCACTTCACGCACGCCTGGGTCGACTTTCGCGGCCTGGCCGACGGCTGGCTGCGCGCGCGCGGGCTGGACTACTTCGAGAACAGCCGCCGCGCCACCTACGCGCAGCAGGCCTACGCCATCGCCAACCCCGAGGGCTGGGCGGGCTACGGCCGCGATGTCTGGGGCGTGACGGCGTGCGACGGGCCGGCCGACGTGGAGCGCGTGTTCGGCGGCAAGACGCGCAAGTTCATCAGCTACGCCGGCCGCGGCATGGGAGGTGCGGCGAACTACGACGACGGCACCATCGCGCCCTACGGCGCGGGCTCGTCGCTGCCGTTTGCACCGGAGATCGTCGCACCCGCGCTGACCGCGATGCACACACGCCATGGCCGGCACATCTACGGCAAGTACGGCTTCTTCGCCTTCAACGAGAGCTTCACCTACACCGACGTTCAACTGACCCACGGCCGCGTGGTGCCCGGCTTCGGCTGGGTAGACAGCGACTTCCTGGGCATCGAAGTCGGCCCGCTGCTGCTGATGCTGGCCAACCACCGCGACGGCACCGTATGGCGCACGATGCGTGGTCAGCCCTGGCTGGTGCGCGGCCTGCAGCGCGCGGGTTTCCGTGGCGGTTGGTTAGGCTGAGCGCATGCGCGACTTGCCGCCCTTGCCCTGCACCCGCCGCCGCTGGCTGAAGGCGGCCGGCGCCGGCGCGGCCGTGGCGCTGGGGGTGCCGGCCTGCGCGCCGCACCGCGAAGGCACGCTGCGCTTCTGGGCCATGGGACGCGAAGGGGAGGTGGTGAGCGAACTGCTCGCCGACTTCAGGCGCGAGCGCCCCGACATCCGTGTCGCGGTCGAAAAGCTGCCCTGGAGTGCCGCGCACGAGAAGCTGCTGACGGCCTTTGCCGGCGACGCCACGCCCGACATCGCGCAGCTGGGCAACACCTGGTTGCCCGAGTTCGTCGCCCTGGGCGCGCTGGCGCCGCTGGACGAGCGCATCGCCGCCACACCCGAGTTCGAGGTGGCCGATTATTTCGAAGGCATCTGGGCCACCAACCGCATCGAAGGGCGCATCTACGGCCTGCCGTGGTACGTCGACACGCGGCTGCTGTTCTACCGCCGCGACCTGCTGCAGCAGGCCGGCTTCGACCGCGTGGCCGAGACTTGGGGCCAGTGGCGCGAACAGCTGCTGGCCGTCAAGCGCGTGGTCGGCCCCGAAAGGTACGCCGTGCTGCTGCCGCTGAACGAATACGACCCGCTGGTGGCACTGGCACTGCAGAGCGGTGAACCGCTGCTGCGCGAAGGCGGGCGCTACGGCAACTTCCGCGGCGAGGGCTTCCGGCGCACACTGGACTTCTACCTCTCGATGTACCGCGACCGGCTCGCGCCGCCGGCCAGCAGCAACGAAATCGCCAACGTCTGGAACGAGTTTGCGCGCGGCTATTTCAGCTTCTACATCACGGGGCCGTGGAACATCGGCGAATTCCGCCGCCGCCTGCCCGCGGCGCTGCAGGACACCTGGGCCACGGCGCCGCTGCCTGGACCCACCGGCCCCGGCGCCAGCGTGGCCGGCGGCAGCAGCCTGTCGGTGTTCCAGCGCTCAGAGCGACAGTCCGAAGCCTGGGCGCTGGTCAGCTACCTGTCGCGCCCCGCCGTGCAGCAGCGCTTCCGCGCGCTCACCGGCAACCTGCCGCCGCGGCGCAGCGCCTGGGCCGAACCCGCGCTGATGGCCGACGTGCCGAGCCAGGCCTTCCGTCAGCAGCTGGAACGCGTGCGCCCAGTGCCGCAGGTGCCCGAGTGGGAACGCATAGCCACCGAACTGCGTGTCGTGCTCGAACAAGTCGTGCACGGCGACCTGAATGCCGAGGGCATGCCGGCCGAGATGGACCGCCGCGCCGACAGGATGCTCGAGAAACGCCGCTGGATGCTGGCGCGGCATGCGGCATGACGCCATGAAAGCGCCATGAAACCGCGCCAGCTCGCCGCCTGGATCTTCGTCGGCCCCGCGCTCATCGCCATCGGCGTCTTCTTCGCGCTGCCGGTGGCCGCCGCGCTGCTGATGAGCCTGACGGACTTCGACATCTACGCGCTGGCCGACCTGTCGAACCTGCGCTTCGTCGGCCTGGACAACTACGCCGCGCTGCTGCAGCGGCCGCTGTTCTGGCAGGCGCTGTGGAACACGGTGATCTTCGTCGTCATCGGTGTGCCGCTGTCCATCGGCGCCTCGCTGGGCGCGGCGCTGCTGCTGCACTCGAAGGTGGCACGCTTCCAGGGCTTCTTCCGCACCGCCCTCTTTGCGCCGGTGGTCACCACGCTGGTGGCGGTGGCCGTCGTCTGGCGCTACCTTTTCCACACCCGTTACGGCCTCATCAACCACGCGCTGACGCAGGTCGGCATCACGCCCATCGACTGGCTGGGCGACCCGCAGTGGGCCATGCCGGCCATCGTGCTGCTGAGCGTGTGGAAGAACTTCGGCTACAACATGGTCATCCTGCTGGCCGGGCTGCAGGCCATCCCCGAAGACCTCTACGAAGCCGCGCGACTGGACGGTGCCAAACGCTGGGCGCTCCTCCGCCACATCACGCTGCCCTGCCTGGCGCCGATGCTGCTGGTGGTGAGCATCCTCACCATGGCCGGCCACTTCCAGCTCTTCGCCGAGCCCTACGTGATGACACAGGGCGGCCCGGCGCAGCGCACGGTGACGGTGCTCTACCTGATGTACGAAGAAGGCTTCAAGTGGTGGAGCCTGGGCAGCGCATCGGCGGTGGCCTTCGTGCTCTTCGTCATCATGTTCGCCATCACGCTGCTGCAGTTGTGGGCGTCGAAGAGGGCGGCCGCATGAAGCTCGACAGTGGCGCGCTGATGGTGAACGGCTCGCTGGCGCTGCTTTCGGCGCTGACGATCTTCCCGCTGGTGTGGATGCTCTCGGCCAGCCTGATGGCGCCGGGCGAGGCCAGCACCTTTCCGCCGCCGCTGCTGCCCGCCGCGCCGACGTTGGAGCATTACCGCGTGCTCTTTGGCACCCAGGGCCTGGGGCGGCAGGCGCTGAACAGCCTGCTCATCAGCGTGGCCGCCACGGGGCTCTCGCTGGCCTTCAACCTGAGTGCAGGTTATGCGTTCGCCAAGCTGAAGTTCAAGGGCCGCGAGCTGATCTTCCGCACGCTGCTGGCCGCACTCGTCATCCCCGGGCAGGTGGCGATGATGCCGCTCTTCCTGATGCTCAAGCAGATGGGCCTGGTGAACACCTTCGCCGGCGCGCTGGTGCCCTGGCTGGCCGGCGTGTTCGGCATCTTTCTCGTGCGCCAGTACGCGCAGAGCATCCCCGACGACCTGATCGAAGCGGCGCGGCTGGACGGCGCCAACGAGGGTCAGATCTTCGTGCGCATCGTGCTGCCGCTGCTCAAGCCCATCGTGGTGACCTTGGCGGTGCTGGTCTTCCTGGGCAGCTGGAACGACTTCATGTGGCCGCTGATCGTGCTGACCGACCGCGAGCTGCAGACACTGCCGGTGGCACTGGCGGGCCTGTCGCGTGAACACGTGCAGGACACCGAACTGATGATGGCCGGCTCGGTGTTGACGGTGCTGCCGGTGCTGCTGCTCTTCCTCGTGCTGCAGAAGCACTACATGAAAGGCCTGTTGATGGGCTCGGTGAAGTGATGCGCTGCTGGCCTATCGCCCTGCTGCTGGCCGCGGGCACGGCTGGCGCGGCAACGCTGCGCAGCGAAATGCTCGACGACTTCCGCGACACCGCCGCCTGGCAGGCCAGCGCCTCCGACCAGGTGCGCGCCAGCCTGCGGCGCGACAGCGACGGCAGCCTGTGCCTGGATTACGACTTCGCCGGTGTCTCGGGCTACGCGGTGATGCGCCGCGCACTGCCGATGGACTGGCCGCACCGCTTCGACCTCGGCGCGCGGATCAAGGGTTCCGGTGGCACCAACGACCTGCAGTTCAAGCTGGTCGACGCCAGCGGCGACAACGTCTGGTGGGTGAACCGGCCGAACACGGCGCTGCCGGCCAGGCTTGCCGAGACGAAGCTCCGCAGCAGGCACGTCCAGTTCGCGTGGGGGCCGGCGGCCGACAAGTCGCTGCGCCACACGCAGTTCGTCGAATTCGTCATCGCCGCCGGGCGCGATGGCGGCAAGGGTGCACTGTGCGTGGCCTCACTGCACCTGCAGGAACGTGCGCCCGACCCACAGCCCTGGCCCGCCGTGCACATGACCTCGACCGCCGGCCGAACGGCCTTCGACTTCGGCGTGGTGCGTGAGTTCAACGGCGTCGCGCTGCAATGGCCCGCAGGCGCGAAGGCGCTGGACTACGACCTGCAGGCCAGCGACGATGGCAGCATCTGGCGCACCGTGCGCCGCGTGCGCGGCAGCGACGGTGGCCTGGATGCACTCTTCCTGCCCGAAAGCGAAGCGCGCCACTTGCGCGTGGCGTTGCTCCGCGGCAGTGCGTCGCCGCAACTCACGCTGAAGAGCGCCGCCGACTGGCCGGACTTCAATCGTGTGCTGGCCACGCTGGCCACGGACGCGCCGCGCGGCGAACTGCCGCGCGCCTTCCTCGGCCAGCAGAATTACTGGACGCTGGTGGGTGTGGACGGCGGCGGCCAACGCAGCGCGCTGCTCAGCGAAGACGGCGCTCTGGAAGTCGGACGCGGCGGCTACAGCCTGGAGCCGACCGTGCGGCTGGAAGACGGCACGCGTGTCACCTGGGCCGACGTGAAGACCACCCACACCCTGCGCGAAGGCCACCTGCCACTGCCTGCCGTGCACTGGGCGCACCCGAGCTTCACGCTCGATGTCGAAGCCACCGCCGACGGCCCGCGCGAGGCCCCGCAGCTGCTGGGCCGCTACACGCTGCGCAACCGCAGCACGCGAGCGCAACGCTTCACGCTGCAAGTCGCGCTGCGACCCTGGCAGGTGAACCCGCCGCAGCAATTCCTGTCGACACCGGGCGGCGCGAGCCCGGTGCGGACGCTGCGCTGGGACGGGCGGGGCCTGGCCGTCGACGGCCGGCCGCCGCTGCGTTTCACGGCCCTGCCGCAGACCGTCGGCGCCTTGCCTTTCGACAGCGGCTTGAGTTTCACGGCGCTGCAGGCCGCACAGCGGCCGCCGACCACGAAGCTCGATCTGCGTGACCCGCAGGCCCACGCCTCGGCGCTGCTGACATGGTCGGTGACGCTGGCCCCTGGCGCCTCGCACACGGTGGGTCTCGTCGCGCCGCTCGGCACCCGGCCCGCCACCGCGGCCGCGCACGGGCCGTTGCAGGCCCGCTTCGACGCCGCCGCCACGCACTGGCGCGAGCGCTTGTCCCGCGTCACGCTGCAGTTGCCAGGCGACGGGGCGCGCATCGCCGACACGCTGGCCACCTCGCTGGCGCACATGCTGATGTCGCGCGACGGCCCGGCACTGCGCCCCGGCACCCGCAGCTACGCCCGCACCTGGATACGCGACGGCGCGATGATGGTCGCCGGCCTGCTGCGCCTTGGCGAAGTGGATGCCGCGCGCGAGTTCACCGACTGGTACGCCGGCTTCGTCTTCGACAGCGGCAAGGTGCCGTGCTGCGTCGACCAGCGCGGCGCCGACCCGGTGGTCGAGAACGACAGCCACGGCCAGTACCTCTACGCCGTGGCCGAGGTGCTGCGCCACACCGGCCACGTCGACGGCGGGGCCTGGGCCGCAAGACACTGGCCCACGGTGCAGCGTGTGATGACCTGGATGGAAACGCTGCGCCAGAGCGAACGCACGGCCGCCAACCGCACGCCCGAACGTGCGCACTTCTTCGGTCTGATGCCCCCGTCCATCAGCCACGAGGGCTACAGCGACAAGGCCGCGTATTCCTACTGGGACGACTTCTGGGCCCTGCGCGGCTACAAGGACGCGGTGCAGCTTGCACAGCGCGGCGGCCACGCTGCAGAGGCCGCGCGCTGGGCAGCCTGGCGCGACGAGTTCGAGCGCGAACTCGCTGCGTCGATCGAAGCCACGGCGCGGCACTGGAACATCGACTTCATCGCCGGCGCCGCCGACCGCGGCGACTTCGACGCCACCTCGACGACGATGGCGCTGAACCCCGCGCAGGCTGCCGTATCGCGCGCCCGGCTGGACGCCACCTTCGAGCGCTACTGGCAGGAGATGAATGCCCGCACCGAAGGCCGGCGCGCCTGGAAGGACTACACGCCTTACGAGCTGCGCACCGTCGGCGCGCTGGCCCGCCTGGGCCAGCCGGCGCGCGCCCACGCCATGCTCGACTTCTTCTTCCAGGACCAGCGCCCCTCGGGCTGGAACCAATGGGCCGAAGTCGTGCTGCCCGATGCGCGCGAGCCGCGCTTCCTGGGCGACATGCCGCACGCCTGGGTCTCGTCGGACTACATCCGCAGTGCACTCGACCTGCTGGCCTACGACGACGAAGGCGGGCATTCGCTGGTGCTGGGTGCCGGGCTGAAGGCGGCCTGGCTGCAGCAGGGCGACGTGGTGCTGCGCGGGCTGTCGACGCCCTACGGCCGGCTGGACTGGTCGCTGCGGCGCACTGGCAGTGGCTGGCAGCTCGACCTGCCTTCGAAAGTGAGTGGCTTGCACGGTGGCGCCCGCCTGCGCTGGCCCGAGGGCCTGGCGCTGCCCCGCGCCCTGCACGGCGGCCAGGCGCTGACCTGGCAGGGCCGTGAGCTGGTTCTGCCGGCGGCGCCGGTGCAGATCGAGCTCGTGCGCGAATGAAGCCGGTGCACTGCCCCGACCCAACCCGGCCCGACACCGCCGGCCTCATCACCCGCCGCACTGCGCTGACCGCACCCCTGCTCATGACCGCCTGTGCCCGTACCCCCATTTCGCCGCGAGAGCAGGCGCTGGCACTTCCCCTGCCCGGCCGCGCCACGCCGTTGCGCGCCTGGCTGCACCTGCCGCGCGGCTACGGCGACGGCACAGGCAGCTGGCCGTTGGTCGTCTTCCTGCATGGCTCGGGCGAACGCGGCGACGATCTCGACCGCGTCAAGGTGCACGGCCCGCCGAAACACGCCGCCGCGGGGCGCGACTATCCGTTCATCCTCTGCTCGCCGCAGCTCGAAGCCGATGCCGACTGGCACCTGCCCACGCTGCATGCACTGCTCGGCGCCCTGCGCGCAGCCTGGCGCGTCGACTCACGGCGCATCACCGCCACGGGCCTGAGCCGCGGCGGCCACGGTGTCTGGCGCTGGGCAGCGGCCTACCCCGACGACCTGGCCGCCATCGCCCCGGTCTGTGGTTACGCCGACCCGGCGGCCGTCTGCCGTGCCCGCCACGTGCCGGTGCGCGCCTACCACGGCGACGCCGACACCGTGGTGCCGCTGGCCGAACAGCAGGCCTGCGTCGACGCGCTGCGCGCCTGCGGCGGCAACGTGACTTTCACCATCTACCCGGGTGTCGGCCACGACGCCTGGACACCCGCCTACGACGACCCCGCGCTGGTGCCCTGGCTGATGGCCCAGCGCCGCGCCTGAACGAAGCCCGCTCCCGTGCACCCGACCCCCGATACCGCTGCGCTGCAGGCCGAACTGCTGCCTCACGGCGCGCTGCTGCGCCTGCAGACGCATGGCGTGATGCTCAACCTCTTCCCTGGCAACCTGATGGAGGGCGGGCCGGCCAACCTGTGGCTGCGGCTGCACGGGGAGGTCAGCGTGCAGGCCGTGCCCCTGCTGGGGCCGAACTCGCCGCTGCAGCCGCGCGACAGCGGCGGCGCCGTCGCCTGGGCGGCCGCGGGTGTGTGGCAGAGCCTGACGCTACAGCTGCAGTTGCGCGTGGCGGCCGGCGCCGCCGCCTGGTTCTGGCACCTGGACGTGCAGAACACCGGCGCGACTCCGCAGCGGGTCGACCTGCTGACGGTGCAGGACGTGGGCCTGGCACCGCTGGGCGCCATCCGCCTGAACGAGTACTACGTCAGCCATTACCTCGACCTGTCGCCGCTGCAGCATCCGCGTCACGGCGTGCTGCTGGCCGCACGCCAGAACCAACCGGTGGCCGGGCGCACCCCGTGGCTGCTGTGCGGCGCGCTGCAGGGCGCGGTCAGCTACGCCACCGACGCGTCGCAAGTGCTGGGCCTGGCGCAGCGCAACGGCGGCGCGGCGCCCGCGCTGCAGCAGGGCCTGGCCGGCACACGCCTGCAGCACGAACACGCCCTGCTCGCTTTGCAGCACGCGGCGCGGGACCTGGCGCCGGGGGAAAGTGCCCTCTTCGGCAGCTTCGGCCTGGCGCTGGCCGACCACCCGGCGGCCACGTCCGCAGCCGATCTGGCCTGGGCGGACACGGCATCGAACCTGCCCGAGGCGCAGCCATTGGCGCTGGGTCCAGCCGACGCCGACGCGTTGCGGCCGCGCCCCTCGCCCTCGCTCTTCGCCAGCGCGCCATGGCTGGCGGTGCAAGACCTCGCCGCCGGCCAGCTGACGCATCTCTTTCCCGGCCCGCCGCGCCACGTCGAGCACGACGACGCGGGCACCCTGCTTTCTTTCTTCCACGACGACAGCGCGCACGTGGTGCTGCGCGCCAAGGAAGCGGCGGTGATACGCCCGCACGGCCACCTGCTGCGCAGCGGCCACCACGCTGTGCCCGACGAGACCGCGCTCACGTCCACGGTGTGGATGGCCGGCGTCTTCCACTCGCTGGTGACGCAGGGCCATGTCGGCATCAACCAGTGCCTGTCGACCGTGCGCGGCGCGCTGGGCCAGTTCCGCGCGCACGGCCAGCGCATCTTCATCGACGCCGGCCACGGCTGGCAGCTGCTGGGCGTGCCCTCGGCCTTCGAGCTGCGCCCGGAGGCCTGCCGCTGGCTCTACCGCCACGCCGACGGGCTGCTGGAAGTGCGCAGCGGCGTGTTGCACGCGCCGCATGCGCTGACGCTGTACCTGCGGGTCCTGGAGGGCGGCCCGCTGAAGCTGCGCATCAGCCACCACGTCACGCTGGGCGGCGACGACGGCGTCACGCCCGCCGCACCGCTGCCGCTGCGCGCCGAAGGCCGCGGCGTCTACGTCGGCGTGCCCGCCGGCAGCACGCTGGCCGAACGTTTTCCGCAAGGCGGCTTCGTGATCGCGCCCGACGAGCACAGCGCCTTCACGCGCTGGGGTGGCGACGAGATGCTCTTCGCCGACGGCCGGCCGCAGGGTCAGCCCTGGCTCGTCATCGATGGCCACGCCAGCCCGCGTTTCGGCCTGCGCCTGGAAGGCCGGCTCGTCGAACGGGCGGCGCCGCCGGCGTTGCCCCTCAGCGCCCCACGGTGGCAGGCAGCGGCGGGCAGCGCGCTGGCCGGCGCGTCGCAGCGGCTGCAGGACATCGCCCCCTGGTACCTGCACAACGCGCTGGTGCACTACCTTTCGCCGCGCGGGCTGGAACAGTTCAGCGGCGGCGGCTGGGGCACACGCGATGTCTGCCAGGGGCCGCTGGAGATGCTGCTGGCGCTGGACCAACCGGCGCCCGTGCGCGACCTGCTGCAGCGCGTGTTCGCAGCGCAGGACGCCGGCGGCGACTGGCCGCAGTGGTTCATGTTCTTCGAGCGCGAGCGCGGCATCCGCGCCGGCGATGCCCACGGCGACATCGTGTTTTGGCCTCTGGTCGGCCTGGCGCGCTACCTGCACGCCACCGGCGACGTGGCGCTGCTGGAAGAAAGCCTGCCCTACTTCAACGACACGCCGGCACCGATGTGGCAGCACGTCGAACGGGCGCTGGCGGTCATCCACGGCCGCCGCATCGTCGGCACCGCGTTGGCCGCCTACGGCCATGGCGACTGGAACGACTCGCTGCAGCCCGCCGACCCCGCGCTGCGTGAGCACCTGTGCAGCGCGTGGACGGTGACGCTGCACCACCAGATGCTGCACGGCCTGGCCACGGCGCTGGACAGCCTGGGCCAGCCCGATCGTGCCGCGCCACTGCACGCCGAGGCCGCCGCGGTTCAAGCCCACTTCCAGCGGCTGTTGATGCCCGACGGCGTCGTCGCCGGCTACACGCTCTTCGAACCCGGCCAGCCTGCGCAGCCGCTGCTGCACCCGCGCGACGAACGCACCGGCGTGCACTACAGCCTGCTGCCGATGATGCATGCGGTGCTGGAGAACCTGCTCACGCCCGCGCAGGCGCAGGCGCAGGCCGCGTTGATCGAGTTGCACCTCACCGGCCCCGACGGCGCACGCCTCTTCGACCGCCCGCTGGCCTACCGGGGCGGGCCGATGCAGCTCTTCCAGCGCGCCGAGAGCAGCGCCTTCTTCGGCCGCGAGATCGGCGTGATGTACATGCACGCGCATCTGCGCTGGGCAGAGATGCTGGCCCACCTGGGCCAGGCCGAACGTTTCTTCCACGCCCTGCAGCTGGCACACCCGATTGCCTTGCGCACGCTGGTGCCGCAGGCCACGCGGCGCCAGGCGAACTGCTACTACAGCAGCTCCGACGCCGCTTTCCCCGACCGCGCCAGCGCCAGCCGCGACTACGCCCAAGTGGCGCGCGGCGAAGTGGCGCTCGACGGCGGCTGGCGCGTCTATTCCAGCGGCCCGGGCATCGCACTGGGCCTGATCGTCGGGCGCTTCCTCGGCCTGCGGCGCGAGAGCAGCGGCGTCGTGTTCGACCCGGTGCTGCCCCCCGCGCTGGCCGGGCTGGTGGCGCGGCTGCCCCTGCTGGGTTGCGAGATCGAGCTCGAACTGCAGCCCGGCCCGCTGGGTCATGGCCCACAGGCCGTGCTGCTGGACGGCGAGCCGCTGCCTTTCACGCGCGAGGCCAACCCCTACCGGATGGGCGGTGCACGCGTGGCGCACGCGGACCTGCGCCGCCGCCTGGCCGCCGGTGCGCGGCGGCTGGTGGTGCACACGGGCTGAACGGCCGGCCCGCGCCCGCATCGGGCCTGCGCATCAAGCCGCATGCGCAGCGCCGCGTCCACCGCTCGCAGCCCGCTGGCCCTGGCGGCGCGTGTTGTGGCCATCGGTCAGGCCGCACGCGGCCTCATCCCCCCCAACTGCACATGAACATCCGGCGCGGCGGCAGGCGGTCGGCCGCCGCAAGCGTCACGGCCCGTCGTGCCCGGTGCCGACGCTGGCGGCCCCGATGCCGGCCAGCATCACCTGCGTCTGCGCCGTCATGTAGTCGAGGAAGACGCGCACCCGCTGCGGGGTGAATTTGCGGCTGGGCAGCGCGGCGTAGACCGAGGGTCGGCCGACGATCCAAGGCGCGAGCACACGCACCAGTTCACCGCGGTGCAGGTGGGCGGCGGCAATCTCCAGGCTGGTCGAGGTGATGCCCGCACCGTCGAGCGCAGCGCGCAGCAAGGCTTCGCCGTGGTTGGTCCAGACGACGGGCCGCACGGGCACGTCGACCACGTCCTCGCCGTCGGCGGCAGCGCGTCGCAGCCGCCAGACGTTGGGGCGCAGGCCCGGCAGGCGCAGGCGCAGGCATTCGTGCTGCGTCAGGTCGTCGGGACGCCGCGGCAGCCCCCTGCGTGCCAGGTAGGCCGGCGCGGCGACGAGCACGGCTTCGACGGTGAGGATGCGGCGCGCCACGATGCTCCCGTCGTAACCCTCGTTGGTGGCCAGCAGCGTGAGATCGTGGTTCTCGATCGACGGCGAGTCCCAGGCATCCGCATCGAGCTCGAAGCGGATGTTCGGGTGCAGCCGCCGGAAGCTGGCGATCAGCGGCCCGACGAGGTAGCTCGCCAGCAGCGGCGGCGCCGAGATGTGCAGCTGGCCGGCGAGCTCACGCGTCTGCGCGCCGACGCTCGCATCGGCGTCGTCGATGTCGGCCAGGATGGCGCGCAGCCGCTCGACGTAGGCCGCGCCTGCGTCGGTGACGGCCAGGCGCCGCGTCGTGCGCTGCAGCAGCCGCGTGCCCAGGTGCGCCTCCAGGTCGGCCACCAGGCGGGTCACGACGGCCGGCGACACGTCCAGCGCCCGCGCCGCCGCGGCAAAACTGCCTTCGTCGATCACGCGGCGGAACACACGCATCGAAAGCAGCCTGTCCATCGAGGGTCCTCAAAGCGGTGGGTCGCCTATTGTTTCTGAATTCGCAACGATTGGTTGACTGTTTGAGCATTTTCAGTCTCTCATCGAAATACTAGAGTTCATTCCAGGCCGCAGTGACCCCTGCCCCAACCGACAAACCACCCCGAAAGGAACCGAACCATGACAACCCGACTGATGACTTCCGCCCTGCTGACCGCCTGCCTGTTCGTGTCGGGTGCCGCGATGGCGGCCGATGCGGCTGTCGCCGCGCCGCAGAACCTGAAGACCGCGCACGCGATGTTCAACTTCGCCGACCAGGACAAAGACGGCCGGTTGACCCGCGCCGAGGCCAAGGGTCACCTGCCCCTCACCTTCGGCAGCTTCGACCGCATCGACACCGCCCGGCGCGGCTGGATCAGCTTCGAGCAGTTCGCCGGCTTCACGAACCAGCGTGCCGACCAGCAGGCCCAAGCCGTGCTGAAGATCGGCCAATGGCACTGAGTGAGGACGTGCGGGTCCGACAAGGACCCGCTCGCCTTACGAAGGCCCGAACGCGACTTCACACGTCTGGGCCGACTGCCTGACCACCCTGCGTCGCCATCCACCACGGCCCCCACGGCCGATGGATGCGCCGCGGGTTATGGTCTGTCACAGTGCGGGCTAGACTTTCGCGGCCACTGCCGCCGGGCCCGCCTGCATGACCCTCCCGCCTTCGATCGTCCGCACCGCTGCCCTGGCCGTGGTCCTGCTGTCGGCCGGGGTCGCCACGGCACAGATCCAGCTCAGCGAAACCCCGCCCGGCCCGGTAGGTGGCGTGCCGGCCACGCTGCCGCAGATCCAGCTGCCCGACGTGCGCGATCTCAAGGTCGACGTGCCGCGCCCGGTGCGCGCCGCCCAGGCCGCGCTGGGCATGGGCCGGCAGCGCCTGGCGCTGGTGGTGGGCCTGGGCACCGTGGGCACACGCCTGGTGGTCGACAGCGCCGCGCGCGACACCCAGGCCGTGGCTTCGGCGCTGCGCAGCGGCGGCTTCGTCGTCATGCAGCGCAGCGACGTGAGCGCGACCGAACTGCGCCGCGCGCTGCAGGAGTTCCGCCACCGTCTGCAACCCGCCGGTGTGGGCTTCGTCTACCTCACCGGGCTGGGCGCGCAGGTCGACGGCCGCAACCTGCTGCTGGCGCGCGAGGCGCCGCTCGACCCCGTACTGCCCGCCGGTGCGCTGGCCGAGCAGTTGCGCAGCGCGGCCGTGCCGCTGGACGAGGTGACCGACGCGCTCATCGGCCCGGCCGACAGCCCGCGCATGCTGGTCGTCGACGCCGCCTGGAAGCACCCCACGCTGGCCCGGCTGCCGCAGGCGGGCCTGGCTGAGCCGCGCCTGCCCACGGGCACGATGGCGCTCTTCGGCCACGCGCTGGGCAGCGTGCAGGACGTGCCCTTCGTCGCGCCGCTGCCCCTCCCGGCGCCCACCGACGCGGTGGCGCTGGCCGCCACGCCGTTTGCACGCACGCTTGTGGCGGCGCTGCTCACGCCGCGCATCAGCGGCCCCGAGGCCCTGCGCAGCACACGCCGCGCCATCGCCGAAGCCACGCTGGGCCAGGCCGGCCCCTGGCTGGGCGGCGACACCGAAGCACGCGAGGAATTCGCCGAGGCCACGCTGCTGGACGGTCTGGTGCCGCGCACGCCTGAGGAGATCGCCCGTGAAGGTGCGCGCCAGGCCTCGCGCCTGATGACGCGGACCGAAGCCGCGCGCGCCGGCGAGCTGCCGGTCTCCGAAGTGCTGCAGCAGGGCGGCACGGCGGCGCCTTCGGACGAGGCCTCACGCAAGCCGGCCGACAAAGCCAGCAAGCTGCCCGATACGCCCGGCAGCGCCGGCAGTCTGGGCAGCATGGCCGGCAATGCCATGAGCGTCGTGGGTGCGGCTGCCGGCGTGGCGGCCACCGCCGCGGGCGTCGCGGCCACGGCGGGCGCCGTCGAAGCGGCGGTCGTGGCCAATGCGGCGACCACGGCGGTCGGCGTAGCCACCACCGCGGTGGGCGCGGCCACTTCGGTCGTCGGCAATGCCGCGGCACTGGCGGCCCGCGCGACGGCCCCCGGCGCCACGTCGGCCGCGGCCGCCGCGCGCCAGGCCACGGCATCGACGGTGGCGCCCGGCGTCGCCACCCCGCCACCCGCCCTGCCGGCCATCCCGCCGCCAACCGGGCCCACCAGCCCACCCGCGGCCGGCGTGCCCGCCGTGCCCACGACGGCCCCACCCGTGCCGGTCGGCACGCCGGTCGCCGGGCTCGCACCCGCTGCCGCCGAAGCCGGCGTGGCTGCGGCCGCCGGAGGCAGCTCGAACCTGGCCCGCCGCGTGGCGCAGACGGCGCTCACGAATACCGCAGCCAACCCGGCCGACACCGACGGCCGCACCCAGCGCGGCCCCGAAGGCGGCGAGCGCCCACGCTTCACGCCGCGCACCAACCCCAACGGCTACGCCGAGGGTGACACCTTCACCTGGCAGGTCACCGACACCTGGAAGGGCGAGGTGGCTGGCGAGTACACGACGGCCATCGAACAGGTGCTGGACGACGGCCGCCTGGTCGCCAACGGCCAGCAGGTGCAGATGGACGCCCAGGGCCGGGTGACGCGACACGTCAATGCCGAAGGCGGCGTTTCGCAATTCGAGCCGGCGCAGGCGCTGTGGTGGGCCAAGCCCGTGGCCGGCGAGCGGCGCATCGTGAAGTACATCGAGAAGTTCCGGCGCGCCGACCGCGTGGCCGGCCAGACGGAGTGGAAGGGCTCGGCACGCGTCGGCAAGCTGCGCAGGCTGCAGACCCCGGCCGGCGAGTTCGACGTGCTGCCGGTGGAAAGCAGCGGCTGGTGGTACCAGAAGCTGGCCAACGGCACGCTCAGCAGCGGCCAGTGGAGTCGCACCGCCTACTACGCGCCCAAGCTGGGCCACCCGGTGGCCATCGAGATCGAGAACGCCGACCACCTGGGCAAGCTGATGAAACGCGAGCGCATCGACCTGCTGCAAGCGCAGACGGCGCGCGCCCAGCCTTGAACCCCGACTTGAACACGGCCTGGCACCCGCGCGCCGCGCCGCTGGCCCTGCTGGCTGCAGCGCTGGCCCTGCTCGCCGGCTGCGCCAGCGGCCCGCGCGCCGGGCGCGATGGCCCGCCGGCGCGCCCGCCTGCCGGGCTGGAGCAGGTGCCCGATGCCGTGCCGCGTGTCGAGCCGCTGCGCGTCGGCGGGCCCAACAAGCCCTACGAGGTGCTGGGGCAGCGCTACGTGCCCCACACCCGCGACGTGCCGCTGCAGGAAGACGGCCTGGCCTCGTGGTACGGCACCAAGTTCCACGGCCGGCCCACGTCCAGCGGCGAGCCCTACGACATGTACGGCATGACGGCAGCGCACAAGACGATGCCGATCCCGAGCTACGCGCGGGTGCGCAACCCGGCCAACGGGCGCGAGGTGGTGGTGCGCATCAACGACCGCGGGCCCTTCGCCGCCGGGCGCGTCATCGACCTGAGCTACACCGCGGCGCTGAAGCTCGGCGTGCTGCGCGGCGTGACGCCGGTGCAGGTGCAGCGCCTGACCTTCGACGACATCCGCAGCGGCCGTTGGCGCAACGCGCGTGACGCCGCGGCCGAGCCCGCGCCGCTCACGAGCCCGGTGCCGCAGCTGCCAACCGTCACCGGCCTGGCCACGCTGCCGGGCGACGATCTGGCGCCCGGCGATGCGGCCACGGTGACTGTCACCGCCACGACGGGCTACTGGCTGCAGCTGGGCGCCTTCCGCAGCCGCGACGCCGCGCTGCGCCTGCAGCAGCAGTTGCGCGACGACAGCGAGCCCGGCCTGGCCGCGGTAGCGGTGTTCGAGGAAGGCGGGTGGTTCCGCGTGCAGGCCGGACCCTACAACACCCGCGCGCAGGCGCTGCAGGCGGCCGATGCCGGCCTGCGCGCCAGCGGGCGCAGCGCCGTGGTGGTCGAGCGCGGTGCATCCCTAAATCGGTAGTCGGCCCGGCTTGCCGGGGGCCGGCTTTGCGCCGATGCTCGCCGTCCCGCCCCAGGAGAGTCCATGGCTACCACCGCCCCCGGCGCCAACGTGCCGACCACCCACGCGCCCATCACCTTCGTCATCCCCGGCCAGCGCCAGGTCAGCCGCGGCGGTACGCCCCGCAGCGCCGCCACCAGCGGACTGCCCGGGCAGGTGAAGGAATCGGTGCGCGTGGCGGCGCGGCGCGGCGCCGGCGACGCCGTGCGCGTGACCGCGGTGCCGGGCGAAGACGTGGTGCTGCTGCACATCGCCGGCGGCCCGGCACTGGTGCTGCACCCCGAGACGGCGCGCGACCTCATGCTGGGCCAGGGCACCGTGTCACGCAGCGCACCCGGTGCCGGCAGCGGCGACGTCGTCGTGCCCAGCCACCTGCGCTGGCGCGGGCTGGAGCAGGCCGCGCCCACGCGCAGCGGCGGCTTCCTGGGCGACGTCGTGCTCTCGGCCTTCGAGGTGATCACCGGCTTCGCCAAGGACAAGGCGGTGGACTTCGCCACCAGCCTGGTGGTGCAGAAGGTCGACGGCCAGGTCGACGCCGGCGTCTATGCGCTCAAGCGCGAGGCCCTCACGGCACTGAAGGGCAGCGGCCTGAAGCTGGCGCAGGTGCCGGCGCCGGCCCAGCCCGCCACGCAGCCGCTGCTGGTGCTGGTGCACGGCACCTTCGTCGACACCTTCAGCACCTTCGGCAAGCTGTGGGCACTGCATCCGCAGCGTGTCAGCGAACTCTTTGCGCACTACGGCGGGCGCGTCTACGCGCTGGACCACCCCACCGTCGGCAAGAGCCCGATGGCCAACGCGCTGACGCTGGTGCAGGCGCTGCCCGACGGCGTGCACCTGCACCTGGCCACGCATTCACGCGGCGGCCTGGTGGCCGAAGTGCTGGCGATGGTGGCCGAGCGCATCGCCGCCAAGCGCGACCTCGACGACGACGACTTCGCCTTCTTCCCTGGCGCCGACTACACCCGGCAGCGCCAGGAACTGAAGGACCTGGCCGCCGCCGTGCGCGCCAAGGGCATCCGGGTCGACCGCGTGCTGCGCGTGGCCTGCCCGGCCCGCGGCACGCTGCTGGCCAGCAAGCGCCTGGATGCCTACCTCTCGGTGCTGAAGTGGAGCATCGAACTCGCCGGTGTGCCGGTGGCGCCGGCGGTGGTCGACTTCCTGGCAGAAGTCGCGCGCCGCCGCGCCCGCCCCGACGAACTGCCGGGCCTGGCCAGCATGATCCCCGACACGCCGCTGGTGAACTGGCTCAATTCCAGCGAAGACCCCATCACCGGCGACCTGCGCGTGGTGGCCGGCGACCTGCAGGGCGACAGCATCGGCAGCTGGCTCAAGACGCTGCTGGCCGACGCCTACTACTGGACCGACAACGACATCGTCGTGCAGACGCGCAGCATGTACGGCGGCGCGCCGCGTGAAGGTGGCGCCAGCTTCCTGCTCGACCAGGGCGGCAAGGTCAACCACTTCAACTACTTCGTCAACGAGCGCACGGTGCAGGCCGTGGTGGGCGGGCTGACGCAGGCCGCCCCCGCGGGCTTCCGCACCATCGGCCCGCTGTCGTGGGCCGGACAGGACAGCGGCGGCCTGCGTGCCGCGCGCCGCGGCGCCGAGGACGGCCGCGCGGCCAGCGACAAGCCCGCGGTCTTCCTGCTGCCCGGCATCCTGGGCAGCCACCTGAAGGCGGGCGACAAGCGCATCTGGCTCAGCCTGCGCCTCGTCGGCGGCCTCGCCAAGCTGAAGTACCAGCCCGGCGTGCCCGACGACGTGCAGCCCGACGGCCCCATCGGCATGGTCTACGACGACCTCGGCGACTACCTCTCGGCCACGCACGAGGTGATTCCCTTCGCCTTCGACTGGCGCCGCCCCATCGAGGACGAAGCGCGCCGCCTGGCCGACGCCGTGGAACACGCCCTCGACGCCCGCAACGCCAGCGGCCAGCCGGTGCGCCTGCTGGCGCACAGCATGGGCGGGGTGGTGGCGCGCACCCTGCAGCTGGAACGGCCCAAGACCTTCGAGCGCCTGATGCAGCGCGCCGGCGCCCGTTTCGTGATGCTGGGCACGCCCAACGGCGGCTCGTGGGCACCGATGCAGGTGCTGTCGGGCGACGACACCTTCGGCAACACGCTGGTGGCCTTCGGCTCGCCGCTGCGCGACCGCCAGGCGCGCCAGCTGATGGCCGAGTTCCCCGGCTTCATCCAGCTGCAAGCGTCGCTGCTGGACAGCAGCCTCGGCCTGGACAAGGAGGCCACTTGGCGGCAGCTGGCGCAGGACGATCTGAAGCGTGTGCAGGAAGCCAACTGGTGGCACCGCTACGCGGGCGAGGAAGGCAACGCCGCCTACGCCTGGGGTGTGCCGCCGCAGCCCGTGCTGGACCAGGCGCGGGCGCTGCGTGCCAGGCTCGACGAACAGCGCGACAAGGTGCTCAAGACCTTCGCCGAGAAGACGCTGCTGGTGGTGGGCCGCGCGAAGTTCACGCCCGACGGCTACGAGTGGGGCGCCGACGGCTTCAGCTACCTCGACGCCACCGACGGCGGCGACGGCCGCGTGCCGCTGACGAGTGCGCTGCTGCCCGGCGTGCGCACCTGGACGCTGGACTGCGAACACGGCAGCCTGCCCGACGCGGCCAAGGCCTTCGAGGCCTACCTCGAGCTGCTGACACGGGGCGACACCACGCGCCTGGAGCGCCTGGCCGACCCCGTGGCCGCGACACGGGGCGCCGGCGCCGGCACGGCCGTGCCGGTGGTGCACGTGCGCAGCCGCCCGTCGCGTGCGCGGCCCTCGGCGCGACCGGCCGATAGCGAGGCCTCGGTCTTCACCGGCCGCAGCACGCTGCCCGACACCGCCGCCAGCCCCGGCGGCGCGGCGCTGCGGGTCACCGTTCTCAACGGCAACCTCAGCTTCGTCAAACAGCCGCTGATGGTGGGCCACACCCGCTCGCTGGCGCTCTTCGGGTCCGAGGCGGCGGTGAACAAGCTCATCGGCGGCGCGATGAAGGCCTCGCTGGACGCCGGGCTCTACCCCGACCTGCCCGGCACGCACCAGCTCTTCATGAACACGCGCACCGACCCCGACAACCCCTGGCGTGCACCGCAGCCTTCGTGCGTGGTGGTGGTGGGCCTGGGCGAGGAGGGCAAGCTCACCGAGCAGGAACTCGCACGCACCGTGCGCCAGGGCGTCATCGCCTGGGCCCAGCGCACGGCCGAAAGCACAGCCGGCGCCCCGGCGGCCATCGAGCTGGCCTGCACGCTGATGGGCAGCGGCGGTGTCGGCATGAACGCCAGCAACGTCGCCCGCGCCATCGCGCAGGGCGTGCGCGACGCCAACGACCGCATCGTGCGCAGCGGCTGGCCGCTGGTGAGCGGGCTGACGCTGGTCGAGCTTTACCTCGAACGTGCGTCCGACGCCTGGAACGGCCTGCAGGTGCTGGCCGCCGCCACGCCGGGGCGCTTCGAGGTCACGCCCACCATCCAGAGTGGCATCGGCCCCTTGCGCCGGCAGATCGACAGCGGCTACCGCGGTGCCGACTACGACTTCATCACCGCCACCAGCCCCAGCGACGACACCATCGCCTTTGCGCTCGACACCAAGCGTGCGCGCACCGAGGTGCGGGCGCAGAGCACCCAGGGCAAGCTGCTGCGTGAACTGGTGGCCAAGGCGTCCACCGCGGGCAGCGGCGACACCCGCCTGGGCAACACGCTGTTCCAGCTGCTGGTGCCGCCCGAGGTCGAACCCTTCCTGGCCGGCACCAGCCGCATGCTGCTGGAACTGGACGACCGCACCGCTGCCATCCCCTGGGAACTGCTGGACGCGCAGAACGACGACGGCACACGCAGCGACGTACGCCCCTGGGCCATACGCACCCAGCTCATCCGCAAGCTGCGGCAGGAGCACTACCGCCAGCAGGTGCAGGACGCCAGCATCGACGACGCCGTGCTCGTCATCGGCGAACCCAAGGTCGACACCGCCGTTTACCCCGCGCTGCCGGGCGCGCGCAGCGAGGCGCTGGCCGTGGTCGACGCGCTGGCCGGCCCGGGCGGGCTGCAGGCGCAGCGTGTGACGGCGCTGGTCGACGACAACGACGCGATGAGCATCGTCAACGCGCTGTTCGAACGCCGCTACCGCATCGTGCACGTCGCCGGCCACGGCGAACCGGCGCTGAAGGACGCCAACGGCAAGCTGGTCAACAAGGGTGGCGTGGTGCTGTCGGACGGCACCTTCCTGGGCGCCGACGAGATCCAGAGCATGCGCACGGTGCCCGAACTCGTGTTCGTCAACTGCTGCCACCTGGCGGCGCGCGACAGCGGCCGGGTGCTGCGCACCATCAACCGCGCCGAGTTCGCCTGGGGCGTGGCCGACTCGCTCATCGAGATCGGCGTGCGCTGCGTCATTGCCGCCGGCTGGGCGGTGGACGACGGGCCGGCGAAGGTCTTCGCCACCACCTTCTACCGCGAGATCCTCGACCGCAAGCCCTTCATCACCGCCGTGGCCAGCGCGCGCGAGGCGGCCTGGAACGCCGACCGCAACAGCAACACCTGGGCCGCCTACCAGGCCTACGGCGACCCGAACTGGACCTACCGCCGCAGCGCGGTCGACGCTGCCACGGCGCCCCCGCCACCGCAGGAAGAGTTCGGCGGCGTGGCCTCGCCGCTGGGCCTGGCGCTGGCGCTGGAAGAGCTGGCCGTGAAGTCGAAGTTCATGCGGGCCGACGCCACCGAGCAGCTGGAGAAGGTGCGCCATCTCGAAGCCCGCTTCGCCACCCTGTGGGGTGGCATGGGCGCGGTGGCCGAGGCCTTCGGCCTGGCCTACGCCGAAGCCGGCGACCGTGACGCCGCCATGGACTGGTACACCCGTGCGCTGCAATGCAACGACGCCAGCGCTTCGATCAAGTCCCACGAGCAGCTGGGCAACCTGCGCGCCCGCCGCGCCTGGGCGCAGGCCGAGAAGGCGAAGTCGGCCGCCGCGCTGGCCGCGCCGCGCGCCGAGATCACGAAGGCGATTCACGACCTGCAGACGCTCACCGCCATGCAGCCGACGATGGAAAGGCACAGCCTGTGCGGCTCGGCGTACAAGCGCCTGGGCATGCTGGAACGCAGGGCGGGGCGCGCGGCGCAGGCCACGCAGGCGCTGAAGTCGGCCGCCGAGGCCTATCGCCAGGCCGAGGTGCTGGCCGGCAACGGCCCGGTGGCCGACCTCTTCTACCCGGCGCTCAACCGCATGGCGCTGGAACTGGTGGCCCATCTGGGCCAGCCGGGTTGGGCCGGCTTCGACGCCGAGGCCAGCGCCGCGGTGCGGCGCAGCCTGCAGGCCAAGGCCACCGACGACCCCGACTTCTGGTGCTACGCCGGTCTCATCGAGATCGACATGCTCGAGGCCGTGGCCACCGGCACCCTGGCCGACGCGCTGCCCACGCTGGAAGACCGCCATGCCGAGCTGCACGGCCGCGTGGCCGGGCGCAACCTGTGGGGCTCGGTGGCCGACCAGGCGAATTTCGTGCTGACGGCCTATGCCGGGCAGGCGCAGGGCAGCGAGGCCGAGGCCGCGGACGCATTGCTGGCCGTGCTGCGCGACTACGCGAAGTAGCGCGCCGGCAGCGGCAGGTGGCCGGCGCTGGCCGTGGCCTAACGCCCGCCGGTGACGTCGACGATGGCGCCGGTGGTGTAGCTGGCCGCCGGCGACAGCAGCCACACGATGGCCTGCGCCACTTCGTCGGCGCTCCCGGAGCGCTGCATCGGCACGGTGGGCGCCAGCCGGCGTGCACGGTCGGGCTGGCCGCCACTGGCGTGGATCTGTGTGTCGATGATGCCCGGCCGCACCGCGTTGACGCGCACACCCTCGGCGGCCACCTCGCGTGCCAGGCCGACGGTGAAGCTGTCCACCGCGCCCTTGGTCGCGGCGTAGTCGACATACTGCGCCGGCGCGCCCAGCACCGCCGCGACCGAGCCGAGGTTGACGATGGCGCCACCCTCGCCGCCGTGGCGCGTGCTCATGCGGCGCACCGCTTCGCGCGCACAGACCATCGTGCCGAAGACGTTGATGGCCAGCATGCGCTGCAGGCGCAGGCCGCTCATCTCGTCCAGCCGCGCGGCCACGTCCACCACGCCGGCGTTGTTCACCAGGCCGGTGAGCACCCCGCCGCCGTCGCGCGTGTGGCGGTCCAGCGTGGCGAACATCGCGCGCACCTGGCCTTCGTCGGCCACGTCGGCACACAGCGTCAGCGCCCGCTGGCCATGGGCGCGCACGGCGTCGGCCACGGCCTCGGCGGCGGCCTCGTCGTGGGCGTAGTTGACGGCCACCTCCCAGCCCTGGGCGGCGGCCAGGCGCGCGGTGGCGGCGCCGATGCCGCGGCTGGCGCCGGTGATGAGCAGAAGCGGTGCACGAGGCATGGGCGCATTGTCGCGCGCGCGCCGGGCCGTGGCCCCGCACGGTGAACCCGTGCGTGTGGGCACACCCCGATGGGCGGTATCCGGGCCCTGGGTGAAAATCCACCGCGACCCCCCAGAACACCGAAGGAGACACGATGATGCAAAGACGACACCTGCTGCTGGCCACGTCGGCCGCCCTGCTGGCCGCGCCGGCCTTGCTGCGCGCGCAGACGCTGGAGAAGACCAAGCTCACGCTGGCCGTGGGCGGCAAGAACCTGCTGTACTACCTGCCGTTGACCATCGCCGAGCAGCGGGGCTACTTCAAGGACGAGGGCCTGGACGTCAACATCGTCGACTTCGCCGGCGGCGCGCGTGCGCTGCAGGCCGTGGTGGGCGGCAGCGCCGATGTCGTCAGCGGTGCCTTCGAGCACACCGTGAACATGCAGGCCAAGGGCCAGCGCATGCGCGCCTTCGTGCTGCAGGGTCGCGCGCCGCAGATCGTGCTGGGCATCAACCCGAAGACCATGGCCGGCTTCAAGACCGTGGCCGACCTGAAGGGCAAGAAGATCGGCGTCACGGCGCCGGGCAGCTCGACCAACGTGATGGTGAACTTCATCCTCGCCAAGGCTGGACTGAAGCCGTCGGACGTGTCCATCATCGGCGTCGGCGCCTCGCAGGGTGCGGTGGCGGCGATGCGCTCGGGCCAGATCGACGCCATCAGCAACCTCGACCCCGTGATCACGCTGCTGCAACGCAGCGGCGACCTGAAGATCGTCAGCGACACCCGCATCGTGGCCGAGGCCGAGAAGGTCTTCGGCGGCCCCATGCCGGCGGGCTGCCTGTACGCGCCGCAGGCCTTCATCGACAAGAACCCCGCCACCACCCAGGCGCTGGCCAACGCGATGGTGCGCGCCGACAAGTGGATCCAGGCCGCCGGCCCGGGCGACATCATCAAGAGCGTGCCCGAGGGCTACCTGCTGGGCGACCGCGCCGTCTACATCGACGCCTTCCTGGCCGCCAAGGGCGCGCTGTCGCCCGACGGCAGCTTCCCCGAGAAGGGCGCCGACACCGCCTTCCGCGCCCTGGCCAGCATCGACGCCGAGATCGGCAAGGCCAAGCTCGACCTGGCCGCGGTGTGGACCAACGACTTCGTGAAGCGAGCCAACACGAAGTACCCTAAAGGATGAGCGTGGCCGAGGTCGAAGCCGCCGCGGCGCTCGCGCTGCAGGACGTGTCCTGCACCTTCGTCAGCAAGGACAACCCCGGCCAGCGCTACACCGCAGTGCGCGACGTCACCCTCACCGTCGGCGCGGGCGAGTTCGTCAGCGTCGTCGGTCCCACCGGCTGCGGCAAGAGCACGCTGCTGAACGTGGCCGCCGGCCTGCTGGCGCCCAGCACGGGCAGCGTGCAGGTCTTCGGGCAGGCGCTGGCGGGCATCAACCCGCGCGCCGGCTACATGTTCCAGGCCGACAGCCTGATGCCCTGGCGCACCGCTTTGGGAAACGTCATGGCCGGGCTGGAATTCCGAGGTGTGGCCGACGCCCAGGCGCGCGCCGAGGACTGGCTGCGCCGCGTCGGCCTGGGCGGCTTCGGCGACCGCTACCCGCACCAGCTCTCCGGCGGCATGCGCAAGCGCACGAGCCTGGCGCAGACGCTGGCGCTCGACCCCGACATCATCCTGATGGACGAGCCCTTCTCGGCGCTCGACATCCAGACCCGGCAGCTGATGGAAAACGAGGTGCTGGCGCTCTGGCAGGCCAAGCGCAAAGCCGTGCTCTTCATCACCCACGACCTCGACGAGGCCATCGCGATGAGCGACCGCGTGGTGGTGCTGAGCGCCGGCCCGGCGAGCCACCCGATCGGCGAGTTCAGCATCGATATCGCGCGCCCGCGTGATGTCGCCGAGATCAAGACCACGCCGCGTTTCATCGAGCTGCACGCCGCCATCTGGGCCGTGCTGCGCGACGAGGTGCTGAAGGGTTACGCGCAGCAACTGCAGGTGAAGGCGGCATGAAGTTCCTTCGACTGTGGCAGGCCAGCCTGCTGGTCGTGCTGTTCACCTTCTGGTGGGCGATGACGACGCCCGGCCTGCTGCCGAACTTCATGTTCGACAACGACCGCCAAGCCGCCTTCTTCTTCGGCGAGCCGCTGAAGGTGCTGGCGCGCATCTGGGTCTGGTTCGTCACCGAGGCCGACATCTACCGGCACCTGGCGGTGACGCTGATCGAGACGCTGCTGGCCTTCGGCGTCGGCTCGCTGCTGGGCCTGGGCGCCGGGCTGTGGCTGGCGCTTTCGCCCATGGCCAGCGCCATCCTCGAGCCCTACGTGAAGGCGCTGAACAGCATGCCGCGCATCATCCTGGCGCCCATCTTCAGCGTCTGGTTCGGCCTGGGCATCGCCAGCAAGGTGGCCCTAGGCGTGACGCTGGTGTTCTTCATCGTCTTCTTCAATGTCTACCAGGGCGTGAAGGAGGTCAGCCCGGTGGTGCTGGCCAACGCACGCATGCTGGGCGCCAACCGCAAGCAGCTGCTGCGCCATGTCTACCTGCCCAGCGCCACGAGCTGGGTGTTTTCCAGCCTGCACACCAGCGTCGGCCTGGCCTTCGTGGGCGCGGTAGTGGGTGAGTACCTGGGCAGCAGCCAGGGCGTGGGCTACCTCATCCTGCAGGCCGAGGGCACCTTCGACATCAACACCGTGATGGCCGGCATCCTGGTGCTGACGGCGTTTGCGCTGCTGCTCGACGCGGCCGTGGGCCGCGTCGAGAAACGGCTCATGAAGTGGCAGCCGCGGGCCGGGGAAACCGAGAAGCTCTGAAGCGCTGAACCGGGCCGTCGGTTCAGAATCGGCGGCACCGCTCCTGCCGCGACGAGACCCAGCACCGGCCATGGCCAAAGATTTCAGCACCATGGAGGACAGCAACCGCTCCTCCAACCTCAGCATCCACGACGTGTCCGACCCCGCGCGGCGCACGCTGCTGCGCGGCGGCCTGGGTCTGTCGCTGGGTGCCCTGCTGGCGCCGGTGGCCGGTTGTGCAAGCGGGCACAACGGCGCGGGCGGGACCGGGCCGACGCTGGGTTTCACGTCGGTGGCGCCCACGTCGGCCGACCACGTGCGCGTGCCGCCCGGCTACACGGCCACGCCGCTGGCGCCCTGGGGCGAGCCGGTGGGCATCGCCGGCGCCATGCCGGCCTTCAGGTTCGACGCCGGCAACACCGCGGAAGAGCAGGCCGTGCAGATGGGCATGCACCACGACGGCCTGCAGTACTACGCGCTCGACGGTTCACGCCGCGGGCTGCTGGCGGTGAACCAGGAGTACACCGACGAAAGCCTGCTGCATGCCGACGGGCAGAACGCATGGAACCTGGACAAGGTGCGCAAGTCGCAGGCCGCACATGGCATCAGCGTGATCGAGATCGAGCAGCGCGACCAGCGCTGGGACGTGGTGCGCCCCTCGCGCTACGCGCGGCGCATCACCGCGCTGACACCGATCGCGATCGGCGGCCCCGCCGCCGGCCACGCGATGATGAAGACCGCCGCCGACCCGGCCGGCCTCACCGTGCTGGGCACCATCAGCAACTGCGCCAGCGGCCAGACGCCCTGGGGCACCTACCTGTCCGGCGAAGAGAACTGGGCCAACTATTTCACCGCTGCCGACGTGCCGACGGCGCACGAAAGGCGCTGGGGCATCAACAAGTCCACCTGGTACCGCTGGCCCGAGTTCGACGCGCGCTTCGACACCGTGCGCAACCCCAATGAGCCCAACCGCTTCGGCTGGATCGTCGAGGTCGACCCGCTGGACCCGACGAGCACGCCCGTCAAGCGCACCGCGCTGGGCCGCGCGGCGCACGAAGGCGCCTGGGTCGCGGTGACCAAGGACGGCCGCGCCGTCGTGTACTCGGGCGAAGATGCGCGCTTCGAGTACATCTACAAGTTCGTCAGCCGCGACAGGATTGCGCCGGCCGGCAAGGGCAGGACAGCGGCGCAGGCCAACGCCACGCTGCTGGACCACGGCACGCTCTACGTGGCGCGCTTCGACGCCGACGGCAGCGGCCGCTGGCTGCCGCTGGTGCATGCGTCCATCTCGGGCCAGGGGCCGCTGACGGCGGCCAACGGCTTTGCCGACCCGGGTGAGGTGGTGATCAAGGCCCGCCAGGCGTCGGACCTGCTGGGCGCCACCAAGATGGACCGCCCGGAGTGGCTGGCCATCGACGAGGCCAGCGGCTGGGTCTACTGCACGCTGACCAACAACACGCAGCGCGGCACCGGCGGCCATCCCGGGGTCGACGCCGCCAACCCGCGCGCCAACAACACCATGGGCCAGATCATCCGCTGGCAGGAAAGTGGCGACTTCGCCGGCGAAACCTTCCAGTGGAACCACCTGCTGCTCGCCGGCGACGCTGCCAACACCCGTGCCGAGGCCCGGGGCAACATCCTGGGCGATGCCTTCGCCGGCCCCGACACCATTGCCTTCGACAGCCGCGGCGTGCTGTGGATAGGCACCGACCACTCGGCCAGCGGCGAAGGCGAGTGGGCGCGCATGGGCAACAACGCGCTGCTGGCCTGCAACCCGGTCAGCGGCGAGGTGCGGCGCTTCCTCGTCGGCCCGGTGCGCTGCGAGATCACCGGCTGCACCTGGACACCCGACGGCCGCACGATGTTCCTCAACATCCAGCACCCCGGCTCGGGCTCGCCGCGCAACGGCAGCAAGCCGCGGCAGTTCTCGAACTGGCCCGACTTCCACCCCACCGGGCGGCCACGCTCGTCGACGGTGGTGGTACGGCGGGTCGACGGCGGGGTCATCGGAGCGTGACTTTTTTGGCTGTCGGGAATCCTGACACATCGTGCGCCGAGTTTGCAGAAACCCGTGCAAGCCCTTGATTCGTAACCGCGGTCCGGAGCTTGCTTACGCGCAGCGCACCGGTGCGGCGTGCGGCGGAAGGAACTTCGAATGAAAACGAACAAGTGGGCGGTGCGTAGTTGGGTGGCGGTTGTCAGCATCCTGGCCACAAGTGGCGTATCGGCCGGGCCGGTGGTCTGGACGGACTGGACGTCGTTGACCAACGGCACCACCAACCCAGCCAGTTCCGCCACCGGTACCATGGGCAGCATCGGCGTCACGGTCAGGGCAACCAATGTGATGAACGGCGTGTCCCAGTTGCAGGGTCCCGGCGGCAACTGCGTCAACACCAACCAGAGCACCGCCAACACGAACTTCTGGGTCGAGCCGAACCCGAACGACCGGCCTTACACCGGCGGCACGGTCAGCAATGGGCCAACTCCCTGCGAACAGATCGGCCTGAACTCGGCCAACTCTTTGACCGTCACTTTCTCGTCCGCCGTGGATGTGCTTTACATGGCACTGTTGAGCGTCGGCCAAGGTGGCCTTGCAGTCACCTACGATTTCAGCTCCGCGTTTTCGATCGACAGCGAAGGCCAAGGGTTCTGGGGCAACGACAGCACCGATGGCGTGCTTGGTGCCAACGACACGCTGACCATGAGGGAGTTCCACGGCGTGCTGCGTTTTGCCGCACCCGTCACCTCGTTCACGGTGACGACAGGCGCTGAAAACTGGCAAGCCTTCACTTTCGGCATGGCCGTGCCCGAACCCGGCTCGCTCGCCCTCGTCGGCGTCGCGCTGCTGGGCGCCGGCGCGGCGTCGCGCCGCCGCAAGGCCGCCTGACCAGAGAAGCGTCACCAAAACAGAAGGGGCCGATTCGTTCGGCCCCTCTTACTTTACGGCGCGACCCGGCGCTACTTCGCCGTCGGCATCACGAACTCCGCACCCTTGGCGATGCTGTCGGGCCAGCGCTGCATCACGCTCTTCTGCTTGGTATAGAAGCGCACGCCTTCCTCGCCGTAGGCGTGCATGTCGCCGAAGAGGCTCCTCTTCCAGCCACCGAAGCCATGCCAAGCCATCGGCACCGGGATGGGCACGTTGATGCCCACCATGCCCACCTGCACACGGCGGCTGAATTCGCGCGCCACGCCGCCGTCGCTGGTGAACAGGGCCACGCCGTTGCCGAACTCGTGGGCGTTGATCAATTCCAGTGCGTCGGCGAAGGCCGGCACACGCACGCAGACCAGCACCGGGCCGAAGATCTCTTCCTTGTAGATGCGCATGGCCGGCGTCACGTGGTCGAACAGCGTGCCCCCGGTGAAAAAGCCGCCTTCGCAGCCCGGCACCTTCAGCCCACGGCCGTCGACGACGAGCCTGGCGCCTTCGTCCACGCCGATGGCGATGTAGCCTTCGATGCGGTCTCGCGCCTCCTTCGTGACGATGGGGCCCATCTCGGCATCGAGTTCCATGCCGTCCTTGACCTTCAGCGCCTGCGCGCGCTCGGCCAGCATGGGCACGATCTTGTCGGCGACGTCGCCCACCAGCACCGCCACGCTGATGGCCATGCAGCGTTCGCCGGCACTGCCGTAGCCGGCGCCGATGAGGGCGTCGACGGCCTGGTCGAGGTCGGCGTCGGGCATCACCACCATGTGGTTCTTCGCGCCACCCAGCGCCTGCACCCGCTTGCCGTGGTGGGCCCCGGTTTCGTAGATGTATTGCGCGATGGGCGTGGAGCCGACGAAGCTCAAGCCCTTCACGTCGGGGTGGTGCAACAGTGCGTCCACCGCCACCTTGTCGCCGTTGATGACGCTGAACACGCCGTCGGGCAGGCCGGCCAGCTTCAGCAGCTGCGCCATGAAGAGCGCTGGGCTGGGGTCGCGTTCGCTGGGCTTGAGGATGAAGGCGTTGCCGCAGGCCAGCGCCACCGGGAACATCCAGCACGGCACCATGCACGGGAAGTTGAAGGGCGTGATGCCGGCCACCACGCCCAGCGGCTGGCGCAGCGTCCAGTTGTCGATGCCGGTGCTGACCTGGTCGGTGTAGTCGCCCTTCAGCAGCTGCG